>Ga0157369_10007763_pt1 | contig 12342 bp, 14 predicted proteins | sample C25metaG_FD_113461 | JGI IMG/M metagenome (GOLD analysis project Ga0157369, IMG submission 113461) | Corn rhizosphere microbial communities from Kellogg Biological Station, Michigan, USA - C2-5 metaG | ecosystem: Host-associated > Plants > Roots > Rhizosphere > Soil | place: USA: Michigan...
ATTCCGAGGGGGCGCGCGATCATCTGCCGGAATCGGACTGTAGGTATTTCTCGAACCAATGATGGGCGTAAGGTTCCTCGTTGAAGGCGTCGACTTCGATGTATCCTTCCTTTCGGTACAGTGCCTGAGCCTCGGCGAGGGTCCGATTAGTTTCAAGATGGAGCACTGTAAATCCCGCTTCCCGAGCAATGGTCTCAAGCGTATGGAGAACTTTGCGTGCAACACCCCTCCTGCGTGCGTATGAAGCCGTCCACATTCGCTTGATCTCACCCGTTGTTGGATTCTTGCGCTTGAGCACGCCACATCCAACAGGATGGCCATCAAGTCGTGCCACAACAAAGTAACCCCTCGGGGGCACTAGATCCTCGTCGGGAGCAGGATTGCTCTTGGTCGGATCAAAACCTGTGTCGAAACGTTCCGCTAGTTCCAGATAATACTGTTCTATGCACCAGCGCGCGTCGGCGCTATCCGGTATGTCTACTTTCACCTCTACTGTGATCGTTTGGCTCAATTCATCTTGTAGTCTGTGGCTCATAGCAGTTCTCACGATAGGGCAGGCCGGCATGATCTCGCCAGCTCTCCCGCCAGTGTAACCACCGCAAACCGCCCCTAAAGCGCCTGAAGGTTCAACGGAGAGAAAGAGTCTTCTCCGCAATACCCGATTGAGTTTGACTACGAATTCCGTTGTGGATGTAACGAATTGGTAGAGGCGGCTCCACTGTTCTTTGGTCTAGCTCACTCTGTTTCTATATCAAGATAAAGCAAAACTCCTAATAAGCCACAGCCGCATTTGTGGACCGGAAAACTTCAGCGCAAATCTCGTGCAGCTGGACGTCACTGACTGCTCTCTGGATGTCCAGCACCTGCTTCACTCTTATGGAGACTTGGTCGAGCTTTTCGCCTTCCACGTGATATCCGAGCTTTTCAAGTTTCGAGCGCAACGCGTTGCGGCCGCTTAGCTTGCCAAGTACCAGGAGGCTTTCGCTGACTCCCACGTCCGCGGGGTCCATGATTTCATAGGTCCGCGGATTTTTGAGCATACCGTCCTGGTGAATCCCCGCCTGGTGCGCGAATGCATTGGCCCCCACAATCGCTTTATTGGGCTGAACAACCATGCCAGTCAAGTCACTCACTAGCTTACTCGTCCGCCAAATCTCCTTCGTGATAATGTTTGTCTCTAAACTGAACAATGGCGCCCGTGTACGCAGTGCCATGACAGTTTCCGTCATGCACGCATTGCCGGCTCGCTCCCCGATACCGTTGATGGTTCCCTCGACTTGGCGGGCCCCATTTGCGAGACCGGCCAGTGTATTCGCGGTGGCCAAACCCAGATCATCGTGGCAATGCGCACTCACGGTGACATCAGCAGAAGCAAAGTGGTGATGAATAAAGCCAATCAATGCGCCGTACTCTTCCGGCATTGCGTATCCGACTGTATCCGGAATGTTGAGAGTCGTGGCGCCGGCTTCCACCGCCGCTTCCAGCACCTGCACCAGAAAATCGCGATCGCTCCGGGTTGCGTCCTCCGGGCTGAACTCAACATCATTGCAGAGATGGCGAGCGTAGGCGACCGAACGCCGCGCCATCTCTATAACTTCGGGTCGTGTCTTGCGCAACTTGTATTCCATATGAATATCGCTGGTTGCAAGCACAATATGGATGCGAGGATAGATTGCATCTCTGACACCGCGCCAAGCGCTATCGATGTCCGCGCTATTTGCACGCGCCATCGCAGCGATGCCAGGCGGGTCCGCTATCAAGCCATGCTTGTTGTTGCGCTTCTGTTGACCTACGCTTCTTGCGATCTTCTGCACAGCGTTCATATCCCCTGGACTGGAAACTGGAAATCCGGCCTCGATCACATCGACGCCCAACTTTGCAAGCTGTTCTGCGATCTGCAACTTCGCGTCAGCGGTGAGTGAGACACCCGGGCTTTGTTCCCCATCGCGCAGCGTAGTATCGAAGATTCGTACGAGCTCAGGCTTGGTGGGTTGCAGGCTGGGGTTACGGACTGGCAAGTTATCGCTAGTTGCTTTCATCGTCGTCTCCTGTTACATCCTGTTACATGTTGATACTTAAGCCTCAACCGCCGATCGGTTGATGAGCGATCAGTTTCGTTAGCTCCTCCGCAATCCTGGAGATCACGGCTTGTTCAGCGCTATGCAAAAAGAAGTGATTGCCGGCAAAGCGAAAATATCGAACTTCTGCGGTCGTTTGAGTGAGCCAACCGTTCAGCCCCGCCTCGGTGCTGAGTTCGTCTTCGTTTCCGGACAGGACCACAATCGGGCACTCTAACGGTTCCTTCTCGACATACCGGTACCGGGCCGATACGGTTAGATCGGCCCGGAGCCGTGGAAGCCAAAGGTCGCGCAGCGCCGCGTCCCGCAACAAAGCCCCGGGTGTGCCATTGTAGGCAGTCACTGCCGCAACAAACTCGTCATCCGGAAGCAGTTGCATCCCGGCATCCCGCCACTTGAATTGCGGTGCGTTCCGCCCCGAAGCGATGAACATTTCAGGTTGACGAAGCTCTTGTTCACGCAACAGTCGTGCAACCTCGAATCCGATGAACACGCCCATGCTATGACCGAAAAATACGAATCGCTTGTCCAACGGCAGGATCTCGGTAACCAGGCCCGCAATTTCATGCGGGTCCGTCAACAGCGGCTCATCAAGTCGATACTCTCGCCCGGGAAGTTGAACGGCCACCACTTCAATCCCGTCCGGCATCGCTTCATCCCAGGACCGAAAGATCGAAGCTGATGCACCCGCATAGTGAAAGCAAAAGAGGCGAATGTGAACTCGCGCTGTATTCCTGGAGCGAAAGCGGATGAGCCACGGAGAAGTGGACTGTTGCTCGAGTGCTGTCATGGCTGCCTCGATAGTGTTGGCGCCAGCGTCAGCCGACCCCATTGGCGTCGCCTGCCCTCTGGAATTCAAGGGAGTATTTCCTGGATTGCTTTGATCGCGGCGCGCGAAGTGCGCCGGACCAGAAAAGATGACGGCACTCCCCTTACATCGCTCTGTGCTTATTGAAAGCATCCACTACGCTTTGGCCGGATTCAATCTCTCTGCGGACGTTCCTCTCCAATTGCGTCTTGGTAAACGCCCGGTTAAGGATCTCCCCTTCCGCCTCGTGTGGAATGACACAGACACCGTCACCATCGCCAAAGATCAGATCGCCCGGTCTGATCCGCACCTTGTCGATTGTGATCGAACAGCGAAAATCCACTACATTGTGGCGGCGCTGCAAACCATAGGCGTGACAACCGTGAGCGAAGGCGGGAAAGTTCAGGGATAATATGCCGTTGCCATCGCGAAGATGCGCATTGAGCACGACGCCCGCTGCACCTAAGTTTTGCGCACGCATCACCAGCATGTCCCCCAACCTCGCAACATGCGTTGGCCCACCGCTGGCGATATATACCTCGTTGGGACGAAGCGCCTCGATGGATTCGAATAACAAACCGAACGGCTTCGCATCAAAGCGCGATGGCTCCCCGTATTCGACCGGTGGTTCGTCTTGTACCGGCATAGCACGCCCGATCAGCACCATGTCGCTTCGTAAAGGGCGAATTTGCGCCGGCAGCATCGGATATCGAAAACCAAGCTGCTCCATCACGTCGCTGACAGGAGGAGTTGAAAGCTCTCTCCGAATCCAGCCAAATAGTTCTTCGTCCGATTTCCATTGCGCCATGTCTTCGTCTCTGGACAGAACAGCTTGGTTACTAGGAAACATCGCTAACTCCTGGCTCGGTTTGCCACCCAGCCCTGAAAATTGCCGGGCGGGCACACTGGAGTTTTTAACTAGCCCAGATCTTCGCCTTCGACGCAGTTCGACCCGAAGGGGATACCAAGGGCGAAGCCCTGGGCTAGTTAGTTAGAGTGGCGGTTAAGCGCTCGCTGTCTCAGCCACCTGCATCGGCGGACGAACTTTATTGTGGTGATAGCGGTCTTCTCCCAAAACCAAGACCGTTGAATATCTGTCCAGCGGCAGTTCTTCCCCAAAGTGATGGAAAGAGTTTTGGCCGTCATACACCTTCACGTGGGTTGGCACGAAACGGGTCGCCCAGCCCATACGTGTCTGGTCCTTGGTCGTGTTGGGATTGGAGCCGTGCATACACCGCGAGGTAAAGATGCAGAACTGGCCAGGCTTCATCACCATATGGACCGCCTTCTCCTCGTCTGGCTTCCAGTTTGGATCGAGCTTCAGTTTGTCGTAATCGTAGCCATAGAAGCCGGCCTTCTCTCCGGTGTCAATCGTCTTCTTATTGAAATTCTCGGGTTCAAAGGGCACATTCCGTTTTTCATCGAAAAACCACGTCCGATGAGTTCCAGGCATGACTTTGAGACAGCCATTTTCCTTTGTTGATTCGGCCATCGAGATCCAAGCTGTAAGCTCCCAAGGCCTGCCCTGCGCATATTCTGTCAACTCCTCTGCCGCGGTTGGAAACAGCTTTTCCGTTCCCTCGAATTCGACGAAGCTTTCCGCCTGGTGCCAATCAGTACCTTCGTCTCCGGGGTACTTGGGAAACCACTCCGTACGCCAGCTCAACACGTTAGGTCCAAGGATACTTGAAACGCGATGAGTTATTTTTGGATTGTTAATGATCTGATTTAGTGCCGGCAAATCGAGGTGCCGGTCATAGTTCAATTTGCTGTTCGGAAAAGGTGCGTTACGGGTATCCAGCAGGTCCATACGTACCTCTGCGAATAGACGCGTCATTTCGTCTGGTTCACACAGCGTGAACGGACCCAGATAACCATTCTGGTAAAAAAAGTTTTTTTCCGCTTCGGAAAGATAATAGTCCTTCCTCATACAACTCCTCCTTCGATTTGTAAGTTTAGGCTGTTTTTACTGACTGATTGTTAACGCCGCTTGGCTCTCCTGCAGTTGAGAGTCAATCTTGGCGGCGATGGCTGCTATTGTGGAGTCAGTTTTGTGGAAGAACATGCGTACGGGCACAGCTACTCCGGTCTCACTATGGATCCGTGTCAAGATTGCGCCCAGATGTGTGGAGTTACCGCCGATGTCAATAAAGCGGGAATCGCGGCTCACTCCCCTGACTCCGATTACATCTTCCATGATTTTAGTTACTACAGCTTCAGTTTCCATGTGTGGTTACCACCTCCTCAGCTTCCTTCGTCATGCGAGCAGTAAGAATGGAGGCGAGAGCCTTACGATCCGCCTTGCCCGACGACAATTTCGGAAAATCGTCGAAAATTGCGAGATAACGAGGCACCATATAATTTGGCAGCTCGTCCAGAAGACGAGCACGAATCCGAATGATCTGCTGATCGACATCGAGCGCCCCTGCTTTGCCGCTCTCATTGAGAAGGAGTCCTGCAGCTAAGACTTTTTCCTGATGCTTAGTCTCGACCAGGACGACTTCGGAATCATGCACATTCGGCACACTATTGATGACGCGCCGCACTTCATTCGGGTGTACGCGATAGCCGCCGATTTTTACTTCGTTATCTTTCCGCCCAAGGTAGAAGAGACTACCGTTCTCCAGATAGATACAGATATCACCACTGCGATAGCAGCGTATGCCGTCCAGATACGTCACAGCAGCCTCGGTCTCCGCCGTCAAGTTCCAGTAGCCCCTCATTACCTGCGTACCGCCGATGTACAGTTCGCCAGGCACATTCTTTTGTGTAATTCGCTCGCCTTCGCTGCCGACGAGGAAAGTGTGCACATGTTTGAACGGCCTCCCGATGGGGTAAAGCTCTTTCCGGCCAGGCTCAAGGTCTCTGATGGTGTACGCAGTGCACCCGCATGTGACTTCGGTTGGACCGTAAGCATTGATCACTTTCACCCCTGCTCCTGCCCGCAACCATCGCTGAACAGTGTCAACATTCGGGATATCTGTTCCAGTTAGTACGGTCTGGAGGTGCGGCAGAGGGGTAGTACCGAATTCGGAAGCCTGCGCAATGAGTCCAAGCATCAAGCCCCAGGCGGAAAAATGGGTCACATTGTTAGTTGCTATCGTCTGAAACAATAGATCAGAGAACACAATATCGTCGTGCACATGCAGACGAGCACCCTGGGCAAGTGGGTACAACATATCCATGAGAAATACATCGAAATGCAGCGGCGAGAAACTGGCGCAAACCGATTCCGCACGGACGTCGTAAACTTCTTCAATCCCCTCGTAAAAATCGACAATGCTGCGATGGTCGATCAAGACACCCTTGGGCCGTCCAGTCGATCCCGATGTGTAGATGCAGTACGCTGGCACGTCCAGAAGCCGGCCCGCTGAACTTACGCCCGGGCCGGGGACGTAATGCGCTGCTGCGCTCGCATGTAGAATGCGCTCTAAGTCTTCCTTCAGAAGTAAGCTGGCCTGCGGGGGAAGATATGCTCCGACAGTTTCCCGCAAATCTTCCTCTGTAATGACGGCGGCAGGTGCTATGTCATTCAAGATGTATTGAAGTCGAGCTGCGGGCATGCGGGGATCGAGCGGAACGTGGATGCACCCCGCCTTAAAGGTGCCTAGAATTGCAGCCACCATGATGGCTCTTCGGTTCGCCACCATGACAACGCGGCTCCCGGTCTTACAGCCAATGGCCTGCAAGTGCATTGCCAAGCTGGTGCTGAAGCGGTCCAAGGCACCATAATTAATCCTGACCTCGCTGTCACAGACGGCAAATTGGTTCGGTTTGGCGAGAGCGTGGCTTCTGATGTCTTCGAGAAGGTGTTGACGCATGGGCTTGGTCTCTTTGCGCTTCTGAGGCGCAGCACGAACGGTTTTCGCAAAACAAGTTACTGAGTCAGGTCGAGCTGTTCAATCACCAGCAGGATCGAGTCCGAGGGGCGTCACTGCCAGTTGCCCGCTGCGTTTTTCAGCTTGGCGACTAAACATCTTGTCCGGGCAGATTGCCTGCAAGAGTGGGCTGGTCATGAATGTCGTCACTAATGCCATCAACACCATCATGGAAAATAACGCCGGGGAGATTACTTTTATATCAAGGCCGATATTCAGGATTATCAACTCCATCAGGCCACGTGTATTCATCAGTGTGCCCAAGCCGGCAGCCTCTCGCACTGGCATTCCCGACCACCAGCAAGCCAGCACCGAACCGCCAAGTTTCCCGAGAGTTGCGACGAGAATGATAGCGACGCAATACATCCACATCTCCGGTCCCTTGACCAGTCGAATGTTCGTCCTCAGTCCAGTGAACGCGAAGAACAGAGGCAGCAACATGGTTACCACAATGGTCTCGAACTTTTCGACGATGTAGCGGACAAACTTTTGTTCCTTTGGCATGATGGCGCCCATCAGGAACGAACCGAACAGAAGGTGAATGCCAATCCACTCCGTGCAAAGCGCTGAACTTAAGGCCAACAGAAGCATTAAAGCGATTGCGTTTTCCGAGAGCCGGCCAGTTTGGCGATAAAGAGACTCGAACCGTTTGAGCAGTCGCTGCACGCCATACAGCATGACGAGGGTGAAGGCGATAAGTCCGCCGACCGTGAACAAGATTGGATGTCCGGTATTGGCTGCCCGGATGAACAGCACAATGTAAGCCAGAATGCACCAGCCCGTTACATCGTCCACCGCGGCACAGGCGATCGCAACCGTTCCCAGCCGGCTGTGAAGCATGTCACGTTCTGTCAGGATGCGGGCCAGTACCGGGAATGCCGTAATGCTCATGGCCGCCCCCATGAACAGAGCGAAGCTGGTAAAAGGGACGCCGCTGTCTGAAAGACGGGGATACAGATAAACTGCCAGAAAAGACGCGAGAACAAAGGGTGCAGTGATGCTGACGTGGCTGGTCAATATTGCAGCATGTCCCTGACTCTTCAATTCCCTGGGATTAATCCCCAGGCCCACAAGGAACATGAAAATAACGACGCCAAATTGACTGAGAGCATTCAGGAATCCCAGGCTTGCTGGTGGGAACAGGAAAGCCGACCAGTGCGGCGCAATCGCACCCAGCAGCGATGGCCCCAGCATAATACCAGCGAACATCTCACCCACTACCCGAGGCTGACCCAACTTCAAAAACAGACTTCCCAAGATCCGGCAGGCCGCCAGCACCATTGCAATTTGCAGGATAAGCGTGAACATATTCAGCATTGAGCGGTTCCTACTACGATTCGCTTAATTTTTCCGGAACGCACGGAACTCAGCCGGAGCACACGTGGCACAGTCATTCACCGCTAAAAATCCCGTCATGAAGCTGGGGCCTGCTTTGGAATCAAGTGTGGCAATGAGGGAAAATACATGTCCGCCACTGCACCCCGCGTCTTTAACCGCTTCTGCGGGAGGCAATATACTTACTTGGATAGTTGTTCCTTCAATGAACCCCGACGTAGAGGGCATCACCGAGTTGGCGAAACTTAGTGTGAAATACCTGCCCGATTGTGAAATTGTAAAACCCACATCCCGTAATGTCGTTACGGACCCTGCGCACGGCAAAGCTGCCAGCGCGGGAGCGCTAACTTGCATTTGCCAGCGACCAGCAATCGCAGTTGGAGCAACCAGTTTGCGTCCGCTTCTTAGTACCCCCGCGAGTCCTAGTACTGGTATGATCACCAGAATCAGATATGCGATAGCAAAATTCTTGTTTGCAGGTTTCACTGGCTGCTCCGAACGCATTCGATTCGATTTCTAAACGGTCGGAATGATCGGGTTTCGAGCGAACAATCCTCATACCGCTGCGGGTACTCGTACTCTTTCGACCGGCTGCTTTCTGCGCACCGGCACCGGAGTGAGCCAGCCGTGGCGGTCGCTCTTCTCGCCGCGCACGATGGCGTAGAACTCCTTCTGGATCGCCTTGGTGATGGGGCCAATCGCACCCTTGCCCACATCGATCTTGTCCACGGAACGGATCGGCGTGACTTCTGCTGCCGTCCCGGTGAAGAATGCTTCGTCTGCGATGTAGAGCATCTCACGCGGAATCATCTGCTCGACAATCGTAATGCCGAGGTCGCGCGCAATCTGCAGCACGGAGTCGCGGGTGATGCCCGGAAGAACCGAATTACCTAGCGGCGCCGTGATCAGCTTCTCGCGATGCACGAGGAACACATTCACCCCCGATCCCTCACTTACAAAGCCGTTGACGTCGAGGGCAATGCCCTCGGCAAAGCCGTTGACGTTGGCTTCCATCTTGATGAGTTGCGAGTTCATGTAATTGGCGCCCGACTTGGCCATGGCCGGCAACGTATTGGGCGCGATCCGCGTCCAGGAAGAAATGCAGACGTCGCAAGCTTCACTTTCGCCGCCCAGATATCCGAAGGGATAGTTAATGATGTAAACCTCGGTGGGCGAGTTCAATGCAGTCACTCCCGCCTCGCCGTAGCCGCGGAAAATGATGGGGCGCACGTAGCACGGCCACGTGCCGTTGCCGGCGACCGTTTCCAGCATGGCTTTCACCAGTTGGTCGCGGGTGTAGTCGACGTCGATGCGATACACTTTGGCCGAATCGAGTAACCGTTGTATGTGCTCGGTGGCGCGGAAAATCGCAGGTCCCGCGGGTGGCGCATAGCACCGGATCCCCTCAAACACGGAGGAGCCATAGTGCACCACGTGCGACATGACGTGAATCGTGGCGTCATCCCAAGGAATAAGCTTGCCGTTGTGCCAGATAAATTCCGATTTCTCGATCTCCATAAGGACTCCTTCTGCTGCGGTCTCTGTCCGGTCAGGTGATTGGGAAGCCTTCCTGAGGTTAAGACCGCATTAACTTTCGTTTTAGGGATTTAGCCATTCAGGTTCCAGACTCACTGCCGCTGATCTTTGGAGGAGGCTTATAGAAACAACAACTTTTTGTCTGCGGCTGTCGAAACCCGTGATGATGCCCTCAACCCCGCACAACGGACCACGGTAAATCCTCACCTTCTGGCCTGATGTGATAAAGGCGCAAGGCTGCAAGTCAAGCTTTGCACGTGTCACAGTTGCAAGATGCAGAATTTCTTCTTCGTTGACCACCGCCGGACTTTCCCGCGTACCCAAGACACGGAGCACGCCGCAGGTATTCAGTATGGAAGAAATGTGGGGTTCCGCACACCTGCAGAACAAATACCCTGGAAAAAGAGGAAGTTCAAGGGTCACATATCGGTCCGATCTCTGACGTCGGCTTTTGCAAGTCGGCAGGAACACCTCGTGACCTTTTTCGGTCAAATACCGGGCCGAAACTGCCTCGTACCGGGGACGCAGGTAAACCGCACGCCAAGGGGCGGCTTCCAACCCGCCGTTTGGGGTTGAAGGAGCCAGACGATAACAGAGATCGCGGTGATTTCGCTGGTCGATAACCGTACTCATTCCAGCCTTTCAGGAAGTCGGCTTCTCAATACGGAAACGCCTGTGCCTGATATCCCGGCCCAAGAGAAATACGATGATTCGCCAGCTTCAAGAAGCCTTTCGGGCAGGTTCTCGCCTTAAACCCTTACATTGTGGAAATCCTGCAGGGCTCAGGGGTGCAGTTCCAGTTCGCAATCCTAAGCGCAGAAGGAAGGAAATGTAACTGTCTTCGCGGACAGGTAAATGGCCAAAAGGCGACCTGTACTTCACCCTGTCCACCACCTATCCAGGCACCTGTCCTCGCTAACGAATTTCGCCGAATTTTTAGCATTCTTCGCCTGTACTTTGTCGAGGTGCCATTGCTTCGGGTTATATCGGTCCAGGCCGGGAGGGCTTGGGGCCAGAGTTTGGCCTTGCAGTTTAAGGGTGGGTCAAGACAGGATGCTTGGATGGGGATTTGGATTGTTATTCGTGCTGAATGCGGGCACTGCGGGACATTTTTGTGCCTGCAGTAGTTAACTGGCTAATTGTATAACTTCAGACTCAAACGGCCTGCTGGTCTGTTCCGTTGCACCCGGCAAACTCATGGCGAAACGCGCTAACGCGTAACGGCTTCGCACACCGAGTTTGTCGAACATATTGGTAAGGTGAAACTTTACTGTTCGCTCGCTGATGCGCAACCTATTGCCGATTTCCTTGTTTGAAAGATTTCTCGAGAGCAGGCTCAGAATTATGCCCTCCTGAGGCGTGAGGACACCAGGGGATGCAAACCCCGTTCGCGCCTTGTCTTCTAGCCGCGGGGAAAAACCTTCAGCCGTTTGCACCGGCATCCATAACCGCCCGTCTCGAATGGCAGCCAAAGCGGGCCTAAATTGAGATTTCAGATCAGCGTAATCAATGAATCCGTGGATGCCAGCCAGAAATAGATGGCGCAGGTATAAGGGTGAGGTTACGTTTCCGATCACCAGAGTTCTGGCATTCTCGCGGAGTTCACTCACAAGGGACAATAGTTTGTGCTTCGTTGTTTCTTGGGATCCTTCCTCGGCGACTAGGATGAATCCGGATCCATGAGTTCGAACGACCTCGTCGCCTCTGGCCCTGAGCGCCAGGTTTGACGTCTGGGTTCCAGGCAACAGCCCCGTTAGATACCGCACGGCGAGCGGACTTTCGCAATAAAAGACAATTCGGAGTGGATGCTTCCAGCGCATTTCTGCCCCATTTCCTTCAGATGAAACCTTCTCCTTGTTCCGCGCGGGCGAATTCCTCATTAAAGGCTGCGGATTTCACAACCTGCCCATCGCGCCGGTAAACAATTCCCGGAATGTGTTCCAGCCCCTGCTTGCCCCCAAGGCTTCCAGCAGGGCTGGCAGAGAAATGTTCTGCCTCATGCCGCACCACGTGATCGATAAAACTCAAACCGGTTCCAGTGTGGCCGTATCCGTGACAGTCGCCGCAATTTCACATCTGACAAATTCACGCGATCACCCTTCCTGCCATTAAGCGATCGGAGGAGAAAGGCCCCGCCGCATTCAATGAAATGTAATGCGTCCAATACAAATCCAATACAAACATGTCGTCGAAACAACAGGCTGGTGATACTTCGCAGATGGGTTTGCGATGCGAGATGTATCGGGCCTATCGAAGCGCAAATTCGTAAACGCGGGTATAGTCTCGTATTTTGAAGCCAATAAAACCAATAAATCTCGCTTGTTCCATGTGCAGAAATGGGACTCACCAGTAGCAAGGATGTCGACTGAAGAGAAACAGTTATGCAGCCGCGACGAGTTATGGCCGAGGGTACAATTGTCGAGATGTTGTTTCGAAAACCCAAAAAAGAACATTCCAAATACTACAACTCCCCGCGATGTCCGTATGGGCAATGTACTAGAAAGCGAGTGCGACCTGCGCATGCAGTCGATTATCGTCGTCACGAACGCTGGTGGACAACTCCAGTTGTGAAGTCATGAAAACTATTATGCGGTTCCATGAAGTTGACCAAGAGAGTTGCAGGTTCGTTGTTTTTCTTATCGTCCATGGTCCTCTCCTGGGCCCTCAAGACCCGGACACGGGCGTCTTTTCATCGCCCCGTATAAGG
>Ga0157369_10007767_pt1 | contig 12339 bp, 11 predicted proteins | sample C25metaG_FD_113461 | JGI IMG/M metagenome (GOLD analysis project Ga0157369, IMG submission 113461) | Corn rhizosphere microbial communities from Kellogg Biological Station, Michigan, USA - C2-5 metaG | ecosystem: Host-associated > Plants > Roots > Rhizosphere > Soil | place: USA: Michigan...
GCCGGCTTCCTCGGCATCAAGAAAAAGAAACTCGCTGAAATCTTTCCTGACCTGCAGGTGCTGGAAAGCGAAGCCCTGCGCGTCATGGCGGAGGAAAGGGAAAACAGCCCGTAGTTACGGGCACTCATTCAAGGTGAGTCGATGAACATTGCAGAGCTCGGCGTTAAGATCGACTCGGCCGATGCAATCGAGGCCAAAACGAGCCTTGATGAAATGGCGAAGGCCGGCGGCCGGGCCGAGCAGTCTGCCGTTTCGCTGATGAACGAAATGCAGGCTCTGGAGAAGTCGCTTTCTACCAGCGCAAAGACCACACAGGATCTTGCCAAACAGCGCGATGCGTTGGCGAAGCTGACCAAGACTGGCGCCTATGGCGAGGCTGAGGCCGCGAAGATCTCGGCACAGCTCGACAAGCAGCAGGTAGCGCTGGCCAAGTCGGCCATGGATGAACAGAAGGCACTCAACAGCCTTCTGGGCGCCATTGATCCGGCCCGCGCCGCACTGGCGAAGCTGGACACTCAAGTCGAGCAACTGGGCAAGCATCTGGATGCCGGCCGGATCAGCCAGGACGAGTACAACACCGCCCTGAGCAAGATCGACAAGGACTACGACAAGCTCAACAAAACCACCACCGGTTTCGACAAGCTTCGCCTCGGCACACGTCAGGCACAGGAAAACGTCGTTCAGTTGGGGAATGCGCTGTCCTCGGGAGACTGGGGTAGCGGCGTACGTGCGGTTGCGCAATTGGGCGCCGGTGCCGGCGAGGGTGCCGCCGGCCTGCTCGCGATGCTGGCTCCGCTCGCGCTAGCCACTGCGGCGGTAGGCGTGTTGGCCTACGCCTTCTACAAGGGCAGCGAAGAGCAGGACAGCTACAACAAATCGCTGATCCTGACTGGCAATTACGCCGGCGTGAGCGCCGGGCAATTGGGCGACATGGCGCGGCAAGTCAGCGCCACGGTCGGCACCACTGGGCAAGCGGCTGAAGTTTTGGCATTGCTGGCTGGTAACGGGAAGATTGCCGGTGAGAGCTTCACAGGTATCACTCAGGCTGCCGTGTCGATGCAGGAGGCAACTGGCAAGGCCGTAAGCGAGACCGTGGCCGAGTTCGCTAAGCTCGCTGACGACCCGGTCAAGGCATCTGCTGCGCTGAATGAGCAATACCACTACCTGACCGCTTCGGTTTACTCGCAGATCGCCGCGCTGGAGAAGCAGGGCGATCACGCCGGCGCTGTGAAACTGGCGACCGAGCAGTACGCTGATGCAATCAATCAACGCACGCCGAAGATCCTGGAGAACCTGAGCTTTTGGGAAAAAGGTTACAACGCCGTAGCCCGCGCCGCTGATGGACTGAAGAACATCGGCCGTCGAGACATCAATGCAGAGATCGAGACCGCACAGAACGATCTCCGTGAAGCTGAATCCATGGACGGCTTTTTTCAAAGCCAAAAGTCGAAGGATGCCCTCATTGAGTTCCGGCGAAACCGCCTGAACATGCTTGAGGATCAAAAGGCTGCGGAAGCCGATATTGCCAAATGGGAAGGAGAGCAGGCGAAGGCTCAGCAGGATGCCGTTACCGCCATGGGAAAGGTCGATTCCCTGACCAAGTCTGCATGGACGAACGAGCAGAAGCGTACCGAGGCGATCAAGGAGTACAAGCGGCAGCTCGAAGACATCCGCAAGGTCGCACCCAACGACCCGCGCCTGAATCAGGCAGCGATCGACAAGAACCTGGCGAATATAAACGACCAGTTCAAGGATCCGAAAGCCGCTGGTACTCAGGTCGATCTGACCGGCTTCAACAACGCCAAGAACAACCTGGCAGCCATCAGCGAGGAGTACAAAAACGCCCAGAAAGAACTGGACGCAGTGCAGAAGGCTGGACTCATTTCTCAAGCCGACTATGCCCTGAAACGTGAAGCGCTGATCGGCAACGAGCGCGACGAGGTGACAGCAGCCTACGAGGCTGAGATTGCAGCGCTGGAAGCCCCAAGGGCGAAAAAGACCACCTCTGCTGCGCAAAGCATCCAACTCGACCAGAAAATCGCAGATGCGCGAGCCGGGATGGTCAAGGCGCAGAAAGAGGCGGACAGCCAGCTTGAGGTTCTAGCCACGAACGAGACCGGTCGCCTTGCTCGACAAGAGCGGTCGATCACGACCTACGTCCAAGCCTTGGCCCAGCAACAGAGGGCTCTGGAATTGGCAGGGCAGCGCGCCGTTCTCGGCGTCGGCCAGGGCGATCGTCAGAACGCTCTCAACAACGAGCTGAACAGCCAGCAAGACCGGTTCGCACAGCAAGCGCTGGAGCTCGCGAATCAGAAGTCTGACCCGTCGCGGAACATGTCGGAGGAAGAGTTCTCCCGCAAGTCGCAGGCGCTCGCCGACGCGAACAAGGCGGCCACCGACCAAATCCGGCAGAACTACGCGGACGTGGAAAAGGCGCAAGGTGATTGGACCAAAGGCGCGACATCGGCCTGGGCCAACTACCTGGACTCGGCTAGCAATATTGCTGGCCAGACGAAAACCCTGTTCGGCAACGCCTTCAGCTCGATGGAAGACGCGGTCGTCAACTTCGCCATGACCGGGAAGCTGTCCTTTGCCGACTTCACCAAATCGATTCTGGCGGATATGGCGCGGATCGCGACACGTCAAGCCAGCTCGGCGTTGCTGAGCAGTCTCGTCGGCGCGGCCACCAGTTACTTCACTGGCGGTGGTGGCGGTAATGGGCTGGCGGCTGGATCAGCAGGTGCGACGTCGTCGAATCTCGGTGCATCCTCGGCGGGTTACTCCAGAAACTACTTTCCGCAGGCGCTCGGCGGGGCCTGGTCTTCGGGAGTGCAAATGTTCGCTAACGGAGGCGCCTTCACCAACAGCATCGTCAGCACACCGACCGCCTTCGGGATGGCCGGCGGCAGGGCGGGGGTCATGGGGGAGGCGGGGCCGGAGGCGATCATGCCGCTGACCCGGACTTCCAGCGGCAAGCTGGGTGTTCTCACCGCCGGCGGTGGCTCCGGGACTGCAATCAGCATCAACGCACCGGTTACGGTGGTGACACAGGACCGAGGCTCCGAAGGGATGCAGATCGACCAGCAGGCACTGTCGAGAAACCTGCAATCGCAAATGCAGGCCGTGGCCGAGAAAGCCGTCGCTGACTCTTGGCGCGCGGGCGGTACCAGCTTCCGAAATGCAAATGGGAGGGCCTGATGGCCATCGAGAAATTCACCTGGCCAACCGAGCGCGGGGAAACGCCCGATATCAACTATCGGGTGCGCACCTCAAAGTTCGGCAATGGCTACGCGCAGAACGTCGGCGACGGCCCGAACAACAAAGAGGAGTCCTACCCGGTTACCTGCGTCGGCCAAAAGGCCACGGTGCTGGAGATCATGAAGTTCCTCGACCGGCACTCCGGCGCGAAAGCGTTTCTCTGGACAACGCCGCTGGGCGAGCTCGGGCTGTTCACCTGCAAAAATCCCGCTCCCACACCAATGGGCGGCGGCGTCTTCAAGCTCACCGCCACGTTCGAGCGGGCATTCCAACCATAAGGGGCAACCATGCCACTGATCAGTGACATCCAGGTGCTTGAGCCTGGCAGCGAAGTGCTGCTCTTTGAATTGGACGGCACAGACTATGGTGCGGACGTGCTGCGCTTCCATGGACACGCAATTCCGCACACGGCGGCCGAACTGATCGCCGCCGGCGACAATGCAGATGAGCTGCCGGCGAAGTCGATTTACTGGCAGGGCAACGAGTACAGCGCCTGGCCGATGCAGATCGACGGCATCGAGGCGAACGGCGACGGCACGGCGGTTCGGCCGACATTGTCGGTGGGCAACGTCAACGGGCGCATCACCGCGCTCTGTCTGGCGTTCGAGGATCTGCTCGAGTTCAAGCTGACCATGCGTCATACGCTGGGCACTTACCTCGACGCGGCGAACTTCCCGGCCGGCAATCCGACGGCAGATCCGACCCAGGAGACGATCGAGGTCTGGTACATCGACCAGAAGACGAACGAGGACGGGGAGACGGTCAGCTGGGAGTTGGCCAGCCCGGGCGACGTCGGCAGCGAGTCGATTGGGCGGCAGGCCACGACGCTTTGCCACTGGTGCCTCACCGGCGGCTACCGTGGGCCGAATTGCGGCTACACCGGCCCGTACGTGACCAAGGACGGTGTCGTCACCGACAACCCTGAACTGGACGAGTGCGACGCCACGTTGGGCAAGGGATGCATTCCTCGCTTCGGCGAGGGCAACCCGTTGCCATTCGGTGGCTTTCCGGCCGTATCGCTGATCGCACGGAGCTGACATGCGCAAACACATCTTGAACGCGATCCAAGTGCACGCGGCAGCCGAGTACCCGAAAGAGTGCTGCGGGCTACTACTGGCCGTGGGCCGCAAGCAGCAGTATTACCCGTGCCGCAACGTGTCTACCGAGCCGAACGAGGAATTTCGAATCGACCCAGAGGAATACGCGGCGGCGGAGGATGTCGGCGAGGTGATCGGCGTTGTGCATTCGCATCCAGACGCTACCAGCCGGCCTTCGCCGCGTGACCTCGCCATGTGCGAAGCGACGGCGATGCCCTGGCACATTCTGAGCTGGCCCGAGGGCGATCTGCGAACCATCACACCGTCCGGCGAGGTGCCACTGCTGAAACGCCCGTTCGTGCACGGCGCGTGGGACTGCTGGCAGGTTTGCGCGGACTGGTACAAGCGCGAATGGGGGCTGGAGTTCGAAGCCTTCAAACGCGCCGACGGCTGGTGGGAGAGCAAGGACAACACCAGCCTGTACGAAGCGAACTACGAGGCTGCCGGCTTCTATCGGGTCGACCAGCCGCAGCGCGGCGACATGATCGTGATGGAAGTAGGGCGCACGGTTTACCCGAACCATGCCGGGATCTTCCTTGGCGCTGATCCAGCGCTGCCCGGCGAGGATTCAGCGACCTTTGGCTCCGGGCCGTTTCTTCTGCATCACCTCTATGGCAGGCCGTCGGAGGTCATTGTTTTCGGTGGTCCATGGCTTGATCGAACAATCTTGATTCTTAGGCACAAAAATGTACCACCGGTTACATGATGGGGAAAAAATTCCCCATCAACTTGAACATTGTTTGGGTTTTAAAAACGATTTACAGGTTTTTTTGCTATTTATTTATTGTGTTTCTTGTCGCCTTCTCGCTATTGATAGTTGGTTTAGATAAATCAGTAGGGGGGGCTTTTATTTCGGCCGGTATCGCGAAGTCCTCGGTTCTTGGGTGGGTTATGTAACTATATAGTGCCAATCCGGAACCTATGGTCAGAACTAAATAGAAGCCTAGTACTACCGTCACTAAAGCGTATTTTCTTATTTTTCTATAGCCAGGTTCGCCAAGTTTTACTAGTGTCCAAGTGTTTTTTAATATAGGCGCAGCAGCGAGTCTGACCGAATTACAAGAGTCTAGAACTTCGTTCAGTTTTCCTTGGACCGTGAGCTGCCTAGCCTTCGAAAGGGCCTCCATTAGCTTGGCCTCTGGACTATCAGGGTTCTTAGCAATGTCCTCAGGATTAAGCCGAAGCTGAACCTTGCTTAGGTTTTCAACAGCCCTGGAAAACGCCTCTTTTGTTTCCTTATAAAATTCTTTTTTTAGGCTTCTTAGTTCTTCTGGTGTTATTCCTTCATGCGCTGCGAAAGTTTTTTCGGAGTTGATTCTTGCCAGTTCTTGGGCTGCCGAAGTGAATTCCGCAATTTCGTCGCGCAATCCATCTACCCAGGTTAGACGGAATTCTGAAACTTTGTTTTCTTTTGCACTTACTAGATTGACAAAAGAAAAAAAGCCAGCAAGTAGCGCTGCAATTACGGCGCCAAACGCTACATAGAGTGTGGCCGGGATATCGAATGCTTCCATGTAGGAACGCTTCCTTTTTTGTGAGATAGATACATTTCTAGTGGTGGCCTAATACTATCATTGCGTTTCAAGCTCTACGACTGAACTTTCGTCCATGCTGGATATGCGAACAGTTCAGAGTTACTGTGCGCAATTCCCACGGGAGTGACTGGTATGAAATTGATCGTAGGAGCGCTGGCGGTAGCGCTTCTGTTGGGGTGCTCCCACAAAAGGCAACCACTTGATAATCGTGACCCTTGCTTAGATTTCGGCCCCCCTGAAAGCTCAGGTTTTAAAGCTTGCTTAGATCGTCGAGCCCAAGCTCTGAAGGACCTGCTTGAGGGCACTGGTAGAAAACAGTATCAAATAGTTTTCGATGAGAAGGTCGATCCCTGACTCGAAATCACAAGCGCAACTGGAATTGGTATTGGAGCGCTGGCGCTGCCTGCTTCAGCCAATCTGCAATCGGAGCTGTAAATGGATCTGTCTCGCTTAAACGAACTCCTTTTCGAAAACAATTGCGTAGCTGCGATGAAGCTCGAAATGGTGGATTTTAAGTACAGCCTCAGCCTCACTATGTCCTCCTCGGAAGACCCAGAAACAGAGGGTGTGACGGCTGTTTTTCATGATGTCAGCTCACTGAATCTAAGCGGCTTCGGCGGCGGACTAACCCAATTCACGGACCTCGTCGTAACTCGCATCGACCGCGGTCTGGATAGAATCCGGTACGAGCTGAGGGATATTGAGGACGAAAAAATCTCGTTCTATTTCTTCACCTTCACCATGCGAGACCACAAGGAGTAAATATGCGGATTTTGATAGGGGCGTTGGCGGTAGCGCTGTTGGCGGGGTGTGCATCTTCTGCCATTCCGGTTAGCCAGGCCGATCCGGTGCCGCGTGATGAGCTGTACGCATTTCAAACTAAGCCTGCCGGCGAAAGCGGCAAGGTAACTGTTGTGCGGGACTCGGGAATGGTTGGATCTGGTTGTGACATCGTCGTGTATGTTGATGGCCGGAAGGCCGCGAAAATCGGCACTGGTCAGCGCGCCTCCTTTTACCTGCCGCCGGGTAATCCAAGTATTGGAGCAGGTCTCGCTGGCTCTGGTCTGTGTGGCGGGGCAGCCATTCGTACGATTTCTGCCAATGTGCAAAGTGGCAAAGAAAGCCTCTACCGAATCAGTGGGGACATGAGCGGCTTCTTTCTCGGACCGTATGTCGATTATCAGTAAACGAATTCGCAATCAGCCGCCTTCGGGCGGTTTTTTTATGTCTGGAGAAAGTCATGCAATCGAGCGCTGCTCACTATCAGCCGATGGCTACGATCAAGCTGTCCGGGTCCCTCGCGGCCAAATTTGGCAGGATTCATCGTCGAGTTTTGGATTCCGGCCAGGCTTGGGAGGCGTTCCGAGCGTTGAAGGCAACGCTTGAGGGCTTCAAGGAGGAGATTCAACGCCTCGATCGACTTGGCATGCGCTTCGCCGTGTTTCGCAATCGAAAGAACGTTGGCGAAGCGGAATTTGGCTTGGGTGGCACAACTGACATCCGAATCGTGCCGGTCATCCATGGGAGCAAGAAAGCCGGGTTAATCCAAACCATTGTCGGCGCGGTTCTGATCGTTGCCGGTACGTTTCTATCTACCACTCCCTTTGGCGCACCGTTGATCGGTGCCGGTATTGGCTTGGTCGCCGGCGGCGTGATCCAAATGCTCAGCCCCCAAGCCTCAGGCCTTAAGCAGAGCGCATCCCCCGAGAACTCCCCGTCCTACGCCTTCGGCAGCGCCAAGAACACCACGGCCAGCGGCAACCCGGTACCGATCTGCATCGGCGAACGCCGGTGGGGCGGGATGATCATCTCGGCCTCGATCCTGGCTGAAGATAAGACCTAACAGCAAAACCCCTCACCCAAAGAAGGAGGGATTGGCCCTCCAAGTTGGAGGAGGGCTTTTGATGGGAAAATGGTTTCCACTGATTTGCGCAATGACTTGGAGCTTAATCCGCGTTGCTATGTGTGTGATGAAACTTTACCTGAGCCTTCATGGCTTGTGACCAAACCACCCTCGAGGCGGTTTTTTTATGCCTGGAGGAAAGCATGGGCGCAGTGCAACAGATCGAGATCTACGGCGAGAAGGGCGGCAGCAGCAAGCCGAAGTCGCCGGTCGAAGCCAGCGATAGCCTGCGCTCGACCAACCTTGCGAAACTGCTGATCGCCGTAGGCGAGGGGGAGTTCGACAGCGTCCCGACCGATTACGACATCTACCTGGACAACACGCCGATCCGCGATGCCAGCGGCAACTACAACTTCCCGAACGTGAAGTGGGATTGGCGCCCGGGTTCAGTGGATCAGACCTACATCCCGGGCATCCCGTCCGTGGAGAACGAGACTTCGCTGAACATTGAGCTGCGCAGCGATTCGCCGTGGGTGCGCTCGATCACCAACACCCAGCTTTCAGCCGTGCGCATGCGTTTGGCGTGGCCGGCGCTGCAACGCTCCGATGACCAGGGCAACGTCGGCGGCTACCGGATCGAGTACGCCATCGACGTGGCCACCGACGGCGGCGCGTATCAGCAGGTGCTGGTGGACGCTGTCGACGGCAAGACCACCACACGCTACGAGCGCTCGCGCCGTATCGATCTGCCTACCGCCACCACGGGCTGGCAAATCCGCGTGCGCCGCCTGACGCCGAACCAGAACAGCAACAAGGTCGCCGACACCATGCTGGTGGCCGGGTATACCGAAGTGATCGACGCCAAGCTGCGCTATCCGAATACCGCGCTGCTCTACATCGAGTTCGACGCCGAGCAATTCACCAACATCCCCGCGGTGACCGTGAAGTGCAAGGCCCGGCGCTGGATGGTGCCGAGCAACTACGACCCGATCCTGCGCACCTATACCGGGACGTGGGATGGCTCGATGAAATCGGCCTGGACCAACAACCCGGCGTGGATAACCTACGGCATCTGCACCGAAGACCGTTTCGGCCTGGGCAAACGGATCAAGCCGTTCATGGTCGACAAGTGGGAGCTGTACCGGATTGCCCAGTACTGCGACCAGCTTGTGCCGAACGGGCTGGGAGGGCAGGAACCGCGCTTCCTTTGCGACATGAACCTGCAGGGCAAGGCCGATGCCTGGTCGCTGCTGCGCGATATCTCGGCAATTTACCGGGGCATGACCTACTGGGCGCAGGGCCAGCTGGTGATGCAGGCTGACATGCCGCGCGCGCAAGACTTCGACTACGTCTTCACCCGGGCCAACGTGATCGACGGCAAATTCTCCTACGGCAGTGCCTCGGCGAAAACCCGGTACACCCGGGCACTGGTCAGCTACGACAACCCGGCGAACAACTACGACACCGACGTCATACCGTTTGCGGATCTGGATCTGCAGCGCCGCTATGGCGACCGGCCGACCGAGCTGAGTGCCATTGGCTGCACCCGCGCCTCCGAGGCCCAGCGCCGCGGAAAGTGGGCGATCTTGAGCAACAACCAAGACCGCACCGTGTCGTTCAAGACCGGCATGGAGGGCGTGATTCCGCTGCCGGGCCATATCATCCCGGTGGCGGATTCGTTGTTGGCGGGCCGGGAGGTCGGCGGGCGGATCTCGTCAGCTGCTGGCCGCGTGGTGACGCTCGATCGCGATACCCAGGCCAAGGCGGGTGATCGGTTGATCATCAACCTGCCGGGCGGCCGCGCCGAAGGGCGCACCGTGCAGAGCGTCAACGGCCGCGCGGTAACGGTGACTGTCGCTTACAGCGAGCCACCAGTAGCGCAGCTGCAATGGGCGCTCGACGCCGATGATCTGGCGATCCCGCTGTATCGCGTGCTGCGCACCAAGCGCACCACCGAGGGCGACTTCGAAATCAGTGCGCTGCAGTTCGAGCCGAGCAAATTCGCGCACATCGATACCGGCGCTCGTCTGGAGGAACGGCCGATCAGCGTGATCCCGATCACCGTGGTTCCGGCGCCGGCAAGCGTGTCCCTCACGTCGACGTCGTCGGTGGTGCAGGGATTGGCCGTGGCCACCATGACCATCAGTTGGCCTGCTGTTGATGGCGCAGTCGGCTATGACGTGGAATGGCGCAAGGACAGCGGAAACTGGAACAAGCTGCAACGTACCGGCATGACCAACGTGGACGTAGTCGGAATTTACGCTGGCGCTTACGTTGCGCGGGTCCGCGCGGTGAGTGCGTTCGACATCTCGTCGCAGTGGCGCAACTCAATCCTGACCAACCTGAAGGGAAAGCAAGGGCTGCCGCCGGCGGTGTCGTTCCTGACAGCGACAAGCCTTGTCTATGGCATCAGATTGGCGTGGGGTTTTCCACCAGGAGCAGAGGACACCCAGCGCACCGAAGTCTGGTACAGCAAGACGACCTCTCAAAACGACGCGATCAAGCTGGGTGACTTTGCCTATCCGCAGGCATCACACGAGATGCAGAACATCCTGGCCGGTGCCAGTTTCTTCTTTTGGGCTCGGCTTGTGGATCGAATCGGCAACATCGGGCCATGGTACCCGGTGGGTCTTGGAGTAAACGGCCAAGCCAGTTCGGATCAGACCGAGTACGAGAAATACTTCTCGGGCCAAATCAGCGAGTCTGCGCTGGGCAAGCACCTCGGCGATCGTATCAACCTCATTGACGGGCCGGATGATTTGCCGGGGTCGGTCAATAACCGGATTCAGTCCGTGTCCGGGGAAGTGGATGCGGTATCGGAAAAGGTCGATGGGGTGTTTGCGCAGGTCAATCCGCCCTTAGCGGGTGAAACAGAAGGTTACGCGGGCTCGACTCAAGCCTTCGTTGGCGTTTGGTCATTGCAGTCTGCGGTGATTGAGGGCGACGTCGCCACCGGCAAACTCGTCGAAACTGTTCAGGCCGAGATGGGCAAGAACAGTGCCGCGATCCAGCAGGTCAGTCAGGCGCAGGTTGCCCTCGACGGAAAGGCGTCGACCATGTGGTCTGTGAAAATGCAGATCGACTCAAACGGTCGTTACATTGCGGCAGGCATTGGCCTCGGTATCGAGAACGGCCCGGCGGGACTGCAGAGCCAGTTCCTGGTCAGTGCTGACCGGTTTGCAGTTGTGAACGGCTTGGGCGGTAGCCCCAGCTCGCCGTTCGTTGTCCAGAACGGGCAGACGTTTATCAGTTCGCTGTTTGTCGCGGACGGCACCATCACCAACGCAAAAATCGGCAGTTACATCAGCTCCACCAACTACATCGCCGGCCAGCAAGGCTGGATTCTCAACAAAGACGGAACGCTGGAGATCAACGGCATCGTGCCAGGGCAGGGACGGCTGGTGATCAACTCGCTGAACGTCTCCGTCTACGACGCCAACAACGTGCTGCGTGTTCGTCTCGGCTATCTGGGGTAATCAATGGCACATGGAATGCGGATCTGGGGCGCCGATGGCGCGCTCCAGGTCGACGAGAACTCTTTCACCATTCGTGTGGTGTTGTCGACGCTGGTGACTTTCAGCAACGCGGCGAAGACCAACCAGGACTTTTCGGTCCCCGGTGTGGGGCCGGCAAACGGTTGTGCGATTGTGGTCCCAATAGGTACGTATACCAGCCAACAGCAGCAGTTCGAAACCGAACTCGTCGATAACGTGGCGAGGGTCTACAACCATACGCGAGGGTACGCCAGTACGATCGCTTCAGGGACGATGAGACTGATTGTAATGAGGTTCAACTGATGGCGGGATACGGCCTTCAATTCACAAATAACAGCAACGTGGTCACTATTGATTCGGAATTTTCCCGGTTGATGGTCATCGCGAGTGGTAGATACGCGCCCACTGAAGAGGCAGGAATGGGCTCAACGACCTACTTCGAAAGACCGGTGACGTCACAGGAGCCGCCGCTGGTTTTTGTCCGCCCGGACACCAGCACTCTGATTGCGGGTCTGAGCAATATGCGGTTGATAGGATCCGCCGGAAACTGGACTGGGTTCTATGTTCGGACATATAGCAGCGCCACTGCTCAGCCGAACGGACGCTATTTTGTGGGAGCGTTCGCAGCACAAGCTGTCGCGAAGTACGGCATGCGGCTTTGGGACGGCGCGGGAAAAATGCTTTTCGATTCCGGAACGCCGAACGCCACATTCACGCGAGCTTTCCAGAATTGGACGTATGTGAAGTCGGATCAGACTGATCAGGGCCTGTACCGAAACTATTATTCGGTGCCGTTCAGCTTTCCCCAAAACGAATTCATGCTCATCAATAACTTCGGAATGACAATGGTTTCGGGGGGCGCGATCCCAAGGCAGCTTTATTGCACTTGGGATTTCTCAACCGGCACGCTCTACGCCGTAACCGTTGCCGCCAACAACCCGTTCGCGTTTTTCCTCCCAGCTGTGTTTGCCAAGATGAGCGCGTGAGCACGCGCAATTACTCACTCAAAATCAGGATTTTTTAATGGCCAAGCAGACGATCAATCTCGGCACTGCTCCTACCGGCGTGGGCGGTGATACGCCCCGTAGTGCGTTTACCAAAACCCAGAGCAA
>Ga0157369_10007768_pt1 | contig 12339 bp, 12 predicted proteins | sample C25metaG_FD_113461 | JGI IMG/M metagenome (GOLD analysis project Ga0157369, IMG submission 113461) | Corn rhizosphere microbial communities from Kellogg Biological Station, Michigan, USA - C2-5 metaG | ecosystem: Host-associated > Plants > Roots > Rhizosphere > Soil | place: USA: Michigan...
AGCTGGAGGCGGCCGGCATTCCCGGCGTGCCGGTGACGGTACGCGCCATCGGCTATCGCTTTTCATGAAGCGCCAGGCCCCGCTGGGACGCTGGGTCGGCTGGCGCATGAGCCTGCTGGCGCTGGGCGCGGTGCTGCTGATCGCCGCCGGCATGTACCTCTGGTTTCTCTTCGGCGACTGGTGGGTGCTGCGCCAGGTGCCCCAGGCGGCGCGGGCGGAGATCCTCCAGCTGCGCGCCGATCCGCAGGAAAACGAGGCAAGGCTCTGGGCGCTGTTCAGCCACTACTATCCGGTGCGCTATTTCCTGCCCGGTATCGCCAGCCGCGATTGGTGGGTGCTGGCGGGTCTGGTGCTGGCAGCCGTGCCGTTGATCCTGCTGGCCGGCTTTCGGCTGTCGCGCCCGCTGTCGAGCCAGTTCTCCGCCATCGCCGCGGCGGCGCGGCGGGTGGCGTCGGGCGATCTGGAGACCCGGCTGGAGGTCGCCGAGACGGCACCTGCGGAGTTGCGCCGTCTGGCGTTGGACTTCAACAGCCTCACCGCGCGGTTGCAGCAATACGAACGCGACGTACGGGATTCCAGCGCCATCCTCGCCCATGAGCTGCGCACCCCGCTCAACGCCGCCTCGGTGCGGGTCCAGGGCATCCTCGACGAGGTCTTTCCCGCGGATGCCCGCCAGTTGCAGATGGTCAAGCGCCAGCTCGACCTGCTCAACACCCTGGTCGGCGATCTGCACACCCTGTCGCTGGCCGAGGCCGGGCAACTGGCGCTGGATCAGCGACCTTTCGCCCTGGCGGCGCTGGTGGAAGAGCGACTGGCCTGGTTCGCGCCCCAGCTGCAGGCCGAGGCGATACGACTCCACCTGGAACTGGATCTCCGCCAACGGCTGTACGCCGACCGCGATCGCATCGGCCAGTTGCTCAACATCCTGCTGGAAAATTTCCTGCGCTATGGCGCCAGCGGCGGCGAACTGGAGATCGTCCAGCGGGCTCTGGCAGAGGGACTGGTGCTGGAATTCCGCGATCGCGGCCCGGGCATCGCCGAAGCCGACCGTGAACGGGTCTTTCATCGCTTCTGGCGCGCCGACAGCTCCCGGGCGCGCCATCTGGGCGGCAGCGGGCTGGGCCTGTCCATCGCCCGCGCCATCTGCGCGGCGCATCAGGGCCGCATCGTCGCCCTGGGGCGCGAGGGTGGCGGCACGGTCATGCGGATCGAGTTGCCGGGACGGCTGTCCTAGCGCGGCAGGCGTCTTGGAACGACTGCCCCTGTCAGAGCGACAGGGGCAGCGGGCCTCAGGCGGAGGCGTCGTCCGCGGGGACGGCGACGGCCTCGGCCGCTGCAGGCGCCTCAGCTTCGACCGGCGCGGCGGTGTCCGCCTTGGCCTTGGCCTGCTCACGGCGGGCCTGGGCGCGCTGGCGGCGTGCCTGCTGCTTGGCATAGACCGCCTGGGAAGCGGTCACGGTGCCAGCCGGCTGGCCATCCAGATCCAGGCGCGGGGCGTTTTCGGTCATGGCCGCCCAGTAGCGGGTGCCACGGCACCAGGTGGCGATCGACTGCTTGAGCTGGTCACCGGTGATGCCCAGGCGCTCCAGGTGCTGCTCGGCGTCCTTCAGGATGCCTTCCTTGAGCGGCACCTTGGGGGCCGGATTGACCGGGAAGGCCAGCGGGAAGTGCTTTTGCAGACGGCGGATGCCTTCGACCACCGGATCCTGCTCGCGGGGCTTCTGCTCGCGGGGCTTGGCTTTCGGTGAAGGTCTCCGCGCCGGCCGCTCGTTGCTCTCGGTCTTTACCTGCGCTTTTTCGGCCCGCAGGCGGTCGCGTAGTTCAGCTAGTTGCTCAAAGCCCATCGTTCAGCTCACCGCTCCAATAGAATTCACGTGCAAGGGTAACCCATGCCGGGCTTGGACCGCGCCGATTGCAGATTGACACGCCCAAGGCTGGCGGCCCGTCATTCTAAAGGCTGGTTTGCCGCTCGTGCATCCTCGGAAGCGTCATTCCCGGCGGATGGTGCGCCCTGCTGGGCGTTTTCTCGGCCCTTTACGAACGCCGCCGAGCGCAGGTGAGGCGAGTTGAAACGACCTTAGGGAGTAACGGCCCAAGGCGACTCGAAGGCTGAGCGCGCCCGAACCGGAAGGCCGAGGAAGGGCCGTGCAGGTGCGGTACACGAGGCTTCCGACCGGGCTGGCGATCCAGGCCTTGCAACAAAGCAGCGCCGATGATGCAGGCACTTCGCGTACTGGATCTAGCCGCCTCCGGTCAGGCGCGACACCCATTGCGCCAGCCGCAGCTTGAACGGCGAATAGGGCGGCAGCAGCAGACGAACGGCCAGCAGCGGACCGGCGGCGAGCACGCTGCGCTCGTGGGAAAAGGTGCGAAAGCCCGCCTGGCCATGGGCGCTGCCGCTGCCGGAGTGATTGACGCCGCCAAAGGGCAGGTGCAGCTGGGTGTACTGCTGCATGCACAGATTGAGGCCGACGCTGCCGGAGCTGGTACGGGCGACGACCCGTCGCTGCACCGCGCGATCGCAACTCCAGAGATAGAGCGCCAGGGGCTTGGGACCGGCGTCGATGCGCTGCAGCACCTCCTCCAGGTCGTCGTAGGCGATCACCGGCAGGAGCGGACCGAACAGCTCCTGGCTGTCCAGGGGGCTGTCGACGGCCGAGCAATCCAGCAGCGTCGGGGCGAGATAGCACCCGGCCGCATCGTGCGCGCCGCCGTGGATCAGCTGCGCGCCGGCGGCCCGGGCCTGTTCCAGCAGCCCGATCAGCTGGCTGGCGTGGCGCGGGTGGATGAGCCGGGCGTAGTCCGGGCTGGCGGCGGCATCGGTGCCGTAGCGCTGCACCAGCAGGACACGACAGCGTTCCTTGAAGGCCGGCAGCAGGCGGCGGGTGACGAAGACATGATCGGGCGCGACGCAGGACTGGCCGGCATTGAGGAATTTGCCCCAGAGCAGCAACTCGGCGGCGGCGTCCAGGTCGGCGCTGGCGTCGATGATCGCCGGCGACTTGCCACCCAGTTCCAGGGTCACCGAGGCCAGGTGCTGGGCGGCGGCCTGCATCACCAGGCGGCCCACGGCCGTGGAGCCGGTAAAGAAGAAGTGATCGAAGGGCAGTGCCAGCAGCGCCTGGGCGGTGGTGACGTCGCCTTCGCAAAAGGCCACGGTGTCGGGGGTGAAGGCCTCGGCCAGCAGCTCGCGCAGCACCGCGTTGACCGCCGGGGTGAATTCCGAGGGCTTGAGCATCACGCTGTTGCCTGCCGCCAGCGCCGACACCAGCGGGCCGAGCAGGGTGGAGACCGGGTAGTTCCAGGGGCCGATGATCAGGCAGCGACCGCGGGGCTGGCTGTGGATGTGCGCCGGGCAGCCGAGGGAGGTCAGGGTCGGTCGCACCCGCCGCGGCTTCATCCAGCGGCGCAGATGGCGGCGCGCGTGCTGGATCTCTTCCAGCACCGGCATGATCTCCGACAGTTCCACCTCCACCTCGGGTTTGCCGAAGTCCTGGCGAAAGGCCGCATAGAGCGCCCCACGCCGCGCCACCAGGGCGCCATGCAGGCGCTGCAGCAGGGTCAGGCGCTCGGCGGCGCTGGAATCGCGCAGGGCCAGGGTGCGCGGTCCCTGGGCGGCGAACAGCCGCTGCAGGGTCTCGGGGTCGACCGGGGCGCAGGCAGAAGCGGGATCGGGGAGGGGCGCATTCATGGCAGCAGTCCGCAAGGGGGCAGGAAGGGGCGACACGGCGACGACGGCAGTATTCAGCCTGGGCGTTGCCAGCGCCAGCGTGGCAACGGCCGGGAGCCGGGGGCACTGAGGGCGAGTAGGGCCGCCAACCCCAGGGCCAGCAGGGCGAGCAGGGCGCTGGTCAGGGCGGCGGGCCGGACCGCGGCGCCCTGCAGCCAGAGAGACGCCAGCGCCGGGCCGGCGGCGCAGCCGAGCAGCTGCAGCGAAGGCACCAGGGTGGCGACGCGGCCACTGGCGTCCAGCCGCAGGGCCAGGCTGATCTGGAAGGGGGTGAGGGTCTGCCAGAGAAAGGTGAAGGCCAGGCACAGCAGCGCAAAGGTCAGGTGCGCCCCCGGTGCCAGGCCGTAGATCAGCGCGGCCAGGCTGCCCAGCAACAGGGTCGCCAGGGTCAGGGTGGTGGCGGCCGGCAGCCAGGCCACCAGCGCCGCGCCGGCCAGACCACCGAGCAACTGCGCGGCGAAGCTGGCGGCAATCAGGGTCTGGGCCTGGCTGGCGTCCAGCCCGAGGGCTTCACCATAGGGCTCCAGATAGGCCCAGAGCGCACCGATCGCCGCCAGCTGGCAGCCGACGAAGGCCAGCAGCAGGGCCTGGGGCAGCCGCCAGCGATGGCGAACGGGCACGCTGCCAGGGAGCTCCAGCGCCGCCAGCCGGCGGGGCAAGGCGGCGGTCAGCGGCAGGGCCAGGGTGGTGACGCCGGCCAGCAGCCGGAAGCCGCCGGGGCTGCCCAGGCGCGGCAGGATCCACAGCGCCAGCAGGGCGGCCAGCAGGCCCTGGCAAAAGGTCTGCAGCGCCATGAACAGGCCGGATAGGCGCTCGGCGGCGGGCTGGCGCACGATCAGCGCGACCGCCGCCCAGAGCAGCAGGCCATCGCCGAGGCCGGCGAGGGCGCGCAGGCCGAGCAGCAGCAGATCACCGCTGGCCTGGGCACTGGCCAGGTCGGCGGCGACCGCCAGCAGCGTCGCCGGTACCAGGACGGCTGGCAGCCCCAGGCGCGGGCCCAGGGCCTCGCCAGCGATGACCCCCAGGCCCAGGGCGACGATCTCGCCCATGGCCACCAGGCCCAGGCCATCGAGGCTGGCGCGACCGCTGGTGAATAGCTCGCCGAGCAGCAGCGGCTGCAGGCCGAGGATGAGCAGGGCCAGGGACCACAGCAGCAGCGCGGCGCAGACCTGGCGGGGCGGAGAGGGCGAGGTGACGGTCATGGGCTCTACCTTCGAAGAGTAACTAGTAACCGCGACTTTCCGCCGGCAGCCGGCCCTGGCGGAAGGCCTCGGCGGCAGCGCGCTGGTCGCGCTGGAGCCGGCGGGTGGCGATCAGCACCACCCACCAGGGCAGGCGGGTGAGCGCCGCGCCGGTGGCCTGGGCCAGGGTGTAGGCCTTGGCGCATTTCTCGAACAGCTCGGCATTGAGGGCGGCGCGGCTGGCGGTGGTCCCCAGGCACAGCGGCTGGCCGCCGAGCAGCTGGACGTTGCCCTGGTCGGCCAGGGCTTCCGCCAGGGCGTTGCTCCTGGTCACCGCGGGTGCCATCCGGCCCAGGTGCCGGGCCTGCTCGTCGAACAGCTGTGGCAGCTGGCCGCCGAAGTCCGCTACATGCTGCCCATAGCGCCCGGCCCCCTGGATGATGGCGCCGACATCCGGTCGCGAGCGGTAGATGAGTGCGTGATCGAGGGCGCCGCCGCTGCTGCGGGTCAGCTCGATCTCGCAGGGGGCGGCATCGCCCAGGGTGCCGTACCAGAGGCTGCCCGCCCCCGGTATGCGTACCGACAGGGCCAGGGCCGAGCGTTCGCCCTGGCGGGCCAGACGTTGCTGCAGATCCAGCCATTGCTGGCGCAGTTCGGCTTTCATGGGCGGCCTCATACCAGTTGGAAGACCCGGTCGAAACGCTCCAGGGCGTCGTCGATCACGGCGTCGGTGTCGGCCAGGCTGGTGTAGATGCGGCTGCCGGCCAGGGTGATGAGGCCATGGGCGGTATAGGCCGCGCCCATCTCTTCCATCATGTGCTTGCGCGCCTTGGCTTCGTTGCGCACCCGCAGCAGCTTGAGCGGGTTGCCGGTGTCGAGCAGCAGCACGCCGGAGGTCTGCAGATGGACGATGGAGCCCAGGTTGTAGGCGACATAGGGCAGGTTGCGGCGCTGGATGATCTCGTCCAGCCCTTGGCGCAGCCGATCGCCGGCACGACCGGCCTGGCCGGCGGCGTCGAGGCGCTGGATTTCCTTGAGGGCGTAGTAGCCGGCCACGCAGCACAGCGGATTGGCCGACAGGGTGCCGCCGACGAAGGCGCGCTTCGACGAGGTGCCGATGCCGCCCACCAGCAGCTGCATGACCTCGGCCTTGCCACCCAGGGCCCCGGCCATGGGATAGCCGCCGGTAAGGCATTTGCCGAGCACGGTGAGATCCGGCAGCACCTTGAAGTAGCCCTGGGCACCGCCCATGCCGGCGCGAAAACCGGTCACCACCTCGTCGAAGATCAGCAGGGCGCCGAATTCGTCGCAGAGCTTGCGCACCTCGCGATTGAACTGCGGATGCACCGGGCGGGTGCCGCTCTCCGGGCCGAAGGGTTCCACCAGCACCGCCGCGGTGCCGCCGCGCAGGCGATTGAGTTGCAACCGCCGGCGCAGGGCGTCGAGGTCGTTGGGCGGGCTTTCCTGGGTGTGGGCGGTGGCGCCCCGGGGAATGCCGAGGGCCTCCATGCGCCCGGTGCCGGGCAGGCGCATGCCGTACACCAGCTGATCGCTCCAGCCGTGATAGGCCCCGCCGATCTTGATGATCCAGCGGCGCCCGGTATAGGCCCGTGCCAGGCGCACCGCGGCCATGGCCGCCTCGGTGCCCGAGCCCAGCAGCCGCACCTGGTCGATGCCGGGCACGCTCTGGCAGACCAGTTCGGCGAGCTTGACCTCGTATTCGTGCAGCAGGCCGGTGACCGGGCCGCACTCGGCGAGGATGCGCTGGACCTGCTCGCGCACGCCCGGATGATTGGAGCCGAGCAGGGTGGGGCCGCCGGCCTGGAGAAAGTCGATGTAGCGGTTGCCGTCGACGTCGGTGAGGTGGGCGCCTTCCGCCCGGGAGATGGCCAGCGGGAAGGGATGGTTGAACGCCAGGTTGTGCTGGATGCCCCCGGGAATGAAGCGCTTGGCTTCTTCCGCCAGTCGCCGCGAGCCCTGGCAGCGCTCGTCGAAATAGCCCATGACCTTGGCCAGGGCATCGCGGCGCAACGGGCGCATGGGTTGTTTGACCAGGGCGTCGAAACGGCGATAGAGCGTCTCGGTATCCGGCCAGGCGGAAATCGCCGGCGGCGTGGGCACCAGGGGCGGCGGGGTGGTCAGGGGCTGGTTCATGGCGGACCTCAGGACGGGAGGGAGGCGGTGAGGGTGGTCAGCAGGCGCTGACGCGCCAGGCTGTCGGCGGCGGAGACGCCGGGGCGGTTGGCGATACGGTCGACCAGGTAGTGCTCGCAGAAGGCTTCCAGCTGCTCCAGCACCGCCAGGGTCTGGCGCGCGCTGGCGCCGTAGCAGAGCACCCCGTGGTTGCGCAGCAGATAGGCCGGGCTCTCGGCGCTCAGGGCGCGATCCAGGCGCTTGGCCAGCCAGCCGGTGCCGGAGGGGGCATAGCCCACCAGCGGCAGGCGGCGGCCCAGTTCGGGCCAGCGCTCGGGGTCGTCGACGCTCAGGGCCTCGCCCAGCAGGGTGCAGGCACTGGCCAGCGGCTGGTGGGTATGCAGGCTGCAGCCCGCGGCCGGAAAGCGCCGCAGCACCCGGGCGTGCAACCCGGTTTCCACCGAGGGCGCGCGATCGCCTTCGAGCTGGTGCAGGTCGGCCAGGCGCAGGATGCAGACGTCTTCCGCGCCCATCTGGTAGTAGTCGAGGGCGGAGGGGGTCACCGCGATGCGCTCGGCGTCCAGGCGCAGGGCCAGGTTGCCGCCGGTGGCGGCGAAGAAGCCGCGGCGCACCAGGTGCAGGCAGAGATCGAGCACCTGTTCGCGCGCTTCGAGGGTATCGCTCATGGTCGGGCTCCCTGGTTGGGGTTGAGGCGGCGGTAGAGCGGCGCCAGGCGCCGGCGGACTTCGAGAAAGGTGGCGTAGCTGTCGTCGTAGCGCGCCCGCGCCTGGGGGCAGGGCTGGTAGAGACGCGGCGGTCGCTGCAGCGCCGGCACATCGCTGAAGGCCAGGGCGCCGATGCCGGCCGCGGCGATATAGGCCGAGCCCCGGGCATTGGCCTGGATGGGCGCATCGGGCTGGGCGATCACGTGGCCGGTGACGTCGGCCATGATCTGGCACCAGAGATTGGACTGGGCGCCGCCGCCCACCGCGGTGATTCGCTCTGGTCGGCGGCCGAGGAAGCGGCCGAAGGGTTCCAGCATCCAGCGGGTGTTGAGCGCCACCCCTTCGAGAAAGGCGCGGATGATGTCTTCGCGGGTGTGCTCCAGCGACAGGTTGATCAGCGCCGCGCGCAGGCTGGGATCGTCCACCGGGCTGCGCTCGCCATACAGCCAGGGGGTGTAGAGCAGCCCGCGGGCGCCGGCCGGTACCCGGGCGGCGATGCGGTCGAGCAGGGCATAGAGATCCGGGTGCTGTTCGTCGCTGAGGAGTTCGTCCGGGTGGTAGAGCACCTTGTCGCGCAGGAAGGACAGGTTGGCACCCGCCGCGGTCTGCAGCGCCATAGCCAGGTAGCGGCCCTTGACCGCGCTGGGCACGGCGGCCATGTGGCGCAGGACATCGGACTTCTTGAAGGGCACATGGGCGCCCAGCCAGGAGGAGGTGCCCAGGTAGAGGTGCGGCGCGAAGTCTTCCACCGCGGAGCCCACCGCCACCGCCGAGGTGTCCACCGAGCCGGCCACCACCGGGGTGCTGCGCGGCAGACCGAGCTGGTCGGCCACCGCGCCGGTCAGGGTGCCGATCACCTCCGCGGAATCCACCAGGTCGGGCAGCTTGTCGCGGTCGAAGCCCAGGGTGCGGATCAGCCCGGCGTCGTACTTCACCTGGCGCGAATCGCGGTTGTCGGTGATCCAGGCGGTGCAGATGGAATCGGCGGTGGCGCAGCAGCGCCCGGTGAGGCGCAGATTCATGAAATCGAGGACATTGAGAAACTTCACCGTGCGCGCATAGCGCTCCGGCTGATGGTCCTGCAGGTAGGCGATATGGCCCGCCGAATCCTTGCCCGACAGCGAGGGCGCACCGCCGGTGAGGCGGATCCAGCGCCACAGCTTGAACGGCGAGTAGCCGGCCACCTTCAGCCGGCCGCCGCCGACCCGCCGCGCCACGGATTCGGCGCCGCGCATGTCCAGCCAGAGCAGCGCCCGGCCCAGAGCCTGGCCGTTGGCGTCCACGCACACCGTGCCCTCGGTCTGGGTCGAGCAGCACACCGCCACCACCCGCCGCCGCCGTGCCGGGTCCGCTGCCAGCAATTCGCCGGCGCCGCGCAGGAAGGCCTGCCACCAGTCTTCCGGTTCCTGTTCGGCGCTGTGGCCCTCGACGTGCAGGGTGACGCCATGGAAGGTCCAGGCGACCACCTCGCCGCCGAGGGTGACCAGGGCGCTCTTGCAGCCGGAGGTGCCGAGATCCACCACCAGCACCAGGCCGTCGAGGGCGGTGGCCTGGGCCGGTGCGGGCGGCGTGGCGAAGACGTGAGGTTTCATGGGCGCCGGCTCAGAAGGGACGGGCCACGGACAGCACCCAGCGGGCCTCGTCCGTCGCGCGCTGATGGTCGCCGTCTTCGGCGATGTAGAGTTCGCGCGCCCGGGTATGGGGGCTCAGGTAGTCCAGGCCGAAGTCGAAGCCCCAGTGGCGATGCACCAGGCCCACGCCGTAGTCGCTGAAGTTGGCCTCGGAGAAGTTGCGGATCTGCTGGTAGCCGGCGTGCAGCTTGAGGCTGGTGCGCGGGGTCAGCTCGTAGCGATAGTCCAGGTCGTAGAGCAGGCTGCCGCGGGAGTTGTGCTCGCCCTTGGCATAGCACTCCAGGCCCTTGGTCGGGTCGGGATTGAATTGCAGCTGGGCGCCGCAGACCCCGGCGGTGTTGGCGCCGCGATAGTTTTCCGAGAGCACGTTGAGGATGCGCCCCTGCAGGGCCCCGTAGCCGATCTCCAGCACCGCGAACTGGCTGTTGTAGTTGGTGCTGCGCAAGCCATCGGGAGCGCCGGTCTCCGGATCGATGCGGCTGGGCGCCTTGAAGTGGGCACCGGGAAAGAATTCCCCGGCCAGACCGACACCGAAGTGCCAGGCCTCCGGATCGCCGAAGCGGTAGCCGCCGGCCAGCAGCACGTTGGCGCCATCGCCGTCGATGAACTGCTTCTTGCTCACGGTGCCGATTTCCGCCAGGCCGATCAGGCCGCTTTCGTGGGCGAATTCCACGGTGACCTTCGCCCCCGGCCGATTGAGCGAGTCGGAGATGCCGCGGTTACGCACGTCCGAGAGCAGACGCGGGGTGATGGTCAGGGCATAGCTGGCCAGGTCGTCGTCGGCCTGGACCGCGCTGCCGAGAACGCTCAGGCACAGCAGGGCCGCCGCCTGGGTGCGGTGAAGAATCCGGTTCATGGGGTCGCTCCTTGCGGTGGCTTAGCTGCAGTGCGGGGTGGCGGGAAGGGCGCTCAGCGGGGTGAGCTGTTCGGTCTTGCCGAGCACCTCGGTGCCGACATAGGCGCGGATGTTGAGGTCGTCGCCCTTGCGGCGGACGTAGCCCTTGTATTTCTTGCCATCGCGCGGATCGAATACCCAGCCGTCGCGCCAGGTGCCGCCGTCGTCGCGACTCATCTGGAAGATGCGGGTGCCGCAGGTGTCATGGGCATTGCCGGCGTCCTTGTCCCAGACGATGGTGCCGCACAGGGCACCGGCGTTGTCGGCGCAGGGCATGACCTTGACCGCGGCGCCCTGGTCGGCGGTCAGCCAGAGTCCCTGGACCGGTACGGCGTCGGCGGCCAGCACGGGGGCGAGGGGGAGCGCCAATAAGGCGGCGGCGAGCGCGAGGGGTGTTTTCATGGAGGAGACTCCTGCTGATTGTTGTGGTTGTGGCTGGAGGCAGTAAGGCAACGCTGTTGCTGATATGATAGTTATCGCTACACGATAGTTATAACTATCATTTTACTGCCCATCAAGGGTTTTTTCGTTCAGCCGAGAGCTTTTTCATGGTCGCCAAAGAGTCCGCTCCATCCTCCCGCGCCACGCCCAAGGCCCGCCCCAGCCAGCAGCGGGCAGCGGAAACCTATGAACGCATCCTGGCGGCGGCGGCGGAGGTGCTGTGTCAGGTTGGCATCGAGCGGCTGTCGACCAATCTGGTCTGCGATTGCGCAGGGCTGACCCCGCCGGCGCTCTACCGCTACTTTCCCAACAAGTACGCCCTGCTGGAGGAGCTGGGTCGGCGCCTGCTGGAAAAGCAGAATGCGCAGATAGACGGGCGGATCAATGCCGAGCTGCTGGCCGGTCCTTTGGAGCGGGTGGAAGACGTCCTGACCGGGCTTTTGCTAGATACCTACCGGGTCACCGCCGAGACCGCCGGGGGTATGTGGATCCTCAAGGCGCTGCGCGCGGTGCCCTCGCTGGAGCACGTGCGCCTGGATTCGCACCGCCGGGTGGCGGCGCAGCAGACCGCGTTGCTGGTGCTGCTGCTGCCTGGCGTGGCGCCGGCCACCGTCGCCCAGGTCGCGCGGATCGTGGTCGAGCTGATCCACTCCACCGTGGAGCTGCTGTTCGATGAGGAGCTGCCGGCGGAAAGCACCTGCCGCACCGTCGCGGCCATGCTCAGCGGTCATCTGGGGCGCCTGCGCGACGGCTGAATCTTTCGCCCGCCGGGGCGAGCATCAAGCGGGGGACTCAGGTCAGAATCGGCAGGTGTTCCACCACTGCCGAGGCCCGTCATGCCTGATCTGGATATCGCCACCTTCATCGCTGCCTGGCCCACCCTGGGTCTGGAACCCGCTCAGCCCTGGACCCATACCGGCGCCTGCGAGCATCGGGTCAGGCTGCTGCTGGCGCGGCTCGGTCCCGGCTATCGCCGCCAGGGCGACAGTGCCATCCACGAGACGGCAATGGTTGAGCCCGGTGCCGTACTCAAGGGACCGATCATCATCGGCCCCGGCAGCCTGGTGGCGGCCGGCGCCTATCTGCGCGGCGGTGTCCATCTGGGCGCTCACTGCGTGGTGGGCCCGGCCTGCGAGCTGAAGAGCAGCCTGCTGCTGGACGGCAGCAAGCTCGCCCACTTCAACTTCGTCGGGGATTCGCTGATCGGCAGCGGGGTGAATCTGGAAGCGGGCGCCATCGTCGCCAACTACCGCAACGAAAGTGACGGCGCGCTCATCCGCATCCGCCACGGCGACCGGGTAATAGACACCGGGGTGGTCAAATTCGGCGCCCTGATCGGCGACGGCTGCCGGCTGGGCGCCAATGCGGTCATCGCGCCGGGCGCCCTGCTGCCGCCAGGCACCCGGGTCGCGCGGCTGGAACTGATCGACCAGGGGATGCCGGACGCCGCCGCGGGCGCGGCGCTCTCTCAGCCGGCGAGATAGGCGTCGGTGGCTTCCAGCGTCGCATAGGCGAAGGCCAGGGCCGCCATCAGGGCGGCATGCACCTGGGCCGCCGGCACCCTGACGCCCCCGAACTCCAGATCCAGGGTGGCACAGGCATC
>Ga0157369_10007769_pt1 | contig 12338 bp, 11 predicted proteins | sample C25metaG_FD_113461 | JGI IMG/M metagenome (GOLD analysis project Ga0157369, IMG submission 113461) | Corn rhizosphere microbial communities from Kellogg Biological Station, Michigan, USA - C2-5 metaG | ecosystem: Host-associated > Plants > Roots > Rhizosphere > Soil | place: USA: Michigan...
ACTGACGTGCTTGGCGATCCCGGCCCGGCGGACGATCCGGGCGGCGCCGTGCCGGCCCAGCCGCCCGTCCGCGGCGGTGAACAGCGGCCCGCCGCTGCGCTCTCCGATGGCCAGGTCAATGGCGCGGGCGGTGCGCGGGGCGAGCGGGATGGTCACCACCTTGCCGCCCTTGCATGTGATGACCAGGGTCCGGTGGCCGCGCTCCAGGCCCAGGTGCTCGATATCGGCGCCGGCGGCCTCCGGCACCCGCAGCCCGTTGAGGGCGGGCAGGGAGATCAGCGCGTGCCCGGCGGGCGGGCCGAGCCCGGCGGCGACCAGGAGGCGCCCAGCTCGCTACGGTCCAGGGCGGTGGCGTGCGACTCATAATCCAGCCGGGGCCGGCGGACGTGCGCAGCGGGCGAGTGGCCGGGTAGCTCTTCCTCGACGGCGTACCTGTAGAACCCGGCGATGGTGCACAGCCGTCTGGTGACGGTGGCGCGGGCCCGCCCGCGTGCCTCCAGTTCGCGGGCGAAGGTCTCGATGCCGGCGCGGCGGACCGAGAACAGCGGCAGGGACCGCGTTCGGCACCAGCTGGCGAACTGGCGCAGGGAGTTGTGGCGGCCATCGGGCACCTCCAGAGACGGCCGGGACCTGGAAGGCCGGGCCGCCGCAGGTCCCAGCGATGAACGTTGCCCGGAACGTACACCGCCCGTGAAGAACGAGCTACGCCACAAACCGTGAGTGAGGCGCATTATCTCGGCCCCCAACACGGCGCACTCCATACCGCCGATTCGGCGCGGATCACAATCGGCCTGCCCGCGTAGCCGGACGTGCGCAGATGGATCGGTTCTGCGCGCTGGGGCCGTGGGCTGACGTTTCTCATCACGGCAGATGAGGGCGACCTGGCCGGCCAGCAGCGTCAGAACCGGAAGCGGGTCAGGCCGCCCGGCTCGGTCCCCAGGGTCACGACCGCCGCGCGTGGCTCAATGCGGTACACGTTCCACGGCGGTGGTCCCTGCGATGGCGCGTTGAACGGGGCAGTGATGCCCGGCCCGCTCTCGTCGGGCTCGGCCGGCCAGCCGCCGTCCGCCCACGCCCGCGCAACCCGCGCCAGCGCGCCCGGCTCGGTCACCCGCACGGCGTCGCCCTCGAAAACGACGTCCGCGTCGCGGACCGACACCGCCACCGAGCACCGGGGATCGCGCGCCACGTTGCGGCCCTTGCGCGTGCCCGCGCCCGTCTGGAACCAGAACGTGCCCTCCAGCCACACGGCACCGACTGCGGTCACGTGCGGGCTGCCGTCCTCGTTGACGGTGGACAGCCAGGTCGTGCGGGCGTTGTGCGCGTCCGGAGCGGGCGCCGACCCCGCATCGAGCTTCCCGGCAACTGCCGCCCAGTCGACCGGCGGCAGCCCGTCCGCCTTGCCCAGGTTGGTGACCTCCATGATTTATCTCCCTCCATCGCCGGCGGGCACCCTGGCTAACAGCGCCCTTGCAGGCATGACGCGCGGCAACCGCGAAAGTCATCGCGGCGGGCAGGGATACACCCGGCGGCAAGCTTGCTGGAACGCACTGGTGACCAACAGGACGCGAACGACCGTTCTCCTGGCAGTGGTATTGGATGGACGCCCTATCGGCGCCCTGATCCGCGCTGGCCGCTTGCGCCCCGTCGATGCCTACCTCGCAACCTGCCCCAGCAGTGCACACTAATTGACAAAAGTCAGGAATCCGGCGCTGCCTGCGATCGGTCGATCAGCTGGCGTACCTCACGGGCGACGGGTCCGGGTTGTGTCAGCAGCGCGAGGTGATGGCTCGGCATCTGCCTCACCGGCCAGCCGAGTTCGCGTGCCCGGGCCGCCTCGCCTTCGTAGGCCTCGCTGAGCTGGAGATAGCCACCGGGAGCGTCCGGCCACCCTGGCGCGGGCGGATGAACTTCCTCCAGCATGGCCAGCGGCAGCCGGGGGCACCCCGCTACGAAATGCCGCCGGACAGCCGGGTCGGGGACGAGATCGGCCAGTTCTTCCTCGCCCCACCACTGCGACCATGGCGGCAGCTGGCCCTGCGAGTCGGCCATTTCCCGCAGCCGGGCCGCGAAACCGGGCGTCATGGTCTCCATCCAGGAGCGCCCCGGCGCCGGCAGCCGGGCATCGACGAAGACGTAGCCCTGGACTGCGTCTCCCAGCATCGTCCCGGCCGTGGCCAGCAATGGCCCCGCGCGGCTGTGCCCGATCAGGATTACGGGCTCGCCGGGCGCGCAGCTGGCGATCACCTGGGCCTGGCGCACGTGATACGGCAACCCCGCCGCGACAGCGCTGGCCAGGTCCGGAACCGTTACCGCGTATCCGTCTGCGGCCAGCTCGCTTGCCACTGGCTCCCAGGTCCTGCACCCAACCAGCGGGCTGTGAACCAGCAGTAGCCGAGCGTGCATGCCCTCATTCGTACCACCATGCAGCCGGCTCCGAGGCCAGTGATGCTGCAGCGGGGTTTCCGGTCGTGCGGCATCTGCGGCCATTCGGCCTGCGCTGGTTCCAGTTCGGTGAGGCGCGTAAGGAGGGTCGGGGCAAAGAGCGGGCCGGTTCATCCCGTTGGGCCAGAAGAAAGGGAAAGGAGCTTTGGCGCGCTCATTGCCTTCGGGGGCGCGCTCTTTGACGAAGGTGCCGCGGTCGCTGATGGTGACCACGAGGCCTCCGTGAGCCGAGGTCGCTGAGCACCGCTTCAACCCCGGAGGCCATGGGAGCGATCTTCCGTGACGTGGCGCACTGCTAGAGCGCGGGGACGCGTGTCAGGAGGACCAGCTCGCCGAGATGACCCGGCGCGAAACGCCCTCCGGCCATCGTCACGACACGGGTAATGACAGACTTATCCAACAGCGGGGCGCCCGGTGCGAGGCATGTCTTGGCGGACGTACCTCACTTACCGGAGCCCCGCTCCCGTCTGCAGCCACATCGACACCCGCGAAAACGCCTGACAACCAGCCGAACCGGCTGACTTACCGGCCTTGGGCTAGCTGCCGGTCTCGACCAACGTCGCGTTCACCTCGCCGCGGTCGGCCCCGATCCCGACTGCGGTGCAACTGTTTCCGGCACCGCACCAGACCGAGTTGAGGACGTCCAGGTCATTCACGGTACGGTTCGGGCTCGTTCGCGTGGTCCATGACGTGCCGTTCCAGACCTGAACAAGGGTCAGCGTGGCGAGCGTGGAGGAGTTCTGCTGCTCACCGACGGCGGCGCAGAAGTTCGCTGACCTGCACCAGATGCCCAGTAGTAGGTTGACCGTGGATCCCGTGGGGGTCGGGGTAGCCTGAACGGCCCACGCGCTGCCGTTCCAGTGCTCGGCAAGCGTCACCTGATTGAATGTCGGGTTCTGGAAGTAGGAGCCCGCGGCCGTGCAGTCATCGGCCGCCACGCAGGAGACCGCCGTAAGGCCGATGCTGCTTCCGTCCGCTGGCATCGGAGTGGCCTGCAGCGACCATGCCGTCCCGTTCCAGGCCGCGGCCTGCTGAGTGCCAGTCGGATCGGAGCCGACCGCCTCACAGGACGTCGCCGATACGCACGACACCGAGGTCGCGGTAAAGCTCGGGATGGCGGCGGACTGTGACCAGGCGCTGCCGTTCCAGCTGTCGGTCTCGCCGTCATTGGCCACCCCCATGCAGAAGGTCGCCGAGGTGCAAGCCACCGAACCCGGACCCCTGGTTCCAGGGACTGGCTGCGCGGTCCACGAGGTGCCGTCCCATTGCCACGCGGCCGGACCCGGTCCTGCCGCGCTGAAGCCCACGGCCTCACAGAAACTCGCCGACACGCACGACACGCCGCTCATTGTCGCCCGGACGCCATTCGATGACTGGGCTGGCACGGGCGTCGGCTGGATCTGCCACGACGTTCCGTTCCAGCCCTCGGCCAGGCTGATCACGTTGGCCGAGTTATCGGTCGCCGTGCCCACCGCCTCGCAGAAGGCCGCCCGAACGCAGGAAACGCCGTTGAGGGCGTTGGAGGTGGCGCCGCGAGGCGTCGCCGCCGCCTGAAGAACCCACGAGTCGCCGTTCCACCCCTCGGCCACGGCCTCCAGGTCCGGGCTTATGTTCCCGAAGTAGCCGCCCGCCTCGCAGAAGGCCGCGGAGACGCAGGAAACGGCATTCAGGCTCGTGATGTATGCGGATCCGGCCGGATTGGGGGTCGGCTGCACCGTCCAGGACGTGCCGTTCCACGCCTCGGCGAGGCTAGGCCCGGCGGTCGTGCTGACGTTGTCGCTGAAGTAGCCGACCACCTCACACGCTTGGGCCGAGGAGCACGACAGCGCGCCGAAGCTGCTGTAGATGGCGCCGGAGGGCCCCTGGAGGGGCTGCGGTGCCCAGGCTGACCCGTTCCAGATCGCGCTTCCGGTCGCCCCCGTTCCGTTCACCGCCATGCAGAAGCTTGGCGAGACGCACGACACCAAGCCCCCGCCGCCCGACGTGGCCTGCAGGGTCCAGGAAATCCCGTTCCACATATCGGCGAAGGCTGGGCTGGCGCCCATCACCTCGCAGAAGGTCGCCGACGCGCAGGAGACGCTGCCGAGGCTCGTGAAGGTAGCACCCGCCGGGACGGGGACGGACTGCACGCTCCACGCCGCGCCGTTCCAGGTCTCGGCCAGCGCTGTCTGCGCGCCGAAGCTGTTGAAGGCGAAGCCGGCCGCCTCGCAGAACGTCGGTGACGTGCAAGACACCGAGGACAGGACCGCGGAACTGGAACCGGACGGGTAAGGAACTGGCCGGATCGTCCATGAGGTGCCGTTCCATGACTCCGCCAGGATGACCGAGGCATTGGTGCCGGGGGTGGAGTAGGCCCCCACGGCCTCGCAGAAGCCCGCCACCGGGCATGACACGCCAGCCAGGGCGGGAGAAACGGCCGGGACGGTGTCCGAAGCGGGGTTGGGCGTCGTTTGCCTGCGCCACGACGTGCCGTTCCATGCCTCGGCGAGCGTGTCCGTAATCCCGGAGGCATTCACGAACGAGCCGACCGCCACGCACGACGTCGCCGATGGGCAGGACATGGACCTGATCTGGCCGCCCGGAAGCGTCACGTTGGGCGAGTGCTGTATGGTCCAGCCCGGGCTGGCCGCAAGCGCGGTACCCGTGGGTATCGCGGCCGAGGAGACAATTGCCAACACCGCCATTGCATTCGCAGCCATCGAAATGAACGCCCGTCGCCACATCGCGTCTCCCGCTTCCCTGTCCATAACCGCGCGTCACCGTGCCGTTTCGACGCTAATGATGCACTTTCCCCAGAGGATTGTCACCACATATACAAATATTCCAAGATTCCCTTGCTGGCTCCGTCGCGCCTTAGGCACCTCGAACCCGGGCCAGACGCGGCTCGAACGTCCGTTCGGGCACTGCTGTCGGCTAAAACCCGCCAGCACGCAAGGCACGCCGCCACGCCGAGCGTGATCAACCGGACAAAGGCCTCAGCAGTGGTGAACAGATTCAACCCTGTTGCGGGCACTAGCACTAGAACAGCGTCCCGAGTCATGGCGGCGTCCAAAATGCGCGGAATATCCGATTCACTCGCCGGGCGGCAGCCCCCTGAGCCCCGGCCCGCCGCGAGTGCCGTGAGTTGTGCCGCGTATCGCGGCACAACTCACGGCACTCGCGATGATCATGACCCGAGCGGCCTCGCTGCGCCCTCTCGGCCCGGGTCTCAATGTGGTCGGCCCGGGGCGGTGCCCTACCATCGGCTGCATGCCGTGGCACGGGCCAGACGGTCACCGTCTCTATTACGAGGACACCGGGCGTGGTGACACGGTGGTGGTCATGCCGGGCTGGGCCGGCAGCATCATCGAGCTCAGCCAGTTGCGGGCAGCGCTCTTGCCCGGCTTCCGCGTCATCGCCGTCGACCTGCCCGGCTCGGGCCGGTCGCAGCCGCAGCCGCGAAGCTATGAAGCTGGCTACTACCACGATGACGCGCGAACGGTCCTCGGGCTGCTCGATGCGCTGGGCGTTTCCGTGGCCCACCTGGCGGGCTTCAGCGATGGCGGGGAGATCGCAGTGCTGTTGGCAGGGCTGCGGCCGGGGCTGGCCCTGTCCCTGTTCACCTGGGGCGCCGCCGGGAAGATCGAGGCCACGCCGGATGAGCTGACGTCACTTGAGAATGTCGTTGACCAGCCGACGGACGGCCTGGCCCCGCTCGCGGCCTACCTGGTCACTGCCCACGGCGCCGATGGCGCGCGGATCATGACCAGGTCCTGGGCGCAGGCGATGCGCGATCTGGTCGCCGCGGGCGGCGACATCAGCCGGGACCGGGCGCACCTGATCACCTGCCCAGCGCTGCTGGTGGCTGGCACGTACGACCCGCACTGCCCGCCCGACCTGACCAGGGAGCTGGCCGCGCTGATCCCGAAGGGGCAGTTCCTGGAAGGACCGGGCGCCGGGCATGCGGTGCACCTGTCGCACACCGCCTGGCTCGCAGGCCAGCTGGCCAACTGGCTCGCCAGCCACTGAGGCACCCTTACCGAGGCGGGCATTCTCATCGGCGCTGCCTTGACCTCGACCCGTGAGTGCGGTCACCGGACACGAACGAAGCCACGCTGGCCTTGGTGGGTAGTTTTTCTGAATCGTTCAGCAACCATCGCGAGCGAGTTGGATTCGGCGTAAGCATTCGGGAGACTTGCGGCGAGGGTGGCACTGCATTTCGCATCGTCCGATGACTTGAGTACGGCAGCCCCGTGGTCACTCCTCTATGAAAGTTCCTTGCGCCCAAGGCCATCATCGAGCAGCCTAAGCAGCGTGTAGCTTGTCCAGTCTTACGAATCAGGACATGCTGGTCTCGTGAGGTCGGCATGGACGTAACCGTACTAGCATCACTGGCGGCCAACACGGTCGTGGCGGCTGCCGCGACCGATGCGTTCGAGGCCGTGCGTGACCGGATAGCGCGGCTGTTCGGACGGGGGAGGCCGGACCCGGCCACCGAACGGCGACTGGAAACGACACGCGCCGAACTATCCGCGGCGACCAGCACGGACGCTGTCAGCGTTGAAGCAGCCCAGCGAGTTCAGTGGCGCGTGCGGTTTGCTGATTTGTGCGAGACATACCCGGAAGTCGTACCGGAACTATCGCGACTGGTCGCGGAGTTGCAGGCGCAACTGCCCACCAGCGGCAACGTCTCGAACGTCATAGCCGGCGGCACCCACCACGGCCCGATCCTCATGGGCCGTGACTTCACCGGAGTTACCATCCGGCCCGATCAACAATCATCTGCCGACCAGTGAAACTCGCTTTGCGGGCCGATCACGTGAAGGCGACGAGCAGACAGAGGAGAAACGCTTACAGGTGATCGGGGACACACTGCCATAGCCTCCGGCTGGCATGTTGCCGCGACTACCATCAAGTGGTGCCTACCGAGCTGCGGATAGTTATCGCCTCGTACGGTGCGCCCCAGTTCCGGCTGCTGCACGAGACCGTTACCGCTGTCGGGCACGTTCCGGCCGCGTATCTAATGAGTCGGTCGATGCGGCCGTCGAGGACGGCCGAGCCCGATCTCGTGGAGGCGACGAAGGCGGTTGTTGCGGACGTGCCTGCGGGCATGGACTTGCTGCTACCCGGCAGTGTCCGCGCGTTGCCTGCATTGCTGGCCGCGTGCCGCCCGGATGTGCTGCTGGTGTTCGGGTTCAACTGGCGCCTGCCGTCTGACGTCCTCATGGTGCCCCGATTCGGCGCGCTCAATGTGCACCCATCAACACTGCCGAAGTACCGCGGACCGTCGCCGGTCTTGTGGGCGATTCGGAACGGCGATCCGTGCTTGGGCCTCACTGTGCACCGCGTGACTGACCGTATCGACGCCGGGCCGATCTTGGCTCAAGTGGATGACCTACCGCTGCCTGACCGAGTTACGAGCGCGGATGTCTGGGAACTCCAGCAGGCCGCGCTGCCCGCGCTCATCCGCCAAGCCCTTGAGCGCGCAGTCCACGGCGATCCTGGTACCCCGCAGGACGAGGAGCAGGCGACCTATGCCGGCTTCCCGCCGCCCGACTGGTACACGGTCCAGTGGCAGGGTAGTCGGCACAGCGTCCATAACCAGATCAGGGTGCTGCGCTACCTGCGTCGCGGCGAAGGCCCGGTCGTCGAGCTCCACGGGAACACCATGCAGGTGAAGCGGACGAGCTTGACGGACGACGGCGGTAGCCGCATCGAGTGCCCGGACGGCCCCCTATGGGTTACGTTCGCGCCAGTGGCGTTAGGCGAGACGTGCCTGGGCTGCTGCTCGCAAGCGGGCTGCGCGGCTATCAGGGAACGGCTGGAGCAAGGCAAGTGCGGCCGTGAACTGCTCACGACTGGCGCTAGCGTGGCCGAGCACCTGTTCGCAGTCGGCCAGGTGGAAGGTGGCCAAGGCTTCCTGCCAGCTGTCGCCGAGTTCACGGTGCATGCGAGCTGCCTCACGGTGGAAGTCGGACGCGTCTTGGGCGTCGCCGCTCGCGAGCAGTACCTCGCCGGTGCAGTCGAGGGCGGTCGCTTCGCGACTGTGGTCCCCGATCTGGCGTTCCAGCGAGGCAGCCATCCGGCAGCAGTTCATGGCTTCCGCCAGTTCGTCAGCGGCCAGGTGCACCCGTGCCGCCTCGACGAGCCACCAGGCTTCCCACATCCGGTTGCTGGCTTGCTCCGCTATTCGCAGCGCCGCGTCAATCGCTGCCTGCGCGGCCGCGAGGTCTCCCCCAAGCCGTTCTGCCCAAGCGAGCAGCCAGAGGGCGTTGCCTTCATAGGCCGGGTCACTTCGATCAGCGAAGAACTGCGGCAAGGGCCGGACCGTCTCCAGAGCGGACGTCACGTCATCAGCTTCGAGTTGAGCTTCCGCACGGTTCATCCGGCCCAGCCCTTCCCAGTGCGCGTCCTGGCCCGCCCGCGCACGGTCGGCCGTGTCCGTGAAGTGAACGACCGCATGCGTCAGTTTTCGCGTGCGCAGGCAGACGAGTCCGAGGGCGTTCAGAGATCGGCAGATACCTTGTTGATCACGCAGCTCCTCACGAACGGCGAGTGCCCTGGCATGGGTGGCCTTGGCTTCGTCGAGCGCGCGGCGCCGGAACAGGAACCGTCCCCGGATATCCAGCGCGGCGGCGAGCGCGGCGTGGTCATCGAGCATTTCGGCGGCAGTCACAGCTGAGGCGCTGTGTACATCCCAGTCGGCGAACGTGAAGTGCTGAGCATGGATGGGATCCAGCACCATGGCGAGTTCCCAGGCTCGCCGGGGCAAGCCGGCTTGCAGCGCGCCCTGCACGTTCGCCACGAGATTTGGCCGCTCAAGGTCAAACCACTCAAGTGCAGCGGCAGGCGTTTCAAGTGCCAATGGCGCTGGCCCTTCCGGGGGCGACACATCCACCAGGAAACGGTCACCAGGAGACAGCAGCTCAGCCGCTCGCGAAGCGCTTGTTATGTACCAGCGCAGCATCCGGTCGAGCGTCTCGCGGCGCACTGCCTCAGCGTCGGTCGTGCGGGCCTGGTCGAGGGCATAGGCGCGGAGCAGGTCATGGAGTTCGTAGCGGTGCGGTCGGCTCGATTGGATCAAGAACGCGCCGAGCAGGATGTCCAAGGCTCGGCGAGCACTTCGCTCGGGCACGCCTAGCGCTGCCGCGGCTGTCCGCAAGGAGACGTCGGGTCCTTGGTGCAGTCCCAGCGCGCGGAACATGCGGGCTGCTTCTTCGGGCAGATCCCGGTACGACCAGGCGAATACCGTGCGTACCCCTTCGCTGTGCGGTCCGTCGTCGACACTGAGGGCATCCCAAAGCATGGAATCGTCACGGAGGTCTGCGATAAGTTCCGCAAGCTGCATCGTCGGCCGTGATATCGCATGTTCCGCGGCAACGCGCAGCGCCAGCGGCAGGCGGGCGCACAACCGCGCGAGTTCGAGAAGGTCGGCCGGGGCATCCCGGCGACCTCCAGTCCGAGTCACCTGGCGCACCAGGGCCACCGCGTCAGATTCCTGGAAGATATCCAGCCGGATACGCTGGGCGCCGTCACGAATCGCCAAGCCCGCCAGTTGGTTGCGGCTCGTGATAACGACGAGCGGACCAGGGCTGCCGGGTATCAGGGGGCGTACCTGCCCGATGTCGGCCACGTTGTCCAGCAGGATGAGCACGCGCCGGTCTGCAATGCGCGACCGGAACATCGCGGCTCTGCCGTCGGGGTCGGCGGGTATGGACGAGGGCTCGACAGCAAGGTCACGCAGGAACCTGTCCAGCACCGCCCCGGCCGTGACGGCCGGGCCATCATCGAAACCGCGCAAGTTCGCATACAGCTCGCCGTCCGGGAAATGCCCCCGGATGCGGTGCGCCCAGTGGAGCGCCAGCGCAGTCTTACCGACGCCCGCCGAGCCGGTAATCACTACCACGGCTGCCGGTGCATAAGAGTGCTGGGTGACCGGGCGCGTGCCTCTGCCCGTGAGAAGCCGGCCCAGCCGGCGCAACTCCGTCCGGCGATTCACGAAGGAGCTGACATCGGCGGGCAATTGACGGGGAACGGCCTGCGGATCGTCGGCACGCCTGTCGGCAGCGTGGAAGTGCACCCCGCCGGAGACATCACGAGCTTGGACGACATCGCCGGTCACCTGGGCACGGCCAATCTCGCTTCGTACTTCACCCGCACCGGTGGCAGGGCGGTCGGATTCCGTCAACGGGCGCCACGCCTTACGAGCGGATCGGGTGAGGACGGCCCGTCTGCACCAGGTAGTCCTTGGGGATGGCAGGGCCGGGCAGCCGCGGTGGCGACAAGTGCGCGATCTCGCGGGCGAAGAAGCTGCTGATGGGCTCGCCGCGGTCGTACAAACCGACAATGAAGTTACGGCAGCGGCTGACCAACGCGTTGTCGGTGTAGCGCAGTGCGTACTCCAAGACGCCACGCTGGTCATACACGGCCTGGTACATAACCGTGCTGTCCATGGTGTAGATGTCCGGCAGCGGGCCCTGGTCCTCAAGGTCGGCAACGGCCGACGAGTGCAGGATGCGGACCGGATGGCCGGTCTCATCCCGAACTTTCAGCAGGTGCAGCTCCCATTGCAGATACGGGGTGACAGGCAGGGACACGATGCGAATCCGCCTGGTCTCTGTGCCCGCTGCCGCGTTTTCCTCGTGATAGTGCTTGAGATCTTCACGGCGTTCTTCGAGGAGGCGCAGAGCTTCGTCCCAGTCACCTGCAGCGAATGCCTCCCAGCTGGCATCGCCAGGCTCAGCGAATACCTGGCCCCGCTCAAGCTTCCAGAATTTCCAAGCACGGCGAAAGTTTCGCCTGAAATCTGCGTAGTACTCGGGAAGTTCCAGACGCTCGCCAGCCGCATTGCCGAGCGGCCTAGGCATCCGGGATATCCGCCTTCGCTGACACGATCGTGCTGCGGGGGATCACCACCAGGCTCTCACCAGGGTCGATACTGACGCCTTTCGGCAGCCGCCCGGCATATGCCCTGGTCAGCTCGGTCCCGATGACCGCAATATCACCATTGTCCAGCTCCCACAACTCAGGGCAACTGGCGTCGCCGCCGGTAGTGCCGAGTTCATGCGCCGACTTGCCAAGCCGACGACGGAAGCCAGCCGCCGGATCAGCGTCCCATTTGCCGTCCAACTGAAGAACCTCCCTTTCATGCAGATCGTTCCGACATGCGCGTCCGGTAGGGATTTTGTTTTGACAATAACACTACATCGATTTCGGAAATTCAACAACGTCATAATCGTCGCTGGTCGAGGTAATTTGATGCCGCACCGTAGCGTCACGGATACCTATTGTTGGCTGGACCTGGCGTGCCCGGATCCGTGTGATGCATGATCCTGCCGTCAGGCGGTTGACGTTTGCGGGATTCGGGGGCCGGGTGGTACGGGGGATCTGGCGGGTGCTTGTCCCTGTCGCAAACCGACATGGCCGTCGTCCCGCCGGGATTGCTCGCACCCGCGATCTGGGCAGTCAACGCTGGGACCTCGGCACCGGGACGAGGACGAACAGGCATCAGCACCATCCTGGAACTTTGGACTGCTTATCAGTCCACAGAGCCCAGAAACCTACCAACGCCCCCGGAAGCTACGCCGCCCAGCAGTTCCCACCGGCACGAGCACCACCCAACCAGCTCATACCAGTCCCCTGACCAGCCAATTCAGGTTGGAACGATCCCACTAGTCATCGGTTGCGGTGTGGGCGGTCAGGAGCCTCTTGGGGGTGCGGTCGCGTGTGCGTGCGCCCATCTCGTCCCAGAAGCGGCGGAGGCCCTTGGGCGGGTAAGGACACAGCTCGAAGTCGCAGCGGTCGACGCAATTGGACGTCGGCATAGACTGCGGCGCTTTCCGGACAAGGGCGCGCATTGGCTCAAGGGGGCTACGATTCCTGGTCAGGCACCGCGGCAGCATCGGCGGTTCCAG
>Ga0157369_10007771_pt1 | contig 12338 bp, 10 predicted proteins | sample C25metaG_FD_113461 | JGI IMG/M metagenome (GOLD analysis project Ga0157369, IMG submission 113461) | Corn rhizosphere microbial communities from Kellogg Biological Station, Michigan, USA - C2-5 metaG | ecosystem: Host-associated > Plants > Roots > Rhizosphere > Soil | place: USA: Michigan...
ATGGCGCTGCAGGCTGATCAGTACACGCTCGGTACGATCATGTCTTCCGGCACCGGGTGGCGGATGTACTCCTCGTGGTGCACCCGCTCCGGCAGCGACACCGGCGAATGCGGCACCGGGTGGTAAGGCACCTGGCCAAGCAGATGATCGATGCAATTCAGGCGCGCACGCTTCTTGTCGTCCGCCAGCACCACCCACCATGGCGATTCGGGAATGTGCGAGCGCTCGAGCATCGCCTCCTTGGCCTGCGTATAGGCTTCCCAGCGGCGGCGGCTTTCCAGGTCCATCGGGCTCAGCTTCCACTGTTTGAGCGGATCGTCGATACGGCTCTGGAACCGCACTTCCTGCTCTTCGTCCGTCACCGAGAACCAGTACTTGACGATCTGGATGCCTGAGCGCACGAGCATCTTCTCGAACTCGGGCACGGAGCGGAAGAACTCGTCGTATTCCTCGTCGGTGCAGAAACCCATCACGCGTTCGACGCCGGCGCGGTTGTACCAACTGCGATCGAACAGGACGATCTCGCCAGCGGCCGGCAGGTGCGCCACATAGCGCTGGAAGTACCACTGCGTACGTTCGCGATTGGTGGGAGCGGGCAGCGCAGCCACGCGGCACACGCGCGGGTTCAGTCGTTGCGTGATGCGCTTGATGGCGCCACCCTTGCCGGCGGCATCGCGCCCTTCGAAGATCACCACCAGCCGGTGGCCTGTCTCGATCACCCAGTCCTGCAGCTTGACGAGTTCGCCTTGCAGACGAAACAGCTCGCGGAAGTACATGCGTCGCGTTTCGCGCGCTTCGTCGCTGATGCCTTCGCCGCCACCGAGCAGGTGGTCGTCGATTTCCATCTCCAGTTCTTCGTCAAGCGTGTCGAGCAGGTCTTCCTGCAGGCGCGCCTGTCGGGCCGCGTCACGTTCGCTCATGGTGTGTTGCTCCTGCCGATCTTGCGGATATTGCCGAGAGGGGGGCGCTGCGCATGGGCAGCGCAGTGCAAGTCTAAGCCCGACTAGGTAGCACAAGCATGTGGCAGGGGAGTGACATGGCGTTGCTTCGCCTATCGCGCCAGGCTTTCGCCCGGCAGCGCCATCGTCCGCCACGGCGCCCGTAATCTACCTGCGCCGCCGCGTATCTGGCGGGCCACAGGAGCCGCCCATGCCGCGTCCATTGCAATCGATCCTAAACTGCTTCCGCCCCACGCCGCCGGCAGAAGAGCGCGCTTCCACTTCAACCGGCCAACCGGCGGACTCTGCGTCACACCCTCCACGCCGCGCACCGGTAACGTTGCAGGGCCTGGCCAACTTTGACGCCCAACGCATTCGCCAGCGGCAGGTCGAGATTCAGGCCGTGGTGCCAGATACGCGCAAGGCGTTGTCCGACGGCGAGTGCCAACTGGGCGGTTATGTACACGCGCGCCAGGTCGATGGCCGCCCAGTGGAGGGTCCGGCGCTCGAGCGGCTCAAGCGCGGAAATGAAACCGTCATGGAGACCCGCCAGGCGCTCGCGCATGGCCGCGGCAATGTGACTGCCGACATCAATGACAGCAACGGCCAAAGCACGATCCGCACCGCGGCTGGCCGGCGCATCGGGAGGAAGTATCTGCCCGGCACATGTATCCGGAAGAAAGGCCCTCTGTTCAAGTACCCAGCCGACATCCGCGCCGCGGCTGGCGCGATGGCGGCGCAGGCCGGCAATTGCGGGGACCATGCCAACGTGGCGGCGTTTCTTCACGCCGCCAAGCTGGAAGACGGCGAGCGCGTCCACGCCGTGAGCAGCAAAACGGTGGACCACGTGTGGGCCGAGCTGCATGGCGAAACCTCGGATCGCACGCACGACATCGTCATGGACGCATGGGGCAAAGGCCCGGCCATCTTTGCTGAAGACGGCGTCTTTTCGGCAGACGAGCAGGGCACCGCAATCGAACACCATTATGACAAGGCCAGCGGCGCCGAAGCCCACGCAGCAATGTGCAGACTGCAAGTCGAGCACGAACCGCGCATCCAGGAGCACCTGCAGCGCCAGATGAAGAAGCTGGGGCCCGATTTCCGGTTCCCGGACAACGCGATCTGCGACCCGACAGCCGTCATCTGCGCCGAGTTCGCGGAACGTGTGCCAAGAAAAATGAGCCGGCCCGTCGACCCGGCCAAGCTGGCGCCACCGCTCGCAAGCGAAGCGCAGCAATCGACCGAGCCGGTGCAGATGGGCGAACTCTGGATGGCGCCCCTGCGCCAGCAGATCCACGCTACCGAGACGGCACGGGTCCTAGGTGCCAGTGGTGTACGAGAGGTAACGCAGGCGGCTGGGCGCATTGCGCACGTGGCAGCGGATTTGCGCCGCTATCCGCTGGAATCGCATCAGGCACAGACCGCACCTGAAGACGTTTGAGGGGATGGCCCAGATGAGGCAACGGCCTCAGCTCGATTCGCCTTCCAGCATGAACTTGGCGCCGTCGTCCTGGCCGAGCAGGCGCACCAGCGTGGGCATGGCTTCCTGCAATTGCGCCTTCAGCGTCCACGGCGGATTGACGATGAACATGCCGCTGCCGTGCAAGCCCAGGCCACCCTCGACCGGGTGCCTGACGGTGAGCGTGACGTGCAGCCAATCCTTGGGGCGCAACTGCTTCAGCCGCGAGGGAAATTGCGCGGCTTCGCGCCGCTGCACGAGCGGATACCAGACCGCATACATGCCGGTCGCAAAGCGCTGCAGGCTGTCCTGCAGCGATTGCACGGTGCGGGCGTAATCCTGCTTGTCTTCAAACGACGGATCGATCAGCACCAGCGCGCGGCGCGGCGGCGGGGGCAGGATCGCCTTGATGCCGGCAAAACCATCGCCGTCGTACAGCATGACCTTGCGCCCGGCGCCGCGAAAGTTGTTCGACAGCACCTTGATCTCGGAGCTGTGCAGCTCGAACAGGCGCAGGCGATCGGCGTCGCGCAACATCTGCCACGCCAGCCACGGCGAGCCCGGGTAGTGCCTCAGTTCACCGTTGGGATTCAGCTCGCGCACCTGGTCGAGGTAGGCGTCGAGCAGGGGCGGCAGTGTTTCGCCGGCTTGGGCCGCGCGCCACAGCGGGCCAATGCCGGTATCGAATTCGGCCTTCTTCTGCGCCCATTCGTGGTCCAGCGCGTAGAGGCCGGCGCCGGCGTGCGTGTCGATGTACCAGAACGGCTTGTCCTTCTGCGTGAGGTAATCGAGCATCTGCACAAGCACGGCGTGCTTGAGGACATCGGCATGATTGCCGGCGTGGAAGGCGTGACGGTAACTGAGCATCGGCGGGCCATGTGCGCCCGGAGTATCAGGCGCGGGCAGAGAAAACGGTAGGCGCGAATGCTACCACCGCGCGGGATGCGTCCCCAGCGGCACGCTGGGCAGCGTCCAGTGCGGCGGCGTATCGGAGAGCTGCCCCGCGTGGCCCAGCGCGGTGAGCGTGCCGAAGCCGGAGGGCGACGTTTCCAGGTAAGCGCCGATGTCTTCATAGCGCGGGTCGACCGCATCAAAGCCGTTGGCCACGCGGCCGAAGCTGCGCAGCCAATGCGCCGTCTGCGCGAGCGACACACGCACGTGCCAGCTGCCGCCCTCCGTCATGCGGCGTGCGAGCGCCGTCATGGCGCCAGCGGCCATCAGGTAACCAGCGCCGTGGTCCAACGCCTGTGCGGGTAGCGGGCGCGGCTTGGCGTCACCGGCTGCCTTTGCTTCCGCCCAGTTGAACCCGCTGGCGGTCTGCACAAGCGAGTCAAAGCCTCGTCGATTGGCCCAGGGGCCGTCATAGCCGTATGCACACAGGCTCACGTAGACGATGCCCGGGCGCAGCGCTGCCACCTGCTCGGGGCCAAACTGCAACGCCGCCAAGCCACCGGGCCGATACCCTTGCACGAAGATGTCGGCGTCGCGCAGCAGCGTGCAGAGTTGCTCGGCACCCTCCGCGTCGCGCAAGTCGAGCTGCGCGGAGCGCTTGCCGCGCCCGGTGTCGATCACCAGCGGCGGAACGGCGGGCAGATGCGGCGCTGTGACGAGCAGCACATCGGCCCCATGCGCGGCCAGCGTCCGGCCGCAGACGGGGCCGGCAATCACGCGCGTGAGGTCGAGCACGCGCACGCCCGAGAGCGGTCGGCCGTCGGCATGCGCGGACAGAGGCTGCGGTGGCGCATCGCCAAGGCGTTCGATCGTCATCATCGGTTGCGGCGCCACGGCAATGCCTTGGGGGTGTGCGTCCCACTCTTCAAACGTGCGCGCGGCGGTCACGACCATGCCCGCCTGCGCCGCCGCTTCTTCAAACGCTTCGGCCTTCCATTGTTTCAGCGCAGTGGCCACGGCCGCCCGGTCATACGCGCAGCCCAGCAACTTCAGCACGCCGTCACGATGATGCGCAAAGTTGGTGTGCAGGCGCACCCAGCGGCCATCGCCGCAGCGGTAGAGCCCGGCGATCTTGTCCCACGGTTCCGGCGGCAACTGGCCGTCGACGCGGAAGTAGCGCTCGGAGCGGAATTCCAGCGCGGCGTGGTGCATGTCGACCGATACGGTTTGCTGCCGCCCGCTGCGCAACGTGTCGACCTGCGCGGCAGCGAGGGCGGCAGCGGCAATGGTGCTCTGCGCCAGCGTGCCCACGGCAAACGACGACGGCAACGCCGGCTCGGCGCCGGTCAGTGCGGCACGCGACAGCACATCGGCCGGCTGGCCGAGCACGGTCCACAACTGGCTCAGTGCGCTTGTGGGGCTGACAGTCTGCATGGAAGGATCAACCACATCAGCAACGGGTGACGGCATGGCGATGCTCCGGCAATCGAGGTGCGCCCATTACAGTCCCGCGCGGCCGATAGCGTCAACATTGACTAGACTGATCAACCTCGATTGCTGTCCACCGCATCCGGCCCGATGACCGCCTACCTCAATGCCGCCGAAGCCGCCGAGCGCCTGCGCATCTCGCGCCCCACGCTGTACGCCTATGTGAGCCGCGGGCTGCTGGCGGCGTACCCGTCGCCCGATGGACGCGGCAGCCGCTACCGCGAAGCCGATGTGGCACGCCTGGCAGATCAGCGTTCCGGCGGACGGCGCCCGCGCCAGGTGGTGCGCCACGCGCTGGACTGGGGCCTGCCGGTCATGGAATCGGCCATCACGCTGATCGATCACGGGCAGTTGTTCTATCGCGGCACGCCTGCTGTGGAATTGGCCGAACGCGCCACGCTGGAGGCCGTTGCGGCGCAACTCTGGCAATGCGAAGAGGCGGCGGCCTTCAACGCGCCCGCGCCGGTGTTGCCGAAAAGTTGGTACGCAGCGCTCACGTCGTTGGCAGACGCGGACATCCGCCAACGCTGCATGGCGCTGTGCGCGCTTGCCTTGCCGGCGCTGGACGAGGCCGCGTGGCGCCAGGATTCCGCACGCACAGCGCGCGATGCCGGCGCACTCCTGCGCGTGGTATTTGCCGCCATGCTCGGGCGCAAGCCCGACGCTGCGCACGTGCATCTGCAATGCCAGCAGGCATGGAACGTTGATGCTCGCGCCGCAGAGGCCATCCGCGTCGCATTGGTGCTCTGCGCCGATCACGAACTCAATGCCTCGAGCTTTGCAGCGCGCGTGGTCGCATCAACCGGCGCCAGCCTGGGCGCCGTGGTCAGTGCAGGGCTGGCTGCGCTCACCGGTGGCCGCCATGGCGGCACCACGGCGCGCGTGGAGGCATTGCTGAGCGAGCTGGAAGGGGAGCGTTCCGTGGCAACGGCACTGCGCCGTCGGCTTGATCGCGGCGATGCGTTGCCGGGCTTTGGCCACCCGCTGTATCGCAAGGCCGACCCGCGCGCTGGTGCAATCCTGGCACAGTTGCCGAAGACGGGCGCGGTACGCAGGCGGCTGCAAACCGTGATGGATGCCGTGGCCGGGCTGACCGGCGATGGGCCATCGGTGGATTTCGCGCTGGTGGCCACCCGGCGTGTACTCGGGCTGCCGGAAGGTTCAGGCTTTGGCCTGTTTGCGGCGGGACGTACGGCAGGCTGGATTGCGCACGCGCTGGAGCAGCGCGCGGCGGGGCAGTTGATTCGCCCGAGAGCCGCCTATGTGGGGCCGATGCCGGCCGCGCCGGACGCACCGGCGGGCCGCATCATCCGTGTGCGCTAAGGCGCGATCAGGCCTGCGGAATCTCGATCTTCACCTCAAGCACTTCCAGGTTGTCCTGGCGCTCGAGGTTGACCTTGATGTCGTCGTTGCCGATCTTTACGTACTTCGAAATCACGGCCACCAGCTCGCGTTGCAGCGCGGGCAGGTAGTCGGCAGGCGCACCGCTGGCGGTACGTTCATGGGCGAGGATGATCTGCAGACGTTCCTTGGCGACGGTCGCAGTCTTCTTCTTCTCGCCCAGCAGGAAAGACAGAATCGACATGAATGTGCGTCTCCTTATTTACCGCTGCCGCCGAACAGGCGCTGCAGGAAGCCCGGCTTGTTGTATTCGACGTAGCGCAGTTCCTTCTCTTTGCCCAGGAAGCGGTCGATCACGTCGTGGTAGGCGTTCGCCACGTCGGAGCCTTCGATGTGGATGGCGGGCGTGCCCTGGTTGGACGCCTGCAGCACGGCCTCCGATTCCGGAATCACGCCGATCAGCTTGATGCGCAGGATTTCCTGAATGTCGGTGAGCGACAGCATTTCACCTTCGGACACGCGCTTCGGGTTGTAGCGTGTGAGCAGCAGGTGTTCCTTGATCGGCTCCTTGCCTTCCACCGCGCGGCGCGACTTGGACGACAGGATGCCGAGGATGCGATCGGAGTCGCGCACCGAAGAGACTTCCGGGTTCGTCACGACGATGGCCTCATCGGCAAAGTACATCGCCATCAGCGCGCCCGATTCGATACCGGCGGGCGAATCGCAGACGATGTATTCGAAGCCCATTTCCTTCAGGCCTTCGATCACCTTCTCGACGCCTTCACGCGTGAGCGCATCCTTGTCGCGCGTCTGCGAGGCGGGGAGGATGAACAGGTTTTCGCACTTCTTGTCCTTGATGAGGGCCTGGTTCAGGTTGGCCTCACCGTGGATCACGTTGATCAGGTCATACACGACGCGGCGCTCGCAGCCCATGATGAGGTCGAGGTTGCGCAGGCCGACGTCGAAGTCGATGACGGCGGTCTTGTGGCCGCGCAGCGCAAGGCCGGCAGAGAACGCCGCACTGGTGGTCGTCTTGCCGACGCCGCCCTTGCCGGAGGTGACTACGATGATCTTGGTCATGGCTCGTATATCGAAAAGTTAAATCGCTCGGCGCACGGGGTGCGTCACTTCATCCGCAACGGTTCGAAAACCAGCGTGTTGTCCGCGAGCCGGACCTGCGCAGGCTTGCTGGCGTAGGGCTCCGGCCACGGGGTTTCGCCGGTGCGGTAGATGCCGGCGATGGAAATCAGTTGAGGCTCCAGGCACGTGCAGAAGATGCGCGCGTCCAGGTTGCCCTTCACGCCCGCCAGCGCGCGACCGCGCAGCGAGGCATAGACGTAGATGTTGCCCTCGGCGATCACCTCGGCGCCGTCGCTCACCAGGTCGAGCACGACGAGGTCGCCGCGCGCATAAATGCGCTGGCCGGAGCGCAACGGACGATCGATGATCATCGTGCCGGGCTGCATAGCCACGGCATCGACGGGGGGAACAGCAGGGGCGGGGGCCGGCGCTTCAGCAGCCTGGGCGTGCTCGGGGGCGTCCTGGCCTTCGCCGTTGTCCTTGGCGTCTTTCTCGCCACGCGGACGGCGGCCGTGGCTGTCGAGCAGCGGCAGACCAGAGGCCTGGGCCCACTCAGCCTGCTCCGGGCTGGCAACCACGCCGATCGCGCGGGCGCGCAGCGAGGTCAGCGTCTCCACCAAACGGTCGATGGGCAGGCGCTCGTCTGCGGCCAGGCGGCGCACGTCGATGGCGATCACGTCGTTGGAGAAAAACTCCGGCGTGTCGGCAAAGCGTCGCGTGAGTTCGGCGGCCAGGGCGTCCATGTCGGCGGTGCGCGGCGACAGCAGCAGGGCATCGACGGTGCCGCTGCGGATCTCGAACAGCGGCGCTTTCTTCTGGGACATAGAACGGCTACGCGGAAAAATGGGCTCATTCTAACGTTGTTGACGAAACGCCTTGGATTTTTTGGGCCTGCCGCTCCGCCATCCGGCTGAGACCCGCAGCCGGCGCTGTTCTCCACACCGCCGGGGCCACGCGCAAATGTCATGCGATGGTCACAGCATCGTCATGCACGCTTTTGATACTTCTCCGCTTCTGCGCCCCCCGGCCCAGTCTGTTGTCCTTTCGCGTTGCGCAAACGGTTCCCCGATTCTGCGTGCGCGTCCGCGCGTCATTCGCTTCATCAGCAATTCGCAATTCGCATTCAGCAGTCCGTAGTTCGCATACGAAAAAATAGACTTCAGGGAGAAGTTCATGCGAGTCCGACCATTGTGTTCGGCGGCGTTGCCGCTTGCTGTTTTTTTGTCGATGTCGTTGGCTGCCTGTGGCGGCAGCGACGATAGCCCCTCCACTGGCAGCGCCACGCCTGCCGCCAGTGCTGCCCCCGCCGGCACCAAGGCCACGCTGGCCGTGCTGGAGACGACCGACCTGCACACCAACGTGTTGTCGTACGACTATTTCAAGCTCGCGGCCGACAACTCGCTCGGTTTCGAGCGCGTGGCAACGCTCATCAACCAGGCGCGCACGCAATTCCCGAACACGCTGCTGCTGGACAACGGCGACACCATCCAGGGCACCGCGCTGTCGGATTACCAGGCCATGGTGAGCCCGGTCACGTGCGACCAGACGCTGGCGATCTACAAGGTGATGAACGCTGCCAAGTACGACGGCGGCGGCATCGGCAACCACGAGTTCAATTACGGCCTGCCGTATCTGTCGCAAGTCACGGGCAATACGTTCAACGTCGATGGTCTGCCCGATCCGGCCACGCAGAAGAAATGCGCGGGCCCGACCTTCCCGCAGGTGCTGGCCAACGTGGTGAGCGCAAAGACGAATGCGCCGCTGTTCCAGCCGTACACGATCATCACCAAAACGGTGACGGCCACGGCGCCGGACGGCAGCACCATCACCGCGCCGGTCAAGGTCGGCATCATCAGCTTTACGCCGCCCACCATCACGAGCTGGGACAAGCGCTGGCTCGACGGCAAGGTTTATACCGTCGGCATCAAGGAAACGGCCGCCAAGTACATCCCCGAAATGCGCGCGAAGGGCGCCGACCTGGTGGTGGCCATTTCGCACGGCGGGCTCGACAACTCCACGTATTCGCCAACGATGGAGAACGGCAGCTGGTGGCTGTCCACCGTGCCGGGCATCGATGCCATGCTGATCGGCCATTCGCACCAGCTCTTCCCGGATGCCAAGAGCACCGTCAGTCAGTTCAACCTGCCGGGTGTCGACAAGGTGGCCGGCACCGTGAACGGTGTGCCGACGGTGATGGCCAACTACTGGGGCAAGCACCTGGGTGTGATCAAGCTTGGCCTGACGTTCAACGGCACGAACTGGGCCGTCGACAAGACGCAGACCACGGTGGAGGCGCGCTCGATCCAGAACGCGGACAAAACGTACGTGGCGGCCGACCCGACTGTTTCCGCAGCCATCGCCACCGAACACCAGGCGACGATCAACTACGTGAAGACGCCGGTGGGCAGCACCGACTTCAACATGAGCACGTACTTTGCCGACGTGGGCGACCCGGGTGCCATTGAGATCGTCAACCAGGCGCAGGCGGATTACGTGTCGGCGTATGTTCAGGCAAACCTGCCGCAGTACGCTTCGCTGCCAGTGCTGTCGGTGAGCGCACCGTTCAAGAGCGGCTTTGGTGGCGGTACGGATTTCACCGATGTGGCGGCTGGCCCGCTGGCGATCAACAACGCGGCTGACCTGTACCTGTATCCGAACACGATCTACGCAGTGAAGGTGGCAGGCTCCGACATCAAGAACTGGCTGGAGACGGCGGCCAAGCGCTTCAACACCATCGACCCGACGCAAGCGACGGTACAGAAGCTGGTGAGCACCTTCCCGGGCTACAACTTCGATATGTTCACCACGCCGGACCTGACGTATGAGATTGATGTCACGCAGCCCGTGGGCAGCCGCATCAAGAACCTCATGTACAAGGGCGTGGCACTCGACCCGGCGGCGCAGTTCATCGTGGCGACCAACAACTACCGTGCAAGCGGCGGTGGCAACTTCCCGGGCCTTGATGGCAGCAAGACGATTTACGCGTCGCCGGATGCCAACCGCGATGTGCTGATCAGCTACATCAAGAAGATCGGCAGCGTGAAGCGTGCGACCAACGGTTCGCAGCGCAGCTGGCGCTTTACGAAGCTGGCGACGTCGGCGGCAACGGTGGTGTTCCCGTCGGCGGCGGGCAAGCTGACGACGGCCGGGGCCGCGGGCATCAACAACGTCACGCTGTATCAGGCCGATGACGGCACCAACAAGGGGCTGTCGCTGTACCAGATCGATCTGACGCAGTAAGAGGAACACGCCATGCCTTCTCTTCGTTCCGCATGGGTTGGCGCGCCAGCCTTGGAATCTCCGCGCCAGTCGGTGCCGATGCTGACCGTGGCCGCGGCCCTGGCGATCATCGTGGCGGCCGGCGGTTGGCTATCGCACGCACGCCAGGCACCCGCCGTGGATGCCACGCAGCTGGAATCGTGGCGCGCGATGGTTGTGCAGGCGATGGAGCCCGAGGCGCTGCAGCAACTGCGTCAGCGCGCACGCAGCGGTTTGGTGCCGGCGCAATCCGCGCTGGGCGAAGCCTTGCTCAGTGCGCACGACGGTACCTTGCGAAACGAAGGGATGCGCTGGCTCGAAACCGCTGCATCGAGCGATGCGCGTGCGCAGTTGTCGCTGGGAAAGGCGCTGCTGCTCGGCACCGGCGGGGTGGAGCGCGACTATCCGCGCGCGCTGCGTCTGCTGCGTCAATCCGCTGACAAGGGCGACGCGGCGGCCGCGTATTACCTGGGCGTGATGTATCGCAGCGGCTACGGCACGGCCATCGACACCGTACAGGCTGCACACTGGTTTGATCGTGCTGCCCGTCGCGAGATTCCGGCAGCGATGTTCATGCTGGCCAACGCGTACCGTGAAGGCGATGGTGTGCCGCGCGATGAGGCCCGCGCGCTGGCGTTGTACCAGGACGCCGCCGAGCACGAATTGCCAGAGGCCGTGCAAGCCTTGGCGATGGCATATCAGAACGGCGAGCTGGGTCTCAAGCGCGACGATGCGGCGTATCACCAGCAGTGGATCGAAACGGCGCATGCGTTGAAGCACCCGGCGCTGGCACCTTGAACGCCCGACGGCCGGTCCGCTCCGGCCGTCCTCACGCACGCGCCGCACTCACACCTGGGGCGCCGCGCTGGCCGCATCACTCCAGAAAAAAAAAGTAAGAGCCGTCCTATTCGTTCGGCGGTGTGCCGCTGAAACAATTGCGTGGCCTATGCAACGTAGGCCACGGACAGCGCTCCGGACAGGAATCGACCTCCCCGCATCCACACCATTCAATGCCAGAACGGCGGCGTGGAATTGTCTTTGCAGGAAGTTGATGTGCCTTGCCGCCACGCGGGTCTGCTCCGTGCACTTCTTTCAGCGGAGAACTAGATGCGCGCAGTCTTCACGAGGGTAGCCGTCGGTGCGATGTTGGCGAGTGCGAAATGCGCATTCGCCTACCAGTGTCAGACCTACACAAGCCTCACCACCATCCAGCCTCCAAACCTGGTCGTCCAGCGCGATTTACCCGTTGGCTCGGAAATCGGTACCGCCATCTCTACCGAACTCGTGCCGGCTTATCGATGCGTGAACACCAGCCCCACTCTCAGTTGGCAAGACTTCGGGATTAAGGGTTATGGCACATATGCCGGAACCTTCAATGGCCGGCGCGTCTACAGCACGAATGTTGCGGGCATCGGCTACGCGGTGGCCGGCCAATATCCGAACTGCGCGTCAAAAATCTATTGGGTCACGGGAAGGGACACCGAGAACCCGAACAACGAGCTGATGTGCTCTATCAACGGGATGTGGTCGGTCCAGCCGATGTATGCCAAGGCCTTCGTCACCTTCTACAAGACGGCCGAGGTGACGGGAACCGGCCAGGTGGTATCGCTCAACGTGGGCTCGTTCATTCTCAAAAGCAACAAGATCAGCTGGCACAGTCCCGAAGCACGCATCAACATTGGCTCGTTCGCGGTTAATACGGTGTCTTGCACGCTCGGTAACAAGTCGATCGTGGTCGATATGGGAACCGTGAATGCGCGCGCATTCAACGGCCCCGGCACGTGGCCCACCGACAAGAACACGCGGGCCTTCAGTATTCCGGTGCTGTGCCAAAAAGGAGTTGCTATCAACTTCCAGATTGATGGCAACGCAAAAGACCCCTC
>Ga0157369_10007773_pt1 | contig 12337 bp, 9 predicted proteins | sample C25metaG_FD_113461 | JGI IMG/M metagenome (GOLD analysis project Ga0157369, IMG submission 113461) | Corn rhizosphere microbial communities from Kellogg Biological Station, Michigan, USA - C2-5 metaG | ecosystem: Host-associated > Plants > Roots > Rhizosphere > Soil | place: USA: Michigan...
CAGGCGCTCCGGTGCGACCAGGTCGGTCAGCAGCTTGCGCTGCCCGGCCAGCATGTTCTGGGTGGTGCGCAGATCCAGCAGGCGGCGGTGGTAGAGGTCGTACTCCTGGCGCGTGCGAGCGGTCTGCAACTCCAGGCCGGCACCGGGCAGCTCCTCGTCGGCCAGTTGCGCGTACTGGGCGCGAATGGCCTCCAGGCGCTGTTCGATAAGCGTCCGGCTGGCGCCGAGCAGACCACTGGCCTGCTGCACGATGCGCTGCTGCAACAGGCGCTCGCGGGCGCCGACGATGCGTTCGGCGAGCAGCTGTTCGAGGCTGTCCAGCTGGCTGCGCGCGAGCAGTTCCAGATCGCCACGGACCTTGCCCAGCAGCGCCTGCTTGGCCGATAGCGGCAGGATGTGCTCGGCCGGCAGCGCCAGTTGCCGGGCGCTGGCCTGGCGGACGTTTTCCAGGGACTGGGCGACATGGGCAACGCCGCCGAGGTCGTCCCAGAGGCTGTCGATCTTGTTCATTACCGCGAACAGCCGCTCCGGGGCATCGCCCAGCGATGGCTTGACGCACTGCTCCCAGAGCGCGAGATCCGAGGCGGTCACGCCGGTGTCGGCACCGATCAGAAAGAGCACGGCCTGGGCGTGGGGCAGCAGCGACAGGGTCAGTTCCGGCTCGGCGCCCAGGGCGTTGAGGCCGGGGGTGTCGAGGATGCGCAGCCCCTGGCGCAGCAGCGGATGGTCGATGCTGATCAGCGCGTGGCGCCAGGCCGGGATGCTGACCAGGCCGTCGCTGTCGAGTTGTTCCAGCTGCTCGGGATCGAAGCCCAGCTGCACGGCGGCGGCGGTTTCCACCTCGCGGGTCTCGGTGACCTTGGCCAGCAGGGCGGCCATGGCGTCCGGGTGACGGTCGTCCAGGGCGAAGCGCTGCCAGGCCTCGGGCGCCTTGCGCCAGGCGGTCAGGCTGCGCTCGTCCAGGCGGCTGTCGATGGGCAGCAGCTGCAGATAGGGACCGTCGGCCGCGGCGTCATAGAAGATCTCGGTGGGGCACATGGTGGTGCGCCCGGCCTGGGACGGCAGCATGCGCTGGCCGTAGTCGGCGAAGAAGAGGGCGTTGATCAGCTCGGTCTTGCCGCGCGAGAACTCGCCGGCGAAGGCGAGGGTGATGCCGTCGGCCTGCAATTCGCTCTGGCAGGTCGCCAGGGAGGCGTCCAGCGCGGGGGAGGCGAGACGATTACGCTGCAACCAGTCGCGGTAGCGGCCCAATTGGGTATCGAGTTCGGCTTTCCACGTGGCATAGGCATCGACGTGGCGGAACAGGCGTTCCATAGGGGACTTCCTTGACCTGAACAGCAAAGGCTGGACGGTGCCCCAGCGTCCAGCGGGACGTCAATGCCGCCTCCGCCACGACGCGGCAGGCGGTCGTGGCGGGTGCGCGAGTGGTGCGTCAGAGGAAGGGGGCGAGAATCTGCGGCATGCCGGTGGCCGCGGCCAGCTGGCCGATGACGAAGCGGTCCAGCAGATTGATCACGATGAAGGCGAAGATCGGCGACAGATCCAGGCCACCCAGGCTCGGCAGGATACGACGGAAAGGCGCCAGCAACGGCTCACAGATCTGGTTGACCAGCTCGGCGGCGGGATTGTGGGTCTGGGGCGCGACCCAGGAGAGGATGACGCTGACGATCAGGGCGAAGAAGAACACCTTGAGGAACAGCGACGCCACGCCCAGCAGCGCCCAGATCAGCAGGGCGGGGAACAGGCCGCCGATGCTGGCGCCGAGCAGCACCACCACGACCATCATCAGCGCCAGCTGGACCAGGATCGCCAGCACCAGGGCCGCCAGATCGACGCCGCCGAAGCCGGGGATGATGCGCCGTACCGGCTTGAGCAGCGGCTGGGTGGCGCGCACGGTGAATTGCGACAGCGGGTTGTAGAAGTCGGCCCGCACCAGCTGCAGGATGAAGCGCAGCAGGATGATCAGCAGATAGAGGCTGCCGAGGGTCTGGATGACGTAGACGAGAGCTTGGGCGAAAGCGGACATGGATACTCCTTATCGATCCGGCAACTGGGCCAGTTCCGCAGCCCGGTCGGCCGCGGCGGTGAGGGCTTCTTCCACCAGGTCCGCGAAGGCCCCGGCTTGGAAGGTTTCGATGGCGCGTTCGGTGGTGCCCTTGGGGGACATCACCGAGCGGCGCAATTGTTCGGGGCTGCGGTCGCCCTGACAGGCCATGGCGGCGGCGCCGCGGGCGGTGTGCAGGGTCAGCTGCTGGGCGACCTCGGCCGGCAGGCCGAGCTTGGTGCCGGCCTCGGTCATGGCTTCCATCAGCAGGAAGAAATAGGCCGGACCGCTGCCGGAGACGGCGGTGACCGCGTCCAGCTGCTGTTCTTCCTCGACCCAGAGGGCCAGGCCGACCGCGGCGAGGATCTCCCGGGCACGGGCGCGCTGTTCGGCAGTGACCTGGTCATTGGCGAACAGGCCACTGGCACCCAGGCGCAGCTGCGAAGGCACGTTGGGCATGCAGCGTACCAGGGCGCGCTGGCCCAGCCAGAGTGTCAGGCTGGCGCAGGTGATGCCGGCGGCGACCGAGACGATCAACTGGTCCGGGCGCAGATGGGGCGCCAGCTCCTGGCAGACCTCGCTCATCACCTGGGGCTTCACCCCCAGCACCACCACGTCGGCATCCGCGAGCACGGCGCTGTTGCTGGCCTCGACGCGGATGCCATGGTCCCGGGCCAGGGCTTCGCGCTTGGCCGGGTTGCGATTGCTGGCGCTGAGCTGCCGGGCCGGCATGCCCTGGGCGAGCAGCCCGCCGATGATGGCGCCGGCCATGTTGCCGGCGCCGATGAAGGCGATGCGGGTGTCTTTCATCGAGACTTCCTAGGTTGAAGGGGTGGCGCCGTAGTCACGGGCGCCAAAGAGGGCGGTACCGACGCGGACCCAGGTGGCCCCTTCGGCGATGGCGGCTTCCAGATCCTGGCTCATGCCCATGGACAGGGTGTCCAGGCCCAGGTTCAGGGCTTCGCTCAAGGTGCGCAGTCGGGCGAAGGCCGCGCGCTGGCTGGCCGGGTCCTCGGTGGGTTCGGGGATGGCCATCAGGCCACGCAGGCGCAGGTTGGGCAACTGGCTGACCGCGGCGGCCAGGGCTGGCAGGTCGTCGGGGTGGCAGCCGGACTTGCTGGCCTCGCCACTGACGTTGACCTGCAGGCAGATGTTCAGCGGCCCGCGCTCGGGCGGACGCTGTTCGGCGAGGCGCTGGGCGATCTTCAGGCGATCCACCGAATGCACCCAGTCGAAGTGGCAGGCGATGGCGCGGGTCTTGTTGGACTGGATGGGGCCGATGAAATGCCACACCAGTGGCAGGTCGGCCAGCGCCGGCTGCTTGTCCAGCGCCTCCTGCAGGTAGTTCTCGCCGAAGTCGCGCAGGCCCGCGGCGGCGGCCTCGCGCAAGGCGGCGGCGGGCTTGGTCTTGCTCACCGCCAGCAGGCCGACAGTCGCGGGATCGCGGCCTGCCGTCCGGCTGGCGGCGGCGATGCGTTCGAGTACGGTTGCGCTATTCTCGGCTATCGTGGACATTCAGCCCCTGCTTGCGTCGGCGCATCCGGCAGGCCTCGGCGTACCGGATGAGTGAGTGGCGGTGACCAGGTCAGACCGCCAGTGCTGCGCGGCATTCTACCTGCTTGCTCGACATCTGGGAGTCCCATGGATATCACCGAATTGCTGGCCTTTTCCGCGCGGCAAGGCGCCTCCGACCTGCACCTGTCCGCCGGCCTGCCGCCGATGATCCGCGTCGACGGCGACGTGCGCCGCATCAACCTGCCGGCCTTCGAGCACAAGCAGGTGCACGCGCTGATCTACGACATCATGAACGACAAGCAGCGCAAGGACTTCGAGGAATTCCTGGAGACCGACTTCTCCTTCGAGGTGCCGGGTGTGGCGCGCTTCCGGGTCAACGCCTTCAACCAGAATCGTGGCGCCGGCGCGGTGTTCCGGACCATCCCTTCCAAGGTGCTGAGCATGGAAGAGCTGGGCATGGGCGAGGTGTTCAAGAAGATCACCGACGTCCCGCGCGGCCTGGTGCTGGTGACCGGACCGACCGGCTCGGGCAAGTCCACTACCCTGGCGGCCATGCTCGACTATCTCAACAACACCAAGTACCACCACATCCTCACCATCGAGGACCCCATCGAATTCGTCCACGAATCCAAGAAGTGCCTGGTCAACCAGCGCGAGGTGCACCGCGACACCCTGGGCTTCTCCGAGGCCCTGCGCTCGGCGCTGCGCGAAGACCCGGACATCATCCTGGTCGGCGAGCTGCGCGACCTGGAGACCATCCGCCTGGCGCTGACCGCGGCCGAGACCGGGCACCTGGTGTTCGGCACCCTGCACACCACCTCGGCGGCCAAGACCATCGACCGGGTGGTGGACGTCTTTCCGGCGGAAGAAAAATCCATGGTGCGCTCCATGCTGTCCGAATCCCTGCAGGCGGTGGTCTCCCAGACCCTGCTGAAGAAGGTCGGCGGCGGCCGGGTGGCGGCCCACGAGATCATGATCGGCACCCCGGCCATCCGTAACCTGATCCGCGAGGACAAGGTGGCGCAGATGTATTCCTCGATCCAGACCGGGGGCGGCCTGGGCATGCAGACCCTGGACATGTGCCTCAAGGCGCTGCTGGCCAAGGGACTGATCAGCCGCGACGCGGCCCGCGAGAAGGCCAAGACGCCGGAGAACTTCTGATGGATTTCGACAGGTTCCTGCAGCTGATGGTGGACAAGGGGGCGTCCGACCTCTTCATCACCACCGGCGTGCCCCCCTCGATGAAGATCAACGGGCGCATGACGCCGGTCACCAAGGATTCGCTCACGCCGGATCAGTGCCGAGCTATCGTGCTGGGGGTGATGAACGACGAGCAGCGCCAGGAATTCCAGCAGAAGCGCGAGTGCAACTTCGCCATCAGCGCCCGCGGCATCGGCCGCTTCCGGGTCAGCGCCTTCTATCAGCGCAACCTGGTGGGCATGGTGCTGCGCCGCATCGAGGTCAACATCCCCACGGTCGAGCAGCTGCGCCTGCCGGAGATCATCAAGAAGCTGGCCATGACCAAGCGTGGCCTGGTGATCTTCGTCGGCGCCACCGGCACCGGCAAATCCACCTCGCTGGCGGCCATGATCGGCCACCGCAACAAGAACTCGGCGGGGCACATCATCTCCATCGAGGACCCCATCGAATACATCCACCAGCACCAGGGCTGCATCGTTACCCAGCGCGAGGTGGGCATCGACACCGAGTCCTTCGAGGTGGCGCTGAAGAACACCCTGCGCCAGGCACCGGACGTCATCATGATCGGCGAGATCCGTAGCCGCGACACCATGGAGCACGCCCTGGCCTTCGCCGAGACCGGTCACCTGTGCCTGGCCACCCTGCACGCCAACAACGCCAACCAGGCGCTGGATCGCATCATCCACTTCTTCCCGGCCGATCGGCACGGCCAGACCTGGATGGACCTGTCGCTCAACCTCAAGGGCATCGTCGCTCAGCAGCTGGTGCCCACCACCGACGGCCAGGGGCGGCGCGCGGTGATCGAGGTGCTGCTCAATACCCCGCTGGTCGCCGACCTGATCCGCAAGGGCGAGGTGCATGAACTCAAGGCGCTGATGAAGAAGTCCGGCGAACTGGGCATGCAGACCTTCGATCAGTCGCTCTACAGCCTCTATCGTGACGGTGAGATCAGCTACGAAGCGGCCCTGGCCCACGCCGATTCCGCCAATGACCTGCGGCTGATGATCAAGCTGGGGTCGGAGACGGATGCCGATTACCTCAATCAGACCACCCGCAATCTCTCGGTGGACATGGGCGACGATCCGCCCAAGCGCTTCCGCTAGCCTTCGCCTTCGGCTGCCAGGGTCCTGGCCTCGCGCAGGGCTGCCACCAGGGTCTGGCGCGCCTGCTCCTGCTGCTCGGCGTCCGGGGTGCGCAGGATGTAGGAGGGGTGATAGGTGGCGATGATCCAGCGCTCGTCCAGCCGCAGCGGTCGGCCCATGAACTGCGCCAGGCCCCGGGGCTTGCGCTTGAGCAGGGCTTCCAGGGCAGTCGAGCCCAGGGCCACCACCACCATCGGCTGGATGTCGCGCAATTCCTGCTCCAGCCAGTAGCGGCAGGGGGCGATCTCCGGTCCCGGGGTGACGTGCTTGCGTCTGCGCCCCTGGGGAATCCACTTGAAGTGCTTGACCGCATTGGTCAGGAACACCTCGCTGCGCTCGAGGCCGGCCTCGGCCAGCGCCGCCATCAGCACCTGCCCGGCCGGGCCGACGAAGGGCCGACCCGCCAGGTCTTCCTGATCACCGGGCTGTTCGCCCAGCAGCAGGATGCGCGCGGTACGCGGGCCTTCGCCGGCCACCGGCTGGGTGGCCTTTTCCCACAGCTCGCAGCGGCGGCAGTCATCGAGGGTGGTGGGCAGCGGTCGCTCCGGCTGCGCACGTTCCGCGGCGATCAATACCTCGCGACCGCTCTGGCGACCCACGGCCTCGGCCTGGGCCAGGCGCTGGGCGCCAGCGCGGGCTTCGCTGAGCAGCGCCGGGATCAGCGACCCTTCCGGCAAATCCTTCCAGAAGCGCGCCGGCATGTTGCCCCTCAGGGTGCGCGGATTGGCCCGCGCCGGATTGAAGGTGCTCCGGTAATAGGCGCGCCAGAGTTCATCGCCGGCGTTGCGGTCATCGTCTTCCGGGGTCTGCCGCGCCAGCTGCTGCAGCTCGGCGGGGCAGGGCTCCACCAGTTGCAGCGCCTGGCCGTCCCAGAGCGCGGCCGCCTCGGGGGTCGCGATCAGCCAGCTGCTGTTGCCCATGCGGTCGCAGAAATGCGGCGCCGCCAGGGCCAGGACGTCGTGGGCCGGCTGGTGCCAGGCCACCCAGGCCGGCGGACCGGCGCTTTCCGCCCGCGGCCGAAAGCGCAGGAAGGCATGCACATGGTGGATCTCGCGGCGGATCGCCTTGACCCGGCGCTGCAATTCGCTGCCATCCTCGTCACCGGCCAGCATCGCCGCCCGTTCCCCTCGCGCGACCCGCCAGAGCACCTGGTAGAGCAGAGCCCAGCGATCATCGCTGCGAAAGCAGGCGGCGTAGTTCAGGGCCTCGGCCAGTTGCGGCGGAATGCGTATGGCGCCACTCGGCGGCGGTACCGTGGCCTCGACCGGTTCGTCGAACAGATCGCCCAGCCCACGACTCTCCTGCCAGCTCACCTGGGCCGGGGCGATACCCGCCTGGAGCAACCGGCGCGCTTCCTTGCGCCAGCCGGCGAAGGTGCCGTCGAAATCGACTCTCTGCATCTAGAGCAGGGCGAGCTGGGCAGGCGGTTCGGCGAGTTGCCGGCGCAGGTCGAGGGACTCGGCCAGACGCGGCTGTGGCCGGTAGTCCTGGGTGATGATGAAGGGTCGTGCCTTCTCCACGCTGCATTTCAGGCGGATCAGATCGGCGTAGCGGATGCGCCGCTCGCGCCTGAGCTCTACCAGCCGCTTGGCTGAGAGCACGCCGATGCCGGGCACCCGGGCGATCAGCGCCTGGTCGGCCCGATTGAGATCCAGCGGGAAGATGGCGCGGTTGTGCAGCGCCCAGGCCAGTTTGGGGTCAACGTCCAGCGGCAGCTGGCCGTCTTCGGTAGGCAACTCCTCCGCCTGGAAGCCATAGCCACGCATGAGGAAATCGGCCTGGTACAGGCGGTGCTCGCGCAGCAGGGGTGGCGGTTGCAGCGGCACCGTGCCCGGGCTTTCCGGAATGGGGCTGAAGGCCGAGTAGTAGACGCGCTTGAGGCGATAGGCGCCATACAGCGTCTGGGCGGTGTCGAGGATGGTGCGGTCGTCGGTGGCATCGGCACCCACGATCATCTGGGTGCTCTGGCCCGCCGGGGCGAAACGCGGTGCCTTGGCTTCGGCCTCGGCTTCCTCCAGGCCCAGGCGAATGTTGCCCATGGTCTTGCGGATGCTGCTGCCGTTCTTTTCCGGCGCCAGCTTGATCAGGCTGCTCTCGGTGGGCAGCTCGATGTTGACCGACAGGCGATCGGCATAGAGACCCGCCTGGGCGATGATCTCGGGATCGGCGTCGGGAATGGTCTTGAGGTGGATGTAGCCGCGGAACTGGTGCTGTTCGCGCAACAGCTGGGCCACCCGGGTCATCTGCTCCATGGTGTAGTTGGAGGAGCGGATGATGCCGGAGCTGAGGAACAATCCGCTGATGACATTGCGCCGGTAGAAGTCGAGGGTCAGCTGCACCACTTCCTCGGGCGTGAAGCGCGCCCGCGGCACGTTGCTGCTGCGACGATTGACGCAGTACTGGCAGTCGTACTGGCAGAAGTTGGTCAGCAGCACCTTGAGCAGCGCCACGCAGCGCCCATCGGGGGTGAAACTGTGGCAGATGCCCATGCCATCGGTCGAGCCCAGGCCGTCCTTGCCCTTCGAGCTGCGTTTGGGCGCACCGCTGCTGGCGCAGGACACGTCGTACTTGGCGGCATCGGCGAGAATGATCAGCTTGTCGGCGAGCTCCATCGAGATCTCCTGGACTGTGATTGCATACAGTATCCAGGAAGCGGAGCGTCGTTCAATGGCTTTGCGCCGGGCGGCGCCGAGTGGAGCGACACTCCGCCGGGCGGTAGCGACCCGGCGGAGCGAGGGGCGGGATCAGGACTTGCGGGTACGCTTGGTACGCGGCTTGTCCGCGACGGGATCGGTTTCCGCCGCCAGGGTATTGGGCTGCTGCAGCACGCGCTTGGCCGACGCGAACCTCTTGGTCCAGTAGGGCTTGCTCAGGTGGTCGACGCGCACGCTCTCGCCACTGCGCGGGGCATGGACGAAACGATCGTTGCCCAGATAGATGGCGACGTGATCGATGCCGCTGCGCTGACCGGTCTTGAAGAACACCAGGTCGCCGGCCTTGAGATCGCCACGAGCGACCTTGGGGCCCTTGAGCTGGGACAGCTCACGGGAGGTACGCGGCAGCTTGACGTTGTGTACGTCGCGATAGACGTAGTTCACCAGGCCGCTGCAATCCAGGCCGTTCTGCGGATTGGTACCGCCGAAGCGATAGGGCGTACCGACCAGGTCCATGGCGCGGGTCGCGACCTGGGCACCGACGTTGCGGGTGGCAGCCTGGGCGGTGGCCTGCTTACGGTGCAGGGCGCTGGTGGCGCGGGCGGCGTGCTTGGCGCGGGCGGCGGAGGCGGCCTGGGTAGGGTCCACCTTCGCGACGCGGCGAGCGGCGGTCTTGGGTGCGGGAGCGGCGGAGGCGTGCCGGGCGGCGGTCTTGGGAGCTGAGGCGGCGGTGACATGCCGGGCTGCGACCTTGTGGACCGGAGCGGCAGTGCGCGCTGCAGAGTTCTCTTTCGCTTGCACTGCCGCTGGCAGTACAAGACAGGCGGAGAGCCATGTCAGAAGAAATAAACGCATTGTCGTAGGGGTGTCTGAAGATCGAAGCGAGGGATTCTATACCAACCCTGTGGATATTTTGTGCACCTCTCATCAAGAAATTATGTAATTTTTAGCGGAAAGTGAGGTCCCTTGAGCGCCAACCAGTGAGACTCCCTGGGCATTCATCCAGTTTTCGACATAAAGTCACGGTGAAGGTAAGGGTGTAGGTAAGGCGGGTCTTTTCCTTAAGTCGCGAGGTCGTAGGCATGCGGTATCAGGACACTCACAGCAAGGTCATGGGCTATCTGCTGTGGATCTTCGGTTTTCTCGGCGCCCATCGCTTCTACTATGGCAAGCCGGTCACCGGCACGATCTGGTTCTGCACCCTGGGCCTGCTGGGCATCGGCTGGCTGATCGATCTGTTCCTGATCCCGGCCATGGATCGCGAGGCGGATCTGCGCTTCCAGTCCGGCTCCCTCAACTACAGCCTCGGCTGGATCCTGCTGACCTTTCTCGGCCTCTTCGGCGTCCACCGTCTCTACCTGGGCAAGTGGATCACCGCCATCCTCTATTTCTTTACGGCGGGTTTCTTCCTGCTGGGCGTGCTCTACGACTTCTGGACGCTCAACTCGCAGATCTCCGAGGAGAACCGCCGGCGGCTGGTGCGCTAGGTTCGGTTGGGCGACAAGCAGAAGGGGCTCCGCGGAGCCCCTTCTGCTATTCAGGCATCACGCCGGTAGGTGGTGCGGCCACCCACCAGGGTGCGCTCGACGCGTCCCGCCAGGGTGAGGCCCCGGAAGGGGCAGTTGCGGCCGCGGGACAGCCAGGGCGTCGCTGCCTGGGCGGTCGGCTGCTGGGCGAACAGCACCAGGTCGGCCGGCAGGTCCTTGGCCAGGCGGCCCGCGTCGAGGCGCAGGGCCTGGGCCGGACCCTGGGTCAGGCGGGCCAGCAGGGTCGGCAGATCCAGCAGGCCGTCTTCCACCAGCGTCAGGGCCAGCGGCAGCAGCAGTTCGACACTGCTGATGCCCGGCTCGGTGGCGGCGAAGGGGGCCAGCTTGGCATCCGCCTCATGGGGCTGGTGGTGGCTGGAGATGGCACCGATCACGCCGTCTCGCACCCCGGCTCTCAGGGCGTCGCGATCTCGCGCGGTACGCAGCGGCGGCTTGACGTGGTAGAGGCTGGAAAAGCCCTGCAGCGCCTCGTCGGTGAGCAGCAGCTGGTAGAGCGCCACATCGGCGGTCACCGGCAGGCCACGCGCCTGGGCGGCGGCGATCATCTCCACCGCACGGGCACTGGTCAGCTGCCCGAAGTGGGCGCGTACGCCGCTCTGCTCCACCAGCAGCAGATCGCGGGACAGGGCGATGGTCTCCGCCGTCTCCGAAATGCCGGTGAGCCCCAGGAAGCTGGCGGTGGGGCCTTCATGGGCCAGGCCGCCATGGGCCAGATCGGCGTCGAGGGCGGTAAAGACCACGGTGAGGTCGAAGGTGGCGGCATATTCCAGCGCGCGCCGCTGTACCCGCAGATTCTCGAACGGCTGCAGGCCGTTGGTGAAGGCCACGCAACCGGCGTCGCGCAAGGCCATCAGCTCCGACAGCTGCTCGCCGGCCAGGCCCTTGGTCAGGGCGCCGATGGGATGGACGCGGGCGTGATCGGCGGTGCGCGCCCGATCGAGGATGAGTTCGGCCACCGCGGTGGTGTCCAGCACCGGACGGGTGGTGGGCGGGCAGCACAGGCTGGTGACGCCTCCGGCCGCAGCGGCGCGGGTCTCGCTGTCGACATTGCCCTTGCGGGTCAGGCCCGGTTCGCACAGGGCGACATCCAGATCGACCAGGCCGGGGGCCAGGATCAGGCCGCTGGCGTCGAGCTGCTCGTCGGCCTGAAAGCCCAGGGGCGCTTCACCGAGGGCCAGGATGCGACCCTGGTCGACATGGACATCGCTGATCTGGTCGAGACCGGTGGCCGGGTCGATCACCCGGGCATTGCGGATGCTCAGGCTCACTGCGCATTCTCCTGTAGCTGACGCTGGGCCGTCTGCCCGCTCATGGTCATCGACAGTACCGCCATGCGAACCGCGATGCCGTAGGTGACCTGGTTCAGGATGACCGACTGCTCGCCATCGGCGACCGCCGATTCGATCTCCACGCCGCGGTTGATCGGGCCGGGGTGCATGACGATGGCATCGGGCTTGGCGCGGGCCAGGCGCTGGCGGGTCAGGCCGAACAGCCGGTAGTACTCTCCTTCGCTGGGCAGCAGGCCGCCCTGCATGCGCTCGCGCTGCAGGCGCAGCATGATCACTACGTCCACGCCGTCCAGGCCCTCGGCCAGGTCGGTACAGGTGCGCACGCCATAGAGCTCTTCGAGGCCGACCGGCAGCAGGGTGCGCGGCGCGACCACGCGGATGTCGCGGCAGCCCAGGGTGCGCAGCGCCAGCATGTCGGAGCGGGCGACCCGGGAGTGCAGGATGTCGCCGACGATGGCCACCGAGAGGTTGGCGAAGTCGCCCTTGTGGCGGCGGATGGTCAGCATGTCGAGCATGCCCTGGGTGGGGTGCGCATGGCGCCCGTCACCGCCATTGATGATGGCCACATCCGGGCAGACGTGCTCGGCGATGAAGTGGGCGGCGCCGGAATCGGCGTGGCGCACCACGAACATGTCGGCGGCCATGGCCTCCAGGTTGCGCAGGGTGTCGAACAGCGTCTCGCCCTTGCTGGTGGAAGAGGTGGAGACGTTGAGGGTGATGACGTCCGCCGACAGCCGCTTGGCCGCCAGCTCGAAGGTGGTGCGGGTGCGGGTCGAATTCTCGAAGAAGACGTTGCACACGGTCTTGCCGCGCAGCAGTGGCACCTTCTTCACCGCCCGGGCTCCGACCTCCAGAAAGGAGTCGGCGGTATCGAGCAATTCGGTGAGGAGTTCGGCGGGCAGGTCGTCGAGTGACAGGAAATGGCGCAATTGGCCCTGGGCGTTGA
>Ga0157369_10007775_pt1 | contig 12335 bp, 12 predicted proteins | sample C25metaG_FD_113461 | JGI IMG/M metagenome (GOLD analysis project Ga0157369, IMG submission 113461) | Corn rhizosphere microbial communities from Kellogg Biological Station, Michigan, USA - C2-5 metaG | ecosystem: Host-associated > Plants > Roots > Rhizosphere > Soil | place: USA: Michigan...
AGCGCCGAGGCGTTCAGCAATCCGGCATGTGCGTCGCCCTGCACGACGCCTTGCGCAATGCCCTGAAAGCGGATGTTGCGATACGCAAGCCGAAATCCGGACTTTTTGTAATTCGCCTGCTGAGCGACCACGCCATCCAGACCGACGTTACGGTTTCGCAGATACGCCATGCCGTGTTGCCAGACACACATACCGAAACCTCGACCGCGAAACGCCTCCTTCACGATATAAAGCCCGATGAAGCCAAAGGTCTCTCCGTACGCGACAGCGGATAGACACGCCACTGGCTCGCCGCGCCATTCGCCGATGAAGAACCCATCCGGGTCGGCCGCGCGAAAACAGGCAGCGTCGTGCAGACCGGGGTTCCAGCCTTCCTGCGCGGCCCATTCCACCGCCAAAGCGAGGTCGTCGGCCGACATACTGCGCACGACGAAATCCTCGTGCCCGTTGCGCTTCGTCATGATCGTTTAGCCCACTGTTCCTGGCGCATCGCCGCCTCACTCGTGGCCCTCAGAAGCGGGCGAAGAAAGCCCGCGCCGCCGCCATGCAAAACGACGCCACCAGTCTGCCGTGATAGGCGCGCAATACTGCCGCTGCTCCGCCGTCGGTCGCGCCGCCGGCGACAGCCTGACTGGCGACCTCCGCCTTCGCGCTCGCGAAACCCTGTTTGATCGGCGCGTACGGATCGCCGGGCCCGGCGACGGCGGAATCGACATCCAGCACGGACGTGAGTCCCGCAGGCACCTTGGCGTTCTGCCAGTATGCCTGCTCGATACGCGCGTTGAAAAAGAACACAGTGGGATCCGACTGGCCGCCGCACAAAAGAACGGGGGCGCGTGGCAACCAGTTGCGTAAGTCGTTGCGCTTGAACGCCTGACGCAACGGATGCCGCGGAGCCGTTGCCGGCTCCATCGCCGCGGTCGCGTTGGGAAATGCGCCGTCGGGATTGGCGGCCGCATCTTCGAGCAGCGTCAGGCGATAAGCGTTGCGCACGAGGTTGGCCTTGCCGAAGCCCGCCGCGAATAGCGGCATCAGTACAGGCGGCGTCAATGGCGGCACGGCGGGCGGCGTGATCGAGGCAAACTGCGGCGCGGGCGGCACGCTGCTGAAGAGTTGCGTCGACGGCAGCTTGCCCGCGGCGATCAGCTGATTGAGCGGCTGTGCGTTCGGCAGCAACGTCTCGATACCGGACGCGTAGGCGGCGTCGTAAAAGTCGCCGGGCCGGCGGTAGATATTCTCGTAAGCGCGCTGGTAACCGGTCACGATCAACGTCGCGAAGAGCGTCGAGCCCAGGTTGACCGCGCCTTCGATCAACGCGTCGGCGATAGCAGCGAGTGCATATGGACCAGAGCCCGGCGCGGATGCGGTCACGTTGATGCCGGCCGCCTGCAACGCGCGATGCGTCGCCAATGCAACGAAGCCGCCTTGCGAATAGCCGGTGACGAATAGCTTGCCGTTCTCGCGTGCGCTTCGGTCGGGCTTCACGTCGGCTAGCGCGAGGCGCGCCGCCCGCAGCGAATCGATCATATCGGCGGATTGCTGATCGGCGTTCAGATAGGGGTGGTACGGGAGATCAGAGCCGGCGTAGCCCGCATAGTTGCTCGCCACGACGAGATAGCCGTGCGCCGCATACATGGCCGCCACGCTAATGCCTTCCCCTGCGCCGTCGCCATTGCCCGGATCTGTTTGCGTGAGATCGGCGAGGTTGTAGTTGCGGTACGCGGTGGTGCCGTGCGCGTAGAGCATCAGTGGAAGCGCTCCGCTGCATGCCGCCGCACGTCCCGAAGGGATCATCAACGCGCCGCTCGCATGAGTGGGTTCGCCCGCGCCGCCAATGGTGCGGTAGCGAAAGCTCACGATCTCGATGCCACATGCGGGCTCGCCGGCAATCCGCGCGAGGTGCCGGCCACCCGCGCTCGAAGCCAGCAATGTCGACAACTCCTGAGCGGTCAGCGTCAACGTGACGTGATGGTCGAGAAGCTCGCCGCGCGCAGTGCATGCTTCGTTGCAACTGGAGTCGGCATGCGCCGTGACACTCGTGCCCAACATGAACCAGGCCAGCAGTCCGAGGGCCGCGTTTCGCATCGCTACAGACATGTGGAAACCCCGGCTTGTTGGTGTCACGTCGAGTGGGCGGCTGTCCAGAGTGAGATGAGTATAGGTAAACGGAGCGGCACGCCGCCAAGGTCAGGCCGCCCGCTTCGGCAAGATGGGAGGCGTGCCGCTCGTGTTCAACAGCCACTTCAGAGGCACGATGGACCACTGCGCCCGGCCGTGACCGACGGCTTCGCGCAAGCTCGCGAAGTGATCGCCAGCGGTGAGCTTAAGCACTGAACCCGGCGAGGCCGGGTCGGTTGCCGATCTCGCCGCTTACTTCCACAAGGTGCGGCCAAAAAACGTCAGCGTACGATCCCACGCCAATTGCGACCAGACCGGATCGAACTGCGTCCGCGCGATGCGGCCCGGGCCGACGGCTTGTTCGTTGGCAAAGCCGTGGTGCGCGAGATAGCGGTAAAACTCCACGTCGACATTCGCGCCCTTCAGTTTGGCTTCCAGCGCATCGACCGTTTCTGCCGTGAAGAACTCGTCTTGCGTGGCCCAATGACCGATCACCGGCACCGTGATTTTCGATGCGTCGACGTACTCCAACGGAGGGAAGCCATACCAGACCACCCCGGCCGACACTTCGGGAACATTGCACAGCGCCAGCAAGGTCAGCGCGCCGCCCATGCAAAAGCCCGTCACGCCGACTTTCGCCGCATGCTGCTTCAGATACTGAGCCGCGCCGCGCACGTCTTGCGTGGCCGCGTCGCCGAAATCGAGCCCGTCGAGCAAGTGGTGGGCCTCCGCCTCTTCCACCGTGGTTTTGCCGCGAAAAAGATCGGGCACCAGCGCCACGTAACCGGCCTGCGCGAGCCGGTCCGCCACGCCGCGAATCTGGTCGTTCACGCCCCACCACTCCTGAATCACGACGATGCCGGGCGCGCCCTCCAGCTTTTCCGGCTTGGCCAGATAACCCTGGATCTGCTTGCCGTCGGGACGGCTGAACGTGATCATCGAACCCGCTGTCTGTGCCATCAGTTGCTCCTCGAAGTAGACGAAGCCGCTAGCATAGCTCCAGTGCGGGCGGTTCTGCAGACTCGGCGCCAGGTCGGCCTGGCCGCAGCGATCAGTAGGATTTGTAGGGAAGGAATTTGCCGCTGAGCACCACCTTGACCCGGTCGCCGTTCGGGTTCGGTTCCCGCTGGATATCCATCGAAAAGTCGATCGCGCTCATAATGCCGTCGCCGAATTCCTCGTGGATCAGCTCCTTGATCGTCGTGCCGTACACGCTGACGATCTCATACCAGCGATAGATCAGCGGATCGGCCGGAACCGCCGTCGGCAGCGAGCCCTTGTACGGGACGATTTGCAGCCAGGCGGTCTCCTCGTCGGTCAGGTCGAACAGTTCGCGAGCGACGGCGGCCTGTTTCGCATCGAGCGTCATCTGGCCGAGCATGGCCGCGGTCGTCCACTCCTTGCTTCTGCCGATCTTCGCGGCGATCTCTCCCCACGTTAGCTTGCTGTTGACTTTCGCGGCGATGATTTTCTTCGTGACGTCGTTGCGATCCATGATGGAGTCCTCCGTGAAGATCGGGCGATACGCGCATGAGAGACGTTGAGCGATAGTACTCAAGACGAAATAAGCGCGCTCGCCGCGACATGCCGCGCGTCAGGTCGGGAAACAGCACGGCCGGTCGAGGTCGGCAATCGGGCCCGGCTGAGTCGGCTCCCGGTTCAGCAGAGCCCGGGTCTGCCGGCACGAGGTCGGAACGTCCATCCCGGCGAACAGCGCGAACCAGCCGAAGTGGTCTGCTGCCTGTTCGACGGACTGCGCGGCAACGGGGACGTTCAGGCGACGGCCGATCACACCGAAGATCAGCCCGCGGCGTGCCATTCGAACCGCCGCAGCGGGCTGCCACGGGCGGCTTGCCCGCTAGAATCGCTCGAGGACGCCGAACTGCACACCCGCGACCGGCGCGCCCGGATAGGCGACCGGCAGCCCGGTCACGTTGACGCCGCGCAGGGTAAAGCTGGCGCCGTCGTGATTCGACAGATACGCCGCACTGAAATAGAACAGTAAGGCGGAAGAAAAGTTATATTCGAACGCCAAGCTGAACTGATCAGCGCTCGCGCCCGCACCGGTGAAGTCGCGCACATGGGCGTAGCCCACCGAGGCGCGCGCATTCGAGGAAAAGCTGTATTGCGCCGAGAGTGCCCCACCCGCGCCGTGATAGAGCGGCGTGCCGCCATCGCCATTGAAGAAGGCGAGCCACACCCGCACTTTGTCGACCGCGTAGGTCGCACCGCCGAGATTCGCGCGCAGTGCGCCCGCGCCGTGTGTCTGCTGACGCGCGTAGAGCAGCCTGAACTCGTCGAGCTGATAGGCGGCGGTGACGTAGTAGCCGTCGATGCCGTTGCCGTCGTTTTCCGCCGGGTCACGCGTGGCCATCATGACAGTGCCGCTGAATCCGCCGACGAGCGGTGACAGATATGTGATCGCGTTGCTCGCGTAGGGCGTGATCTTCGACAGGTTGTTGAGTCCGGACGCAATCGTGCCGGCGCCGAACGCGTCGAGATCGCCCTTGAACGGGATATAGATCGGCGAGTATTGCCGGCCGAACCGCATCTCGCCCCAGCCGCTACGCGTGCCGATCCACGCCTGGCGGTTGAACAGAAGACCGGGACTCTGAAGCGAGCCATCGACCGAGCTGAAGCCGTTTTCCAGCGTGAAGACCAGATCGGTGCCCGCGCCGAGCGGCTCGCTGCCGCGCAAGCCGACCCGCGAGCCGCGATAGGCGCCCGAGTCCAGACGCGGCGTCCACCCGGACCCGGGATCAGTTATTTCGAGGCTGGTGTCGAGCACGCCATACAGCGTGACGGAGCCCGCGCTCGCGCCCGGCGCGGCCAGGCTCCGCGCGCAAAATAGCAGCGCCAAACCGCCGACGCCTGCACGCCAACTCAAGCGGCGGCGCCAGGTGGCAAGCTGTGCCAAAGGCGCCCACTTTCGTGGTGGCTCATTCAGTGAATATCTCGCGGCGCCGACCAGATGAAGTCCTCCGTAGGGATGTCCAACGTGCGCTCGCGAAACGATAACCTGGCATGTTCAGACAGGCCGCTCGCCGGACCAGTTGCGAACATAACAGACCTGAGCCAGTTTGCAATTTTCGGCTCGATGGTCCGAGCCGTTCTCCGCGTTGCGCGCACGTTGCTGATCCCCCTGCCTCAGTGCTTCCCGTACTCGTCATGGCGGCGCCACCAGACCCCCGTTTCGTTGCGTCCCTTGGGTGCACGGTCGAGCCACTGGTACATGCCCCATAGCGCATCCACACCGCGCCCGTATGCGGAATACGTGTGGTACACGACACCGTCTTCGAGCACGAACGCGCTCATGCCGGGTCTGTCGAGCGAATAGGTCGGCGCATCGGTTCCGCAGGCGGCCGCGAACTCGACGACGGGCGCCGGGGCCGGCACCACGTCCATGGCATGGCCGCCGCGCTGGAAGTTATAGTCGACACTGCCTTCGCGTTGTTGCTGCTCGGTGAACGAGACATTCACGTCGAAGTTGAAGTCGCTGCCGGCCGAGGACGCCCACGGAAACGTCCATCCCATGCGCCGCTTGTATGCCTGCAGCTTTGCGAGCGGCGCCCGCGATACCGCCGTCAGCGTGACATCGTGATTCGCGAGGTGGACGACGGACCCGGCGAAGCCGTCCGCGACCGCCGAACACGACGGGCATCCCGCCGTGTAGTCGGGACCGAACATGAAGTGATAGACGAGCAACTGCGAGCGTCCTGCAAAGAGCCCGGCCAGCGAGACGCTACCTTCATCGGTCTCGAACCGGTATGCCTTGTCGATGCGGACCCAGGGCAGCGCCTGGCGCTGCCGGGCCAGTTCGTCGCTCTGCCGCGTGAGCGCTTTTTCGGCTTCGAGCAATTCGAGCCGTGCTGCTAGCCATGCTTCCCGTGTACCGGTGGTGTGTGTCGTCGCCATGCCTCTCTCCTTGGTTCGCTGTACGAAGTCCCGCGCGAAATGCTGCGGGGTGTCGTGCTAGATTAGCCGCGTGCTTCAGACCAAGGGAGTGACAAGTGTGACGGGATTCGCGTAGACCATGGACTCGCTAATGACGGCAGCAGCGCGTGCGCTCGCAGCGGGCGATCCGCTCGGCGCGCTCAATCGCGTGGCGTTGCGCGACGACGCGCCCGCGCTCGCGCTGCGCGGCATCGCCATGGCGCAACTCGGCGATCTGGTTCGCGCAAAGGCGCTCGTGCGTAGCGCGGCGCGCGCGTTTGGCGCAAGGGAGCCGGTGGCCCGCGCACGATGTGTCGTCGCCGAAGCCGAGATCGCGCTCGTCTCGCGCGATCTGAACTGGCCCACGAAAACGCTGGAAGCGGCACGCGTCACGCTCGAAGCGCACGGCGACCGGCTCAACGCCGCGCATGCGCGCTATCTCGAAGTCCGCCGCCTGCTGTTGGTAGCTCGCCTCGACGAGGCCGAACGCGCGCTTGCCGGTCTTGACCCCACGCCATTCCCGCCGGCCTTGAGAGCCGCGCATGAACTGGTCGTGGCCGGTGTCGCGCTGCGCCGCCTGCAGACCCGCGCGGCACGCGCCGCGCTAGAGCGCGCGAGGCGTGCCGCGGGTCTTGCGGGTATCCCCGCACTGATCGCGGAGGTCGACAACGCCGCACTCGTTCTGAACACGCCCGCGGCGCGACTCATTGCGCGTGGCGAAGAACGCCCGCTGCTGCTCGACGAGGTAGAAGCGTTACTTGCATCGAAAGCTTTGATCGTGGACGCGTGCCGTCACGTCATACGCGAGACAGGCGCGGTGATCTCGCTCGCCGGCCGTCCGGTGTTGTTCGTGCTCGCCCGCGCACTCGCCGAAGCGTGGCCGGAGGATGTGCCGAGAGACGTACTCGTCGCGCGAGCCTTCCGGGCCAAGATTGCCGACGAATCGCACCGCGCGCGTCTGCGGGTCGAACTCGGTCGGTTGCGTTCGGTGCTCCGCGCGGTGGCCGGCGTGAGCGCGACGCGGCGCGGCTTCATGCTGATGCCACGACACGCGCAAGAGGTCGTGGTGCTGGCGCGGCCTGTCGAGGATAGACATGCGCCCGTGCTCGCCTTGCTCGCCGACGGCGAGTCGTGGTCGAGTTCGGCCCTCGCGCTCGCGCTCGGCGCGAGTCAGCGCACCGTGCAGCGGAGCCTCGATACGCTCGCGGTGCAAGGCAAGGTGCAATCCGTCGGCAAAGGCCGCGCGCGCCGCTGGATGACACCGCCCATGCCTGGATTCACGACGACCTTGTTACTCCCTGCGCCGTTGCCGATTGATTAGGATGGCAACACGAAAACCACGAGGGAACAGCCATGAAACGATCAGCCGCCGAAATCATCAATGAGTACGGTCCCTTTCCGGGCGTCGAAAAAGTGCATGGCGTCACGTACGACGGCCAGCATGTCTGGTTCGCAGCGGGCGACACGTTGAACGCGTTCGACCCGGCGAGCGGCAAGACGCTCCGTTCGATCGATGTCGCCGCGCACGCAGGCACCGCCTTCGACGGCAAGCATCTGTTCCAGATCGCCGAAGACCGCATCCAGAAGATCGACCCCGATACCGGCCGGGTACTCGCCACGATCCCCTCGCCAGGCGGCGGAGGCGACTCGGGGCTCGCATGGGCCGAAGGGTCGCTGTGGGTCGGGCAGTATCGGGAGCGCAAAATCCATCAGGTCGATCCGCAGACGGGCGCGGTTTTGCGCACCATCGAATCCAACCGCTTCGTGACCGGCGTTACATGGGTGGACGGCGAACTCTGGCACGGCACGTGGGAAGGCGATGAAAGCGAATTGCGGCGCATCGATCCGCGCAGCGGCGAAGTTCAGGAGCGGCTCGAGATGCCGTCCGGCGTCAGCGTGTCGGGACTCGAATCCGACGGCGGCGACCGCTTCTTTTGCGGCGGTGGAAGCAGCGGCAAAGTGCGCGCCGTGCGACGGCCCAAATGAACCGGCGGATGCGTGCCGATTCCACTCGCGAGCCATGATCGCCCTATGGATCAGCGCGGATTCGGCTCGCGTCCCGGCAAGTCCTGCAACAGGTTCATGAACGCCCGCACCTTGGCGCTCAACAGACGCCGCGAGTTGTAAAGCGCCCAGATTTCAACCTGCGGCCCGTCCGCCACGCCCCAGCAGACGAGCCGTCCTGCCGCCACATCCTGCTCGACCAGCAGCTTGGGCAATAACGCTGCCCCCACGCCGTCCACCGCCGCGTCACGCACCATCAGCAGCGACGAGAGGCGCAGCACCGGCATCGGCGCGAGCGTCCACAAGCCGGTTTCGGTGCGGACCGTCCAGATCGCGCCCGGCGACGCCGCAGCCAGCACGATTGCGGGCACCGGCAAGGCGGCGGCATCGCCGGCGGCTTGGGCAGGCATCGACAAAGTGGGTGCGGCGACCAGGAGCCGGTCGTCGCCGTAAATGCGCCGCCCCACGAGTTGCTCGTCATGCGGTGGATTGATGCGGATCACGAGGTCGTAGCCGTCCTCCACCGGATCGACGATCCGGTCTTCCGCTATGACTTCGAGTTCGACCTGCGGATAAGCCAACGCGAAACGCGCCGCGATCCGACCTAGCACCACATGCGAGAACACGATCGGCGCGCTGATCCGCAAGCGCCCGCGCGGCACCGGCGCGCGCGACGCCACCGCTTCGCCCGCCTCCTGGATCTCCGCCATCGGCCCGCGCGTGCGCTCGTGCAGCACGAGACCTTCTTCCGTCAGCCGCAACCTGCGCGAGCCCCGCTCGATCAGCCGCACGCCGAGCGCTTCCTCGAGTTCGGCCACGCGCCGCGACAGCGTGGCCTTGGGGCGGTCGAGCGCCCGGCTGGCTGGCCCGAATCCGCCATGCAGCGCAACAGCATTGAAATCGGCAAGCGACGTCAAATCCATGATCGTTCCAAATATGAGACGAGGTGTCTGAATTTTAGCACTATCGCCACTGAAATGGAACACCTATTGTGTGTCTACGGGCTGACTCACAGTCCATCCAACCTTAGGAGAAAGATCATGGCAATCCTCGTAACTGGCAGCACCGGCGTAGTTGGCACTCAGGTTCTCGACCATCTGGCCGGCAGCGGCGCGCAGATCCGCGCGCTGACCCGCACGCCGGAGAAAGCGCAGTTTCCGGAGGGTGTCACGGCGGTTCAGGGTGACCTGTCCGACGTGGACGGATTGCGGCGCGCGATGAGCGGCGTCAGCACACTGTTCCTGCTCGCGCCCAACGCCGCCGACGAACTCACGCAAGCGCTGCAAGCACTGAGCGTGGCGCGCGAGGCCGGCGTGAAAGGCGTGGTGTATCTGTCGGTGTTCAAAGGCGCCGACTATGTCGACGTGCCGCATTTCACCGGCAAGCACACAGTCGAGCGGATGATCGAACACTGCGATCTGCCGGCCACCGTATTGCGTCCCGCGTATTTCATCCAGAACGACGTGCGCCAGAAAGAGCCTTTACTGACGCACGGCGTGTACGGCATGCCGATCGGTGCCAAAGGTATTTCGATGGTCGATGTGCGCGATATCGGCGAGGCCGCGGCGCGCGAACTGCTGCGCCGCGAGCGTGCCGCGGACCGTTTGCCGCGCGAAACGTATGAGCTGGTCGGCCCTGAGGCGATCACCTCGGAAAGCGTGGCGTCGATCTGGGCCGACGTGCTCGGGCGCGCGGTGCGCTATGGCGGCGACGATCTCGACCTGCTGGAACAACGTATGAAGGCGGTTGCGCCGGGCTGGCTCGCGTACGACATGCGCCTGATGATGAACCGCTATCAGCAGGACGGCGCGGTCGCATCGAAAGCGGAAATCGATCATTTCGCGGCGCTGCTGGGCCGCCGACCGCGATCGTATCGGGACTTCGCGGTGGAGACGGCGGCGGCATGGGCGAAGGGGTAAGCGCTAGCGCGCACGTCGCTTGCCTACGCGCGTCTGCAAACGAGCCGATAATCGCATGACCGACAGGAAGGAGACGCCACGGTCATGCGCAATCTCGACGAGAACACGATCACGGAAGCGGTTCTGGCACGCCACGCCCACGCGGATGATAAGCGTCTGAAGACCATCGTCACGAGCCTCGTGCGGCATCTGCATGCCTTCGCGCGCGAAGTGAACCTGACAGAGAGCGAATGGGAACAGGGCATTCGTTTCCTGACCGACGTGGGCCATATCACCGACGACAAGCGCCAGGAATTCATCCTGCTCTCCGACACGCTGGGTTTGTCGATGCTCGTCACGGCCATGGCGAACCGCAAGCCGCCGGGCTGCACGGAAGCAACGGTATTCGGGCCGTTTTTCGTCGAAGACGCGCCCGTCTATCGAAATGGCGACGACGTGTCCAACGGCGCGCACGGTGAGCCCTGCTTCGTCGCGGGGACCATCAGGGGCGCGGACGGCGAAGCGGTGGCCAACGCTCGCATCGACGTCTGGCAGGCCGACGCGGACGGCTTCTACGACGTCCAGCACGGCGGCGACGATACGCATCGGGCGAGAGGCGTGCTCCATAGTCTCGCGGACGGGCGCTATCACTTTCGCTCCATCGTCGCCGAGCCTTATCCGATTCCTCACGACGGACCGGTCGGGCGCATGCTCGAAGCGCTGGGGCGGCATCCGTGGCGCCCGGCGCATCTGCATTTCATGATCACGGCGCCTGGCTACGAGCGCCTCGTGACCCACGTGTTTCGCGAAGGCGATCAATATCTCGATTCGGATGCGGTGTTCGGCGTGCGCTCGTCGCTGGTCGCGCAGTGGAATCGCCACGACGCAGGCACGGCACCGGACGGGACGCGTATGGACACGCCGTTCAGCACGCTTGAATTCGATTTCGTGTTGAACCGATCCGTTTGACGCGGGTCACTTTCGTGGTACAGCAATTTTCTTGCATGGGACATGCAGGCGCGTTCAGCTCGCGGGGCACATCGGTCGCAGAACCGCTCCGCGTCAACAGGCATTCAATTATCGAGCACGACTCTCATGGAAAAACGAGCACTCATCATTGGCGCGAGCGGCATTGTCGGCGGCAATCTCGCGGACCGGCTGCTTTCGGGCGGCTGGCACGTCGCAGGACTCTCGCGCGGCCGCACGCCGGTGTCGCCGGCCATCGAATCGATTACGGCCGATCTGCAATCGGCCGAGTCCGTTGGCGAGGCGCTCGCCGGCAAGCAGTTCAGTCATGTGTTCCTGACCGCGTGGTCGCGCCAGGCCACGGAGAAAGACAACATTCGCGTGAACGGCGCCATGGTGCGTCACGTGATGGACGCGGTGGGTCCGGCAGGCACGCTCGAACACGCCGCACTCGTGACAGGACTGAAGCATTACCTCGGCCCGTTCGAAGCCTATGCGACCGGCGCCGTGCCGATCACGCCGTTTCGCGAGGAACAAGGCCGCCAGCCCGTGGATAACTTCTACTACGAGCAGGAAGACCGTTTATTCGACACCGCGCAACGCTATGGTTTCAGTTGGAGCGTGCATCGTCCGCATACGATCATCGGCTTTGCGCTCGGCAATGCAATGAACATGGGCGTGACGCTCGCCGTCTACGCGACGCTGTGCAAGCAGACCGGCCAGCCGTTCATCTTCCCCGGCTCGGCGGCGCAATGGAACAGTCTCACCGACATGACCGACGCGCGGCTGCTCGCGCGCCACCTCGAATGGGCCGCCACGTCCGCGAACGCGCGCAACGAAGACTTCAACGTGGTCAATGGCGACGTGTTCCGCTGGAAATGGATGTGGTCGCAAATCGCCGGTTACTTCGGCATCGAAGCCGTACCGTTCGATGGCGAGACGCGTCCGCTCGAAGGCCGCATGCAGGACGCAGGCCAGGCATGGTCCGGGATCACCACGCGCTTCGGCCTGAAAGAAGCCGACATCGGCAAACTCGCCTCGTGGTGGCACACCGACGCGGACCTCGGCCGTCCGATGGAAGTGCTCACGGATATGACCAAGAGCCGCAAGGCCGGCTTCGTCGATTATCAGAGCACGCCCGATTCCTTCTTCGCGCTGTTCGACCGGTTGAAGGCTGAGCGGATCATTCCGCAGTGACACGGCAGTAACGATGCAGTAACACCGCAGTAACACGCGCGGGCGGTCTAGCGCCTTCGATCGAACAGGGGCGACGCGTGGCTCGCGGCGGCGAGTTCCGAGGCCGCCGCAAGCAACGTCGGGCCGAGGCTGGCCATGCGTTTTTCGTCGAGCCTCACGAGCGGTCCCGCAATACTGATCACCCCCATTGCCGCATAGCCGCGCCGCTGCACGGGCGCA
>Ga0157369_10007776_pt1 | contig 12334 bp, 16 predicted proteins | sample C25metaG_FD_113461 | JGI IMG/M metagenome (GOLD analysis project Ga0157369, IMG submission 113461) | Corn rhizosphere microbial communities from Kellogg Biological Station, Michigan, USA - C2-5 metaG | ecosystem: Host-associated > Plants > Roots > Rhizosphere > Soil | place: USA: Michigan...
GATGGTGTAGGGGATCCCCGCGAGGGTTGCAGTGTGTCCCAGAACGCGAGGATCGCCGCCGAAATGCTGCTGCCAGATACGTGTACTGATGACGGCGACATCCGGACCGCCGGGGCGGTCTTCGGAGGGCAGGAATGATCGGCCGAGCGCCGGCGAGACGCCAAGGATGTCAAGGAAGTTGCCGGAGACACGGGCGGCGGTGACTACCTCGGGTTCGCCTTTTCCTGTGAGAGCCATCTGCTCTGCCCCGCCGGAGAAAATCCCTGTATCGGTATAAGAGCGGGCGGCGGCGCGGAACTCATCTACGTGGATTGGGGTGGCGCTGCGCGTCAGGATGACGAGCTTCTGCGGGTCGTCATAGCCGAGGGGGCGAAGGAGCACGGCGCGTATGACAGAGAAGAGCGCGGTGTTTGCGCCGATGCCGAAGGCCACCGTGAGAACGATAGCGGCGGAGAAACCGGGACGCTTGAGGAGCATCCGGGTGGCGAAGCGAAGGTCCTGGCGCAATGCGCTGAGAAACCCGGGTTCCGTCATAGGCGGGCACTTCCCTCGATCGAAGACGATTTTCACTACCTTATATCTGTAATATTCGCGATTGCATGAGGCTTATCACAATTTGCAAGGGCGCACGGTCGAGGGAAACGTCATCGCTTTCGGTTTCGCTCCTAGCAGCAATACTCGGCGTGCTCTGCATGGTATCGAGTGGCTGCAAGGATTCCGGAAATCAGCCAGCGGCATCTACGAGCAGCGATGAGACGATTGTCGTCCTGCGGCATGGTGAGAAGCCGTCCGGAGGACTGGGCCAGATCAGTTGCATGGGACTGAACCGGTCTTTGGCTCTACCGAAGGTGTTGATTGGGCGCTTTGGCCGAGCCAGTGCGATCTTCGCCCCGAATCCGGCGGTACAGATGAGAGAGAACTCGTTGTCGGCCAAGATGTATTCCTATGTGCGGCCGCTGGCCACAATAGAGCCAACGGCAATCGAGCTTGGACTGCCGGTAAATACCCAGCTTGGGTTCCGAGATATTGCCGGGTTGCAAAGTGAGGTGACTGCGCCGGAGTTTGAGAACGGGACCATCTTCATTGCCTGGGAGCACAAATACGCATATGACTTTGCCCGGCAAATGCTGCGTTCCTATGGGATGGATCCGTCCGTGGTGCCGGGATGGCCGAGCGACGATTTCGAGACTTTGTATGTGTTTCACCTCAGACGTACTTCCGGGTCATCCTCGCCGAGGATGACATTTTCGGTGGAGAAGGAGGGCCTGAAAGGGTCGCTCTCTCCATCGTGCCCTTTAGCAAATTAAACTAAATCAACAAGACTTAGTCTATACTGCGGTCATGCGAGTCATAAATATCCATGAGGCAAAGACTCAGCTCTCGAAGCTGGTGGATGAGGCTGCAAAGGGAGAGCCCTTCGTGATCGCGAAGGCTGGCCATCCGATGGTCAAGGTGATCTCGCTCGATGCACCGGCAGGGGCCGAAATCCGGCGGACCGGATTTCTGACCGGCGAAATCACGGTTCCCGAAGACTTTGATCGCATGGGTGCCTCCGAGATCGAGGATCTCTTTGGCGAGACCTCGTGAAGCTGCTGCTCGATACCCATTTGCTGCTTTGGGCGGCGGGTGAACCGGCGAAGCTGCCAACGGCGGCCCGTGTGCTGATTGAGGATGAGGCAAATGCTCTGCTCTTCAGCGCAGCGAGCTTGTGGGAGATCGCAATCAAACGTGGGTTGGGCCGTACAGACTTTCAAGTAAATGCGCGGCGGCTGCGGCGCGGCCTGCTGGACAACGGCTACGTCGAACTTCCGGTATCGAGTTTGCATGCTGTCGAGGTGGACACATTGCCAGTCCTACACAAAGACCCGTTCGACCGGATCCTGATTGCACAGGCGAAGACGGAAGGCATAGCACTGCTCACCGTAGACCGGATGCTCGCGGCGTATGGAGAGCCAGTGCAGGTCTTGTGAGGGAAGTCGTCCTGCAATCCCTTGACACAAGCCCCGGAGTCCGTGATGCTTGTTGCTTAGGTATCCTGCCGATCTGTGTGTCCTGCGTGCGCGCCTTTGCGGGCGTTCCGGGAGTTGGACTCAGGCGGGATGAGTGGTCGCCGGGGCGATTTCACACCCGGTGGCTGCTCCGGATTGCCTGCCATACCCGCTCCTTTCCCGTGCACCCGCACTGAAGCTGCAGCCACCGCGCCAGCCTCCAGAACCGGCGCGGCGGGACGGAGCACCTTGATGGAAGAAGGATCTCTGTGTTCGTGGAACTTTCCGCCGTTTTCGCATCCGGGCTGCCGAGCAGCTTCGTCACCTTTCTGCCTGCCGTTTTGATGGTGGGCGTCTTCTATCTGCTGCTCTTCCGGCCGAACCAGCGGAAACAGAAGCAGTGGCAGGAGATGTTGAACAACCTGAAGATCGGCGACAAGATCACGACCACCGGCGGAATGCGCGGAACGATCGTGGCGCTGCGCGAAGACGCGATTCAGTTGAAGCTGCCGCCGGATGGCATCAGGGTTGAAATCGTGAAGTCGGCCATTGCGGCCGTGACTACTAATACTCCCGAGGAAGCCAAGTAACGCGGCGAAGAGGCGACCCGATCTATCATGCGCAAGAATCTCACCGGTAAAACAGTTCTCATCGCCGCCATCCTGCTGGTCTTCATCTTCGGGATCTTCGGCATTCCTCACGGGCTCGGCGGCCAAGCACTCAAGGATGCGCTGGCCAAGCGGATCAACCTCGGTCTCGACCTGAAGGGCGGCACGCACCTGGTGTTGCAGGTAATGGTCGATGAGGCCGTCGGCGCGGAGACGGACAATGCCTTGGGCCGTTTGCAGAGCGATCTCCAGGCCGCAGGCATTTCCGTTGGGTCGATCGTGAAGCCTAACCCATCGGACCCACTGACCCTCCAGATCTCGGGCGTGCCCGCGGACAAGTCCGGAGATGTGCGCAACCTGCTGGATACGAAATATGGCCAGCAGTACAACATCAGCTCGACCCAGGATGGCTACACGCTGACCTTGAAGCCGAGCGAGCAGCTGGCTCTGGAGAAAAAGACGCTGCAGCAATCGATTGAGACCATCTCCACACGCATCAATTCGCTCGGCGTGACCGAGCCGACGGTGCAGGAGTACGGTCTCGGCAAGAACCAGATCCTGGTGGAACTGCCGGGCGTGGACGATCCCGGCCGCGTGCGCGACATTATCCAGTCGACGGCGATTCTTGAGATCCACGCTGTAACCGGCGGCCCTTATGCCACGCAAGAAGCGGCCAAGCAAGCTAACAACGGCGTGATACCGCCCGACCAGGAACTGATAGCGTATGGCGGCAACGAAGCGGGCTTGCAGGGGCAGTATTACCTGCTGCAGCGGGTAGCAGTGGTCCGCGGTCCGGATTTCCGCGATGCGCAGCCCGGGCGGGACGAAAACGGCCGGCCGGATGCGACCTTTATTCTGACCCGTGCTGCCGGCGACCGCTTCTACGACTTCACCAGCAAGAACGTGAACAAGCCGATGGCGATCATGCTGGACAACCGGGTGCAGGAAGTCGCAAACATCCAGGAAGCGATCCGCGATCAGGGACGGATCTCAGGGCTTGGCGAGCAGAAGGCAAAGGATCTGTCGCTGATGTTGCGGACGGGCGCGTTGCCGGCTTCGATTCACTACCTCGAGGAGCGCACGGTTGGGCCGTCGCTGGGCGCGGATTCGATCCGCAAGGGTGTGACGGCGTCGATCGTCGGCATGCTGGCGGTGATGATTTTCATGCTGGTCTACTACAAGGGCGCAGGCATCAATGCGGACCTCGCGCTCTTCCTGAACCTGGTCATCCTGCTGGGCTTTATGGGCTTCACGGGCGCGACGCTGACATTGCCCGGGATTGCCGGGGTCATTCTCACGGTCGGCATGGGCGTGGACTCGAATGTGCTGATCTTTGAGCGCATTCGGGAAGAGATCCACGCCGGGAAATCCGCCGCGGCCGCGGTGGATCAGGGCTTTGCACATGCCTGGACGACGATTCTGGACACGCACGTCACGACGATGGTCTCGGCGGCCATCCTCTTTCTCTTCGGCACGGGCCCGGTGAAGGGTTTTGCCGTCACGCTGGTCTTTGGTCTTGGCGCGAACCTGTTCACGGCGGTCTTTGTGTCGCGGACGATCTTTGACGCCATTCTGAACCGTAAAGGGCGCGGGGAGGCGCTTTCCATATGATGCGACTCGCGGTGATCACTCTGGGAACAACAGCGGCCCTGATCGGCCTGGGCGTGGCAACGGCTGCTCTGCTGGCCGTGGCTGCAGTGGCGGCGGAGCGAACTCTTTCGCGGGGAATCTCCAGAAGATTGCTGGGCAGCAGATAAGCACTGCGGCCTGCGGGACCGCTCTAAAAAGTTCGCCAGGATGCCGAAGACGGCACGGCTCATACGGAGTTCAAGTGGAACTGTTTCACGGCGTAAATATCGATTGGCTCGGGAAGAAGTGGTATTTCCTCGGGTTCTCTCTCATCTTCAGCGTGGCCGGCCTGCTGTCCATCTTTTTCTGGCACGGCATTCCGCTGGGCATTGACTTCAAGGGCGGCACGCTGGTCTACGTGAAATTCGATGCGCCGCCATCGGCGGACCGCATCCGCGACGCGGTGGACCGGGCGGGTATCCGCGACAGCCGCATCCAGCCATTCGGTCAGCGTATCGGTCAGGGGCCTTCGAACGAGGTGATCATTTCCCTGCCGGAAAAGGCGATGCAGGAGTCGAATGCCGAGGCCGGCAGCAATACGATTATGAAGGCCCTGGGCAGCAACTATTCGACGACCGGCGCGGCGAATGGAAATGCCAACTCGGGCAAGCTTGATCTGGATAACGTAGGTTCCGGGACGCTCGCCGACTTCCTGCTGCAGCGGGACCCGGAGCACCTCGGACCCGATGCGGGAAAGACGAAGTACACGCAGCAGGCAGACGCGATCCTGAACTACCGAGACAAACAGGGGGACGGCCTGGTCCGGAGCTTTGATGCGCTGAAGGGCGTCGCTGACCCAGCGGTGGTTTCGCTGCTCGAGCAGCAGACCTATATTTCGGGCTTCCATGTCTTCAATACCGAGATTGTCGGCCCCCAAGTGGGAGCGCAACTCCGCGGGCAGGCGATCCGGGCGACGCTGTACTCGCTGCTGGGCATGCTGATCTACCTGTGGTGGCGCTTTGAGCTGATCTACGGTGTGGCGGCGGTGGTGGCGGTCTTCCACGATACGCTGATCACCATCGGAGCCTTCTCGCTGACCAATAAGGAACTGACGCTGACGGTGATCGCGGCCATCCTGACGTTGGTGGGCTACTCGATGAACGACACCATCGTGGTCTTCGACCGCATCCGCGAGAACCTGCGCATGAACCGGCGCGAGCCGCTGCCCAGCCTGGTGAACCGCAGCATCAACCAGACGCTGAGCCGGACGGTGCTCACTTCGGGGCTCACCTTCCTGACCGTGTTGTCGCTCTTTCTCTTCGGCGGCGAGGTGCTGCACGGTTTCTCGTTTGCGCTGGTGATCGGCATCCTGATTGGGACCTACTCGTCGATCGCGGTTGCGGCGCCGATGCTGGTGGCCTGGCAGGAATGGCGAGCGGGTCAGGGACGCGCGGCGGCGCTGCCGGCGGCGAAGCGCGCACGAGTCTGACGATGAAGCGAGAACTGGCCTGCACTATTTTCAGTGCAGGCCAAATTATTTGGAGTTTTGCGGGAACAATTGACCGGCCATCAGGTGTCTATAGCCAAGAAGTAGCAGGCCCAAGTGTCAGCCTACGTTCGTTGCAGCATCTCAGTTACGGATGGAAGAGGCAAAGAAGCTGGGTCTAGCAGATTTCGAGGTAAGCCATGTTCGAAGATGCCCTGATGGAATCCGGCCATAAGATCAAGACGAAGAGCAAGTATTGGTCCATTGTTGCGCTCATCATCAACGTCGCAGTGGTGATCGGGCTGGTCCTGTGGCCGCTGATGCAACTTGAGTCGCTGCCGAAAAATATGATGGCTACCTTGCTGGTAGCGCCGCCGCCGCCACCGCCGCCGCCGCCACCACCGCCTCCTCAGGCGCCGGTGAAGGTCCATGTGCAGACGGTTGACCCGTTCCAGGCGCCGAGCAAGATTCCCCACGAGATCAAACAGGTGAAGGAAGAGCCTCCGCCGCCTACGAATGCTGGTGTGGCCGGCATGGAAGGCATGGGCGCGGGCAGCGGCGCGATCGGCGGCATTCTGGGCGGCATGGGCAGTGCTCCTGCACCAGTGGTGAAGGCTGCAGCGCCCAAGAAGATCGCAATCTCGTCCGGCGTCATGACCGGTTTGAAGACTGGCGGCACGAACCCAACCTATCCGCCAATTGCACGCGCAGCTCGCATCTCCGGTACGGTCGTACTCCAAGCGACGATCTCGAAGACAGGCACGATCGAAAACCTTCACGTCATCAGCGGACCTCCGATGCTGACGCAGTCGGCGCTCGAGGCGGTGAAGACCTGGAGATACAAGCCTTATCAGTTGAACGGCGAGCCGGTTGAGGTGGAGACCACGGTGAACGTGGTGTTCAATCTCGGCGGCTGATTCGTCGGCGTCTCCCTCCGGCGAGGGGGATGACCATCCACCAACTGGCCTCTTCGTGTCATACAGGGCGTGAAGAGGCCGGTGATAGCATCGGGGTGTTTTTGACGCACCGCGATCCCCAGGCGGCTTAATTGCCATCTTCTGCAATATCCCAGGAGGAAAGATTCAGTGATTCACGCTCAGCTCACTCACGTAATTCCCCACATTTCGAGCCTTGGTCTGTGGTTTCAGGACCAGGGTAGCAACGTCGGTTTCAGCCTTCCTGAGATGTGGGCAAGAATGGGCATTCCGGCGAAGGCCGTGGTGATCATTCTCTTCATCATGTCGATCTGGTCGCTCGCTGTGATCATCGACCGCGCCATTTACTTCAATGCTGCCCGCAAGCAGTCGCGTGAATTCGCTCCCAAGGTTGCCGGGGCTCTGCGCGAGGGCAAGCTGGACGAAGCAGTGAAGGTGGCAGACCGCAACAAGAAGTCGCATCTCGCCGAGGTTGTCACTGCCGGACTGCAGGAGTTTCGCAGCTACGGCAACGGAGGCGCAATCACCGAAGACCAAATCGAGTCCAGCAAGCGCGCGCTGGAGCGTGCCGAGGCCATCGTGCATGCCAAGCTGAAGCGCGGACTGGGGGGCCTAGCGACCATCGGTTCGACAGCACCATTCATCGGACTGTTCGGCACGGTGGTCGGTATCTTGAACGCCTTCCAACAGATTGCTACGCAGAAGTCGGCCGGTATCGGCGCGATCGCGGGTGGTATCTCGGAGGCGCTGGTCACCACGGCATTCGGGTTGCTAGTCGCAATCCCGGCTGTGATGCTGTTTAACTACTTCACCAACAAGGTTGAGGCGTTCGACGTCGAGATGGACAACTCCTCAAGCGAACTGGTGGACTACTTCATCAAGCAGTCGCAGCGCCGCTAAACGCGGGTTGCTGCGACGCCGTTCATGCGTGAATCGAATGTGGCGGGGCTTAAGGCTCCGCCACCCTCCTTCCGCAAGATGCATCACAGGACGGCCACAAGCGCGGTCCCGCCAAGCTAGGGAGCATATATGGCACTTGCAGTTCGAAACGAAGGCGCCAAGGTTAATTCCAACATCAATGTCACCCCGATGGTGGACGTGATGCTGGTGCTGCTGATCATTTTCATGGTCATCACGCCAATGGTGCAGAACAAGGTCAACGTCGATCTGACCAAGAGCATCGACGCGACACCGATGCCGGACGCAGATCACGAAGACTCTGTGGTGGTGGCGATTACCCGTGACGGCCGCGTGTTCCTGGGAGCGAACCAGCTTTCTTCGGCTGATTTAGGTCCGAAGATTGCCGACATGCTGCAGAACAAGACGAACAAAGAGGCCTATCTGCGGGGAGATGCACGGGCGAATTATGGGGTGGTGATGGAAGTCATCGACAACATCCGCACCTCGGGCGTCGATACGCTTGGCGTATTGACCGAACAGCCGAATGCCGGAGCCGCCGGCAGCATGTAGTCACAGCATCCTGCCATTTGGCGGGATTGACGAATCGAGGAATCTCTTATGGCATTCTCTACTGGCGCTGGCGGCGGACTCTCCTCCGACATCAACGTAACCCCGATGATCGACATCCTTCTGGTGTTGTTGATCATCTTCATGGCCATTACGCCGGTCACGCCTCACGGTCTGGAAGCGCTGGTGCCTCAGCCGCCGAAGAACAATCAGCCGCAGAAGGAGAACGATACCGCGATCGTGGTGTCGATCCTCCGTGGCAATGGCGGTCAGCCGGCGTACAGGATCAACGAGACCGATGTGCAGAAATCGGATCTGGCAGGCAGACTGCAGACAATCTTCTCCACGCGCGCCACGAAGGTCATGTTTATCAAGGGGGACAAGGACCTGGATTTTGGCCCGGTCGCCAATGCTATTGATATCGCCAAAGGCGCAGGCGTCGACCACGTCGGACTGATCACCCCCAAGATCGCGGCGGGCCAGTAACCCGCCTCATTCGGCCTGCGGGAACAATCCTCTATCCAGAAGTGTCGATACGCTTAGCATGCTGACAGCCGGAGATTCCGGTGGCTGTCAGCGTGCATGAAGTGGCTGCCCTGCTGTTCGCGGCTGTGTAGACGAGGAATCTCACATGGCACTCACAACAGGCGGTAGCCCGGCCTTTCCTCCGACATCAATGTCACCCCGATGATCGACATCCTGCTGGTGTTATTGATCATCTTCATGGCGGTCACGCCTGTAATGCCCAAAGGCCTTGAGGCATTGGTGCCGCTACCAGACCAAAACAGTAGCCAGCCAGATGCCGCTATCGTTCTTCAGATACGTCACACCAATACCGGTCAGCCCGCCTACAAGATCAATGACGCGAAGGTGGCGAAGTCTGAGCTGGCAGGAAGGCTTCAGACCATCTTCTCCGCACGCGCGACGAAGGTGATGTTTATTGAGGCAGACAAAGATATGGAGTTTGGCCCCATCGCCAACGGCATTGACATAGCCAAAGGGGCTGGCGTCGATCATGTTGGATTGATTACTCCCAGCATTGCGGCGGGCCGGTAGACCGCCCTATACTAAGCAAACCGCGGTCGGTCCCGGCCGCGGTTTGTCATTGTCCGGGCTTGCAGCCATTAAGAAAACAGTTACAATCACTGCGCAGAGAAATTTCTGTTCCCTGCCCAGTAAACGGACCCCTCAACGCGCCGCGGTCTGGCACCTATTCAAGGAGAAACGAAGCAGAATGATGCGTATCGCAAGAGTGTGGATGCCGGCAGTTGCCAGCCTGTCGATGCTCCTCGCCACCACCGGCTGCAGCAAACTGAAGGCGCGCGATCAGCTCAACAAGGGAGTCCAAGCGTACAAGAACGCCAGGTATGAAGAAGCCATCGAGCACTTCCAGACTGCAGTGAATCTGGATCCGACGCTGACGATGACGCACATGTATCTGGCCACCGCATATGCGCAGCAGGTGGTGCCGAACTCCGACACGGCCGCTAATAAAGCGCTGGCGGATCACGCGATCGCGGCGTACAAGGATGCGCTGCAGATCGATCCCAACAACGTAAACGCGATCAAGGGCGTCGCTTCAATTTACTTCAGCATGAATAAGCCGGACGACGCCAAGACATGGCAGCAGAAGGTGCTAGCCGCCGACCCGAAGGATCCCGAGGCGTATTACACCATCGGCGTCATCGACTGGAACAAGGCGCGGAAGAATTCGTTGCAGGTGCTCGCCGACAACGGGCTTACCGATAAGCCAGATGGCAATCCGGGTCTTCCCAAGAAGGCCTGCGAGCAGTTGGCCACGCAGAACGGCCCGCTGGTAGACGAGGCGCTGGACGTGCTGCATAAGGCGGTCGATCTGCGGCCTTCCTACGAGGATGCTATGGCGTATATCAACCTGGCATACCGCCGCAAAGCCGAGATCGAGTGCGGAAACGCAGATGCGCGCAAGGCGGATATTCAGCAGGCTGAGGACTGGACGCAGAAGGCCCTTGGCGCCCGCAAGGCCAATGTCGAGAAGGCGAACAAGGCTACCAAAGCCGGCGTGGACACCAGCAAATAGCGGGACGACGACAGCAATGTAGCGAAGGAGCCCGGCATGCGGGCTCTTTCGCATTTTGTGCAGGGTGCAGACGTGCCCCACATCTTCAAGAGAAATGCTCTAGAATCCCTCACTGGTGGCCTCCCTTCGTAAGATCCTGATTGCCAACCGCGGCGAGATTGCGCTGCGCCTGGTTCGAGCGTGCCGCGAGCTCGGCATCTCACCGGTGGCTGTTTACTCCGATGCCGACCGCAGTGCACTTCATGTTCAACACGCCGACGAAGCCTACCGGCTCGGACCTGCGCCGTCAGTGGACTCCTATTTGCGTGGAGATCGCATTCTCGAAATCGCGCGCCGGTGCGGAGCAGATGCGGTTCATCCCGGTTACGGATTTCTCTCGGAGAACGCTGACTTCGCCGAAGCCTGCGCGACGGCGGGAATTACCTTCATCGGCCCGCCAGCAGCTGCGATGCGCGAGCTGGGATCGAAGACGCGCGCGCGTGCCGCCGCCGATCGTGCCCGCATGCCGCGTACGCCGGGCTCAGTGCGGGGTCTTGCTTCCGCTGATGAAGGGCTGAAGATTGCAAAAGAGATCGGCTATCCCGTGATGCTGAAAGCAGCGGCGGGAGGTGGCGGCAAGGGCATGCGGGCCATTCACCGGCCAGAAGAGCTTGCCTCCGCATTCCTATCAGCGAGTGACGAGGCTCTGCGCGCATTTGGCTCCGGCGAAGTGTATCTCGAGAAGCTGATCGAGCGGCCGCGCCACGTTGAGATACAGCTCCTCGCCGATCAGCATGGCAACGTTGTCTATCTTGGCGAGCGTGAGTGTTCAGTACAACGCCGGCACCAGAAGGTGATCGAAGAGGCGCCATCCGCAGTGGTGGGGCCGGAGTTGCGACGGCGCATGGGTGAAGCGGCGTGCCGGCTGGCTCGTGAAGCGGGATATGTGAACGCGGGCACGGTGGAGTTCCTCGTCGATGGGGCGCAGAACTTCTATTTTCTCGAAGTGAACACCCGCCTGCAGGTAGAGCATGCCGTCACTGAGCTGGTCACCGGGCTCGATCTGGTGCACCTACAGATCGCGGTTGCCGAGGGCAAGCCACTGCCATTCACGCAAGACGAGATTACTTTGCGCGGGCATGCGATGGAGGTGCGCGTCTATGCAGAGGATCCGGAGAACGGATTTCTGCCGTCGCCGGGACGGATCGCGCGGCTGCTGCGGCCGGGCGGCCCCGGGATTCGCGAGGACGAGGGCGTTTACGAGGGATGGGAGGTGCCGACGGAGTACGATCCGATGCTCTCAAAGCTGATCGCACATGCGCCAGATCGCGCGGCCGCCATTGCCCGACTGGGATGTGCCATCGACGAATATGTGATTGGAGGCATACGAACCAACCTGAAGCTGCTGCGCCGCATTCTCGACGACGCCGATTTTCAGGCGGCGCGAATAGACACGGGCTATCTCGACCGACTGCTTGCGAAGTCTGCGCCGGAGAGCGTGGATAGGGAGCAAGGGAGTATAGCGGCGGCGGCCATTGCCGCCGTTTTGTTTACCGCTCCGCCAGCCGCCCCGGCCATGTCCAAGTCACAAACGCCGTGGCAGCGAGATGCCCTGCAGCAAGGATTGTGCCGATGAGCCCGCTGAGCCTGGAGGTGGAGGTGGACGGCGTGCTTCGCCGGCTGACACTGGAGCGCGGCGGGGAAGGCTGGCTGGCTTACATGGATGGGAAGTCGATTGCAGTCGATGTATGCGAGCCGACCCCCGGCGTCCTTTCACTTCTGATCGGTGATTCTCAAGCGGAAGATGCATCGTCGCGATCCTACCGGTGTGTGCGCGTCGCGTTTGCGGATGAAGAGACAATCACGGTGGGCCGACATCAGCACCGGGTTGTCGTGAACGATCCTCGCTCGCTCCGTGGGCAGCGCAAGCGTCCGGGAGCGGGCAACGGCACACTGCAGATCAAGGCGTCCATGCCGGGCCGCGTCGCACGTGTGCTGGTAGCGCCAGGCGAGGCGGTGGCCGCCCACCAGGGAATCGTGGTGGTCGAGGCCATGAAGATGCAGAACGAACTGAAGGCCGCGCGCGACGGCCGCATCGTGGAGGTGCGTGTCGCCGCAGGCGACAAGGTGGCTTCCGGCCAGGTGCTGGCAGTCCTCGAGTGATCGACGGTGGTATCCCCACCCTTCGCTTTGCGTAGGATTATCGGAATCAGGCTTGATCCATGTGGCGATCGGTGAGGGCC
>Ga0157369_10007777_pt1 | contig 12334 bp, 10 predicted proteins | sample C25metaG_FD_113461 | JGI IMG/M metagenome (GOLD analysis project Ga0157369, IMG submission 113461) | Corn rhizosphere microbial communities from Kellogg Biological Station, Michigan, USA - C2-5 metaG | ecosystem: Host-associated > Plants > Roots > Rhizosphere > Soil | place: USA: Michigan...
CGACGAAGCGCTCAAGACCGGTCGACTGGATGGCTGCTTCGGCCTGAGGCAGCGTCTTCGGCTGGGCCGCAAGGAAAGCCTGCAGCACCATGATCAGTTCGTTCCGCGGGACCCCCTCCAATGCAGACGCGTCTCTGACGAGCACTCCATGAGGGCCACGGCTCCGATCTCCCACAACGGTCAACTCGATGTCTCCGTCCGCAGGGACTGAGTACGCCGCGTGGGTCACGTCGAACTTATTGTTCTCGGCATGGATTTTCAAGACCATCGAATGGCTCCCGTTAGAAGAGTCTAACGTGGTTAGAAATCGCGGGACTTGTACCCTTCGCGCTCAGTGCAAATTATTCTTAGTGTTCTTAGCAGTCAATGGGTTATATGGTCGGAGCGACACGATTCGAACGTGCGACCCTCTGCTCCCAAAGCAGATGCGCTACCAGGCTGCGCTACGCTCCGAAGGGCGTGATTCTACCTGCTGGGAGACAGCAGCCGATCGAGCAGCGCGGCGTCGAGGTGGCGGTCGACGAGGTCGGCGAGGAGTTCGAAGCTGTCGTCGAGCGCGGGTGCGTTCGCGCCCCACATCGCGCGCAGCAGGTCCGGCGATTCGAACAGGCCGTGGGCATACACGCCGAGCACGTTGCCATGCTGCCAGCCGATCGCCTCGCCGTCCGCGTCGCGCAGCGCGACGGCCGGCGCGGGCAGGCCGGGGTGGGGCACCGTGACGCCGCAGTGGATCTCGTAGCCGGCCGCCTCGATGCCGGCCCACGGCGCCCAGGCCCCCGCCGTGTGCGCGAAGCGCAGCGTCGTCCGGCGGACGCGCTTGTCGCGTTCGTAGCGCGTGACCAGCGGCAGCAGTCCCAGGCCGGGGCCGTTGAACCCGGCTTCGCCGTCGTGGCCGTCCGGGTCGACCAGCGCCTCGCCGAGGATCTGCAATCCGCCGCAGATGCCCAGCACGGGCCCGCCTTCGGCGGCGTGGCGGGCGATCGCGCGATCGAGTCCCTGGCGGCGCAGCCAGGCCAGGTCGCCGCTGGCCTGCTTGGAACCCGGCAGCACGATCCAGTCGGCGCCGTGCAGCTCGGCCTCGGTCCGCACCCAGGCGATCTGCACGCCGGGCATGCGGCGCAGCGGCTCGAACTCGTCGAGATTGCTGATGTGCGGCGGGCACAGCACGGCGATGCGCAGGCGGCCCGCGGCCGGCACCTCGGGCCGGCCGGCGTCGAACAGGCCGTCTTCGTCGGGCAGCCCGTGCCCGCGCACCATCGGGACGACGCCGGCGGGCGGCACGCCGGTCAGTCGCTGCAGATCCGCCGGCCCGGGTGCCAGCAGCGCCGCGTCGCCGCGGAAGCGGTTCAGCACGAAGCCGGCCAGCGAGCCGCGCAGGTCCTCGGGCAGCAGCGCCCACGTGCCGTAGAGGTGCGCGAAGGCGCCGCCGCGGTCGATGTCGGCGACGAGGAGGCTGTCCAGCGGGCCGAGCTCGCGCGCCTGGCGCGCCGTGCCGAGATTGACGAAGTCCTGCGGCGCGAGGTTGATCTCCGCGGGCGACCCGGCGCCTTCGATGACGACCAGGTCGCACGTGGCCGCGAGGCGCTGGAGGCTCGCTCGTGCGGCCTCGGCCAGCGTCGCGCTGCGTTCGCGCCAGCCCGTGCGCGACAGCGCCGCGTCGACGCGGCCGTGCAGCACGACCTGGCTCGCGGTGTCGCGTTCGGGCTTGAGCAGCACCGGGTTCATGTCGACCGAGGGCTCGACGCCTGCGGCCAGCGCCTGGAAGTACTGCGCCGTCCCGATCTCCGCGCCGAGGCCGTCCAGCCCCGCGACGACGCGCGCGTTGTTGCTCATGTTCTGCGCCTTGAACGGCGCGACCCGCGTGCCGCGCCGCGCGGCCGAGCGGCACAGCGCCGTCGCGAGCCAGCTCTTGCCGGCGCCGCTGGAGGTGCCCCAGACCATCACGAAGCGCGTCATGCCGGCACCGCGAGCGCGAGCGTCTCGAAGATGAACTCGGTCGGCGTGAACGGCGGCTGCGACGCGACGCGGCGCTGTGGTCCGGCGACCACGCGCAACGGCGCGCCGAAGCCGGGCCCACCGGTCACCAGCGTGTGGAACTCGCCGTCCTCGCCGACCGGGCAGACGCCGCGCGGCAGCCGTGCCAGGAACGCCTCGTCGTAGGCGACGCCGCAGAACGAAGCGTCCAGCCAGCGCGTGTCCACGCACACGATGCGCGCGCGCACGCCGCGCGTCACGAGCTCGCGCGCGAGCGCGGCACGCGGTTGGCCCCACAGCGGGAACAGGGCCACGAGGCCCGCGCGTTCGCACGCGGGCTCGAGCCAGTCGCGGTGCGCCTGCAGGTCGATGTCGCCGAAGACCATGTGCGTGTGGCCCGAGGCCGCGAGCGTCCGCAGCGCCGCGTCGAAGCGCGCGGCGTACCCGCCGGGCGCGACGCGGATGCCGACCGGCGTGCCACCGAGCGCGCGCACCTGCGCGTCGACGACGTCGGGCGCCAGCGCATGCGACTTGCTCGCACCGTCCTCGTCGCACATCGTGACGAAGGTGTCGACGCGCCAGCCCTGTTCACGCGCCCGCGTCAGCGCCAGCCACGAATCCTTGCCGGCGCTCCAGCTGATGGCGCAACGGGCTGGGCGGTCGGGCGAGGGGGTGGTCATGGGGTGTCCATTTGACCTCAGTTCGCCGCGCGGGGACGATCGCCGGCGCGCTCGCGCGCGATGCGATCGGACACGGCCGGGTCACGCCGATAGAATCTCGGCCTGTCGCACGACTGCCCATAGCTCAACTGGATAGAGCAGCTGCCTTCTAAGCAGCAGGTCGGGGGTTCGAGTCCCTCTGGGCAGGCCACCCGCCGCGGTTCAGCGCCGGGCGTACTGCGTCTGCCCGAACAGCATCTCGCGCGCCTTCGGGTCGTCGTCCAGCGGGCGCCGCTGGCCGGTCAGCACGTCCACGCCGCGGATGACGGCGGGCCGCGCGGCGATCTCGTCGAACCAGCCTTTCAGGTGCGGGAAGTCGGCCCACGAGATGCCCTGGTTCTTCCACGAGCGCAGCCACGGGAAGATGGCCATGTCGGCGATGCCGTAGTCCTTGCCGCCGATGTAGCGCGACTTCGCGAGCCGCTTGTCCATCACGCCGTACAGGCGCCGTGCCTCGTTGGTGTAGCGGTCGACGGCGTAGGCGATCTTCTCGGGCGCGTAGACGCGGAAGTGGTGCGCCTGGCCCAGCATCGGGCCGACGCCGCCCATCTGGAACATCAGCCACTGCAGCATCTCGTAGCGCTCGGACGTGGACTCGGGCAGGAAGCGCCCGGTCTTGCCCGCGAGGTACAGCAGGATCGCACCGGACTCGAACAGGCTGATCGGGTGCCCGTCCGGGCCCTCCGGATCGACGATGGCCGGGATCTTGTTGTTCGGGCTGATGCGCAGGAACTCGGGCTTGAACTGGTCGCCCGCGCCGATGTCTACCGCATGCACGCGATACGGCAAGCCGCACTCTTCGAGCATGATGTGAACCTTGTGGCCGTTGGGCGTGGCCCACGAATACACTTCGATCATGGCAGGAAGCCTCCTGGCGACGAACAATACAACATCATGCTGGATGCGGTGCGAAGATGGCTGGGCCTCGGAGGCTCGCTGCCCGGCTGGAGCGAGTTCAGCCACTGGGCGGAGGCCAACCAGTGGACGCTCAAGCGCACCATCGCCCACGACGGCTGGGCCATGAACGACAACCCGGACCACCCGGGCTGGCGAGTCGAATGGGGGCCCGCGCAGCGCCGCTTCATGAGCAGCCACGAGTTCCGCATCCGCTTCGAGGTGGCGCAGAACTCCGACGTGCAGGCGCTGGTGCTCGATCGGCCGCTGCTGGCCCGGCTCGATCGCGAGGTCTACGCGCAGATCACCGACCACGTGCAGACGCGCCTCGACGAGGAGACGCCCGAGGAGATGCGCTGGCTCGCGATGCATACGAAGCTGAGCCCGAACCAGATGGGCGTGCCGCTGCGCGATCGCTACGGGGCGATCGGAAGCGACACCGAATGGGTCTCGCGCTGGCTCGCGGGTCCGATCGCCGACGCGTTGAAGAAGCGGGCCGACGAACTGCCGCTGGAGGCGGTGTCGGCCGAGCCCTTCATGCTGCGCCTGGCCCGCGGCCAGGTGGTGCTGCGGCAGTCGGCCTCGCGGCCCGACGTGGCCACGCTCGCGCGCTGCATCCAGGTCGCGACGGCCGTGGACGTGGCGCTGCGCCACACGTCCTGAGAGGCCGGCAGTTCAGGCCGCGCGCCACTTGCCCAGCTCGATCTTGGCGATCGCGTTGCGGTGCACCTCGTCCGGCCCGTCCGCGAATCGCAGGGTACGGGCCACGGTATAGAAGTACGCGAGCGGCGCGTCCTCGGACATGCCCATCGCGCCGAAGGCCTGCATGGCCCAGTCGATCACGCGGCAGGCCATGCCGGGCGCCACGACCTTGATCATCGCGATCTCGGCCTTGGCGGTCTTGTTGCCGGCCACGTCCATCATCCACGCGGCTTTCAGCGTGAGCAGCCGCGCCATGTCGATCTGGCAACGCGCCTCCGCGATGCGCTCCTGCGTCACCGTCTGCGCGGCGATCGGCTTGCCGAAGGCCACGCGATTCGCGGCTCGTTCGCACATCAATTCCAGCGCACGCTCGGCCAGGCCGATCAGGCGCATGCAGTGGTGGATGCGGCCCGGGCCGAGGCGGCCCTGGGCGATCTCGAAGCCGCGACCTTCGCCCAGCAGGATGTGGGACGCCGGCACGCGCACGTCGTCGAACGCGACTTCCATGTGGCCGTGCGGCGCGTCGTCGTAGCCGAACACCGTCAGCGGCCGCAGCACCTTCAGCCCGGGCGCGTCGGCCGGCACCAGGATCATCGACTGCTGCGAATGCGGCGGCGCCTCGGGGTCGGTCTTGCCCATGAAGATGTAGACGGCACAGCGCGGATCGCCCGCGCCCGACGTCCACCACTTGCGGCCGTTGAGCACGTAGTCGTCGCCGTCGCGCACGACGCGCGACTCGATGTTGGTCGCGTCCGAGGAGGCCACCGCGGGCTCGGTCATCGCGAACGCGCTGCGGATGCGGCCGTCAAGAAGGGGCACCAGCCAGCGCTCCTGGTGCTGCGCCGTGCCGTAGCGCACCAGCACCTCCATGTTGCCGGTGTCCGGTGCGGAGCAGTTGAAGACCTCGCTGGCCCAGGGCGTGCGGCCCATGATCTCGGCCAGCGGCGCGTAGTCCTGGTTGGACAGGCCGGCACCGCGCTCGCTGTCCGGAAGAAACAGGTTCCAAAGGCCTTCGGCGCGCGCCTTCGTCTTCAGTTCCTCGATCAGCTGCAATGGCGTCCAGCGCTTGCCGGCCGCGGTGTTGGCCTCGATCTCCGAGTGGTAGCGCGGCTCGGCCGGCACGACGTGGGCGGCCATGAAGGCGCGCAGTTGTTCCTGCAGCGCGAGGCTGCGGGGCGAGTAGGCGAAATCCATCTCAGGCCTCCTGGGACTTCCGGGCGAACGACCAGGCGAGTTCCGCGAGCGGGCGCGCGCCGGCGCCCGTCGCGCGCGCCTGCGCGCTCGAGGCGGTGCCGTCGACGACGCGGCGCGCGATGCCCTGCAGGATGGCCGCAAGCCGGAACAGGTTGTAGGCGAGGTAGAAGTTCCAGTCGCGCAGCAGCGCGTCCGGGTCGGTCCGGCCGGTGCGCTCGCAGTAGCGGCGCACGTAGTCGCGTTCCGACGGGATGCCGAGCGCCGCGTGATCCAGGCCCGCGATGCCGCGGAACGTGCCGGGCGGGATGTGCCAGGCCATGCAGTGGTAGCTGAAGTCGCCCAGCGGGTGGCCCAGTGTGGACAGCTCCCAGTCCAGCACCGCCAGCACGCGCGGCTCGGTCGGGTGGAAGATCAGGTTGTCCATGCGGAAGTCGCCGTGCACGACGGACACCTGCGAGTCGTCCATCGCGCTGGCGGGCATGTGCGCGGGCAGCCACTCGATGAGCCGGTCCATGGCCTCGATGGGCTCGGTGATCGACGCCTGGTACTGCTTGGTCCAGCGGCCGATCTGGCGCGCGAAGAAGTTGCCGGGCTTGCCGTAGTCGGCCAGCCCGATCGCGTTCACGTCGACGCTGTGCATCGCCGCGATCACGCGGTTCATCTCGTCGTAGATCGCGCCACGCTGGGCCTGCGTCATGCCTGGCAGGCCCTGGTCCCACAGCACGCGGCCTTCGACGTACTCCATCACGTAGAACGCGCGGCCGATGACGGACTCGTCCTCGCACAGCAGGTGCATCCGCGCGACGGGCACGTCCGTCTTCGCGAGCGCGTCCATCACGCGGTACTCCCGCTCGACGGCATGCGCGGAGGGCAGCAGCTTCGCGACCGGGCCCGGCTTGGAGCGCATCACGTACGAGCGCGCCGGCGTGACCAGCTTGTAGGTCGGGTTGGACTGCCCGCCCTTGAACTGCTCGACGCTCAGCGGGCCCTCGAAGCCGGGCAGGCGGGCCTTCAGGAAGGCCTCGAGCGCCGCGATGTCGAAGCGGTGGCTCTCGGCGACCGGCCGCGTGCCGGTGTTCTGTTCGGTCTGGTTCATCGGACTCGTCTCGTTGCCTCAATGTCGTTCATTCGATCGACGCATCGGCTCGACTTGTCCGATGCGTCCTAGTGTTCGGCCGCGTGCACCAGCTTCTCGCGCGACAGCACGACGATGCGTGTCGGCTCGATGCGCAGCGCGCCTTCGCGCTCGAGTTCCTTGAGCTCCTGGTTGACGCGCTGGCGCGACGCGCCCACCAGCTGCGCCAGGTCCTCCTGCGCCAGCTGCAGGCCGATGCGCACCTCGTCGCCCTGGTTGATGCCATAGGCCTTGGCCAGCATCAGGATGTTCTTGGCCAGGCGCGCGGAGAGCGGCCGCGTGTTCAGGTCCTCGACGAGGTTGAACATGATGCGCAGGCGGCGGCAGTTCAGGCGCAGCAGCGCGTCGTACAGCTCCACGTGCTGCTGCAGCAGTTCCTTGAAGTCGGCCTTGCGCACCGACAACAGCGTCGTCGCGCCATGCGCGTCCGCGTCGTGGGTGCGCGGCAGGCCGTCGAACAGGGCGATGTCGCCGAACCAGGTGCCCGGTTCGACGTAGGTCAGCGAGACCTGCTTGCCCGACAACGAGACCGAGCTCACGCGCACCGCGCCCTTGGCCACGCCGCACCAGTCTTCCGCCGGCGACCCGCGCGACGCGAGCGATGCCCCGTCGGGGAGCCGGCGCACCACGGCGCGCGACAGGATCGCGGCCCGCAGTTCGTCGGAAAGTCTGGAGAACCATGGGCCCGCGTCGATGTTGTTCTGCTCTTCGATTGTAAGAATCGGGTTGTTCATTCCTAGTCCCAGAGGCGACAGCCGCACGCGCGCCGCGCGGGCGCATTGATCTCTCGGCGATTGTCGTCCCAAACAGGGCTCAGACAGGAATGTCGCCCGCGCGCAGGTATTGCGCCAGCAGCTTCTCCATCGTCGTGTAGCGCTCGCGCTCGTGCAGCCACTGGGTGGGTGCGAGGTTGGTGCCGCGCACGACGATGTCGCCGTCGCCGACGTCCAGCACGTTGATGCACGCCGGCGCCTGCTCGAGGCGCCCGAGGAACATGCGCCCGCCGGTCAGTGCGTGGCCCAGCAACGCGCGGTTGATGCCGCCGTGCAGAACCAGCAGCGCGCAGGTCCACGACGCGTCGGCCAGCAGCTCGTCGAACGCCGGCAGGCAGCGGTCCATCATCGCGCCGACCGTCTCGCCGCCGAGGAACTGCAGCGATTCGACATCGGCCGTGGCGCTGAAGACGCCGGTGAACGCGGCGCGCAGCTGGTCGGGCGCGATGGCGTCGAGGCGGCCGGAACGGATCTCCTCGAGGCGCGGGTCGCGCGCGATCGCCACGTCCTGCCCGGCGGCGGCCAGCACGCGCTGCGCGGTCTCGACGGTGCGCGCCAGGCCGCTGGCGACGACGCGGTCGAAGCGCACGCCGGCGGCGCCGAACAGCGCGCCGGCGGCGTCGGCCTGGGCACGGCCGGCCTCGTTGAGCGGCACCGTGTGCGGCGGCACGGGCGTGCCGTCGGCCTTGAAGTAATCGACCGACCCGTGGCGCATCAGGTACAGGCGCCGGAGCGCCGGCGGTCCGACGTCGGCGATGGGGCGGGGGGCGGGGCGGTCGGGCGTCACGGGCAGGTCGCTGTTGTATTTCAGTTGAAGATCGCCGCCCCGTTCCGGCTCAGCGGAAGGCGGCCGGACGCTTCTCGAAGAATGCGTTCAAGCCTTCGCCGCCGTTCTCGTGGAACAGGTTGACGATGAACTGGCGGCGCTCGGCCTCGAGATGCTCGGACAGCGGCGACAGGCCCGCGCGCGCCACCAGTTCCTTGGCGCCGGCCACCGCGTTGGGGGCCATCGCGGCGAGCTTGTCGGCCAGGGCCAGAGCTTCGGCGAGCGCCTGGCCCTTGTCTGTCACGCGATTGACAAGGCCCAGCGCCTGCAGCCGCTCGGGCTTGACCGGGCCGGCCAGCCAGATCATCTCCAGCGCCAGCGCGCGCGGGAGCAGCCGTGCCAGGTGCCAGGAGCCGCCGCCGTCGGGCGTCAGGCCCACCTTGCCGTATGACATCACGAACCTGGCGTCGGACGCCGCCACGATCAGGTCGCAGGCCAGCGCCAGGGACATACCCCCGCCGGCCGCGAATCCCTCCACCGCGGCGATCACGGGTTTCGGAAATGCGCGCAGGGATTCGATCAATTGGTGGAACAGGGCGATCGATTCCGACTGCGCCTGCGGGCCGGTCTTGCGCAATCCGATGATTCGATTCAGGTCGCCGCCGGCGCAGAAATGTTCGCCGTCGCCGCGCAGGATCACGGCGCGCACGGAATCATCGGATTCGGCCACATTGAGGGCCTCGACGCCTGCCGAGTAGACCTGGGGTGACAATGTGTTGCGGGTTGCGGGATCGCTGAGCGTGAGAATCAGCGTGGAACCCTCGCGGGCTGTCAGGAGTTCGCTGGGCATGGGGCCTGCCTTGTTAGGGAATACGGAATCTGGACGAACCGGAGATATTCACGGATTCTCAGGTTGGACGTTATGTCGGGGGTGGCGCATCATTCTCTCCCGACAGCCCGTGCGACAGATTCTGAAAGCAATCGTGCTAGAGTCGATCGGGTTATCTGTGGTGTCCACAGAATGAAGAAGCACTTTACCGCGCACATCATTTTCGCCGCGACCGCACTCGCATCCCAGCAAGCCTGGGCGCTGGGTTTCGGTCGGCCGGTTTCCGACGCGGTTCTGGGCCAGTCCTTCACCTTCACCGTACCGGTGCACGTGGAACCCGGCGAGCGTTTCGCAGGCGACTGCCTGTCGGCCAAGGTCTATTACGGTGACGCGCTGCTGCCGCCCGCGGCCGTGCGCATCGAGGTGCTGCCCGCCGCCATCGACGACTCGCTGACGCTGCGCGTCGTCACGTCGATGGCGATCTCCGAGCCCATCCTCGAAGTCGTCGTCGACGTCGCGTGCGACCGCCATTTCTCGCGCCGCTTCTCCGTCTTCGCCGATCCGCCGACGCTGGCCGCGGGTCCCGCCCAGGTGGCGCCGCTGCCGCAGGCGGCCGCGCCCGCCGCGCGCACCGCACCGGTGGCCGTGGCGCCGGCGGCGTCGGCCTACGCGGCGCAGCGCGGCGCCAGCGGCAGCACCCGGCCGCGTGTGTTGCGCAAGGGACCGACGATGGCCCTGGCCAACGAGATCGGCGCGGCCGCCGCCGCGCGCCATCCGGCCACCGACAACGGCGTCGCGAAGAGCGGCGCGCGCTCGGCGCCCGCGCCGGCCGCCACCTCCCGCCTGCTGCTCGAGCCGGGGGTGCCGCACCTCAAGCTGGACATGGAGGAGCCCGTCATCCCGCCGCCGTCCGCCTCCTCGGGCGCCGCGCCGGGCCTGGCCGGACTGGAGGACGACGACGTGCGCCAGCTGAAGGCGCTGCAGCAGAGCCTGGACAACGCCCGCCGCGACACCCAGTCGCAGCGCGACCAGACCGCCCGGCTGCGGGCCGAGCTCGCGCAGGCCAGGGCGAAGGCCGACTCGGGCGATGCCTGGACGCCGTGGCTGCTGGGCCTGCTGGCCCTCGCCGCGGCCGCCATCGCCGGCCTCGTCTGGAAGCTGCGCCAGCAGACGCGCGTCGCGCACAGCGACTGGTTCAACCAGTCCGCGCTGGGTCCGGCCACGGCGGTGCCGCCGGTCGGCGACATGCCGCCCGAGGCGCTGGTCACCACGCCCGCTGTCGCGGCCGCCGACGCGCCCGCCGCCCCCGCGCCGGCGCCGCTCGAGGCGCCGCTCGCCGACCTGCCGCTCGTCGACGAGGGCGACGCCCGCGGCGTGCCCATCGTCGACCACTCGGCCACGCGCCCGCTGGATCGCCATTCATTCGCTGCCGCCGCGGCGCCGACCGGCGCGGCGCGCGAGCTGTCCGTCGAGGAATTGCTGGACCTCGAGCAGCAGGCCGACTTCTTCATCGCGCTCGGCCAGGAGGACGCGGCCGTCGACCTGCTGATGTCGCACCTGCGCAGCGCCGGCGGCCAGAGCCCGCTGCCGTACACCAAGCTGCTGGAGATCTACCGCCGCCAGGGCGACCGCGCCGCCTACGAGCGCACACGGGCGCGCTTCAACCGTCGCTTCAATGCCTACGCGCCCGACTGGGACACGGGCCCGGCCGCAGGCCGTTCGCTGGAGGACTACCCGGAGACCGTCGCGCAGCTGGAGCGCGCCTGGCACTCGCCGCTCGATGCGATGGCGATCCTGGAGTCGCTGCTGTTCAAGCGTGACGACAGCAGCGAGCTGTTCGACCTGCCGGCCTACCGCGACGTGCTGGTGCTGTACTCGCTGGCACGCGACCTGTGGCAGCACGGCGGCGGCCTTGGCGGCACGCAGATCGACGTGCTGCTGCCCCTGGACGACGGCAGCGCGCACGGCGCCAGCGTGACGGCCTATCCGAGCGCCCGCGAGGTCAACGAGCGTGCGCTGCCCGAGGACGACCCCGGCCTCGACCTGGAGTCGGTCGATGTCGAGGGCGATACCCGCCGCGGCATGCTCACCCGCTTCGAGATGACCGGCTTCGACGCCGGCTCGCCGGCCAGCGATCTCGACCTCGAGCTGCCGTCCTCGGGCGACGTGCACCTCATGCTCGACGAGCTGAGCCTGTCGCCGGCCGCGCCTGCGCGCGCGAAGACCGATCCGCGCGACTGGCGCGAAGGCGGCGACTCCCCCGACCCCGACCAGCCGGCCAAGCGCTGAGCGCGCCGGCAAGGCGTCTCAGGCCTCCAGCGCCCGCAGGCGGCGCAGCGCCTCGTCCAGCGTCGATTCCTTCTTGGCGAAGCAGAAGCGGATCACGCGCATGTCGGGCGCCTGGTCATGGAAGGCCGACATCGGGATCGCCGCCACGCCGACCTCGGTGGCCAGCCATTCGCAGAACGCGAGGTCGCCCTCGTCGGACAGCGCCGAGTAGTCGACGCACTGGAAGTACGTGCCCTCGCAGGGCAGCAGCTTCAGCGGCGTGGCGGCCAGCCCGGCGCGGAAGCGGTCGCGCCTGGCCTGGTAGAACGGCGCGAGCGTGCGCCAGTGCGACGGGTCGGCCAGGAACGCGGCGATGCCGTGCTGCATCGGTGCGTTGACGGTGAACACGTTGAACTGGTGCACCTTGCGGAATTCGCGCATCAGGGCCGCGGGCGCGGCGACGTAGCCGACCTTCCAGCCGGTGACGTGGAAGGTCTTGCCGAAGCTCGACACCACCACGCTGCGCGCCGCCAGCTCGGGCAGGCCCGACATGCTCGCGTGCTCGACGCCGTCGAACACCATGTGCTCGTAGACCTCGTCGGACAGCACCAGGGCGCGGGTCGGCGCGAGCAGGGCGGCGAAGCGCGCGCGCTCGCCGGCCGTCCACACGGTGCCGCTCGGGTTGTGCGGCGTGTTGACGATGACCAGGCGCGTCCTCGGCGTCAGCGCCCGCGCGAGCGCGTCGAAGTCGGGCCGCCAGGTGCCCGGCTCCAGCGGCACGCGGACGACGTTGCCGCCGGCCAGCGTGATCGACGGGCCGTAGCTGTCGTAGCACGGCTCCAGCACGATCACGTCGTCGCCCGGGTGCACGAGCGCGAGCACGGTCGACAGGATGCCCTGCGTGGCGCCGGCGGTGATCGTGATCTCCGTGTCGGGGTCGTAGGCGCGGCCCCCGAGGCGCACGATCTTGTCGGCCACCGCGGCGCGCAGCGCGGGCACGCCGGCCAGCGGCGCGTACTGGTTGCGCCCGTCGCGCAGCGCCGCGGCGGCCGCCTCCAGCACGACCGCCGGCCCGTCCTC
>Ga0157369_10007778_pt1 | contig 12334 bp, 10 predicted proteins | sample C25metaG_FD_113461 | JGI IMG/M metagenome (GOLD analysis project Ga0157369, IMG submission 113461) | Corn rhizosphere microbial communities from Kellogg Biological Station, Michigan, USA - C2-5 metaG | ecosystem: Host-associated > Plants > Roots > Rhizosphere > Soil | place: USA: Michigan...
GCGCAAGGTATGCCGCGACATCGATTTCTCGAACGAAGCATTCCCGTTCATGACGTTCCGCGAAGGCACCGTAGCCGAAGTTCCCGCTCGCATCATGCGGATCAGCTTCTCGGGCGAGTTGGCGTACGAAGTGAACGTGCCGGCCAATGCGGGCCGCGGTGTATGGGAAGCGCTGATGGCGGCGGGGGAAGAGTTCGACATCACGCCGTACGGCACCGAGACGATGCACGTGCTGCGTGCCGAGAAGGGCTACATCATCGTGGGGCAGGATACCGACGGTTCGATGACGCCGTTCGATCTCGGCATGGGCGGGCTCGTGGCGAAGACGAAGGATTGCCTCGGCAAGCGTTCGCTGACGCGTTCGGATACGGCGAAGGAAGGGCGCAAGCAATTGGTCGGCCTTCTCACCGACGATCCTGCGTATGTATTGCCCGAAGGCAGCCAGATTCTCGCGCACGGTGTGAATGGGCCTGCGGCGAATCAAGTCGCGGATAGCCCCGTGCCGATGTTGGGCCATGTGACATCGAGCTACTACAGCCCGATTCTGAAGCGCTCGATCGCGATGGGGGTCGTCAAGGGCGGCCTGGGCAAGATGGGTCAAAAGGTGTCGGTCGATCTGAACGGCAAATCGATGGCGGCGACGATCGCAAGCCCCGTCTTCTACGACGTCGAAGGAGTGCGTCAGCATGTGGAATGAAAACAGAAGCAACGTGTCGGTCGCTAGCGCTCGTGTGCCGCTCGAATCGCCGTTCGTCGGTGCGCAGGCTTTGCTCGACAAGAATCTGGCCTTGCAATCGAAGGCGTTTCGCCTGCGCGAGCGGCCGTTCCTCGATCTTGCGAACCTGCGAGGCGACGCGCGGGATGCTGCGTTCATCTCCGCGGTAGAGGGCGCGATCGGCGTACGCTTGCCGACGAAGCCGAACACGGTCACGAAGGGCGCCGAGTACGACGCGCTTTGGCTTGGGCCCGATGAGTGGCTGATTCGCTCCAACGAAGCGCGTCGGCCCGAGCTGGAGGGTAAGGTGCGGACGGCGCTCGGTGCGCTGTTCGCCTCGGTCGTCGATGTCGGCAGCGGCTATACGGTGGTGGAAGCGAGCGGCGATCGCGTGAGAGAGGTGATCGCTCGCGGCTGCCCGCTCGATCTGCACCCGCAAGTGCTGCAGCCCGGGCAATGCGCGCAGAGTCACTATTTCAAGGCTCCGATCGTGTTGATTCCGACTGCGTACGATACGTTCGAACTGGTCGTGCGCCGCAGCTTCGCCGATTACTTCTGCCGCATCATCGTCGACGCGGCGGCGCCGATCGTATCGTGAAGCCGACCGAGCCGTTCGCCGTCGACGAAGCGCTATGGCGCTCTGCTGCGTTGCCATCAGGGCGCAGCGGGCGCGGGTGGTCCGTGTTCGTCGATGGGCTCGAAGTGTTCACGCGCGTGGGGATTCACGCGCATGAGCATGAGGCGCCGCAGCCCGTGGTGATCGACGCTCGGCTCGGCTATCGCTGTATGCCAGCGGAAACGGGCGAGCACGAATGGATCAACTACGAGCAGTATTGCGAGCGGTTGACGCGGTTCTTGGAAACGAAGCCGCATACGAGGTTGTTGGAGACGTTGGCCGTCGAGTTGGCGGTGCTCTCGTTCGAGGAGTGGGGCGCGCTCGATACGCTCACGCTCGTGCTGTATAAGCCGAAGATTCGGCCCGGCACGCAGCGGATCGGGATCGAGCTCGATTGGGGGCGGGGGGATTATGAAGCGCGCCGAGCCTTTCTCTGAGGCGCCCGGCGCGCGTCATATCGCTTGCGCTTAGTTCGTCTTCGGCTTCTGCGTCGCCTTCACCTTCCCTTGATAGAACGGCACCCTGCGCACCACCGTCTCCACCGGCGTGCTCTCCATGCGCTGCATCCGCGCCACGACGTTCGGTGCAACGGCGATCGAGTTGATGCTCTGCTCACGCGAAGGATCGGCGAGCCCTGAGCTCACCAGCAGATGCACCTCCAGCTTCAGATTCGTCAGCAGCGGCGGATCTTGCAGCGCGTTCTTCTGCGCGAGTAGTTGTCCCCAAGCATTGTCGCCGTAATTCACGACGTAGTAGTCCTGTCCGCTCGGATCGGCCAGCACCGCCCCACAGCCGGGCAAGCGCACCTGCATGGTCGTATCCTTTAGCGCGATCATCTTGCGGCTGCCGAGACCATCGCCATAGGCGAGCGTCAGCGGAATCGTCCACTGCGAGCCCGGATAAAGGTTCTTGTTCGGGAAAGGCTGCTGCTTCAGCGCTACAACCGTCTCGTTGCTCGTCAAATCGCACTGCGTGTCGAGCGAGACAAGTGGCACGCCCGTTTGCCGCACGAAACTATCGCCGATCGCATTCATGGGCTGACCGCTCGCACGCGAGAGTTCATCCCATAGGCGCTTCGGCGTGCTGTTGCCGAACGAGTAATCGGTCAAGTACTGCCGCAGCCCTTTGCGCATCACGTCTTCGCCAAGATAACCCTCGAACATTTTGAGCACTTGGCCGCCCTTGTCGTAAACGAAATTCGCCGCGTTGATGACGAAATCGTTCGATGCCCATGCATTGAAATTGGGCTGGATCGGGTAGGAGCTGGACGCCAGATCGTTGGCGATCACACGGTACTTGTTCTTCACCTCGCCTTCCCAACTGAACCGATCGGGGAAGAATGCGATCTTCGTTTTGTTCTCGAAGAAGGTCGCAAACGATTCGTTGAGCCAAACATCGTCCCACCAATCGAGCGTGACGAGATCGCCGAACCATTGGTGCGCGGCCTCATGCGTGAGCACCGTCACGCCGTAGTTCGACATCGGCGTGCCCGGTGGCGGCAAGATGTCGTCGGCGAATTCGAGAATGGCGCCCCAGTTTTCCATCCCGCCGAAGTTGAGATCCTTCTCGGCCTTGAACGCATCGTTCGCGGCAATCGTGTCGAATTTCTTCAGCGGCAGTGGGATGCCCGTGTAGCGATAGTAGAAATCGAGCGCTTGCTTGGTCTGCTGCATGGCGGGCTTGGCCCAGTCCTTCATCCCGGGCGGCGCGAAAATCCTCAAGTGCAGGCCTTTGCCGTCGGGCAGCGGGCTCGAGAAATCGTCCTCGAGTACGTCGAACTGGCCGCCCCCGAAGAAGAGCAGATACGACGGCATAGGCGGCGTCTTCTCGAACGTGACGCGCTTATAGCCTTGGTCGACATTGACCTCATCCTTCTCCGCGGCATTGGAGACAACGCGCCAGTTTTGCGGGACATCGGCGCTGACTTCATACGTCGGCCGGAACGCGGGCTCGTCCCAGCCGGGGAACCATTGGCGGGCGAGATCGGATTCGCCCTGCGTGAGAATCGCGCCGCTGGTCTTACCGTCGGTCGCTTTCAAATCGACGCGGAACACGCCTTCAGCGGCGGAACATCCGGGGTAGTTGTCGTTGCCGCAACTGCCGCCTGTCTTTGTTGCCGGGTCGTCGTAGGTTTTGAAGTTGATGATGCCTTTCCACTCCATGTGCAGCGAGTACGTGCCCGCTGCAATCTGTCCGCTCGCCGGGCGCAATTGATAGTAATCGCCATCGTCCTGCGGCGTGGCGATGAGCGGAATGTTGCCGGGCTGCAGCGTGATGGCCCCGTTCGTGAACGAGAGGCGATGCGCGGCCACGACGATCGCATTAACGGGTTGGTGGACTTTGATTTCGACGTCGGCGCGGCCGTCGAACGCATTCAATGCGGTGTTAGGCCGGAACCACAGCTTATAGTTGACGGGCGTCACGGTGTCGGGCATCTCGACCGGCGGAGCCGTTTTATCGATGCCGGGCGTGGCCGCGAGCGGGGCGGCGGGCGTGGCGGCGGTAGCCGCTGACGCGGGAGTGGCGGACGGCGTGGCCGCTGCGCCGGCGCGCGCGCCGGACCCGGCGGAACCGTCGCCGCCGCCGCAACCGGCCAACGCCAGCGCCGCCGCTAGAGAAATGCAATGCAATTTAGCGTGGAATGGAAAGCGCATGTTCAACCCTCGACTGAAAATCGGTTCGTTTAACTTCGGTACGAATTTCTTTCCCAGCTATCTCGGTGAAGGCAAAGCATCGCCCTCAAGCAATTAAATTGCTCGATATAGAATGGCGTGCTGCGCCAAGGCTCGGCTTTCGCTGAAACCTTTAAGTTTGCATAATTAGATAGGACTACTAAACAAATGGAACCAGCCGACTAGACAGTGCTGAACAGGCCTGTCTTTCGGAGGGATATCGCCGTATGCCGATAGCGCCAAGGCTCCTGCGTCGTTGCCTATGCCAAAGCGGTGCGGCGGCGATGCAAGAGAGATTAGGGGCGCAGGCGCCGACGTGTCAACTTCCTTTCAATTTTTTTATGATTGGAGGATGACGACAAATAATCACCTACGCTTATTTGTAGGATTCGGTATGTAGACGGGGGATTTATTTAGGTAATTGATTCTCTGGAATCAATCGTGTGTGAAAAAATGACTGATAAAATCGCTATGCAATTTCGGCGGATTTTAATATAGATGGGTCTGTTCAGACAATCGTCGATGCGTCTTCCCGGGGGCTGGCAGGGGAGCGTCGCGTTGCCGGAATCGTTCGAACGGGTTATGTCTCGGCTTCGCTCGTTTCCCGGGAAAGCTGCGCTTCCAACGCACGCGCGGCTTTCCCCGCGCGCTTGTTCACATACATTGCGTGATCCGCGACCTCAATCAAATGCGCAACCGAAGGCGCTTCGGATACGTCGTATGGAGCCAGGCCGACGCTGAACCGCAATTCATAGCCCCGTCGCGCTGCGCGGTTGAAACGCGTCACGCCGCGTTGTACACGTTCGATGATCTGCGTTTCGGAGCCGGGCTCGACGTCGACTACAAGCGCAACGAATTCGTCTCCGCCAAGACGCGAGAGTACATCCGTCTCGCGCATCGACGCGCGCAGCACATTGGCAAAACCGACAATCGCACGGTCGCCTTCGGTGTGCCCATAGCCATCGTTGATCTGCTTGAACCCGTTCAGATCGAAAAACAGCAACGACGCGTGCGATTTCGCCCGCTGGCACAGTTGCAGCAGCCTCAATCCCATCGCCTCGAAGCCGCGCCGGTTGTACAGTCCCGTCAAGTCGTCGGTCGCCGCAAGCCGCACCGCTTCGAGTTCGCGCTCGGCGATACGCCCCAGATCGCGCAGCAGTGAGCGCTGCACTTCGTCGAACTGGCGCGGCTTCGTGTCGACGATGCAAAACGAGCCGATGCGCAAGTTGCCGGACAAGGTCAACGGAAACCCCGCATAGAAGCGAACATAGGGCTCCCCTGTCACGAGCGGGTTGTCTAAGAATCGCCGATCTTGCTGCACATCCTCGACGACGAAGAGGTCGTCTCCGAGGATCGCGTGTCCACAGAACGATACGTCGCGAGGCGTTTGGGTGACGGAGATTCCCGAACACGATTTGAACCACTGCCGATCGGTATCGACTAGCGACACGACCGCGATGGGAACGCTAAACACATGCCTGGCCAATCGCGTCAACCGATCGAAGCGCTCGTCGGGCGCCGTGTCGAGAATCTCGAGCGAACGGAGCATCGCAATGCGTGCGGCTTCGTTGTGTGGGAAGGCTGGCGTTTGCATATCGATCCATATGGCGAAGGGCGGGCAGCGCCCTTTTCGACACATGCAGAATAAGCCAAACCGGTACCGGCCGATTGACCGAACAAAGGGACTGTTTGTGCCCGATTCGCGGTATTGCGTCAGTCGCTCGGCAGTCGGGTATTCCCCTTGCTTTCGTCTGCACAAATCTTCCAAGGAGTCCAAATGAAGCTGCTCATCGCGTTGGCCGCTGTCATGTTTACCCTCGGCTCGACGTTGGTCGAAGCCGCCGGCTGTATGAAGGGCGCGGTGGTAGGCGGCGTGGTCGGCCACGTAGCCGGCAAGCATGGCGTCGCGGGCGCCGCCGCAGGCTGCGCCATCGGCCATCACGAAGCCAGCAAAAAGCAACGCGCCGCGAGCCAGGCGGCGGCCGCGTCGTCGGCGGCGTCGACATCGAAGTAGGTTTATCCTTCTCCCTTCGCCGCACGCTGCGGCTAGCTTTGGGAGAAACGGATGGAATACCGCAAGTTCGGGTCGACAGGGCTCGACGTATCGCGCGTCTGTTTGGGGACGATGACGTTCGGTTTTCAGATCGATGAGCCCACGTCGATCCGCATCATGGATACGGCCGCGGACGCCGGCGTCACTTTCCTCGATACGGCCAACGTTTATCCGCTCGGCGGAGGGGAAGGGCGTGCCGGCCGTACCGAGGAAATCGTCGGACGTTGGCTCAAGGGCAAGCGCGAGCGGTTTGTACTGGCGACCAAAGCCGTCGGCAAAATGGGGCCCTCTCCTTGGGACCAGGGCGCGTCGCGCAAGCACCTGCTCGATGCCATCGACGCCTCGTTGAAACGGCTCGACACCGATTACATCGACCTCTATCAGCTGCATTCCGATGATTGCGCTACCCCGCTCGATGAAACGCTCGAAGCACTCGATATCATCGTGCGCTCAGGCCGCGCACGCTATATCGGCGTCTCCAATTTCTTGGCGTACCGCTTGGCGAGGGCTCTGGGTCGCGCCGACGTGCTGCGCACCGCGCGCTTCGTTTCCATCCAGCCGCGCTATAACTTGCTGTTTCGTCAGATCGAACGCGAGCTGCTGCCGCTGGCCGAAGAAGAACGTTTAGCGGTCCTGCCTTATAACCCGCTAGCGGGCGGGCTGTTGACGGGCAAGCATCGCCGCGATGCGCCGCCGCCGGAGGGCCGCTTCACGGTGGGCACGGCGGGCGAGATCTATCAGGCGCGCTACTGGCACGAACGAGAGTTCGACACGATCGAGGCGCTCAAGAAGTTGACCGCCGATGCGGGGCTCGCGCTCCCGACAGCGGCGGTGGCGTGGGTGATGGCGAACCAGGCCGTGACGTCGGTCATTCTCGGGGCGAGCCGGCCCGAACAGTTGGCGGATACGTTGGCTGCGGTCAATTTGTCGCTCGATCCGCAGTTCAAAAAGAAGCTCGACGAGTTGACGCACGAATATCGATTCGGCGACGCAGCGCGTTAATGTCCGGGCGCGGCCGGCATAGCGTTCGGCCCTTGCCGCGGCCAACCCGCGGCGCTTGGCAGGCTAGTTACTCATGGGTCATCTTGGATGGGCCGCCTCGAGTGTCCGGTTGTTCTTCGGCGCTCGATAGCCGGATGCCGGCGCCGCGCAGACGCTTGACGTCGTCCACCGGGCTCGCGCCGAACAAGCGCTTGAATTCGCGGCTAAATTGCGACGCGCTTTCATAGCCGACGCGCGTGGCGGCCGCGCTGACATTGAGCCCGTTCTGCACCATCAATAAACGCGCATGGTGCAGCCGTGTCGTCTTCACGTACTGCATCGGGGAAGTTTCCGTCACCGCTTTGAACTGCGCATGAAACACGGCCGGGCTCATGCCCGCTTCGCGCGCCAGCGTCGATACATCGAGCGTCTCGGCGAAATGCGTATGGATGCGTCGTAATGCTTTTGAAATGCGACCGAAATGATCTTGATGGGTCAGCGCCGCACGAATCATGTCGCCTTGCGTTCCGGTGAGCACGCGGTAGCAAATCTCGCGCACGATCGAGGGGCCGAGAATGCGTGCGTCATGCGGCTTCGCCAACGATTCCAACAAACGCAATACCGCATCGCTCAAGGTGGAATCGAGCGGGGTGGCGTAGACGGCGCGAGGCTCGCTGTCGATCGGCCCGCGCGTATCGTTCAACGTCATCAAGAGTTCGGCCACGACGGCCAAATCGACCCGAATCGAAATCGCTAGCATCGGCTCGGTGGGTGTCGCTTGTGTTTCGCACTCGAACGGCAGCGGCACGGATAGCACGAGATAGTGCTGCGCGTCGTAGACGAACGCTTGGCTGCCCAAAAAGCCGAGCTTGCGCCCCTGCGCCACGATGACGATGCTCGGTTCGTACATGACCGGCACGCGCGGCGTGGAGACGTTCGCGCGCATGAATTTCACGCCCTGGAGCGACGAATTCGTGAAACCCTCGTCGGGCGCCAGCGTGGCGAGCAATTCGACCATGCGCGCTTGCGCAGGGCTGACGAATGAGGGAGACAGAGCGAGAGTGGACATAGCCGTCGAGCGTGCAATTTCGTAGAATCGGGCTGAAAATATAGCGCCGATTCGGCATTGGCGCTTGTCTCCAAGAGGAAAAGGCAAACGTTCCATAGTTTCAGGCATTCCGTAGGATCGTGTCGCTTTCTACTATGTACTCCTGCGTAGCTCCCTGTCGGTGAGCCGCATTTTGCAGGAGTGATCATTCATGTACACGACCCACGGCTACGCCGCGAAGGACGCCGATTCTCCGCTGGCCCCGTTCGACATCGAACGCCGCGATTTGCGCGAAAACGATGTGCAAATCGAGGTGTTGTTTTGCGGCGTTTGTCATTCGGATTTACACCAAGCGCGCAACGAATGGCGCAACACGATGTATCCCGTCGTCCCTGGACATGAAATCGTCGGCCGCGTGACGCAGGTCGGCCCCGGCGTGACGCGCTACAAGAGCGGCGATCTGGTGGGCGTGGGGTGTCTCGTCGATTCTTGCCGTACCTGCGCGAGCTGTGCGGAAGGGCTCGAACAGTACTGCGAGAACGGCTTTGTCGGCACCTACAACGGCGTCGATCGCGTCAGCGGCGAGACGACCTACGGCGGTTATTCGACGAGCGTCGTTGTCGACGAAGCATTCGTGTTGAGCGTGCCTGACAACCTCGATCCGGCCGGCGCCGCACCGCTGTTGTGTGCGGGCATTACGACATACTCGCCGCTGCGTCAGTGGGGCGCGGGCCCGGGTAAGAAGGTGGGTATCGTTGGCCTTGGCGGTCTAGGCCATATGGGCGTCAAACTCGCACGCGCAATGGGCGCACATGTCGTGCTGTTTACCACGTCCCCCTCGAAAGTCGAAGACGGCAAGCGATTGGGCGCGCATGAAGTCGTGATTTCGAAAGATCCGGCGCAAATGGAGGCGCACGCCAATAGCTTCGATTTGATTCTTAATACGGTCGCGGCGCAACACGATCTTAATCCGTTTATCACGCTGCTTAAGCGCGATGGGACGATGACACTGGTCGGTGCGCCCGAACACGATCATCCGTCGCCGCAGGTATTTAACCTGATTTTCAAGCGCCGTCGCCTCGCCGGGTCGCTCATCGGCGGCATTGCCGAGACACAAGAAATGCTCAATTTTTGCAGCGAGCACGGCATTACGTCGGATATCGAAATCATTCCGATGCAGGGCATTAACGAGGCTTACGACAGAATGTTGAAGAGCGATGTAAAGTACCGCTTCGTTATCGACCTTAATTCGCTACGCGAGTAGCGGGAGCCCTTATGACGACGCTGACGATCAATGGCAAGACCCATTCGGTGGATGCGCCCGACGATATGCCGTTGCTTTGGGTGCTGCGAGATATCGTAGGTTTAACCGGTACGAAGTTCGGTTGCGGGATTGCGCAATGCGGCGCCTGCACGGTTCATCTGGATGGCGCCGCGGTTCGTTCCTGCGTCTTGCCGATCTCAGCCGTCGTCGGCAAAAAAATTACGACGATCGAAGCGGTCGGCGAAACGCCTTCCGGCCGCAAGGTGCAGGAGGCGTGGCGCGCGCTCGACGTCGTGCAGTGCGGCTATTGCCAATCGGGGCAGGTCATGTCGGCGGCGTCGCTGCTCGCGACGAATCAGAGCCCGAGCGACGCGGATATCGATGCGGCGATGTCGGGCAACATCTGTCGCTGCGGGACGTACAACCGCATCCGTGCGGCGATCAAGCACGCGGCGAAGGAGGCCTGATATGTCGCAGGGGCTCATTCAGGCAGGGCAGGCCATCGGCGCGGCGGGCGAACCATCGGCCGACGCGCCCGATCGTGCGCGCCGCACCTTCCTAAAGTTCGGCGTGACAGTCGGCGCAGCGCTAGGCGGGGGCTTATTGCTCGGCTTCAGCGTGCCGGCCAGAGCGCAGAAAGCCGATCGAGGCGTGAAGGTGGGCGACGCCGCACCGGTACCGTCAACGGGCGTGCTAGCGCCGAATGCGTTTATTCGAATCGATCGCCAGGGCGCAGTGACCTTGATCATGCCGAAGGTCGAGATGGGGCAGGGCGTCTACACCTCTATCCCGATGCTGATCGCGGAAGAACTCGAGGTTCCGCTCGATAGCGTGGCGCTCGATCATGCGCCGCCCAATGCGAAGCTGTACGGGGATCCGTTGTTGGGCGGCGGGCAGATCACGGGCGGCTCCACATCGATCCGTTACGCGTGGAAGCCGATGCGGCAAGCCGGTGCGACGGCGCGTGTGCTGCTCGTGACGGCCGCGGCGCAGCGATGGAAAGTCGAGGCGGCTACCTGTCGCGCGCAGCAAGGGGTTGTGGTGCATGAGCCGACGGGACGGCGCCTGGGCTACGGCGAACTTGTCGACGCCGCCGCGCATGTGCCGATGCCGCATGACGTTGCGCTTAAGCGTCCCGCCGATTTCACGCTCATCGGCAGGCCGACGAATCGGCTTGATTCGCCACAGAAGGTGGACGGGGCCGCTCGTTTCGGCTTCGATGCGCGTTTACCTGGCATGCGTTACGCCGCGATCGTTCATTGTCCCGTGCTGGGAGGCTCGCTCGCGAGCGTCGACGACACGAACGCGAAGAAGGTACGCGGCGTTCGTGGAATCGTGAAGCTTAAAAATGCGGTGGCCGTCATCGGCGATCACACCTGGGCTGCGAAGAGCGGTGCCGCGGCGCTCGATGTGAAGTGGGACGCCGGCGAAAGCGCGACCCTATCGACGAAAGATATCGTCGATGATCTCGCCTTGGCGGCGAAGAAAGACGGGGCCGTGGCGCATCGGGAAGGTGACGCAGCGATGGCGTTCGGTAAGGCTAAGCATCGTGTGGACGCGGTGTACGAGCAACCCTTCCTCGCTCACGCCACGATGGAGCCGATGAACTGCACGGTCCATGTTCGTCCCGACGGTTGCGACGTCTGGGTCGGCACACAAGTGCCAGGCTTCGCCGCCGAAGCGGGGCAGAAGGCCACCGGCCTGCCCCTCGACAAGATCACCGTGCATAACCATCTGATCGGTGGTGGCTTCGGTCGGCGCCTCGAGGTCGATATGATCGTGCAGGCGTTGGAGATCGGTAAGCAAGTCGATGCACCGGTGAAGGTGTTTTGGACGCGTGAGGAAGACATCCAGCACGACATGTATCGGCCGTATTACTACGACCGAATTTCAGCTGGGCTCGACGAGAAGGGCAAGCCGATCGCATGGCGGCACCGTATCGTCGGTTCATCGATCCTTTCGCGCTTCGCACCCGGGGCCGTGCAGAACGGTGTGGATGACGACGCCGTTGAAGTGGCTGCCGATCTACCGTATGCGATACCGAATCAGTGGGTCGACTACGTGCGTCAAGAACCGCGCGCGGTGCCGACCGCGTTTTGGCGCGGCGTGGGCGCGACGCGGGGGACGTTCGTGGTCGAAAGTTTCGTCGACGAACTCGCATCGCAAGCGCGCGTCGATCCTGTTCAATACCGCCGCGATTTGCTGCGCGACAAGACGCCTCGCGCGTTGAACGTGCTTGACGTGGCGGCGGGCGCGGCCGGGTGGGGCGAGCCATTGCCGAAGGGGGAGGGGCGCGGCGTATCCGTCATGCATGCGTTCGGCAGCTATTTGTCGATGGTGGCGCACGTGGCGGTGGATCCCGAGGGCCAAGTCACGGTGAAGCGCGTGGTTTGCGCCGTTGATTGCGGCACGGCGGTGAATCCGAAGACGATCGAAGCGCAGGTCGAGGGCGGCGTCGTGTTCGCTATCAGCGCGGTGTTGTACGGCGAAATCACGCTGAAGGACGGCCGTGTGGAGCAGTCGAATTTCACCGATTACCGCGTGCTGCGGATGAACGAGACGCCACCGATCGAAGTGCATATCGTGCAGAGCGATGAAGCGCCGGGCGGGATCGGCGAACCGGGAACGGCGGCATTGGCGCCGGCGGTGACGAATGCGATCTTCGCAGCAACGGGAGCGCGGGTCAGGAAGTTGCCGGTTGGGGAGCAGTTGAAGGGGCAGCGAAAAAGCGCCTAGCCGAATAAAGGGCTAGGCGAAAACCGCCGAAGATCGGCGGCGGAGGTATCGATGCGAAATCGGCTTGCTGTCGTTCTAACGAAAGCAAGCCGAACTCATATCGATGCAGCGAGAATTATTAAATTCTAGATCGCCCGGTGTGTGGAAGAGAACTAGTCCAGAAGCGGCCGGGCGATGGTTACCGCGCATCAATTAGATGCCGAAGAACAGCGATTTACCGCTATCGGCTTTGGCAGGCGAGCCCGAAAC
>Ga0157369_10007780_pt1 | contig 12332 bp, 10 predicted proteins | sample C25metaG_FD_113461 | JGI IMG/M metagenome (GOLD analysis project Ga0157369, IMG submission 113461) | Corn rhizosphere microbial communities from Kellogg Biological Station, Michigan, USA - C2-5 metaG | ecosystem: Host-associated > Plants > Roots > Rhizosphere > Soil | place: USA: Michigan...
CCGCAGGTGGTGGTGGACTGCAACGGCGTCGGCTACGAGGTCGATGTGCCGATGAGCACGTTCTACAACCTGCCGAACGTCGGCGCGAAGGTGTCGCTGCTCACGCACTTCGTCGTGCGCGAGGACGCGCAGATTCTCTACGGCTTCGGTACCGCCGAGGAGCGTGCGGCTTTTCGCCAGCTCATCAAGATCACCGGCGTGGGGCCGCGCACCGCGCTGGGCCTGCTGTCGGGCATGAGCGTGGGCGAACTGGCGCAGGCGATCACCACCCAGGAGCTGGGCCGGCTCGTGAAGATCCCGGGCATCGGCAAGAAGACCGCCGAACGGCTGCTGCTGGAGTTGAAGGGCAAGCTCGGCGCTGACATCGGCCTGCCGGCGCATGCGGCCTCCGACGCGCAGGCCGACATCCTCCAGGCGCTTATCGCGCTGGGCTACAGCGACAAGGAAGCCGCGCTCGCGCTGAAGGCTTTGCCGAAGGACGCGACGGTGAGCGAGGGCATCAAGCTCGCGCTGAAGTCGCTGGCCAAGTGAGCCTGCGCGGCGCCTGGTCACGCGTCCAGGCGCTGGGCCAGGAGTCGGTCCGCAGCGACGAACTGCTGATGCGCGCGGCCCATGTCGGCTGCGTGCCGATCCTGCTGGCCTACGGCTGCGCGGGGCTCGTGTACGGCAACCTGCCGATGTTCACGCCGATCGGCTTCGTCGACATGCCGGGCGCCTGCGCCTGGCTGACGGCCGCGATGGCCTTTGCGCTGGCGATCTTCGCCATCGACTGGCTGGTGCGCGGCGCGCTGTCGGTGGCGCCGCCGCCGGTCATTGTGGTGAAGCGGGTCTGGCGGCCAGGGCAATTTCCGTCGCCCGTACTGCCGGCGCATGCCTTTGCGCAGCCGCGTTCGTCTCCCTTGCGCATCGGCTGCCTGAGCGTCGCGGCCGTGGCCTGTGCGTCCGCGTTGGTGGGGCGCATCACGCTCTCGCTGGGCTGGCAGGCCTTTGCGCGCCCCGGCGGCCTGGCGCCGCAGGCGGAATGGCCGCTCTACCCGCTGCAATGGGTCTGGCCATGGCTGCTGCCGCTGGCCCGCGACCGCTTCGTGCTCGGGCTGATCGGTGTCGGCGTGGCGTTGTTCGTGGCGGCGCAGCTGATGTCGTGGCGCAAGGTGCGCGGCGCGTGGTTTCCGCTGCTCACCATCCTGCCGCTGTTGCTGACGCTCAACTTCCTCGGCTCGGCGGGCTTCGACTTCGCCGCCGCGCGCGGGCTCGGCGGCCTGAACGAACCCGACCTGGCGAGCGCGCTCGCGCAGCAGCCCGGGCGCTACAACGTCTTCACCTTCCTGAGCCTCTGGCTCGCGATCGGCTTCGGCACGGTCGGCATGATCCTGGGCTTCTGGTTCGGCCGGTCACGGCACATGGACGACGACTGACCGCTCATTCGAGCGTCAGCCCGATGTCCTTCACCAGCACGCTCCAGTCGTGCAGGTCTTTCTGCATGGTCGCGGCGAATTGCTCGGGCGTGTTCTGCGGCAGGTCGGTGAAATTGAGTTCGCGCAGCCGCTGCACCACGGCCGGGTCCTTCAGCACCTGGTTCACCGCGGTGTTGAGCTTCTTCACGATGGCCGGCGGCGTCTTCGCGGGCGCCAGCAGCCCGTACCACGAGTAATTGGTGAAGGGGTAGCCGGCCTCGGTCATCGTCGGCACGTCGGGCAGCATCGGAATGCGCGAGGGGCCGCTGTTGGCCAGCGCCTTCAGGCGCCCGGCGCGCACCAGCTCCACCGTGGACGACATGTCGGCGAAGGCCGCGTCGACCTGGCCGCCCATCAGGTCCTGCACGCAGGGGCCGCTGCCTTTGTAGGGCACGTGCGTCATCACCAGGCCGGCCTGCTTCTTGAGGCTTTCCATCGCCAGGTGGCCGCCGGAGCCGTTGCCCCACGAGCAGTAGCTGAGCTTGTCGGGCCGCGCCTTGGCGTAGGCGATGAATTCCTTGAGCGTCTTCACCGGCAGGTCCTGGCGCACCAGCAGCAGGTTGCCGCCGCGCCCGATCTGCGCCACGGGCGCAAAGTCCTTCACCGGGTCGTAGGGCAGCTTCTTGTAGAGGCTGGGGTTCACCACCATCGCAGCGGCGTAGGTGAACAGCAGCCGGTAGCCGTCGGGCGTGCCGCGTGCCACCAGGTCGGTGCCGAGGATGCCGTTGGCGCCGGGTCGGTTGTCGATGATGAAGGGCTGCTTCAGCGACTTGGAGAGCGCGTCCGCGATCAGCCGCGAGATGGTGTCGGTGCCGCCCGCCGCCGCCGTGGGAACGACCAGTGTCACCGGCTTGTCGGGGTAGGTGTCGGCACCCTGCGCGTGGCCGGCTGCCGCGGCGCATGCGGCGAGCACGCCGAGGGCCAGCGCGCGCACGCGGTGTCCGAGGAATGTGGTTGTCATGTCTTGTCTCCTGGGATGCTGGGGTATGGGTCAGTGAATGCCGAAGCGCGCCTGCGTTCCCTGCTCGATCATGTCCGCGCCGACGCGATACAGGTTGCGCGACACGTAACTCGGCACCTGCCGCGCACGCTCGCGCAGCCATTCGGCCTTGAGCGAACGCGCCTCCGCAATCTCTGGCGTGTCGCCCTCGGCGGTGGCCAGCAGGTCGATCACGTGGAGCGCCAGCTGCCACTGGCCGCCTTGCGCCAGCGTGCGTGCATGCGTGATCACGCCGCGTTTGTCGCTGATGGCGTCGGCCACGGCACGGCCGATGGCCTCGGGCGCCTCGGGGTGCAGCGAGGTGGGGTTGCGGTCCCACCAGCCGTTCTCGGAGCGGTAGATGTCGCGCACGATGTAGCCGGGGTCGCCGTAGGTGGGCTTCATCCAATCGACGCCGAACAGCTCGTCGGGAAAGCGGATGCGCGCCAGGACGCCGCGCTCGTTCAGTCCTTCGTTCATGAGCCGCACCACCTCCGCGCGCAGCCAGCGCAGCGCCCGCGCGGTGTGCGTGAGCACGTGCCGCACCTCATCCTCGCCCTCCAGCGTGGCGCCGAACTCGCGCACCGCCTTGCGCGCGCCCAACGCCGCGAGCGCATCGAGCGTGTCGGCCCAGCGCACCGTGTCGCGCATCGTGCGAAAGGGCGTGCCGATGTTGGGGATCGAATCGATCAGCGCCGCGCCGCCGTACAGCACCCGCTGCGACGGGCTCCACAGCGCGATCGCGTCGTCGGTTTCCGAAGGCGCCCAGCGCAGTTCTATGCGCTGCTCGCCGCCGCCGATCCGCAGCCGGTCGTCGAAGGTCTCGGTCGGCGCGCGCATGGCGAGCCGGCGGTCGAAGAAGCCGGCGGGCCGGTTGAACTGGATCTCGGCCATGCGGTGCTGCAGCGTCTCTGTCTCCCTGTAGCGGGCCTGGCGCCGAAGCACGTTGCGGTGCGCGATGACGCGCGGCGGCGCATCCCCGCGCTGCGCGGCGTGCGCCAGCCACATCGGCACGCCGGCGTTGTAGCCCACGTGCCCGTGGCTGTAGCACAGCGCGTGCAGCGGCGCACTGCTGAGCGCGCGCACCGCATCGATCATTCCCCGCGTCACCGGGCCGCCCGGGCCCGCATCGATCACCACGAGCCCGGCGTCCGTCTCGGCCACGAAGGACTGTCCCTGGCCGCGCAGGATGTGCAGTCCCGGCGCGACCGTCTCGGTGCCCGTGCCGACGATGAGAAAGGGCTTTTCATGTTCCACGGCGCTCGTGCTCATGCGGCCTCCCCGGTGCGCACCAGTGCCGGCAGCGCATAGCGGCCGTCCAGCATTTCTTCGCGCGGCACGTAGGCGCGCAGGCAGAGGTAGAAGTCGCCTTCGGGCGCGGGCAGCCAGTTCGCCTGCGCGGCCTCGCCTTCGGGCCGCGCATGCTGGATGTGCAGGGTGAGCCCGCCGTCGGCGTCGCGGCGCAGCGCCGGCGTGCGGTCGCCGATGGCGTAGCGGTCGATGGGATTGCCCACCAGCATGTAGTCGCGGCTGTCGTACATGGTGAGCGACCAGAAGGCCTCTACCGGTGGCAGATTGCCGGGCGCGAACCGCAGCGTGTAGCGGCCGCTCCCGTCGAGCTTGCGGCCCGAGGCGTCGTGCCAAGCCAGCGGATAGGTCGCCTCGCGGCTTTCAAGCATGCCGATGTACTTGAGCGCCACCAGCGCGCGCGCCATGTGGTCGTCGCCGAAGCTGCCTTCGAGCAGTGGCATCTTCACCCAGCCGGTGGAAGCCGTGGCGCCGGACTGCGCGTTGCGCAGCCGCGGCAGCACGGCGTCGAGCGCTTCCTGCAGCACGTTGCACTGCGTTTCACTGAGTGCGCCGGCATCGGGGCCCAGCCCGAGCGCGGCGAAGCGGGCGAGCAATGCTGCGTCGTGCGCGGGCGGCGGGTTCTCGCGCAGCGCGCGGTTCACCTGCGCCGCGAAGTGCTCGGCGCTCAGGGGTGCCTTCGGGTCGCAGGCCGGGTCGAAGCGTTTCGGCATGGGTGCTTTGCCGGACCGCCAATCGTCGAGCGTGCGAACGAGGAAGCCATCCTGCAGCGCATTGACCGCCGGCACGTCCTGCGGCCCATCGACCAGGATGCGCCCGATGACCCACAGCCAGCGCGTCGGCGCCTCGATGTGCGCGCCGACCTCGCGGAACGCGGCCGGCAGCTCGCCGCGCCAGCCCGGCGCAGTGACGAGAAAGGATCGCGCGGCCGTCCCTGTGAGCCGCTGGCCGATGTGCGCGAACGGGTTCGTGTAGAAGTCCAGCAGGCCCAGCACGTAGTAGCGCCCCGCCGTGTCCGGCACGTCGATCACGAGCGGACCGTCCCCCAGGTCGAGCCAGGCGTTGGTGTAGAGCGTGTCGTTGTTCGGTGTGACCACGCGGCTCTTGCCCGCGCCAAGCAATTGCCGCGCATGGGTGAACACGTTGCACCAGCGATGGGGCTTCGGGGCTTCCCCTGCGACGTCGGTGCGCTGTGGCGAGGTGGCCGCGCGCATGCGGCTCATCTCGTAGAGCGGGAAGGCATAGACGACGGCCTCTTCGGCCAGCGCGCGCAGTTCGTTGTCCTCGGTCGCCGGCATGGCTCAGGCCTCCCGTGCCTGCAGGGCCGGAACGCGCCAGCTCTGCACGCCTTCGCGCGGGTAGTACATGCGCAGGATCAGGTAGAAGCGACCGGCCGGCGCGGGCAGCCAGTTGGCGGTGTCGCCCGGGCGCGCGTGGCTCAGGCCGATCTCCAGGCTGCCGTCCGCCGCGCGCTTCAGGCCCGGCGTGCGGTCGCCGATCGCATGGCGCCTGATCTCGTTGGGGTAGAGAAAACGGTCGGCGTCGTAGAGCGTCACCGACCAGAAGGCGTCGGCCGGCGGCAGGTCGTCGGCCTCGAAGCGCATCGTGTAGCTGCGCTGGCCGTCCAGCGGCTCCTGCTTCGCGTCGTGGTGCGCGGCGGCGTACACGGCTTCGCTGGTGGCCAGCGCGCCCAGGCCCAGGTAGGCGGTACGGGCGCGGCCGAGGAATTCGTTGCCGTAGCGTCCGGTGGAAGGCGTCATCGACCACGGCTTGGGGCGGCGGTTGCGCCCCGCCGCGCCGATCAGCTGCACGCCTTCCGCGAAGCCCTCGATCAGGCCCTCGCGCGCGGCTTCGTCCAGCGTCTCCCATGTGAACGCGGCGTCCGCCCGCAACCCTGCCTGGCCGAACCAGGCCACCAGCGCGCGGTCTTCCACGCGGCCCGGCGCCTCGGCGAGCTCCCGGCACATATTGGTGAAGAAACGGGGCGCGACCTGCGCGGCCGGCTCGTCGTGTTCGAAGGCGGCGGCCATCGCGTCCTGCAGCGGGCCGTCCCAGTGCTCGACGGCGGCCGGCCGGCCCTGCAATGCCGTACCGGGCGCGGGGGCCAGCTTGATCTCGGACTGCAGCGCGCGTGCCGCCGGCCAATCGCTCTCGTCCCCGACCAGGATGCGGCCGATCAGCCAGACGAGGTCCGTCGGGCAATGCACCACGCGGTGGCCGGCGAGCGATGCGGGCACCGTGCCGCCCGGACCGACGAGCACCACGGTCTCGCCCTCGGGGCTGCAGTTGCGCGGCCCCAGGTTCTCGAAGTTCTCGGTGTAGGCGTCGTACAACGGCAGCACGAAGTAGCGCCCCGGATGGCGCGACGACGCGGGCACCGTCAGCAGCATCGGCCCGTGGGCCAGATGCACCCACGCGATGGTGTAGAGCAGGTCGTTGGCCGGCGTCACCACATCGCGGTCTTCATGGGTGGAGGGGCGCGGCGCGTGATGCAGCGTGTTCAGCGGCGCGCGCACGTCCGAGCCGTGCGAGGCGCCGGCGCGGCGCTCGGCCCGGGGCGCGGTCTGCATGGCGCAGGTGCGATAGGTTTCGGTGAGGGGGTAGCCGTAGACGAAGGCGGCCAGGCCGATCGAGCGGGCGAGCGCCTTGCGCGCGAGGGTCGCGGCGAGTTGGGTTTCGGGAGCGTTCATGTCGGAGTTCTCTTTGCTGGGGTTCATGGAATGCGAGTGGGCGGCGCTCTCAATCGAGCTTCACGCCCGTGGCCTGCGTGAGCCGCAGCGTCACCGGAAGAAAGGCCTTGTAGGCGGCCGTGGCCTCGGCCGGCAGGTTGCCGACGGGCTCGGCGCCCAGTTCCTCGATGCGGCGGCTGACTTCAGGCTGGCGCACCACCGCGCTCACTTCGCGCCCGAGCCGTTCGACGACCGCGTCGGGCGTCTTCGCCGGCGCCATCAGCGAGGTCGGGCCGGTGAGCGCGTAGACCTCGTCGGCGTAGCCCTGCTCGGCGAAGGTCGGCACATCGGGCAGCGCCTTGGCGCGGCGCGGGCCGGCCACCGCCAGCGGCCGCAGCTTGCCGGCCGCGATGTACGGCTGCAGCGTGGTGACCGAGCCCACGGTCATGTTGATGACGCCGCCGATCAGGTCGACCGCCATCGGGCTTTCGCCCTTGTAGGGCACGTGCAGCGTCTGCAGGCCGTAGGTCTTGTCCATGTAGACCTGTATCTGGTGCGGCTGCGTGCCCGGGCCCCACGAACCCATCGTGTACTTGCCGGGCGCGGCCTTCACGGCGGCGATCAGGCTCTTGAAATCTTTCGCGGGCACCGATGGATGCACCGCCAGCACGGTGCGCGTGGTGGCGATGTCCGAGACCATGCGCAGGTCGGTGCGCGGGTCGTAGGGCAGCTTGCTGTAGAGCACCATGTTGGCCGTGACCGGGCCCGGCACCGTCAACAGCAGCGTGTAGCCGTCGGGCGTGCTCTTGGCGACGTAGTCGGTGCCGATGATCCCGCCCGCGCCGCTGCGGTTTTCGACCACCACGGGCTGGCCCAGCCGCTTCGACAGCCCCTCCGCCACGATGCGCGCCAGGATGTCGGTGGAGCCGCCCGCCTGGTACTGCACGATGATGCGCAGCGGTTTCGACGGAAAGGGCGCTTCGGCGTGCGCACCGCCCGCCATGAAGGCGAGCGCGGCGCCGATGCCGAGCACGGCGCGTTGTTGTCTCTTCGATGTCGTCATGCGTTTTGTCTCCGGTCCTTGTTTCATGCGCCGCGCCCGACGACCAGCGCATCGACCGCCACGCAGCCGCCGTCGGCCAGCGGCCGCGCGATCAGCGGATTGATCTCGGCGCTGTCGAGCGAATCGCCTGCGCGCTGCGCGAAGCCGGCCAGCGCGCACAGCGCATCGGCGATCGATTCGAGATCGACCGGCGCGCGGCCGCGCGCGCCGCCAAGGATTGCGAAGGCGCGCAGCTCGCGCACCATGGCCATTGCGTCGTCGCGCGTTATGGGCAGCACGCGCAGCGACACGTCGCGCAGCGTCTCGACGTGGATGCCGCCCAGGCCGAACATCAGCACCGGGCCGAACACCGGATCGCGGTGCACGCCCGCGATGCATTCGACGCCGCCGCCCAGCATGCGTGCCACCAGCGCGCCGTCGAGCCGCGCATCGGGCCTCGCGGTGAGCGCGTGGTCGCGCGTGCGTTCGAAGGCCGCGCGGGCCTGCGCCGCGCCGCGCAGGCCGAGCGCCACCCCGCCGACGTCCGACTTGTGCGGAATGTCCGCGCTCACGATCTTCACCACCACCGCGTCGCCGATGACTTCGGCGGCGACGGCGGCTTCGTCGGCGCTGCGCACCACGCGGTGTTCGACCACGGGCACGCCGGCTTCGGCGAGCAGCGCCAGCGCGTCGGGCTCGGACATGGTGCCGGGCGCGAGCTTCAGCGGATTCGATGGGGGCGCCGGGTCCGCCGAGACCGTCGAAGGAGCCGCGCCGGTCTTCAGCCCCGCCAGCGCGGCAATCGTGCGGATGCCGTCCGACGGATCGGCGAACACCAGGCAGCGCATGGCTTCCAGCTCGGCGCGGCGCTCGGGCGCCAGCAGCGTGCTGATGGCGAGCAGCGTGTCGGGGTAGGCCGCGCGCAGCGAGCCCACCAGTTCGCGCAGCACCGGCCAGAATGCATCCGACGCACCGGCAGCCGCCAGGAAACCCATCCACGACGCGAAGCCGCGGTCGTCGAGCATCACGCGCGCGCTGCGCTCCAGCAGGCTCATGTCGTTGGTGACCTGCCCGGTGATGTCGACCGGGTTGCGCGGCGCCGCGAAGGGAACCCAGCTGCGCAGCGTGTCCTGCGCTGCCTCGCTGAGCGGCTGAACGTCGAGGCCTTGCGCGGAGGCCTCGTCGGCCATCAGCGCACCCACGCCGCCGGAGAGCGTGAACAGGCCGATCGAGCGGTCGCGCGGCCGCCCGGCCACCGCCGCGCTGTGCGCCAGGTCGAAAAACTCGGTGAGGTTGCGCGCGCGCAGCACGCCGTACTGGCGGAACACGGCGTCGTACACCGCGTCGTCGCCCGCCAGCGCGGCGGTGTGCGAGGCGGCGGCCTGCGCGCCCAGCGCCGTGCTGCCGACCTTGACCATCACCACCGGCTTGCCGTTCGCCTGCGCGAGCGCCAGCGCCGCGCGCAGCCGGGGGCCGTCGCGGCAGCCTTCCATGTAGCCCATGATCACGTCGGTGGCCGGGTCCTGCGCGAGCCAAGCCAGGCAGTCGGCCAACTGCACGTCGGCCTCGTTGCCGGTGGTGGCCCACAGCGACAGGCCCACGCCGCGCGCCCGCGCCATCGAGTACGCATACGCGCCGAATGCGCCCGACTGGCTCACCAGCCCGATGCGTCCCGCGCTCACGCGGCCCACGCCGGGCGCGGGCGAGAACGTGGCGTACACGTTGCGCGCGATGTTCATGAAGCCCAGGCAGTTGGGGCCGATGAGCCGCACGCCGGCCGCGCGCGCCTTGTCGCCGAGCCGCGCCTGCGCGGCCGTGCCCTCGTCGCCGATTTCCGCGAACCCCGACGAGAACAGCACCACGCCCTTCGCCTTCGCGGCGATGGCGTCGTCGAGCGCGCTGTCGACCAGCGCCGCGGGCACGGCCAGTATGGCCAAGTCCACCGGCTGGCCGATGGCGCGCAGGCTGGGCCATGCCTGCAACTCCTGGATGCGGTCGGCGTTGGGGTTGACCGGGTAGAGCGCGCCGTCGAAGCCGAAGCGGCGCTGGTAGTCGACCGGGATGCCGCCGATCTTCTGCGGGCTGGACGAGGCGCCCACCACCGCGATGGCGCGCGGTGCGAACAGGGCCGAGAGCGATTCGGCCTGCGAACTGAAGAAATCCATGGAGCGTGGCGAAGAGGTTTCAGAAGTTGTGGCGGATGCCGGTGGCGAGCACGCGCACGCCGTTGCCGCTGTCGGGCGCGACCGCGATGGTCGCGAGCGAGGCCGATGCGCCGTTGCGGTTGAGCAGCCGCAGCCAGCGCGCATACAGCACGGTGCGCTTGCTCAGGTAGTAGTCGTAGCCCAGCGTCCAGGCCAGCTGCGAGCGGCCGGTGTCGTCCACCTTGCGCTGCATGGCCTCGAACATCAGGTTCGAGGCCGGCGTCACGTTGTAGGTGACGCCCAGGCTCGCGAGCTTCGCGGCGGGCACGCGCGGCAGGCTCGATGTGTTGCGCACGTAATTCGCGTAGAACTGCAGGCCGATGTCCGGCAGTTCGTAGGCACCGCTCAGCGCCTGGTAGGTGGAGGTGGCAGGCTCGGCCACGGGCGCTGCCGCCGAGCCGGAGCGCGCGCGCTGGAACGCATAGGCGACGTAGTAGGGCTTGCGCGACCAGCCCATGCTGCCGCCGTAGAAGTTGCCGCTCTGATGGCTCGGCGCGCTCGATTCACCCGGCGCATAGGCGATGTCCGCGAAGAAGTCGCTGCTGGCCGGCGTGCGGTAGCGAATCATGTTGCTGGCGCGGGCCGCGAAGGGCGTGAGGCCCGGCTGCGCGTCGGTGGCGGCCACCAGGTTGATCGGCGAGAACACCGAATTCACGCCGTAGGGGTCGGCCTTGAACAGCGTGTAGAACATGGGCGTGTACATGCGGCCCGCGTCGATCTGCCCCCACGGCCCGGACAGGCCGACGAAGGACTGCCGGCTGAACGACATGGCGGGCCCTGGCAGCGTGCCGTTGCCGGTGTCGGGCGCGAAGCCGCTCTCCAGCGTGAAGTGCGCGCTGAGCCCGCCGCCGAGGTCTTCAGTGCCGCGAAACCCCAGGCGCGAGGCGGTCTGGCCGCCGTCCTCGAGCCGCTTCGACGAGGTGATGCCCGACTTGGCGAAGGCCATGTAAAGGTCGACCGTGCCGTAGATGGTCAAGCTGCTCTGCGCCGGCGTGAGCGAGGAGTAGGCCGCCAGCACGAGGCCGGCGGCGACTGTCTTCTTCATGAGTTGTTGTCTCCGGTGAGGCTTGCCGCATGCGCCCGCATGCCGGTGCCGCTTGTGTGCTTGTCGATGTCCGGTGCTTACGATAGAAACGACAGCCTCCCGAATCTGTCAACGCTTTGACAGATTCATGAACATCACGGCAGGGAGAACCCGCTGACCCGATCGACCCCTTCCATCCCCCGCAACACAGAGGAGAGCGCCGCGCTCCTGGAACGCGCGCTGCGCTGGAACGAACTGTTCTCGCGCTGGCCCGACGCGCGCCGCGCGGAACTCATGAAGTCGGCGCGCATGGAGCGCTACAACAGGCGCACGCAGGTGCTGGCGCACGACCGCCACCGGCGCGAGCTGCTGGTGGTGGTGTCTGGCTGCCTCGAGATCAGCAGCATGAGCAGCCACGGCCGCAAGTACGTCAACGCGCTGCTGGGCCCCGGCCAGGTGGCGCCGCTGGTGCGCCTGCTGGAAGACGTGCCGCTGCCCTACGACTACCACGCGCACGAAGACTCGGTGATCGTCCACCTGCCCAGCGACGCCGTGATCGCGGTGCTCGATGCCGAGCCCGTGCTGTGGCGCGACGTGGCCAAGCTCGGCCTGCAGCGCCAGCGGCTGAGCATCGTGCTGCTGCAGAACCAGATGCTCAACTCGATCCACGGCCGCGTGGCGGCCACGCTGATGAGCCTGGTCCACTTCTACAGCGGGCAGGGGCCGGGCGCGGCGGAAGGCGACGACGCTTTCCCGATGGTGCGCCTGTCGCAGAACGACCTGGCCTCCATGCTCGGGCTGTCGCGCCAGACCATCAACAAGGAACTGGGGCGCCTGGTGGAGGAGGGCGCCATCGACATGCGCTACAAGCGCATCCGTATCGTCGACGCCGAGCGGCTGGCGCGCATTGCCGCGGGCACCTGAGCAAGCAGCTCAGGGGTGGATCTTCTCGCCCTTGGCCAGCATCTCGACGAACTGCGCGATGCGGCGCGCGCGGGTCTCGGGCTTCTTCGCGCCCTGGGTGCGGAACAGCACCGCGAAGCGGTTGCGAGAGTCGAGCGTGGCGAAGAACTTCGCGGCCTTCTTGTTGGCGTCCAGCGCAGCCTGCAGGTCGGGCGGCACCGTGGCCGCGGCGAAGCCCTCGTAGGCCGCGTCCCATCGGCCGTCGGCCTTTGCGCGCTCGATCTCGGCCAGCCCGGCCGGCTGCATGCGGCCTTCGTCGATGAGCTTCAGCACCTTGGCGCGGTTGATCTGCGACCAGATGCTGCGCCTGGTGCGCGGGGTGAAGCGCTGCAGAAAGTATTGCGCGTCGTCGCTCTTGCGCTGGCCGTCGATCCAGCCCCAGCACAGCGCCTCTTCCAGCGCGGCGGGGTGGTCGATGGAGGCGATGCCGCTGTCCTTCTTGGCGATGCGCAGCCACACGCCGGCGGCGCTGGCGTGGTGGCGCTCGAGCCAGCGCGTCCACGACGCGGCGTCGGCGCACTCCATCGGCGTGTCGTGCGCCACGCGCTCCGCGTCTTTGGCCGCCTTGCTCACGGCACCCACCAGTAGCGCAGCGCGTGGAAGTAGATGGGCGCCGCGAAGATCACCGAATCGAGCCGGTCGAGCATGCCGCCGTGGCCCTCGATCATCGAGCCCCAGTCCTTCACGCC
>Ga0157369_10007781_pt1 | contig 12332 bp, 12 predicted proteins | sample C25metaG_FD_113461 | JGI IMG/M metagenome (GOLD analysis project Ga0157369, IMG submission 113461) | Corn rhizosphere microbial communities from Kellogg Biological Station, Michigan, USA - C2-5 metaG | ecosystem: Host-associated > Plants > Roots > Rhizosphere > Soil | place: USA: Michigan...
AACATATTATTCATTAAAACATCTACATTCTGGGGATTGTGTTCATAATTTGAAAACAAATCAAGTCTTCCTTTGTAGCTGATAGTTTTAGTAATATCTTTTAAATAATTTACGCTTACAAAAGCGCCGATTTCATTTTTGCTTTTTTCTCCGGGAACCACGCCGTAAGCGCCCTTAGCGGAAAGGCTGTCGTTTCTTACAAAAGTCCATCTCGAAGTAATAGGTGAAACAAAAATAGAAAGCCCGGCAGCGGGTTTATAATCCAAACCAATGCTTAATAAGAGATACCCGGGAGCCATAAAATCCGATAGCAACTCTTTTGAACCGTCGCTGTTGTAGCTATAGCCGCGTGAAAATTGCGAATGAAAATTAAGCAGGGCAGACAAGCTTAATTTCGGAGCAATTTCATAGCCCACTTTCGAAAGCAAATCTATCCGGTCATCATTTTTACGGGTGCCGAGGCTGGTGGTATTTACTAATCCGTAATTCAGATCCAATGTGTTATCCCAACTATATCTTTCCTTCTTATAAAAGGCATAAAGGCCGAAATAAGAATTAATTGAAAATGAAAAATCATCACCACCGGCTGCCCAGTTGCTTTGGCTTCCCTGGGCGAGATTTAGATCGAACTGGCCGCCGGCATTCCATGTTTTGCTGCTGTCAATTTTTCCTTTTTTAATTTCTTTTGAAGATTGAGATTGCAAATCTTTAATTGATTCATCCTGCGCCTTGCAATTATTAGTATCGGCTATCAATATCAAAATGAATAAAGGCAAAAAGGCCAATCTTATTAATTTTTGTTTCATTGATGGGGATTTACAGATTTCTAAAATTGCGAAAGTAATATCAGAATCGCTATTGTGGAGGTTTATTTTTATCGGCAGCATCGAAAACAATAGAATCCTGGAAATTTTTTACTGAAATAAAACAAATGATTTATTTTGTGTAACAATTAATTTAACCTTATAAAAAACGATTACATCATGGACCAGTTGATTCAAAAACTAAAAAGCGCTCATGGTCTCTCCGAAGAAGAATCCAGCAAAATATTAAGAACTATTGCCGATTACCTTAAGGAAAGATTTCCTATGGTGGGTGGAGCTATAGATAATCTTTTTCAATCCGGAACCACCCCTTCCGGACCGGGAACTTCGCCGGAAGATGTACAATCGAACGTTGCTGATCCAATCAATAATAACAATGACCTGAAAGAAAAAATTTCAGAATTCATACCAGGCGCCAATGAAGAAAACATTGAAGATTTTGCGAAGAAGAATCTTCAATGACTTTTTTAAATTACCAGGTTGCCTTATTTAAGTACTTCCCTCGCGATTACAATTTTTTGAATTTCACTCGTTCCCTCGCCGATAGTACATAATTTGCTATCCCTGTAATATTTTTCAACCGGGTAATCTTTTGTGTAACCATATCCCCCAAAGATCTGTACGGCGTCAGTTGCAATTTTTACAGCAATTTCACTTGCGTAATATTTAGCCATTGCAGCTTCTTTGGTCACGTTTTGATCTTTTGTTTTTAGGTCGCAGGCCTGGTCAATTAATAATTCAGCGGCTTTTATTTCTGTTGCCATATCTGCTAATTTAAAAGAGATAGCCTGGAAATCAGATATAGGTTTTCCAAACTGGTGCCGCTCTTTTGAATATTGCAATGCTGCGAGATAGGCGCCTTTTGCGATTCCCAAACCCAAAGCAGCTATTGAAATCCTGCCACCATCAAGCACCTTCATTGCCTGCTTAAAACCGTCGCCCACGTCGCCCATCCTGGCAGAATCAGGTATGCGGCAATTATCAAAAATCATCTCCGCTGTTTCACTGGCGCGCATTCCGAGCTTGTTTTCCTTTTTTCCACCTTTGAATCCTTTAGTGCCCCGTTCTACGATAAAAGAGGTAGAATTATCACGCGTATGAGGTTCTCCCGTTCTGCAAATCACAACTGCTACATCGCCGCTTTTGCCATGTGTTATCCAGTTCTTGGTACCATTTATCACCCAATCATCCCCATCTTTTTGGGCAATGCACCGCATGTTGCCTGCATCGCTGCCCGTGTTAGGCTCGGTTAACCCCCAGGCGCCAATGTATTCTGCAGAACAAAGTTTTGGTAGATATTTATTTTTTTGTTCTTCATTTCCAAAAGATAATATGTGGCCTGTGCACAAAGAATTGTGGGCAGCATAAGAAAGGCCGATTGAACCACAAACTTTCGCGATTTCCTGGATGGCTGCGCTGTATTCAAAATAGCTGAGGCCGCTTCCGCCATACCGGGCAGGAACCAAAATGCCCATGAGGCCGAGTGTACCTAATTCCTTTAAAATGTAAGCAGGAAATTCCTGGGTTTCATCCCATTCCATTACATGCGGCCTTATATATTGTTCGGCAAATTTTTTTGCGGTTTCTGCCACCTGCAAAGTCAATTCATTTGTTGCAAAATCCATAGGTAAACCACTTTTTTTCTAAGCTGCAAGGTAGAACGAATAAAATAATTCAGCGGGTTGCAATATTTTTTTCAAACATCCTTCTCATGGACTGTATTAAATATCGTTTAATATAAAAAAGAAAAAACAGGCTTATTTGTCGTTTTACTGTGAGTGTGTAAAATATTCTAAAATAAAAAGTACTTATTTATTCAACCGAAAGGTAGGGTGAAGCCTTGGAAAAAAATTCATCAGAAACCAGCATCAACTTTTTCAACTCATTTATGTCAGTGTAGTTGCCGTGCTGCTGACGGTAGGTAATAATTGAGTTTGCGATTGAATAATTGATATAGGGATGAGCCTTCATTTGGTCAATCGTGGCAGAATTAATATTAATCTTTTTTATTGCTTTACTGTTCAGGACGAGGTAAGGCTTGATTCGCTGAAACGTAGAATCAGGAAGGTTATAAGTTTCACTTATTTGATCAATTGAATAAAAGCCACCGAGTTTTTCCCTAAACCCTAAGATTCTTTTTGAAAGCTTGCTGCCAATTCCGGGCAAGGCGATAAAAGCTGTAGTATCGGCAACGTTAATGTCTACTGGCAAAATAGCATTTTTTTTCGGATAGGTTGGTGACTGGAAAGGCTTGTCTTGAAGGTTTATATAATCCTTTTTTATCGCGGCAATAGATACATAAGGCATTAATTCCTGCGCATCTTTTTCGCTCATTCCATATATCTTTTGAAGGTCGGCAGGTTTATAAAATTTGCCGCCTTTTGCCAAATACTTTTGAATTGTTTGGGCGGTTTTCTTTTTAATACCCAGCCTTATCCAATCATTTTCAGAAGCAGTATTTGGGTCAAAATAGAACCGTTCTGTGGTTACAGCCGTTTCGCTTGCATCAAGCCGCCTGAAGGTATTTTGATTATTGTAGCTTTTGCCGGGATAATTTTTTTTCTGGGATGCTTTTGCTTCCAAATCAGCAATTTCCATTGAAAACTGGTTTGCATTTACGGCTTCATCCTTCACAAAAAGATAAAAGAATCGTGGCGCAAGAGCAGCCAATATTACAGCAATGATAACGAAAATTATTCCTCTGCGTTCTTTTTTGGTAAAGCTAAAGTAGGTTGTAAGTAGCTTCCACATACAGTTAGTTTTTTGTAAATTAATAAAAAAACCAATGCCGGGAAATACTTTTTGAAATACTTATTTGGAATTTTCTTTTGCCGCGTGCACGTTTTCTTCTGCAAATATTTTTTCAGGCCGCATTTGCGGAAATAACAATACATCCTGTATGGAGGGCTGATTAGTGAGCAACATTACAAGCCGGTCAATTCCGAAACCGATACCACTCGTGGGAGGCATTCCATATTCAAGCGCTCTTAAAAAGTCCTGGTCAATAAACATCGCCTCGTCATCTCCGCGTTCCATTAGCCGCGCCTGTTCTTCAAAACGCTCTTTCTGTTCCAGTGGATCATTCAGCTCACTATAAGCGTTCGCAATTTCTTTTCCATTGATGATTAGCTCAAAACGCTCTACGAGACCGGCCTTACTTCGGTGTTTTTTAGTAAGCGGGCTCATTTCTACGGGGTAATCAATGATAAAAGTGGGCTGCACAAAATGAGCTTCGCATTTTTCAGAAAAAATTTCGTCAATCAGTTTTCCCTTACCCATGGTGGCATCTGCATGTATGCCCAACTGCTGGCAAACCTGCCTGATTTCATCTTCATCTTTATTGCTGATGTCAATGCCAGTGTATTCTTTTATGGCATCATACATGGTAATCCTTTTGAAGGGTGCTTTCAAGTCAATTTCAATATTGCCACTCATTACTTTAGTTGTACCGTTTACGACCAAAGCAGCATTTTCCAACAATTGTTCAGTGGTTTCCATCATCCACAGATAATCTTTGTAGGCCACATAAAATTCGAGTATGGTAAATTCAGGATTATGCGTTCTGTCCATTCCTTCATTTCTGAAGTTGCGACTAAATTCATATACCCATTCAAAACCGCCAACAATTAGTCTTTTCAGGTACAATTCGTTCGCAATCCTCAAATAAAACGGAATATCCAGCGCGTTATGATGCGTTTTAAAAGGCCTGGCAGCAGCGCCGCCGGGAATGCTCTGCAAAACGGGTGTATCCACTTCAAGAGCGCCTCTTTCATTTAAAAAGGCACGCATCGCATTCACCATCTTTGTTCGCTTAATAAAAATTTCTTTTACGGCCGGATTCACTATCAGGTCGGCATACCGCTGGCGATACCGAAATTCCGGGTCGGTGACTTCATCAAAAGTTTCACCATCTTTTTCTTTTACAACCGGCAGCGGTCTCAAGGACTTCGATAAAATAGTAAACCCATTAACATGAATAGAAATTTCACCCGTTTTGGTAATGAAAACATATCCCTTTACCCCGATGATGTCGCCAATATCCAGCAGTTTTTTCCAAACAACATTGTACAAAGTTTTGTCATCTCCTTTAGCAACATCATCTCTGCGAACATACAATTGAATTTTGCCGGATCCATCCTGAAGCACGGCAAAGGAAGCTTTTCCCATATCACGGATACCGAGTATGCGGCCAGCTACACAAACGTCAGTAAACTCCTGTTGATTTTCTTCGCCTTTAAAATTGTTCTTTATATACGCGGCTGTGGTGTTTACCGGGTATAATTCAGCCGGAAATGGATTGATTCCCAATTCTGTAAGTTCTTTTAATTTTTCTCTCCGTATAATTTGTTGCTCAGAAAGATTTTCTGTATTCATATTTCACTGATAAAAAGCTGCCTTTTATAAAAGGCAATTATTAAATTTTTTGCAAAGGTAAACTATTGAGAGGTCTGAGAATGGACAATAAGAGGAATTGAGCAATGGAAAACAGAATTTGATTTACACATCGAAAATAAAAATGCACCTCTCCCGCGGGGAGAAATGCATTTTAAAAATTTCTGATTCTGTTAAAAAGACAGAATTATTGTCTTAAAGCGTGTCTTTCCGCTTTTTAAGCGTGTCTATTTCTTTTTCTAATTTTGCAATGGTGGCTTCAATATTCGTTAAACGCTTCCCATTTTTAGATATTTTAAAAGTAGGATGAACTGTTTTTAACTCCTCCTTGTACTCAACTAACTGTTCTTTGAGGGTTTTAAGTTTTCCAGCAATTTCATTGTTGCGGACGGGTCTTGCCATGATTAGATTTTTGGTACAAAATATAAAATTAAATTAAAAAAACTTATTGTAACAGAAAAATAATTTTAAGTTGAATTTCTTTTACATTGTTTTTCATCTCATTATAAATGCATTGGGATTTTAAATCCGTTTTTTCTTTCATGTCTGTTTTTGATAGGGTATAAGAAACTATAACAGAATAATATAATTATTAATAATCACAACAGACAGATATGTCTTAATTTTGCGTTTTTCCAATATGAGCGACGAAATAAAACACGAATGCGGCCTTGCTTTTATACGGCTGCGAAAGCCTTTTTCCTATTTCCGGCAAAATTATGGAACGGTCCTTTATGGCCTCAATAAGCTCTACCTTTTAATGGAAAAACAGCACAATCGCGGCCAGGATGGTGCCGGAATTGCTTCTGTGAAATTGAATACTGAACCAGGTTATCCCTTTTTGCACCGCATACGAACAAATGAAAACCAGGCGATTGCCCATCTTTTTTCACAGATTGGCAACCAGGTGAACGAAATTAAAAAATATCATCCGGATATTGAGCAGCATCCGGGGCTTATGAAGGGCCATATTGATTTTTTAGGTGAATTATTATTGGGCCATCTGCGCTATGGCACCCAGGGAAAAAATGGCGTAGAATATTGCCATCCTTATATTAAAAGAGATACTATTCCGGCGCGCAACATTGCGATGGCAGGAAATTTTAACCTGATAAATAAACAAGAACTTTTCTCACTGATAAATAGCCCAAGGGCAGAGGAAGACAAGGGTAGCGACCTGGCTGCTATGATTGACCTGGTGCAGCATTTTTTAATAAAAGCTGACGATGCCTCTCCTGAACATGTGGACATAGCTTCGGTTTTGAAGAAATCAGTTCCGTATTTTGACGGCGGCTTCACTTTTGGTGGCCTCACCGGCGAAGGAATTGGGTTTGTTGTAAGGGATGCGCATGGTATTCGTCCATGTTATTACTATGTAGATGATGAAGTAATAGTAGCTGCGAGCGAAAGAGCCGCCATCCGCACTGCCTTTAACGTTGGTGAAAATGAAGTAAAAGAATTAATGCCTGGAAATGCGCTCATCAGCCAGCCAAATGGAGACTATTCAATTGAGCAAATTCTTGAGCCGAAAGAAAGGAAGGCTTGCAGTTTTGAACGAATTTATTTCTCAAGAGGAAGCGATGAAAAAATTTATCGGGAAAGAATTGCCCTGGGACATCATCTGAGTGAAAGGGTGTTGAAAGCAGTAGATTATGATTTGAAGAATACTATCTTTTCCTTTATTCCAAATACCGCAGAAATCGCCTTTTATGGAATGATAAAAGGTGCCCAGGATTATCTGAATAAAATTAAAATAGAAAGAATTTTAAGCTGGGGCAAAGATTATGATGCAGAGAAGCTAACGGAGATGGTTAACCGAAAAGTGAGGATGGAAAAAATTGCTATCAAAGATGTAAAGCTCCGGACTTTTATTACAGAAGATAACAGCCGTAACGAGATGGTGCAGCACGTGTATGATATTACTTATGGCACTGTCAGGAAGGGCGTGGATACGTTGGTGGTAATTGATGATTCGATAGTAAGAGGCACAACACTTCGTGAAAGTATTATACGAATGCTTGCCCGCCTTCACCCTAAAAAAATAATTGTAGTTTCTTCAGCGCCTCAAATAAGATATCCTGATTGCTATGGAATTGACATGAGCAAGTTGGGCGAATTTGTAGCCTTCAAAGCAGCCATAGCCCTTATTAAGGAAAGAAATATGGAGCCAATGCTGCAATGCATTTTTGAAAAATGTAAAGAATTAAAACGAACCAATCAGCTAAATAGCCAAAACATCGTTCGCGAAGTTTATAAGCCATTTACTTTAGGTGAACTTGATAAAAAAATTGCTGAGCTAATCACACCGCCTGAAATAGATATTCCTGTAGAAGTGATTTATCAAACGATTGAAGATTTGCATGAATGTTGCCCAACCAACACAGGCGATTGGTATTTTACCGGCAACTATCCTACGCCCGGTGGAAACCGCGTGGTAAATACGGCTTTCCTTAATTATATGGAAGGCAAAAACGAACGGGGATATTAATAATTTCCATTGATTGTACGCTTACTTTTGCATTATGGCAAAAGAAAATAATCCTCCTTATTTTATCGGGATAGACATCGGTACCGGAAGCACCAAAGCGATTGGAATGAATCTAAAAGGAGCAATGGTGGCAACTTCGCAGGTGTACTATTCTTCCGAAAACCCCAGTCCCGGATATTCGGAACAGGACCCTGAAATGATATGGGAAGCGTTTAAAAAATGTGTGGTGCAATTAATTGACAAAGTGAAGTATCCACCGGTTTCTATAAGTTTCAGCAGCGCCATGCATGGTTTGATAGCAGTAAACGAAGAAAACAGGCCGATTTCTAATTTGATAACCTGGGCAGATACACGAAGTGAAAAAATAGCAGAACAAATCAGGAAATCAAATGAGGCGAAAAGTATTTACAGGGCCACAGGGACGCCGATTCACCCTATGACTCCTTTGTGCAAAATTATATGGCTTAGAAAAAATAAACCTGCAATATTTAAAAAGACAGATAAATTTATTTCGATAAAAGAATACGTTTGGTTCAAACTGTTTGGGGTATACGAGATTGACCATTCCATCGCTTCCGCAACGGGTTTATTTAATATTAAAACCTTGCAATGGCATAAGGCTTCTTTAAAATTGTGCGGAATAACTACAGCAAATCTTTCCGAACCAAAGCCAACTAATTTCACCAGGAAAAATGCGGAAGATTCAATTTTAAATACACTTTCTATTTCCTCCGAAACTTCTTTTTGCATCGGGGCAAGCGACGGCTGCCTGGCTAACCTGGGAAGCTACGCAATGGACAAGGGTTCGGCAGCGCTGACTATAGGCACCAGCGGTGCGGTCAGAATTGCAAATCCAAAACCGGTTTACAATTATGCAGAAATGACGTTCAATTATTTGCTGGATGATAAAACTTTTATCTGTGGCGGGCCGGTAAATAATGGGGGCAATATAGTGCAATGGTTATTGGCTTCTTTTTTAAAAATAGAAAAACCTTCGGATGAAGATTATGATCAACTTTTTAAGCGAATAGACGCCACTGACGTCGGCAGCAAAGGTTTGTTGTTTTTACCTTATTTATATGGAGAACGGGCGCCGGTTTGGGACGGCAGCGCCAGCGGTGTTTTTATGGGAATAAAACCATCGCACACACAGGATTATTTTCTGCGTGCTACGTTGGAAGGAATTTGTTATTCCATGAATGAGGTAGTACAAATAGTAGAAAAGTCAACGCAAAAAATTGATAGGCTGATTGTTGGAGGTGGATTAATCCAGTCGGAAATATGGATGCAAATCTTATCAGACATCACAGGGAAGAAGCTTTATGTGATTGAAACGCAGGATTCATCAGCAGTGGGTGCGGCATTGTTGAATATGAAGGCAATGAAAATGATTAAAAGCTATTCTTCTTTAAAGCCGGCGGTTAGCCAAATTATAAAGCCGGATTTGAAAAATCACAAAAGGCATGAGGCAAATTATGCGGTGTTTAAAACCTTATATTCCGCATTGAAAGATTCAATGCATAGAATTAATGAAAATAAAAAATAACAGTAAAAGTTGCTTACTGCCATGCATTTTCCAAAAACCTCACCCAGTTTTTCCACATAATATTCTCAACATCTTCATCAGAATATCCCCGTTGTTCAAGTATCGCAGGAATTTTTTGCAAGTCAGCAATTGTATCTAAATCAGCAGGGCATTGCTCGGTACCGAATGCCCCATCCAAATCTGTTCCTATTCCTGAATGCAAAGAATTGCCGGCAAGTTGGCAAACATGATCAATATGGTCAATTACAGTTGAAATAAAAACGCCTTCTTCTTTTGGTTTTGATTTTCCGCGAACCCAGTTTGGTTTCAACATCCATGCATCAAAAGCACCGCCAATTACGGCGCCGCGCTCTATCAAAACTTTTATCTGCTCGTCAGAAAATTGGCGGTTGTGAGGAACCAATGCACGGCAATTATTGTGACTCGCCCACACATGACCATTAAAATTTTTCATGGCTTCCCAAAAACTTTCATCACATAAATGCGTAGCATCTAAAATGATATTTAAGCGTTCCATTTCTTTTAATAATTCTCTTCCTTTATTTCCAATTCCACCTTCAGAATCTGTTCCGTAAGCATAAATTCCGGGACCATAATGCGCGGGACCAATGGCGCGAAGACCAGTTTGATACGCTTTTTCAAGATAGTCCAGATTTACAATTGAATCTGCGCCTTCGAGGCTAAGTATATACCCGATTGGCAATTTTTTCTCATCTTTCGACAGGCATTTTTCAACATGATTTTTCAAAGAATCTGTGTCGTTTATTTGCACCATTTCGCCGGCATCTTCCATCGCTTTATACCATGCAAGCTGCCCCTGGGTTTGCGCCCAGGCTTGCTGCTGCGAATGCCAACCGGGTAGTTTTGAAGTTGGTTTTACGAATCGTGCAATCTGCGTTGCCACACAAATGCCAATATTTCCTTTTTGCATTTCGGGGAAGCAAACCGTTCCATTTTCGCGGTCAGGCTTATCGGTTAAGCCCCTTTCTCTTTCACGAATTTCCTGCAACGGCCGCGTCAGGTCGCGGTTCCATTCCATCGCATTCATGCTGAGATCGAGGTGGGCATCAAAGATTAATTGTGACATTATATGTTTTTTATTATCGCCTCATTATTTCAGATAGCTCCGTACAGAATAGTGGAAATGAGTGTATGTATTGATAAAAATCTATTCGTCTAACTTGCTTTCAATATCCATACTTTGATGTAACACTCTGATAACTTCAACTATTTTTTCCGATTCATTTATGCGGTAAAAAATGAAGTGAGAATTTATTTTCGAACGAAAATATCCTTTTCTGATTTTACTGTAATCCTTTCTCGACTTTGGATTTTTTGAAATGTATTCGATTTCGTTTAACAACTGATTGTAATATTTATCTGCCTGTTCAATTGACCAATGTTCAAAAGTATAAAGCCAAATCTCTTCCAAATCGAGCGAAGCCTCATTACTAATATTGTAATTCATTTCTCAATTGAATGTTTTTCGTGCAGTTTGTTCAAAAAATCCTCCCGGTTAAATCCGGAAACAAACCCCGACCTTTCTCCCTTTTTCAATTCTTTTATTAATTCTGCTTTTTTACTTTCTTCAAATTCAAATAGTCTTAATGCAGCCTTAATTACTTCGGTGGCCGATGAAAATTTTCCGGAATTTACCTGCTGGTCTATAAATTTTTCAAAATAGTCGCCTAAAGATATTGATGTGTTTTTAGCCATGAAAAAGACTTTTTACAAATATACGCCCACAATATTTTTAATTATTCGAATGCTTTGGAACAACTAATAAGTAATCCTCTTCCTCCTCGCCACCACATTCCACTTATCAATTACTTTTCCATCTTCAACAATTACAGCTTCATCATACAAAGCCACCGTGGGGCAAACGTGATACGGAACACCATACAACTCATCACCCGCATTCCAATTTTCCCAATCTTCTACTTTAACCACAAGATGTTCTTCGCTTTGTGATTTTATTTCGTAATTTTTAAGGTTGAGGAAAAAAATTCTTTTATCAATTGGATTTTCTGCGGCTACTGATTTATGGCCGAGGTCTGTAGTAATCAATCCGGGAGCAGGTTTGGAAATAATTCTTGTGAACAAAACTGCTGCAAATTCGAATGGCTGCTCAGTTAATAGCTGGTTATATCCATAATCCCACAACAAACAAGTGCCAGGGCTGCAATCAACATTTTTGTTTAATGCGTGAACGGTAAATGTCGGTGTTCCTCCTGCAATAATTTTCACCTTCGGCAAATTAGAAACCTGCTTTATTTGTTCTTTTACTGCATTTATTTTTTCAAACTCCTTTTGGCAATTTTGCTTTCTTGTTTCAAAATCTGCATCCCGGATATGGCCATCGTACACATGTAATCCATGAAAAATAACATTCGGCATTTGCTGAATTTTTTTGAACAAATCGATTAATTGTTCACCCGCTGTAATGCCGGTCCTATTCATGCCATCATTTACGTCAATAAATATATTGGCTTTGAGGTTTTCCTTTTGAAATAAATCGTTTAGCATTTTTGCAGAATCCAGGTTGTCCACTAACGAAGAAAAATCTATTTCCGGATAATTTTTTATGAGGGAAATAAAGCGTTTAGCCTTTGCAAAATTTAATTGGTAAGCAAGCAAAATTTTTCCCGCTCCGGCTTCTGCAAGCATTTCCGCTTCTGCAATCGTGGCGCACTTAAACGTCGTAATTCCTGCATCAATCTGCATTTTTACAATCTCCGCCATCTTATGCGTTTTCACATGAGGCGCCAGCCTTTTGGGATCGCCCACAATCTGAACCATTGTCTCAATATTATTGGCAACGCGTTCTTTGTAAATTAATAACGCCGGAGAATCGATTTCATCGGGATTATTAAGCACATACCATTTTTTGTCAGGCATTTTCTATTTCAATTTCAGTAACGGATTTGGAAATTACCACTTCATCTCTATCGTCGGCAAGTTCGAAAATGGCTTCTATTTCCACGGAAATATTTCCAGGCAACGAGCCCATGCCTACAGCGCTCCTGGCACCCACACCGTTTTCCGGTCCCCAGATTTCTGCAAACAATTCGCTGCAACCGTT
>Ga0157369_10007784_pt1 | contig 12328 bp, 8 predicted proteins | sample C25metaG_FD_113461 | JGI IMG/M metagenome (GOLD analysis project Ga0157369, IMG submission 113461) | Corn rhizosphere microbial communities from Kellogg Biological Station, Michigan, USA - C2-5 metaG | ecosystem: Host-associated > Plants > Roots > Rhizosphere > Soil | place: USA: Michigan...
CGGACGTCGTCTTCGCCGCCCTCTCCGACAATCTGGTCGAGGAGTGGCTGAAGCGGATGAACCCGGATGTGCGTAGCCTTCAGGGCAACTACGCCGAAGGTAAGTCGCGCATGCTGACCTACCTGGAGTGGCACGATCTCATCATGGCGGAAGTCAGGGCAGGCAAGCAGGTCTGCGCCGTGTTCTACGGGCACCCGGGCATTTTCGCGTGGACGCCGCACAAGGTTATCGAAACCGCGCGCGCCGAAGGGTTCCCGGCGCATATGGAAGCCGGCGTGTCCTCCGAGGATTGCCTCTACGCGGACGTGGGTATTGATCCGGGCCGGTACGGTTGCCAGCACTTCGAAGCCAGCCAGTTCATGTTGTACGACCGACGGGTCGATACCGCCGGGTACGTGGTGCTTTGGCAGGTCGCCCTGGTTGGCGATACAACCCTGAGCCGCCTCAGCGACACCGGGCCAGCCTATCGCCAGGTGCTGGTTGATCGCCTTAGCCGTGATTACCCACTGGACCACGAGATCATCATTTATCGTTGCGCTACGTTGGCAATCGATGCGCCGCGCATCGACCGGGTGAAGCTGCGTGAGCTGCCCCACGTCGAGATGACCGTCTCCGAGACGGTTATCCTGCCCCCAGCACGGGAGATGCAACCTGTCACCGAAGTATGGGAGCGTGTCCGGGCGCTGGATAGGGAAGCGGAGACCGTCACGTAACCGTGACATAATCGGTTACGCGCAGGGAGGCAGGGGGTCTCCCGCGTTTCAAGGGGAAAATTTATGTCCGATTCGATCGATCTTCTCGAAGCTGTTGGCCGCGACGCGTCGTTGCGCCGCCTGGCGCCCGAGGAACTGGGCCGTCGGCTGAAGGAGGCCGGCGCCTCCGATGTGCTCGCCAGTGCGGCGATACAGCGAGATAGCGGCCTGCTCTGCGAGGAATTTGGCGTCCGTTTCATGGGGCAGCCCAATCACGTCAATGGTGGTTTTACAGACAAGCCCGCTCCGCTCAGCGTTCCTGCCCCCGGCGAGAACGAAGAAGAAGGTGAGGACGAAGACGAGCAGCAAAGCCTATCCGGCTCGGCGAACGTTCACTGAGGGAATTACCGTGAAGAAACGGCTCCGGCGCTACACCATGATAGGGCTCGCAGGGGCCATGCTAGTGTGGTCGTCGGGAGCCGTGTTCGCGGCACCGGCCGATGTCGACGTAACAACGCTGCTCGACCAGGCGGATGCCGTTCGAATGACGGATCACGCGCGTTTCGTGGCACTGCTTTCGCAACTTCACGCGGTAGAACCGCAAGTGACGCCTGGGCAGCACTGGCGTATCCGCACTTTGGATGCGGTAGAAGCTCAATTCCAGGGGCACTACGCGGAAGCCGAGAAATTGGCGCGTGATGTCCTGGATCATTCGGGCCACCCCGGCCTGAGTGCTAGGGCGATGGGCATGCTGATACAGAACTTCAGCATCAATCACCGTTATGAAGAAGCGTTCGCACTCGCGCGCCGGGCCGCCATGGCGCTGCCAGGCCTCAAGGATCCCGCAGCGCGCCACTCGCTTCTTTCCAATCTCTCCCAAAGCATGAACGATGCGGGGCATCCGGATCTTGCGATCAAGTATGCGCAGATGATGCGGGCAGACTTGTCGCCAGGCGAGTCGCCCTGTTTGTCCATGGCGGTCGAGATGACGGCCCGCTATACCATGAAGATAGCTCCCGATAGCCCTGACCTTACCCAGGCCATCGAGGAATGCACACGCGCAGGGGCGCCAGTTCTCACTAACGCTAACTGGCTGACCAAGACCGCTCGCCTCATCGAGACGGGAAAGCCGGACGCTGCACTGGCGATACTGGACCGCATTGCGCCGTCCGTTGAAAAGGTCGGCTATTTTCAGGGCCGGGCAGCGCTGTATAGCCAGCGTGGGAATGCGTACCTTGCGCAGAATCGGGATGCCGACGCCCGTGCCGCCGCATTGGCGACCGTGGCGCTGTTCCATCCCGGCGATATGGATAATTTCCTTATCGATGCGTATCGCGTGCTTTACGAGGTGGAGAAGCGCGCCAAGCGAGACACATTCGCGCTCGCCTATTATCAGAAATACGCGGAGCAGGAGCGCGGTAACCTTGATGACCTGACCGCACGCACCCTTGCGTATGAAGCAGTGCAGCAACGGGCGCTATTGCAAGGCCTCGAAGCCGAAAAACTGGCTCACCAGAACAGCGTGTTGCAGCTGGAGAAGTCGCTGACAGCCAAGGCGGTGGAAGCTGGTCGACTCTACATCGTGCTTCTCGTGGTCCTGCTTGCATCCGTTCTACTGTGGCTTATCCGTACAAAGCGTTCACAGCTCCGTTTCAAGCGGTTGTCGTGCCAGGATGGCCTTACTGGCGTCTTCAACCATCAGCATTTCATGAACCAGCTGGAACGGGAACTGCATGAACTGGAACGTCGGAATGCGCCGGCTTGCCTGGTCATGCTTGATCTTGATCACTTCAAACTGGTGAACGACACCTATGGGCATGCCATCGGCGATGCGGTGCTGAAGCGTGCGACGGCGACCTGCCGCCAGCAGCTGCGCCCGGTTGATCTGTTCGGGAGGCTGGGTGGGGAAGAGTTTGGCATCCTCCTGCCGGAGTGCCCGGCGGAGCAGGGCCTCGTGATCGCGAACTGTATTCGTGCTGCCATTGAGGCCGCACCGGTGGACATCGATGGCCACGTCGTTCCGTACTCTGCCAGCATCGGCGTCGCGTGCACTCGTGTCTCCGGTTATGCCGTGCAGCGTATCCGCCGCGAAGCCGATGCAGCCCTCTACAGGGCGAAGAACACAGGGCGCAACCGGGTTATGGCCGATTTCCAGAACGGCGGACTCGTCAGCGCGTGAGGCCCTTTGTCATGGGCCCTCGCAGCCAGTCGTGGCTTGCCTGGGCGTTCGTTACGGTCCTGGCACTTCTCGCAGGCGCTACGTCGTCGACCGAAGGAACCGTAGACGCGTTCCTTGTACAAGCCCAGGCGATCCAGCTGACCGATCACCCACGCTTCGCGGCCATGCTGGCGCAGATCCATGCCGATAACCCGGTGATGACGCCCGCACAGAAATGGAAGCTGCGGTACCTGGATGCGTGGGAGGCGAGCTTCAATGGAAGGTATCTGGAAGCGACGGATGCCTACAAGGACATCTTGAACCATTCCGGTGATGAGGTGCTTGCCGCCAGATCCATGGGCAAGTTGCTATCGGCCTATGCCTTCACCAAGCACTACGAAGACGTGTTCACGCTAGCCGAGCAGGCGGTCACCATGCTGGACCGCACGCACAATCGCGAAGCGCGCTACGCCCTGCTCAACAATCTGTCGCAGTCGATGACGTTCTCCGGTCAACCCGAGATCGCCGTGCGCTATGCCCTGATGATGGCCGAGGTGGTACCCGAGGGTGAAACGATGTGCCGCCCCCTCGCCACGGAGCTTGCCGCCCGGTACGAAACGCACAAGCTCCGCTCGGATGATCCGAAGTTCAAGCGGGGGATCGACGCCTGCAACGTCATGGGCGACAAGGTGTTCGCCAATATGCTGTGGCTAACCCACAGCGAATTGCTCGTCGAAGAGCACAAGCCGCTTGAGGCCCTCGCGGTCCTTGACCGGATCGCGCCGTCGGTGGTCGAGGCGAACTTCCATGCGGCGCTCACGTCGCTGGCCACACAACGCGCGCAGGCCTTTGATGCACTTCGACGCGATGACGAGGCCCAGCAGCGGGCCCTCGAGGTGGTAGGGATGTACGACGTGGCTGATATCGACGTATGGCTACGCGACGCGTACCAGGTGCTCTACAACGTCGCGAAACGGCGCGGTGACTCGGCGGCGGCCCTTGAGTACTTCAAGAAGTTCTCAGAGCAGGATCATGGCAACATGGATGACGAGCGTGCACGTTCGCTTGCCTACCAGGCCGTGCGGCAGCGGACGCTTGTGGCGAAGGTGGAGTCGGAAAACCTGGCGCGTCAGAACGATGTATTGCGTGCCGAACAGTTGCTGACGTTGAAGTCGGTGGAGATCGGCAGGCTTTACATTGCTCTGCTGGGTATCGTCCTCGTGTCTGTCGCCGTGTGGTTTGTCCGAGTGAGGCGTTCGCGGAACCGGTTTCAGTGGTTGGCCCATCATGATGGGCTGACCGGGACGCTTACACACCAGCAGTTCATGGCCGAGCTTGAGGCGACTTTGGCCGGTATGCGCCAGCGCGATGTGCCAGGTTGCGTCGTTCTGCTCGATCTCGATCACTTCAAAGCGGTGAATGATCAATACGGGCATGCCATGGGAGATATTGTCCTTCAGCACGTGGTGGATGTGTGCCGCGCACAGCTGCGCCCGGGCGATCTGCTGGGGCGCCTTGGTGGCGAGGAATTCGGCGTGCTTCTTCCTGATTGCCTGCCTGAGCAGGGGCTCGCCGCCGCCGAGCGGATTCGCGAAGCGCTCGACCAGAACCCAGCTACCGTCGATGGCGTGGTGGTGCAGTGCTCCACCAGCGCTGGCGTATCCTCAACCCGCTTCTCGGGTCACGACCTGAAGCGATTGCGCAACGACGCCGACCGTGCCCTTTACGAAGCCAAGCGAGGCGGACGAAACAGGGTCGTGGCTGGCATGCAGGCAGACCGCACCATCGAGGTCTGATCAACCTGGGATGGCGACATCGTCCTTGGGTTGGTCACGAAGGAAGTCCACCAGCGCGTCAAAGGCCATCGGCCTGGCCCGATGGAAGCCCTGCACGCTGTCGCAACCCGCCGCGGCAAGCCATGCCAACTGCGCCTGGGTCTCCACGCCTTCGGCCACGACGGTCATGCCCAAGGTGTGCGCCAACGTAATGATGGCCCGGCAGATCGACGCCGAGCGCTCGTTGGTGGAGACATCACTGACGAACACGCGATCGATCTTCAAGGAATCAATCGGCAGATCGCGCAGGTACGCCATGCTCGAGAAACCCGTGCCGAAATCATCGAGCGAAACATGAGTACCCTGTGCGCTGAGCCGACGCATGGCTGCCATGGCCGAGCGCCGGTTAGCCATCAGGCTGCTTTCAGTAAGTTCGATAGCCAGTGCGCCGCGGGGCAGTTCGAAACGCTCGATCGCGTTGCCCACATCTGTGGCGACATCCGTGCGCTGGAACTGCACTGCCGATACATTGACCGCGATCGTCAGTGCACCATGGCCAGCACGCTCGAGTGCCACGTGGCATTGCGCGGCTTCCTCGAAGACCCAGCGGCCAATCTCGACGATCAGTCCGGTTTCTTCGCTGAGCGGGATGAAGTCCTCGGGCGATACAAACGTGCCGTCGACGGAAGGCCAGCGCAGCAGCGCCTCGAGCTTCTGAACGCGGCCGGTGTTGGTATCAAGGATCGGTTGGAAATGCAGCGTGAACTCGTTCTGGTCGATGGCCTGGCGAATACGCGAGGCCATGCGCAGGCGCTCGATCGAACGCTCGGCCATGGATGCATCGAAGGGGCGGGGCAGGCCCGAGGTTTCGCCGTGGAAATGGGCGGCCATGGCTGCGGCGGCGATGATCTGTTCGGCGCTTGTGCCATCTGCCGGGTGGGTCGCCACGCCGATTTCCGGATCCAGGGCGTGCCATGTGCCATCAAGCAGCACGGGTTCGCTCACGGCCGACGTCAGTGCTTCCATCGCTCGCTCCCGCTTATCCGGTTGCATCACGGCCAGTAGGAACCGCTCGCTCGGCCGGTGCGCTGCCATACCGAAGTCGGTACCCAGCGTGGCGAAGCGGCGGCCCACCTGTTGTAGCACGGTGCGCCCCGCTTCCAGCCCGTAGGTGTCGGAGATCAGGTCAAGCCCGCGCAGGTGTACGTAGATCACTTCGTACCAGCGCCGTGTACCGAAGCGCCGGTCGAGGAAATCCGTGAGTGCCTCGGTGTTGGCCAGGCCCGTGAGCATGTCGTGCGTGGCGCGCCAGGCCAGGTCGCGCTCGGCGCGGCTACGCTCGGTCACATCCTCAGCCAGCACAAGCCGCGCGTGGTGGCCCATGAATTCCAGTGCGGTGGTGTGGATGCGCACATCCAGCAGGCTGCCATCCTTGCGCCGGTGCACCCACGTGCGGCCCATCATCGTCGCCGTATCCTGTGTGGCGAGGGCGTGCTGCAACGGTGCGACTTCAGATTCCGGGCGGATATCGATCACCGCCATGCGCAGGAACTCGGCACGCGAGTAGCCGTAGTTGCGCATGGCCGCCGCGTTCACCTCGAGGAACTCCAGGCTATCCAGGTCGAACACCCAGGCGGGCAGGGGCGTGCGCTCGAACATCAGGCGAAAGCGCTGTTCGGCTTCGGCCAACTGGCGTTGGGTTTCGATGCGGCTGGTGGCATCCACCACCGTGCCGGTCATGGCTTTTTCACCCTCGATCTCGACGATCGCACCGGTGCCGGAAATCCAGCGTTGCGTGCCGTCGGGACGCATCCAGCGGAAATCGAGATTCAGTGTCGCGCCGGTTCTCCAGGCGTGCACGAAGGCCTCCCGGGAGCGCTCTACGTCTTCCGGGTGGATGTAACCGTAGAACGTGGCGTCGTCGATACCTTCGCCAGTGGCGGCCACACCGAGCATGCCTTCCACCTGGGCATCCCATGTGAGGCGATTACGCCGGGCATCGGCGCGCCAGGTCCCCGTGTGGCCCAGTCGCTGCGCCTGGCGCCAGCGCACGGTGGCCTCGGTGAGTTCCGATACGTGGTGGCGTTGGGCGATATCCGCTTCCGCCACACGCCGGTACAGAAAAGCGAAGCCGAGCCAGTAAAGCACCCATATGGCGATGCTCACGCCGAGGAAGTTGTACCAGGGCCCCATGTAGTCGCGGACGGCGATGCCCACGCCCACGCCGAGCGGGTACATCGCGGGATCGTTCGATGCGACCAGACGCTCGGTATTGTCGAGCTTGCTTCGCCCCACGTCACCGCCGAGGCGCCCAGGGGCCCACAGCACGGAAACCGGTTGTCCGGCCACATCGTCATCGCCGGACCCGGTGCGCGCGACGATGATGGCGAAGCGATCGGTGATTGCCGTGACACCATGCCGGCCGGCATCGATGTGGTCCACGACATCCTGGAACTGCGCCTGGCTGACCCGTGCGAAGACCCATCCGCCACGGGGCATGGGTAGCGCGACCGGCATGTTCCAGCGGCCATCCGCACTCCGCGTCAGCGGGCCCAGCGCCAGCGCGGCCGCATCGCCCGCGTGGGTCGTGGCCCATTCGCGAATACGTGGGTCGGGCGTGCCGCTGGTGAGCGCTCGGCCGTCGGCGCCCACGAGCATCAGGTCGCGCAGTTCGGTTTTGCGCTCGCCTACCCCGGCAATGTTCTTGGCGATCAATTCAGAGGCCAGGCCAGGCGCGGTGCTATCAATGTCCTCGACATCCCGCACGATGCCCTGCAGCGCGCGCTGCAGTCCATGCAACTGGGCATCGAGCAGGCGCTGGGCGCCGCGAGCCAGTGCGTGGCCCTGGCTGCGGGCTGCGGCGGTACGCCGCGAATAGTCATGGATGAGGACGACAGCCAGCACGGCGCCAAGGGCGATGCCCACGATGATGCCCGCCGTGCGGATCAGGCGAATGGATTGGCGCGACGGTAGATCTGCCATGAAGCCCCTGCTCGGTCCGGAACCCGCCGCGGAAGCGAGCCATCCTCGCGGTTCCCCCCTGGGCCCGCGTGCCTAACGTTTACCACACGTGGAAAACTTTCGTGTGCAAGGACCGATCCGGCCAAGGCCGCCCGGAAACAATGGCGGTATGCTTGTGGACCATCGATCCCTTACCGTCCCCAAGGAGTTCCCGTGGTCGACCGCAATGATATCGCCTGCTGGCTCACGGACATGGATGGCGTGCTCGTCCATGAAAACAAGGCACTCCCCGGTGCCCCTGAACTGATCCGCCAGTGGCGCGAGCGCGATACCCCGTTCCTGGTGCTGACCAACAACTCGATCTTCACGCCGCGCGACCTGAGTGCGCGCCTGCGCCGCTCGGGCCTGGACGTACCGGAAGACCAGCTGTGGACCTCGGCGCTGGCCACGGCCGCGTTCCTGAAGGACCAGTCACCCGGTGGCTCGGCCTTTGTCATGGGCGAGGCGGGCCTGACCACGGCCATGCACGAGGCCGGCTTCATCATGACCGATACCGCGCCGGACTACGTGGTGCTGGGCGAGACCCGCACGTACTCCTTCGCCGCCATCACCAAGGCCATCCGCCTCATTGGCAATGGCGCGCGCTTCATCTGCACCAACCCCGATGCGACGAGCCCGAGCTCCGAAGGCCCGCTGCCGGCCACGGGCGCCGTGGCCGCCCTTATCACCAAGTGCACGGGCCGCGAGCCCTACGTGGTGGGCAAGCCGAACCCCATGATGTTCCGTTCCGCCATGAACAAGCTGGGCGCCCATTCGCACAACACCGGCATGATCGGCGACCGCATGGATACCGACGTGGTCGCCGGCATCGAGGCCGGCCTGCACACCGTGCTGGTGCTCAGCGGCATCGCCACCCGCGAAGAAGTGGAGCTTTACCCCTTCCGCCCCGCCGAAATCCTCAACTCCGTCGCCGACCTGCTGGATTCCTGACGGCACCTCTCGCGGTCATCGCTGACACGCGCGCGAGCACAAGGCTGACTGCCCGCAAGCCATAACGAACCTAACGTGTCTGCCCCATCCAGCCGGATGGGGTTGATGAATACGAGAGGTGTCGTATAGCATGGAGGCGAAGCTTGGCTTCAGGGATGTAAGGCAGCGCGTGCTTGATGCGCTGCATAGCGGTCGTGTGATCCACGCGTTTCGCCGTGATCGGCAGGCGAAGAACCTGTTCGATATGGGCGTGCTCTGCACCAACGATGTCGTGGACATCGTGCAAAAAGCGCGTGGGAACGACACGCCTGCTCACCCCATCATCGGGATACGTCCACGATGGTGCACGTACTGCGGAGTGCCGGCTGGTACCTCAAGTTCGTGCTGCTGGACGATCACGTGGAATTTCTCAGTGTGCACAGGAGTGAGCCGTGAAGCTGTTTCACGAAAACGAGAAGATTGATGGTCTGTGCGAGGACGATGGCCGGGTGCGCGCGACACTGCGCTATCGGGACCACGAACTCGAAGATGGCCTCGGCGTGGTGCGGAACGTCCTGGTCAGCGTCTGCGATGTCTGTGACCAGACCATTGGCATCCCGCACCAGAGCACTCCGGCCATCCGCGATGCGCGTCAGCGGGCCGTTGCATCGGTTGAGCTGAACCTGCCTGCGATCTACGTGGACATGATCGACGCTGCTGTTTTTCGCGTCGATCCTGAATCTAATGCCGAAATGCGAAAACGCGTGCTCGTGTATTACCTGGCCCGCTATGTTCGCGAAGAAGACCGCATGCATGAGCTGAATGCCATCCTCGCCAAGGATGTTGGCGCACGCCCGGGCATGCCGACGCGTCGGCTGTCGTTCAAGTTCTCGGCATCCGCAGTAAAGCTTCTCGAGGCCGCGATGGCGCGGACCGGTTTGAACCGGACCGACCTCACCAAAGCGCTCATTGCCAAGATTGGCGAAGACCTGATTGAACCGGCATCACCCCCTCTTCTGCCCGAGCTCTCCCTGCTCGCCCAGGTGCTGAAAGCCTGACGGCGACCCGCGCCCGAGGCCTAGAAATTGGCCCCGAACGACAGCGTGGCGAAGTCATGATCAGCCAGGTTGTCGTACGTCTGGTGGCCCAGGTAGTTGGTGTAGGTGAGGTTGGCGAACCAGGTTTTATCCAGCGTGGCGATGAACCCCACGCTGGCCTGCTTGCGGCCACCGACCAGTTGGCCATCCACCGAATAACCGTGGACATCCTGCCCCAGGCCTAGGGAAGGGCTCAGTGCCCAGCGGCCCACCGCATAGTTCAGGGTGCCCTTGGCACGCCAGCCCCACGCATCACGTGTATAGAAACCGCCGTTGCGGCAACCCGCCGGATTCTGCACGGCGGGGCAACCGCCGCCATTCAGCTCGGTAGAAAAGCCCCAGTGGAAGCCGCGGCCGTAGCGCACGTCGGCCAGGCTCGGCAGATCGGTGTGGTTGAACACGGCTTCGGCCGCCAAGGTGGCCGTGTCGGCACCGAGCACGTCCTTGAATGCGTGCGTGGTGTTCAGCAGCAGCTGCGTGCGGTCGTAGCGGTCGTAGCCATACAGGATGCCGCCAGGCGCGGTCAGTGTGTTGCGTACGCCGATCGGCCCGCCGCTGCGGGTCAGCGCGGCGAACATATCGGCCGTATTGATCTGCACGGGCAGGTCCTGCGTGTAGCTCAGCTCACCGCCCAGTTTCCAGCCGCCCAGCATGGTGCTGCCCGAAATACCCCATAGGCGAATGTCGTTGGGGTATTCCCACAGCACGTGGATGGAAGAAAGGCGGGCCGATAGCTGCGCATCGCTGAGTGGCGCGCCCGCTGCCACCAGTACCGGCACCAGGTTGTTGTTCTGCAGGGACGGATCGATCGTGGTGGCATCCAGGATCGGGTTGCGCGAGTTGTAGCGCAGGTAATAGGCGGCCAGATAGGTGGCGGGTTTATCAAACGTGTAGCGCAGCGTCGCGCCGTACTGGCCGCTGTTCTTGCCCTTGATGTTGTCGTAGCGCGGCAGCACCCCGCCCACGGAATACTGGTAGCCGTCACTCAGCCACTGGCCCGCGCCGGGGCTGTAGGCGTTGATGGGGTAGTAGGCATTGCTCTCGATACCGCCGCAGCCCGGGTCGATGCCAAGGTCCGTACCCGAGAAGAACGTGCCGCAGGGATCCAGTTCGGACGGCCGCCACTTCCACTGCCAGAAGGCTTCGGCGCTCCAGTGCTCACCGAAGGTCACCTTCCCCCACAGCATCTCCACGGGAAGCTGTGCCTCGGTCACGGGATCGGTGCCGGGGCGATGCAGGGTGGTGTAGTCGGTGGGGTTGACCTGGTTGATGCCCTGCAGGAACAGGCCTTCACCCCATTTCACGGTCTGCTTGCCCACGCGCAGGTCCAGCGCGCTTTCATCGCCCATGGCGAAATGGCCGTACGCGTAGGCGTTGAGCCACATGAAGCCGGAGAAATGGTTGGACTTCGACAGGCCGTGGTCGTCGAGTGGCTGGTTGGCTGCGAAGGCACTGGCGCCGCTGCCCTGCGGCACGTTCTTGTTTTCCAGCGTGTTGTCGTACCAGGTGCGGGCGCTGGCGACGATGCCGACGTTCCTATACGAAAGATCCAGCGAGCTCACCACCTTGAACAGGCTGGAGTACACATCGCCCTTGCCGTAGTTCAGGTTGCCATCATCGGCGGTATCCGCACCATCGCCGCCCTTGGGCTTGCCATCGGAGCGAAAGCCCTTGCCCACCAGGTGTTTTGATGGATCGTTCAGGCGTACGCCGGCCCCGGCCACCACGCGTGTCTTCAGGGTTCCTTTCACCTCGCCGCCTGCAAGCGTAAAGTCAGTGGCATGCAGGGCAGGGGACAAGAGCGCCGCGAACGACACCATGGCTAACAGGCGACAACGTGAATGCATCAGATGTTCCGAAGAAAACTTGACCGCATTCTAGTCATGACAGCTATATTGCGCGCAAGGCCGTCTGGACGTCCGAATCCTTATACCTTGGTCCAATGGCCGGCCACTCCACGCAGGTTTCTAATTTCCCACCCATGAGCGCAACCCTCGATACCGATCTGGTCGATCACCGCCCGCTGGGCCGTAGCGACGCTAAAACACTGGTTCTCGCAGCCCTTGGCGGCGCGCTCGAGTTCTACGATTTCGTGATCTTCGTCTACTTTGCGAAGACCATTGGCCATTTGTTCTTCCCGGCGGGCGCGTCTGATTTCATCGCGCAGCTGCAAGGGTTTGGCCTGTTTGCGGTGGCCTACCTCGCGCGGCCGCTTGGCGGCATCGTCATGGCGCACTTTGGTGACCGGGTGGGGCGCAAGCGCATGTTCACGCTCAGCGTGTTCATGATGGCCGTGCCAACGCTGCTTATTGGCTTGCTGCCTACGTATGCAAGCATCGGGCTGCTCGCGCCCATCCTCCTCACGCTGTTCCGTATCGTGCAGGGCCTGGCCATCGGTGGCGAGATCCCGGGCGCGTGGGTGTTTGTTGCCGAACACGTACCGCCCAACCGCGTGGGCCTGGCCTGCGCTGCACTTACGTCGGGGCTCACCGCGGGCATTCTCATCGGCTCGCTGGTGGCTGCTGGCCTCAGTGCACGGTTGCCCGAGGCGGATATGCTCGCCTATGGCTGGCGCATCGCGTTCATCCTGGGCGGCATCTTTGGCTTCTTCGCCGTGTACGTGCGCCGCTGGCTAAGCGAAACGCCTGTGTTTGCCCGCATGCGCGAGCGCAAGGA
>Ga0157369_10007785_pt1 | contig 12326 bp, 5 predicted proteins | sample C25metaG_FD_113461 | JGI IMG/M metagenome (GOLD analysis project Ga0157369, IMG submission 113461) | Corn rhizosphere microbial communities from Kellogg Biological Station, Michigan, USA - C2-5 metaG | ecosystem: Host-associated > Plants > Roots > Rhizosphere > Soil | place: USA: Michigan...
AAGACGACCGCGGCACCCGTGGCGGGCAAGAACAGCTTCACGGAAGCAGAAGCCAAAAAACGTCTCGAATCATTCGGCTACACCGACGTTTCGTCCCTTCACCAGGACGCTCAATCGATCTGGCGCGGGACGGCAACGAAGAATGGCAAATCAACGCCTGTTGCCTTGGACTACCAAGGCAACGTCGTCACCCGATAACTCAGCTGAAAGGCGTCAATCATGGCCACACGACCAGTTACGGGAATATTCGATCGCTTTGACGATGCCGCGCAAGCGGTTCGCGATCTTGAAGCCGCGGGTATCCCAGCTCGAGATATCAGCCTCGTCGCTAATGACGTCGATGGCACCCAAAAATCTATAGCGACAACGGATGCCGGCCCAGGTGCAGGGACGGGCGCTGCTGTCGGCGGCGTCGCCGGCGGCGCGGCTGGTGCTCTTGCCGGCTTGGGCATGTTGGCCATCCCTGGTGTAGGTCCGGTGGTGGCCGCTGGTTGGCTCGTTGCAACAGCAGTCGGTGCCGTCGCGGGCGGCGCTGCCGGCGCCGCAGTGGGCGGGATCACCGGTACCTTCGTGGCAGCCGGTATCGACGAGAGCGATGCCGACTTCTATGCCGAAACGATCCGCCGCGGCGGAACGGTGGTTACCGCAAAGCCCGACGACGAACATCGTGCTGCTGCAGAGCAAATCCTCTCGCGCCGGGCGGTCAACGCAGTCGAGCGGCGAAAGCTTTATCAAGATGCGGGATGGAAATCGTTTGATCCGGCGGCCCCGGCTTTTACCCAAAGCGAAATTGACGCCGAACGTCGCCGCTATAAGACGGGTCTCTAATGGCATGGTGGGCTCCTTTATCAGGAGCCCACCACTCCCGGGGACTGCCTCGAACAGGGTATCGGTGCGCCGGTTGTGCTCCTCCATGAATGGCGAATCGCGCTAAGAGCGCGTTGCCGTTCCATCAAATCTCCGATGCCAGCACAGCGACAGGCAGGTCTGTCAGCAAAGCGCCAATCTCCAGCACTCCACAGCGCTCGACCACTTGGGCGGTCAGCAGGTTGTGCAAACGGGAGCGAGTGGCGAGCGCCTGAGGCCATGCTATTGCCGTATCTCCCCATTCGGGCTGCTCCTCGAGCTTTGCCGGGAAACGTGCGGCTACGACGAGTATGGCTTCATCGCCCCTTGCGCGGGCGAACGCGCAGACATGATCTGCATGCCTGCCGGTCGCCATCAGTGTCTCGTAGTTGCCGGCTGCGAAGAGCTCCGGCCGAGCCCGGCGCTGCGCGAGCAGCAGGCTGGTGAGCGCCAGCTTGAGTCGGCCGTCGCGCCAGTTTTCTAGCATGTCGACCATGGTGGTACGTCGGTCACTCTGCAGCGCCGGCTCCAAGTCCGCGAGCAGGGCACGGCGGTAGTCATAATCGACGGAGCGGCGATTGTCGGGATCTACCAGGGTGAGGTCCCAGAGCTCGCAGCCCTGGTAGATGTCCGGCATACCTGGCACGGTGAGCTTCAGCGCCGTCTGCACGAGAGTGTTGCGGAAGCCGAGCTGCGCCACTCGTTCCTGGAAAGGTAGGAAGGCGCTGAGGAAGGCGGCGCGCGACGTGTCCAAAGCCTCGCGCACGAAGCCGAGCATTGCTTCCTCGTAAAGGGCGTTAGGCGATGCCCAGGTACTATGCAGCTTGGCCTCGCGCATGGACTTAATCATGGCGCCTTCAATGCGCTCGGCAAAGCTGCGGACGCCTTGCGCATCGGGCACTCCGATACCGGTCAGCTCCGCCGGCCAAGCGCCCAGCAGGAGCTGGTAGAAAAGGTATTCGTCGCTGCGGTCGGGCGGTGCCGTGCCCTCCACATCGCCGCGCCGGGCACGCAGTATGCGGCTCCACGCCTGGACCTGGCGTTCCCATTCCTCCGGCATCTCCGATAGCACCGCGAGCCGCGCACGGGTGTCCTCGCCGCGCTTGGTGTCATGCGTCGAGGTGCCGAGCATGGCATTAGGCGAGTATTGCGCCCGCTGGACATTCGCTTTGTGAAAGGCGCCGAGTGGAATCCCGAAATGTTCGGGATGGCCACCGACTTCGTTCAGCGCGACGAAGCGGTTGTAGCGGTAGAAGGCAGTGTCCTCGAGCCCCTTGGCCATCACTGGCCCGCTATATTGCTGCACGCGCATGGCGAGGCGCACCACGGTGTGCCGGCTGAAGCCGCTGCGCGGTACGGTGACCAAGTCGGTGGTTAGTAGCTTGTGCAGAAAGTCGAAGACGCTCGGGTCAACATCGGTTTCGTTGCGACGCGCTTGAGCCACTGCCCAGTCGATGTCGCGTCTGTCAGCCTCCGTCGGCGAGGCTGTGCCATCGACATAGGTGCGGTAAACCGGGAAGCAGGCAACGATCTCCTTTAAGGCCCGCTGTAAGATGTTCCGGGTGAAGTCAGCGGTGCGTGCGTGTTGTCGAGCGATCCGCGCGGCATCGCGGGCGAGCACGTTTAGCTCGCTGGCCATTTCGTTTAGCATGATCCGGATCTTGCACGCGCGGACGATGTCGTCGAATGACTGGTCCCGGCCAGTAAAGCGGCGATATGCGCCGGTGAAGCCCTCTTCCCCCGCCGGATCGACCAACAGCCCGAGGACAAGGTTGGTGAATTCGTAGCCGGTGGTGCCTTCGACCGGCCAGTCTTCACGCAGGGATTCATGTCGGGAGAGAATCTTCTCGACTACGAGGTAGAAAGGCTTTGGTGCCTGCTCGCGCAGCCGCTGCAAATAAGCCTTGGGGTCTAGCAGCCCGTCCACATGGTCAATGCGAAGCCCTTGCAGCGTGCCGTCCTGCAGTAGGCTAAAGACTAAGTTGTGGGCGCGGTCGAAGAGCTCCGGCAGCTCCATCCGCAGACCGGCGAGCTCGTTTATGTTGAAGAAGCGGCGATAGTTGATGTCATCAGCGGCGACGCGGAAATGCGCGGCACGCCAGTGCTGGTCCCGAATCAGCGCGTCCAAGTTGCGCCAGCTGTCAAGGTCTCCTGTGCTGCCGTTCAACCCAGACACCGCGGCTGCCACCGCGGCGTGCACGTCCTCGCGCTCACGCGCCAACGCCGCAAGTTCCGCCTGGAGATCGCGGGCGCGGGCCCGGATGCGCGGGCGCCACTCGGGTAAGCCGGAGAAGGCATCGCCAAGGCGTTCCAGCTCGGGGGGCTCAAGGCCCAAAACGTGCGCGTAGTGCAGGGGGCAGATCGGCAGCTTATGCGAGCCATAGGCCCAGACGGCGAAGCTGCCCTGCTGCGCGTCGAAGCGCAGCTCGAGCTGTCCGGCTTCCATCACCACGCCGTATTGCTCGCCGAGAAATGGCACCAGCAACTTGTCACGGAGATAGTGGCGGTCTGGCTCCCAGTCGATGTCGAACCAGCCAGCAAAATCGGAGTCAGGCCCCCACTCCAGAACGTCGAGCCACCAGGAATTGTCGGCGCCGCCGACACCCATGTGGTTTGGCACGAAGTCCAGCACCTGGGTAAGGCCATGCTGCTGGAAAGCGGCGACCATGGTCTTAAAATCAGCCTCCTCCCCGAGTTCCGGGTTGAGTTGACCATGATCAACGATGTCGTAGCCATGCGTGCTGCCCGGCCGCGCCTTCAGGTAGGGCGATGCGTAGACATGGCTGATGCCGAGTTGCGCCAAGTAAGGCGCAAGCGCCGCAGCATCGGCGAACCGAAAGCCTTTGTGGAATTGCAGACGATAGGTGGCACGCGGGATCGGGGCCGGCTCAAATTGAGGCATGGACGATGCTCCCTCCGCCTTGGCCCCGGCTCCGCTCAATACGGAAGGTCTCAGCGACCTCGACGAAATGGGGCTGCGCGGCGATCTCCTCCAGCGTCATGGAAAGCCGGCGCCGCCAGTTCGGATGCTCCTCCGAAGTGGCGGGCACGTTCACCGGATCGGCCTCGTCGGTCAGGTCGTCGATCTGCGCCATGGCGAGCACCGAGCGGGTGCGAGCGAGATAGGCATGGGCCGCGCGGGAGAGTAGGGGGATGTCGGGCTCGCTTTCGTTCTGGGGCAGCAGCCCTTCCTTCCGAAGGCCCCGCAACAGCGCAGCTTTTTCGCGCTGTCGCGCCTGCTGTTGGCGCGTGGCCTCGCTCGGCTCAGGGTAAAGACCGAGCCGCTGCTTCAACGTAATGTCGCGGCCCTCCCACCAGCCGCGCAGCGTCGGAAGGTCATGGCTGCCGAGCACCGCGAGCGCCCCCGGCGGATAGGCATCCGGCGGTAAGAAGCTGCCATCCGGCGCCTGCTCGAAAAACAGCACGCGGTAGGAGAGGATATTCGCCGCAGCCATGCGCTCGCGAAAGCCTTCCGGCACGGTGCCGAGGTCCTCGCCTACGACCAAGCAGCACTGGCGATGGCTCTCCAACGCCAAGATTCCGACGAGGTCGTCGAGTGGATAGCGCACATACGCGCCGGCACTCGGCTTCTGACCCTGTGGCACCCAGTACAGATGCTGCAGTCCCATCACATGATCGATGCGCAGCCCGCCGGCATGGCGCATGTTGGCGCGGACCAGCTCGATGAAGCTGCGATACCCTTCCTCGCGCAGAGCGCGCGGATGGAAAGGCGGCAAACCCCAATTCTGTCCGGCGGGGTTATAGATGTCGGGCGGCGCACCGACTTGCGCGCCCGAAATTACCGCGGGGGCATTCGCCCAAGTTTCCGCCCCGGTGCGGTCTGCACCCACGGCAAGGTCGCGGTAGAGTCCCACCACCATGCCGCGCTCCTTCGCTATCGCTGCGGCCGCACCGAGTTGCTCGTCGGCGATCCATTGCAGCCAAGCCAAGAAATCCAATCGGCGCCGGTGCCGCGCGGCGAAGTCAGCTACCGCGGCGGAGTTGGGATCGCGGTAGTCTTCAGGCCAGCGATGCCAGTCGGCGTCGTCCTCATGATGCCCCGAGAAATGCTGGCGCAGCGCAAGGAAGAGGCAGTTGCGCTCAAACACCTCGCCCTGCTCGCGGCGGAAGTCCTTGAAAGCCTGCCAGCGCGCAGGGTCCATTGCTTGTGCGCTAGACTCGAACAGTTTTTCCAGGATATCGAGCTTCAATGCGGCGACAGCGGCATAGTCCACCAGAGACTGCGCCCGGCAAGCTTCCAGCTTATGGCAGAACTCCTCGGAAGCGATGAGCTCGCGGTTCTCCGGGTAATTCAGGAATTCCGGTATTGCCAGCACATCGATGTTGAGGGTGTTCAGCAGCAACCGGCTCGCGGGCGAGTAGGGACTCGCGCGCTCTGGATCATCGGGGAATAGGGCATGCAATGGGTTGAGGCCGATGACGTCCGCGCCACAAGGCGCCGCTAGTTCGATAAGCTGGCGCAGGTCGCCGAAATCGCCGATGCCCCAGTCGGCGGCCGAGCGTAAAAGATAAAGCTGCGCCGCTATGCCCCAGAGCCGTCGGCCTTGCGTCATCGGCTCTGGCATCCAACAGCGCCGGGGCGCGACGATGAGCGTGGTTGATGCGCCGCTTGGCTCAATGCTGAGCCGGTGATAACCACGTGGCAGGTCTTCCGGCAGCGTCCAGGAGCGGCGCTGGAGTGCACGGTTGTCCAGCCGATGCTCCGCTAACAGACGTAAGTCGCCAAAGGAAAGCCTGCCACGGCGCTCGCCGCCTTCCTCCAGCGCGATGTGCCACAGAAACTCGGCGGTATCGACCGGCAGGGTCACTTCGATAGCGCCACTCTCATGCAGCACCAGCACAGGCGGCAGAGCGCGCTGCCATTCGGCACGGTCCAGCGCTGCCAATGCTACGCGCGCCGCGGGCTCATCGGCAGCCTCGACGCCCATCGCTGCGAGTAGGGCACGCTTGGTCTCGGTAGTGGCGCGCACCGTCTCGCCGCGCGCGTTGCGGAATTCCGGCTCAATGCCCATGCGCTCCGCGAGCTTGTCTAAGGTGTCATGCGCACTGGCCTGCTCGATGGACCAGCGCACCGACCAAGGTCCGAAATGACCTTCGGCGCTGGCCGCGCCCTCCTGCCACAACACCTGACCTGAAGCAGCAGGGAAGCCCGCGAGCGGCGCGCTCGACAGATTGGCCGCGAGGAGCAGTGTTCCCGTGCCCTCGTCCAGTGGCCAGCGGATAGCGATTGCCCCTTTGCCCAACACTTCGTATTGCCCCGTTGCGCGGATACGGCCGACAAGTGGCACGATAGACTCGCGGCGCAGCGTCAGTACTCGACGATACCAAGCAAGCCACTGAGCATGCGGCTCCAGCGCCAAATCTTCCCAGCACAGCTTCGCGGAGGCGAAGGTGGTTTCCGCCGTAGGGTCGGGGATGCGTTCGCGCATCGCCGCGTCCTGGAATTCGGGGAAGCGGGCGAATTCCTCGCGTCTGCCCTTGCGCACCAAGCCAGCCAACTCCTTGGCGAAGTCGCAGAAGAAGGGGAAGGGCTGCGCCGCCGCCCATTCCTCACCCATGAACAGCATCGGCACTTGCGGCAGTAACAGATAGGTGGCCGCAACAGCGCGCACCGCCTCGACTGGCGCAAAGTTGGTAAGCCGATCGCCGAAGGCACGATTCCCCACCTGATCGTGGTTTTGGATGAAGGCGATGAAAGCTGTTGGCGGCAGAAATCCGCTGGACTCGCCGCGCGTATGGCCGCGGTAGGGCATCGTCTCGCCCTGGAATGCAAAGCCTTCGGCCAGCGCGCGGCCGAGCTTTTCTGCGTCGCCATGGTAATCTGCGTAATAGGCCTTGGACTCGCCACTGGCTGCCACATGCAGCACATGATGCACGTCGTCGTTCCACTGCGCCGTGTACCAGCGCGGCTTGCCATCGGCATCGCGTACCAAGCGGCTCGCTTGGTTCTCCTCGTTCTCCAGTACAAGATGGATGGGCCGGTTCGGCGCCGAAGCGTGCACCCTTTCAGCGAGTTCCTCCAGTAGGTGCTTCTCGCTGTCGTCGACGATGGCGTGCACCGCGTCGAGCCGCAGGCCATCGAGATGGTATTCTTCGATCCAATAGAGCGCGTTGTGGATGAAGTACTCGCGGACTGGAGCGGCTTCGCGGCCATCAGTGTTGATGGCTGCGCCCCAGGGCGTCTTATGTCGATTGGTGAAGGTCTGCGGCGCGATGACATGCTGATACGCGCCTTCTGGGCCGAAATGATTGTAGACGACATCGAGCAGCACCATAAGTCCGCGCTCATGCGCCGCCTCGACGAGGGCCTTGAGATCGTCCGGCCGTCCATAACTGGCATCAGGCGCATAGGGCAGCACGCCGTCATAGCCCCAGTTCCGCTGACCGGGGAAATCCGCAACAGGCATAATCTCGATGGCAGTAACGCCGAGCGAGACCAAATGGTCGAGCTTGTCGATGACAGCACGAAAGGTTCCTTCTGGCGTAAAGGCGCCGACATGCAGCTCATAGAGGACCGCTTCCTCCCAAAGACGACCCTTCCAGTCGCCATCACGCCAGGCATGAGCGGCGGGGTCCACCACCTCGCTAGGGCCGTGGACATCCTCAGGCTGATGGCGAGAGGCCGGGTCAGGCACGTGCAGTCCGTCCGGCAATACGAATTCGTAGCGGGTGCCGGCGCTTGCCTGGTCGGTAACTAATTCGTGCCAGCCCTCGTCGATGCGATGCATCGGCAGGGGCTCTCCGTCATCCAGCACCAGACGCACTTCTGGATGCGGCGGTGCCCAGATCCGAAAGCGCACTTTACTATCAGGCTGGATCTCGGCGCCGAAAGGCATGTGGTGTGCGCGGCGTGTTGCTTCTGAGGTCGCTTCGGCATCGAGCAAGGCGAGCACAGCACGGAGCGGGATGGCGACCCAGTCCGGTCGATTGGCCAACTCATAAGCGACCTCGTAAAGCGCCTTCTCCAGCATGAAGAAACGCACTATCTGCTCCGCCGCGGTTCGGTCGGCTGGGCAGAAGGCAGCCCCAGCGGCGATGTCGAGATAGCTATCGAGATAGGCACGCGATGCCCGGGCCTCCCAGGCAATCAGGCGCTGCCGCGCAGCCTCGGGCTGGTTCGTGCCCGCTGTCGCGGCGGCATAGGCGAAGGACCGCAGCATCCCGGCGACATCGCGCAGCGCGGCCCGCTTGGCCCGGCGCTCGGCCAATGGACGCAGCGGCTCCCCTTCGAAATCCACTATCACCGCATCGTTTCCGGCGACCAGCACCTGGCCGAGATGAAAGTCGCCGTGATGCCGCGTGAGCGCCAAGGTAGGGGCATCGGCCATGGCTGTGCGCAGTTGCGTCATTAGTGCCTCGCGCCGCGCCAGCAGCGCCGTCGTTAGTTCAACTGCCGGGCGATCGAGCCGATTCTGCGCCGCGGCCAATCCCTTCAGCGCCCGGTCCGCCATAGCCTCAGCCGCCTTCGCCCAGTCCTCACGGTCGGCGGTCGTGCTAGGCTTTGGGCGAAAGGCCGGGTCCTTCGTGTCGCGGGCGAAGGCTAAGTGCATCTCCGCCGTCCGCTGTCCGAGCCGACGCAACCAGGCCGTTATCTCGGATAGCGCTTCCTCGTTGCCCGCGCCCAATTTGTCGAGCACCCAGGACCAGCCGTCACCTTGGTTGGGGACGAAGGCCTGCAGGACCGAGAGGGTGACCACGGCCATATCGGCCATGCCCTCCAATTCGAACCAACCGAGCATGGCGGGCATGGCAGCAAAGCCGGCTTCGCTGGTTAGGAAGCATCCCACCTCGAGTTCAGGATGGACGCCTTCCTCCAGCTTGCGGATTACCTTGAGGATGGCACTTTCACCGATGCGAATTGAGGTGTTGGACTGCTCGGCGTTGCTGCGGCGGATCGTCCAGCCTCCACGCGACTGGAGCCCGGCTTGCGGCAGGTGCGTCGTACGCCCGGTACGCAGCCGCCCGGAAGTTTCGGCGCCATCGCGCAGCAGCAATTCCATCCAGGCACGGACGAAGGCATCGGAGGAGAATGCTTCGACCAGGCAGTCCTGCTGACCCTCCGGCCTGGCGATAACCTGCTCCATATCGGCCTCAGCGTTCGGGACTAGGGCAAGGGGGACGAAGAGGTGGAGCGGCGCTTGCGAAGGGGGCGTCACCCGCCAGACGGCCAATGCCGCTGCTACGCCAGGCACGGCCATGGGCAGCAAGGTTGCAAGCGCGACAACCGGCTTCGCAGCGTCTTTCGCCGGATACCAACGTCGTCGCAACAGAAAATCGGGTAACGCCCGTTCGGCTATCGACTCAGTCCCGGCTGGCCAGGGCACAAGATCCTGCGAACGACCGTTCTGCTCGAAGGGCTGGAAAGGCTGCGACACGAGGACACCTGCGTTGTCCGACAAAGCACAAACTGTCAGGCACTGCCGACGTTCCGCTGAACCGCAATGCAAAGGCTGATTCGTCGGAACCGTGCCATCCGGTTAACAGCCGCTTCCTCTTCCAGGCGAATTCGCGACGTTCGGAAGCTTGGTTTGCGGCCCAGTCTCCTGGAGGGACCGAGCGCTTCGAAGCAAGTCTTCTCCTCCAGCAGATTTTTGGCGGCCAACGCGGCGAAAGCGGCAGTGAAAAAGCAAAGGTGATCCGCAGACTCAGGCGCGACCATCTTGGATTTGGTCGAGAAGCTCTATTTCTCGAGCGATCACAACATAGGCGGGAAAACGCGACTTGTGGTCGGACGGCTTTGTCTTGGAACGCGGCTGTGCGACACCCGCGATTTTTGGAGCTGGGGAAAGCCGACTTAGGAACTCTCCCTCTGGATGTTGGGTTGTGCGTCGAGAAACCTTTGCTGGAGGAAAAAATGGCACGAGCAAACCACGCGGCTTCCGCGCATTCATCCGGCGGCAAAACGCGCCGGACACGGCGGTCAGGCCGCCGCGATCCGCTGGCGGTAACCTTGCTGAAAAAAGATCACCGGCAGGTTGAGGAATGGTTCGATGAGTACGAACAATTGGATGACGAGGGAGAGAAACTTACTCTCTTTCGTCAAATCGCGCTCGCGCTCAAAGTCCACACGATGATCGAAGAAGAAATCTTCTACCCGGAAGAGCGGGGCGATGTCGAAGACGACATGCTCGATGAAGCTCACGTCGAGCATGACAGCGCCAAGAAGATGATCGCTGAGATCGAGGCGATGAAGCCGAGCGACGAATTTTACGATGCGAAGGTGAAGGTTCTCGGCGAGTACATCAGGCACCACGTCAAGGAAGAAGAACAGCCTGGGGGAATCTTCGCGCAGGCGAAACGCGGTGATCAGGATCTCGAAGAAATGGGCGAGCGTCTGAAGACCCGCAAGGATGAGTTGATGGCCAAGATGAGCAAAGCCCACCACTGAACCTCCACTCTTCTTGTTTTTGCTTTAGCGCTCGCGCCGCAACGGCGGCACGAGCGCCGAAGCGCGAGCGGTCAAAGCGCTAACGGACTTCTTCCCCAGCGCCGCTTTCGAGTCAACGCTCGGCACGCGACATGTTGGTGCCGGCGGCGACCTCAAGCATGTCGTGCCGCGCCTTTCACCGGTGAGTTGCGTGGCTTCACCGTGTACTCGATGTGACGGCGTCGTCCGCCAGGCGGCGGTTGCGGTCAAGCAGCCGCAAAGTCGAAGTTACAGAGCGTTTGGCTTGAGCTTTCGCGCGAGGCGTTTTTTCTTTTGTCTCGGCAGCAGAATCATCAGCAGGATGAAAGCCGAAAGGAAAAAGCAAAGGCTGTTGGAGGCTACCAGCGGCCATTGCCGCAACCAAATGCCGTAGGCCGCCCAGCAGCCAAAGCCCGAGACCGTTAGCACATACATGACGGCCGACAAATCCTTCGTCTCGCCGGTGCGAATGATTTTGACCGCCTGCGGCGTAAAACTGACCACAGAGCAAAGCGCCGCGACACCGCCCAAGACACTTGCAATATCCAAGGCTATCTCCGTCGGGTACGCTTCATGTTCGCCTCAAGTAGGAAGCGTGGGAGGCGCTATCAACATTCCTGATGCCCGCTGACACACTTATCGAACGTGGCGAAGCGACGCGATCATTTGCCGGCCTCTGGCACATCTATGTCTGAAAACAGCAATAGCCTTCCATGTTTAATTCCATAGGAGGCAATTACGGTCGGAAATGGTGTTTTTGGATTGAGCGGCGGCACCGAGCCGCCCGAAACCAGGAGACAGTTATGATCGATCGATACGATCAACAGACGTCGGATACGCACGAAACCTCGTGCCTTATCCCGTCCGAAAAAGGTGACTGATACAGCGGTCGAGAATGCTTGGGGCGATAGCCTCGGGCATAACGACGACATCCATGATCGACAAGATTTCGGGCCGGCAAGCCGGTTGGGCCGCAGTGTTTAAGTGACCCCCGGCGCCCATGTTTGGATCACAATGTCGGCGAGCGGGCATAACCATCCGGATATAACAATGGATACCCTTGCAGATAGCATCCGCCACGTTGAATCTAAGTGTTGCCATTGACTTCTTCGGTATTAGGTAGCAAACGCACCTAGCGCGGTCGATCCACATCGTTCGCCAGCGATTGATACCGGACGGCCAAGTCAAGGGACTGCGCTTTAATGGAATGGTCAAGGCTTATCCCTGTGAACCAGGGACCACAACATCTAGGTCGCAGCCAGAAGCGCTGATTGCGTCAGCTATGGAGCGCGAAGCACCGGCAGCGCCCCTGACTGTTTTCGCGGCTCACGCAGCCCGGTGATCGCGCGTCGCCGTTGGGGCCGTGTGCGAATGGGCGGCGTCAGGCGCGGCCGCTTCGGAACCTTCGTGATGTCCAAGTATGTCGTCGGCGGGAGCTGAGCGGCGAGACCGAGGATCCGCTCGAAGGAGATGGCGCAGGCGCCGGCGGTTGTAGCGGAACACGAACTCGTTGAGATAGGCATCGACGTGTTGGCGTCGAAGGCCGTGGTAGGTGCCGAGCGACCAGCGCTTCATGAGCGTCTTGCCCTGCCGCTCACGCATGACGATGCCGACGCGGCGATTGCCGTTTTGATTGGCGACAAGGCGACGGTCGCGGCGGTTCTCTTTGTGATTGGCGGGCTTCACATAGCCGCCCACATACATGCCATCGACTTCCACTTGGCCGGACGCCTTGATCCGACGGCGGCGAGCCGCGCGGTGAAGGAGTATCTCGCGACGCTGAATGACGCGGCGTTCGGTGCGGCGACGGAGGTCCGGCCGAAGTTTGTATCGCCCTCTGACCCTGCCGCTCAGTGGACCCGCGCTCTCAAAGGGCCAGCATTCTTCGCCTATGCCGATAACTATCTGATCGACGTGCAGTACGGTGTCATCCTTGATGTTGAGGCTTCGCGTGCTGTCCGCCAGGCCGAGGTGGGTGTCGTTCGAAACATTCCGGCGAGCACCGAGAAGAACTTTGGATTGAGGCCGCAGCGGCTTGCGGCGGACACCGCCT
>Ga0157369_10007786_pt1 | contig 12326 bp, 9 predicted proteins | sample C25metaG_FD_113461 | JGI IMG/M metagenome (GOLD analysis project Ga0157369, IMG submission 113461) | Corn rhizosphere microbial communities from Kellogg Biological Station, Michigan, USA - C2-5 metaG | ecosystem: Host-associated > Plants > Roots > Rhizosphere > Soil | place: USA: Michigan...
AGCCCGAACGGCAGCGTCGTGTCGAACGCGAACGCCTTGTTCTTGCCGACGAAGTAGTAGCTCGCCGTGTGCGCGCACTCGATCGTCCCCTGCTGGATCGCATCGACGACACCGAACGCCGGCACGATCTCCCCGGCTGCGAACACGCGGATCTGGAACTTGCCGCCGGTCAACTGCTCGACGCGCTTCGCGACGACTTCGGCGCCGCCGTAGATCGTGTCGAGGCTCTTCGGGAAGCTCGATGCGCAGCGCCAGCGGATCGAGGGCAGGCTGGGCGCCTGCGCGACGGCCTGCTTGACGGCGGCGGCGCCACCGGCGGCGATCGTCCCGCGTACGAGAAACTTGCGTCGGTCCATGTCTCCTCCAAAGTTGTGGTCCCCGAACGGGGCGACGCGAGTCTAGCCCAAACGCGGCCCGATGATCCAGAACGCCGGGACGCGGATCGTGTCGAATCTGCTTCGCCCGCGTTCGCCACGAGGATCCTGTCGGGCAATGGATACGAGGAGGTTCGACATGCAACGAATCAAGGATGTCATGAGCCATGACGTGAAGATGGTCACGCCGGACACGACGATCCGCGAAGCGGCGCAGCAGATGCGCGACGGCGATTTCGGCATGCTGCCGGTCGCCGAGAACGACCGCATGATCGGTGCCATCTCCGACCGCGACATCGCCATCCGCGCCGTCGCCGATGACAAGGGGCCCGAAACGACGGTCCGCGACGTGATGTCGGCGGGCATCTGCTGGGCGTACGAGGACGATTCGGTGGATGTCGCGGCGCGCCTCATGAGCGAGCGGCAGGTGCGCAGGCTCCCGATCGTCAATCGCGACAAGCGCCTCGTTGGCATCGTCTCGATCGGCGATTTCGCCATCGAACGCGAGGACCGCGAACCGGCGGCCGAGGCGCTGTCAGGGATATCGCGCCACTAGGAGACGAGCCGGGGTCGGGCACGCCGTCAAAATTGGGGTCAGAGCAGTATTTCCGGGAACGATTCCACCGCGCATACACCGCGTCCGGAAATACTGCTCTGACCCCGATTTCGGGTCGCCGCTACTCGGCCTTCGCCGCCCCGCTGCCGCTCATCTCGAGCATCAGCGCGTTGATCCGCTTGACGAACGCGGCCGGATCGTCGAGCTGACCGCCCTCGGCGAGCAGCGCCTGGTCGAACACGACCTTTGCCCAATCGTCGAAATGCTGCTGCTCGTCCTTGAGGCGCAGCACGACCGCGTGCTTCGGGTTGATCTCGAGGATCGGCTTCGACGCCGGCGCGGCCTGTCCCGCGGCCTTCAGCATCCGCGCGAGATTGGCGCTCACGTCGTGCTCGTCGGCGACGAGGCACGCCGGTGAATCGGTGAGCCTGCGCGTGATGCGCACGTCCTTGACGCGCTCGCCGAGGCTGTTCTTCATCCGCTCGAGCAGCGGGGCAAGCTCGCCCGCCTCCGCCTCGGCCTCCTTCTTCTCCGCCTCGTCCTCGAGCTTGCCGAGGTCGAGGCCGCCTTTCGCGACGGACACCAGCGGCTTGCCGTCGAACTCGGGAAGATTGCCGACGACCCACTCGTCGACGCGCTCCGACATCAGCAGCACCTCGATGCCCTTGCGCCGGAATACCTCGAGATGCGGACTGTTGCGCGCCGCATTGAACGACTCGGCGGTGACGTAATAGATACCGTCCTGGCCGTCCTTCATCCGCGCGACGTAATCGGCGAGCGACACGTTCTCGTCGGCCAAATCGGCGTGCGTCGACGCGAAGCGCAGGAGTGCCGCGATCTTGTCCTTGTTCGCGTAGTCCTCGCCCACGCCTTCCTTCAGCACGCGCCCGAAGGCCGACCAGAAGGTCGCGTACTTGTCCTTCTCGTTCGCGGCGAGACTGGCGAGCAGGTCAAGCACCTTGCGCGTCGCACCGCCACGCAGCGTCTCGATGTCCTTCGACTCCTGGAGGATCTCGCGCGAGACGTTGAGCGGCAGGTCGGTCGAGTCGACGATGCCGCGGACGAAGCGCAGGTACGCGGGCAGCAGCTGCTCCGCGTCGTCCATGATGAACACGCGCCGCACGTACAGGCGCACGCCGTGGCGCGCGTTGCGATCCCACAGGTCGAACGGCGCGTGCTCGGGAACGTAGAGCAGCAGCGTGTAATCGTGGCGTCCCTCGACGCGCGTGTGCACCCACGCGAGCGGGTCGCCGAAGTCGTGCCCGACGTGCTTGTAGAACGTCTTGTACTCGTCGTCGGTGATCTCGCTCTTCGGCCGTGCCCACAGCGCCGACGCCTGGTTCACCGTTTCGTTCTCGGCGGCCTTGTGCGACTTGCCGTCCTTCCACTCCTCCTTCGGCATCGCGATCGGCTGCACGATGTGATCGGAGTATTTGTGGATGATCGCGCGGAGCTTCGTGCCGGACAGCAGATCGTCCTGGCCCTCGCGCAGGTGCAGCGTGATCTGCGTGCCGCGTTCGGGCTTGTCCGCCATCTCGATCACGAAGTCGCCGCCGCCATCGGACTCCCAGCGCACGCCCTGGCCGGGCAGTTCTCCGGCGCGACGCGTGAACACGCTCACCTTGTCGGCGACGATGAACGACGAGTAGAAGCCGACGCCGAACTGGCCGATCAGGTGCGCGTCCTTCTGCTGGTCGCCCGTCAACTGGCGGAAGAACTCGCGGGTGCCCGATTTGGCGATGGTCCCGAGATTCGCGATCACCTCGTCGCGATTCATGCCGATGCCGTTGTCGACGACGCTGATCGTGCGCGCGGCGGCGTCGTAGTCGACGCGAATGCGGAAGTCGGCGTCGCCGGCCAGGAGTGCCGGGTTGTGCAGCGCTTCGAAGCGCAACTTGTCGCACGCGTCGGAGGCGTTCGAGATCAGCTCGCGCAGGAAGATCTCGCGGTTCGAATACAGCGAATGGATCATCAGGCCGAGCAGTTCCTTCACCTCGGCCTGGAAACCCAGCGTTTCGCGCGTCGGGTTGGGAGTGGGGTCTTCGTTCATGTGCAAGGGGCAATCGTGGCGGATTGCAGCAATTTTAAATCCTCGGCGCACACGCGCGGCGCCGCGTCTTTCCGCCGCGTGCGGCGGCCGCGAGCCGGAGCAGTCCGCGCGCCGCGCGCGATTCGCGCGAGCGCCCGCACGCTCAGCCGGCCAGCGGTCGCGCGGTGGCTCGCGCGTCGACCTTCGCGATCGCCTCTTCGAGGCGCTCGATCGTCACCGGCTTCACGAGGTGCACGTCGAAGCCGGCCATCTGCGCGCGGCGCTTGTCGTCCGGCTGCCCGTAGCCGGTCAGCGCGATCAGCACGATCGCGCGCGCCGCCTGCGCCTTCATCCGGCGCGCGACCTCGTAACCGTCGATGTCGGGCAATCCGATGTCGATGATCGCGACATCGGGTCGCAACTCGGCGGCGAGCGCGATGCCGGCGGCGCCGATCGGAGCTTCGTAGACGAGGTGTCCCTGCATCACGAGCACCTGCCGCAGCATCTCGCGCGCGTCGTCGTTGTCCTCGACGATCAGCACCGTACACGGTGACGTCGCGCGCTGCACGGGCGTCGATGGCGCGCTTGCCGGCGCGGCCGCCGCCGCCGGAAGACGCACGGTGAACGCGGCACCGCGCCCGACGCCCGCGCTCGTCACCGCGACCGACCCGCCCTGCAACTCGGCGAGGCGCTTCACCAGCGTCAGGCCGAGGCCAATGCCGCCCTTCGAGCGCCCGGCGTCCTGGTCGCCCTGCACGAACAGGTCGAACACGCGGTCGACGAGCGTCGGTGCGATGCCTTCGCCGTCGTCGGCCACGGACAACCGCACGGCATCGCCGTCACGGGCGACGCCGACCGCGATCCTGTGCCCGGGCGGCGTGAACTTGACGGCGTTGTCGAGCAGATTGGCGACGATCTGCTCGACGCGCGTGCGATCGGCGCGCACCCATGCGCTCTGCGCATCGACGCTCACCGCCTGCCCGCTGAAGCGGTCGGCCGCGCGCCACGCGGCGATGGTCGCCGCGACGAGCGCTGCGAGGTCGAACGTCTCCGGCATCAGGTGCACCTTGCCGGCGACGAGCCGGCTCACGTCGAGCAGGTCCTCGATCATGCGCGACATGTGCCTCGTCTGCCGGTCGATCACGCCGCGCGCATCGTCGGCGGCGGCATGTGCGGGGTCGGCCACCCGCAGCACGTGCGCCGCCGCGGTCAGTGCCGCGAGCGGATTTCGCAACTCGTGCGACAGCGCGGCGATGAATTCGTCCTTCGCGTGGTCGGCATCCTGCAGCGCGTCCTTCTCGCGCTCGACCAACTGCTCGCGCTCGCGCACCGCGCGGCCGGCCTCGCGCAACGCGGCCGCGACGTCGCTCACTTCGCGCACGCCGTCGCCGATTTCCGCGGCATCCATCGGTGCGCCCGAGCCCACCGAGCGCGCGACGGACGCCAGCGCGGCGATCGGCCCGGCGATGCGCCGCCCGAGCAGGGTCGCGATGCCGAACGCAATCACGATCGACGCCACGACGCCGATTCCCATCAGCCATGCGGTGCGCCAGGCGCCGGCCTCGACGATGTCCGCCGGGATCGCAAGGCCGATGCTCCAGTGGCTGAACGCCGAGCGCTCGTGTGCGGTGAACGTATCCTTGCCCTCGATGGTGCGCCCGCGGTACCAGCCTTCGGCGGCGCGCATCACCGCATCCCTGAACTGCATCGACGCGGGCTCTCCCGCGGGACGCGCGGGAATGCGCGCGACGAACTTGCCGTTCGCGTCTACGATGCCGCTGATCCAGCCCTCGGGAAGGCGCTGCGCGCGAATCAGGTCCTGCAACGAATCGGGACGCACGACCGCGGTCAGCACGTACGCCGCGCGCCCGTCCCGCAGCACGGGCACGCGTACCGGAATCCCGGGCGGCGACGCGGCATCGAACTGGTCGACGTTGCCGATGATGCCATCCGAGGCGCTGGCGACACGCGCGAGGCTCGCCGGGTCGAAGATCCGCTCGCCCGGCTGGCCGGCGGGTCGCAGCGCATCCATGACCTTCTCGCCGTTCGGGCGCACGAGCGTCATGTCGAGCCAGGTCGGCTGCGTGGCGAGCACGCGCAGCGCTTCGGCGTGAAACGCCTCGATGTCGTCGACCTGGAGAGCCGGCGATGCGGTGATGGCGGCCACGGTGGTGATCGAGCCGCGCAATACGGCGTCGACCGCCGTCATCATGGCGCGCGCCCGATCGCGCGCGGCGCGCTCGACGGTATTCCGGTCCTGCTCGACGAGCACGATCGACAGCAGGATCGCGAAGGCAAGCACGGGCAGCACCGCGCCGATGGCGAGCAGCAGGAGGTGCGAACGGATGGTCATGCCCGATGTTGCGCGGCGGACGAAGGGCGCTGCGGCGCGCGTGCGATCCGGCGAACGAAGATGTCGCGGAACGCCGGCGCAGGAAAGCGCGACGTTATCATGCTGATCAATCGTCCGCCTAGCGTCGCGCGACGGCCTTCCGCGCGGCATGCCAGCCCGGTTCCCGCGTGGCGAAAGTCGCCCGCGAGCCGCGTTGGCGTGGCATGGCGCTTCCCACCTTTTTTCGATTCCCGCGCATGTCCGATTCCGGCCCACGGCGGCCTCCCTGGCTCGCCGCGCTGCTCCTGTGGCTCGCTGGCAACGGCTTGCGCCTGACGATCCTCGCCGTTCCGCCGGTGATCGCGATGATCCGCGACGACCTGCAGCTTTCGGCAACGCAGGTGGGCCTCCTCTCCAGCATTCCTCCGGCGATGTTCGCGATCGCGGCACTCGCCGGATCGCTGCTGGTCGCGCATCTGGGCGTCCGGGTGGCCATGGTCGGGGGCCTGGCGCTCGTGGCCATCGGGTCGGCGCTGCGGGGCATCAGTCCGAACTACGTCGCGCTGCTGCTGACGACGATCGTGATGTCGGCCGGCGTCGCGTTGATGCAGCCGATCATGCCGACGGCGGTTCGCCAGTGGCTGCCGCAGCGGATCGGGCTCGGCACGGCGCTGTACACGAACGGGCTTCTGGTCGGCGAGATCCTCGCGGTGCTGCTCACGATCCCGGTCGTGCTGCCGCTCGTCGACGGCAACTGGCGGCTGTCGTTGCTCGCATGGTCGCTGCCGATCGCGATCATCGCCGTGATCGTGCACGTGTTCGCGCCGCGCGCGCAGGCGCAGCCGCCGGGCGCCGCGCCCGCGCCACGAAAATGGCTGCCCGACTGGCATCGCGGGCAGGTGTGGCGCCTGGGCGGACTCTTCTGCTGCATCAACGCGATCTACTTCAATACGAACGCGTTCCTGCCGATCTACCTTGCCAGCAAGGGACGCTCGGACCTGATCGGCGAGGCGTTGCTCGCGCTGAATCTCGGCCAGTTGCCGGCGTCGCTCCTGCTGCTCGCCACCGCGGGCAGCCTCGAGCGGCGCGTCTGGCCGTACATGGCCTGCGGCCTGCTGTCGCTGGTGAGCATGGGCGGCCTCGTATTCAGCGTCGGCCCGCAGACGATCGTCTGGGCGGCGCTCATCGGCTTTTGCGTCGCCGCGGAACTGATCCTCGGCCTGACGCTGCCGCCGCTATTGTGCCGTCCCGAAAACGTCGCCCCCACGTCGGCGGGCACGTTCATGCTGAGTTACGGAGGCGCGGTCGTTCTCGCGCTGGTCAGCGGCGCGGCATGGGATCTCACCGGCATGCCGGCGCTGGCCTTCGTGCCGCTCGCTGTCTGCGCGATCGGGCTCGTCGCGATCGCGGGCACGATGTGGCGCGCGCGCGAACTGATCTAGCGCTGCCGGGGCGAACGCGTGCACGTCCGGCGCGAATGGAATTGTGGGTTCGATATGCTGTCGATTTGGGACGGCGCAAATGCCACGCGGGCGTACGCTTTGCCTCGCGCCCCGATGCGCAGCGCTTTGCATCCGACCCCGTGGGCAGGACAGCGAGGAAACGCATATGAATCGAGGATACGACGATTCGCACGAATGGACGAAAATCGTGGGCGCCGCCGCGCTCGGTGGCGTCGCGATGTACATGCTCGACCCCGACAAGGGCAAGCGGCGCCGCGCGCTGATCGGCGACAAGGCCTACAGCGTCGTCACCGACACCCGGCAGGCGTTCGGTGCGGCGCGCCGCGACGCAGCGCACCGCATCGAAGGGCTGCGCGCGCGGGCTCGCCGCCTGATGAGCGACGTGCCGGTACCCGACGACCTGCAACTGATCGAACGCGTGCGTGCACGGATGGGGCGCCTCGTCGCGCATCCGCACGCGATCCAGGTGGGCGCCAACAACGGCCGCGTCACGCTGAGCGGGCCGGTGCTGGCGCACGAGGTTTCGCGCCTGCTGGGCGCGATCCGCAGCGTGTGGGGTGTGTCGAGCGTCGATGACCGGCTGGTCGTTCACGACTCGGCCGAATCGATCTCGAGCCTGCAAGGCGGTGTCGAGCGCCAGCCGGCCTCGGTGTTCATGCGCGAGCGCTGGACGCCGTCGGTGCAGGGCGCTGCGTTGATCGGCGGCGGGCTCCTGTCGATCGTCGGGCTGCGTGATCGCTCGCTGCTCGGCCTGGCGCTCGCCGGCGGCGGACTCGCATTGCTGTTGCGCGCTGCAACCAATCGTCCGCTCGCGCAACTCGCCGGTCGCGCGGCCGGCGGCGCGAACGAAGCGCAAACGTACCCGATCGTGCAGGCGCCCGCCGGAACCGGCACCGCTGCCGCAGGACCGGCCGGCGAAAGCCCGACGTTCACGACGCCGCAATCGGCATGACCGGGCACGCGAGTGCTGCGCGTGCGCGTCGAGCGCGTCGAGCGCGTCGCGCCGTATCGGGCGCGAATCGTCGCCGGATCGCGCAGCGCGAAGGGCAGTGCATTGGCGAGCACTGAGCCGCGAACGCTGCCGGTGGATGCCATCGCGGCATTGACGACGCGAACGAGCCCGGCGGGCCTCGTGGCCCCCGCGCCCGACGCCGACGCCCTCGAGTGGATGTTGCGCGCCGCCATGCGCGCGCCCGATCACGGCCGGCTGCGGCCGTGGCGGTTCATCGTGATCGAAGCCGCGGCGCGCGCTGCGCTCGGCGACGTCCTCGCCGATGCACTGCAGCGGCGCGAGCCGAGCGTCGCCGACGCCGCGTTGGCGAAGGAACGCGCGAAACCGCTGCGTGCGCCGCTGATCGTCGTCGTCGCGGCGAAGTTGCGCGAGCATCGCGGCGTGCCGGCCGTCGAGCAGATCGTGGCCGCGGGCGCCGCCGCGCAGAACATGCTGGTCGCCGCGCACGCGCTGGGTTTCGGCGGCTTCTGGCGCACCGGCGCCGCCGCCTACGACGACCACGTCAAGCGCGCGCTCGGCATCCGCGCCGAGGATTCGATCGTCGGCTTCGTCTATCTCGGCACGCCGTCGGCGCAAGCGCCGCCGCTGCCTGCGCCCAACGTCGAAGCGCACGTGACGCGGTGGACAGGTCCCGCAAACGAAGCAGCGTCGGAGACGGCTGCGGTTGCCGGGCCGCAGGTCGTGTCCGGCCCTGCGTTGCCGGATCGCCAATGAACCGCCGCCGTGCACTGGTTGCATTGAGCGGTTGCATGGGCGCGTTCGCCGCCCCGGCGCTCGCCGCCGACGCGCCTGCCGCCGATGTCGCCGCGCCGGTCCGCGCGTTCTACGACGCATTGCTCGACGTGATGAAGCGTGCGAAGCAACTGGGCATTCGCGGGCGCTACGATGCGCTCGCGCCGGTCATCGGCGAAACGTTCGACCTGCCGGCGATGACGCGCATCGCCGTCGGCCCACGCTGGACGTCGATCCCGAAGGCGCAGCAGGGCGCACTCGTCGACGCGTTCAGCCGCATGACCATCGCCACCTACGCGAACAGGTTCGACGGCTATTCCGGCGAGCGCTTCGAGGTCGACCCGTCGGTCGAATCGCGCGGCACCGGCAGCCTCGTGCACACGCGCATCGTCCAGTCGAAAGGCGAGCCGGTCACGCTCAATTACCTGATGCGCAAATCGGGTGGCAAGTGGAAGGCCGTCGACGTCTACCTGACGGGCACGATCAGCGAACTGGCTACGCGGCGCTCCGAATTCAGCGCCATCCTCGACGCGGGCGGCCCGCAGGCGCTGATCGGGTCGTTGCGCGAGCAGACCGAACGCATGATGCGACCGCCGCCGGCGAGTTGACCGATCGATTTCGCGGGGGCAATGGCGTCCGGTGTGTGCAAGAAAACGCTCCGCTGTCGCGCCGCTACGGTTGCGGATACGCGGGAGATTCGCCGGGCTTCGCGGGCTCGCCGGGCTTCCCGGGCTCGCCGGGCTTCGTGGGCTCGCCGGGCTTCGCGGGCTCGCCGGGCTTCGTGGGCTCGCCCGGGTCGGTGAGCTCGCCCGGATCCGTGAGTTCGGGCGGCGTTTGCGGAAGTCCACGCGCCTCGCGCAGCGCCGCGGCGCGGTGCTGGCGGAATATGCTCCTGAAATGCGTGTAGTAGTCGAGCGAGCTCGCCTTGAGCGCGTCGAGCGTGTCGATGTTGCGTGCGCGCAGGTCGATGCCGTCGACGACGCCGAGCGCGAAGGTCGCCACCGCCGCGTCGTGGCCGTGCACGACGAGCGAAGGCGGCGTGGTCGCGATGTCGACGCCGAGTCCGATCGCATCGCGGACATTCGACGGCCCGAACAGCAGCAGCACGAGGTACGGCCCGTCGTCGACGCCCCATGCGTACAGCGTCTGCCCGAAATCGCCGGTCTGCCGCGGGAAACCGTGCGCCGATGCGTAATCGAAAAGGCCGCCGACGCCGAGGATCGTGTTGGCGACGAAGCGCGTGAACGTCATGCCCGCGGCATTGAAGCGCGCCTGCAGCACGTCGTTCACCCAGATCCTCGGCTCGGCGAGATTGTCGATGAACGCGCGAATCCGGTCGCGGAGGAATTCGGGCACCGCGCGGAGGTACGCCTGCGCCACCGGCTTGATGACCTTGGTGTCGAGCGCATCGTTGAACGCGAATACCTGGCGGTTCAGCGGCTCGAGCGGATCGCCGCGCGAAGCGCCGCCCGCGGGCACGCTGGCGCAGCCGCCGAGTGCCGCGACGGCGGCGAGCACGAGCACCAAGCGCTTGCCTTGCCGGCGCCGATGCGCCGAGAATGCGCACGCCGCAACGCCGCGCGTGCCGCGGAAGTCGACTGCATTGCGGGCAGCGGGCATTGCGGGTGAGCGTGAACGAAAACCCATCGCGGATGAATTATTGCACCGACCGACGCGAACCACCGAGGCACCGCCAATGACCGGCGCGATCGTGCACGCACTTGCCATCGCGTGTTTCGCGCTCGCGGCCGGCGGTTGCCTGCATGCGCTCGCCGCCGCGTCGCGCGTGCGCCGGTTCAGGCCGGAAGGCGAGCCGCTTTGCGCCGACTTCCCCGGCGTGACGATCCTGAAGCCGGTGCACGGCGCCGAGGCGGCGCTGTACGAGAACCTGGCGTCGTTCTGCGAGCAGGATTATCGCGGCCCGGCGCAGCTGATCTTCGGCGTGCACGATGCGCGTGACCCGGCGGTTGCGGTTGTCGAGCGGCTGATCGCGCGCCACCCGGGCCGCGACCTCGCGCTGCGCATCACCGGTCCCGCGCGCGGGCCGAACCCCAAGGTCGCGAATCTGATGGGACTGCAGCCGTGGATCCGTCACGCCGTCGTGGTGATCGCCGACAGCGACATCGCGGTGCCGCGCGATTACCTTTCGCGCACGGTCGCGGCACTCGCACGTCCCGGTGTCGGGCTCGTCACGTACCTGTATCGCGGCGAGGTCCGCGGCGGCGTATGGGCGCGCCTTGCCGCCATGGCGATCGACTATCACTTCCTGCCGAACGTTCTCGTCGGCCTCGCGATGGGGCTCGCGCGCCCGTGCTTCGGCGCGACGATCGCGATGAAGCGCGAAACGCTCGCCGCGATCGGCGGCTTCGACGCCTTTCTCGCGCACCTCGCCGACGACAATGCGATCGGCGAAGCGGTTCGCCGGGCGGGATTGTCGGTGGCCATCCCGCCGCTCGTCGTGCGCCATACGTGCGCCGAGCGCGACGCCGGCGAATTGCTGCGCCACGAGTTGCGCTGGGCGCGCACGCTGCGCGCCGCCAGCCCATGGGGCTACTCGGGGCTCGTGATGACGCACCCGCTGCCGTTCGCGATCCTTGGAACGCTGCTGTCGAATCGGGCGCTCGCGGGCGGGCTGATGATCGCCGCGGCGATCGCCTGCCGGCTTGTCCTGCAAGTGCAGGTTGATCATACTCTGGGCGTGCGCTCGAAGTCCGGGTGGCTCGGCCCCGCGCGCGACCTGCTTGCGTTCGGGGTCCATTTCGCGAGCTTTTTCGTCGGCGTGGTGAGTTGGCGCGGACATCGATACAAGGTGCGCGCCGACGGCACGCTCGTTCCGCTCGGAGAGCACAGGACATGATCGCGAACCCGTCATGATGCGCACGCTGTTCCTGCAGGCGCCGTCGTTCGACGGCTTCGACGGCGGCGCGGGCTCGCGCTACCAGGCACGCCGCGAGATCCGCTCGTTCTGGTACCCGACGTGGCTCGCGCAACCGGCCGCGCTCGTCGAAGGCAGCAAGCTCGTGGACGCGCCCCCGCATGGATTGGCACTCGCCGATGTCCTGACGACGGCGCGCGATTTCGACCTCGCCGTGCTGCACACGTCGGCGCCGTCGTTCGCCTCCGACGTGCGCACGATCGAGGCGCTGAAGGAAGTCAATCCCGATCTCAAGGCGGGCCTGATCGGCGCGAAGGTCGCCGTCGATCCCGCCGGAAGCCTCGTCGCCTCGGCCGCCATCGACTTCGTCGCCGGCAACGAGTTCGACTTCACGATCCGCGAAGTGGCCGAGGGACGCCGCCTCGACGCGATCGCCGGCCTTTCCTGGCGCAACACGGCGGGACGCATCGTGCACAACCCGCCGCGCGCACCGCTCGAGAACATGGACGAGCTCCCGTTCGTCACGCCGGTATACAAGCGCGACCTCGAGATCGAGCGCTACTTCATCGGCTATCTCAAGCACCCGTACGTATCCCTCTACACGGGCCGCGGCTGCAAGTCGCGCTGCACGTTCTGCCTGTGGCCGCAGACGATCGGCGGGCATCGCTATCGCACGCGCAGCGTCGGCCACGTGATCGATGAAATCATCTGGGCGAAGCAGGCACTGCCGCAGGTGAAGGAATTCTTCTTCGACGACGACACGTTCACCGACGACCTGCCGCGCACCGAGGCGATCGCGAGGGAACTCGGCAAGCTGGGCGTCACATGGTCGTGCAACGCCAAGGCGAACGTGCCGCGCGAAACGCTCGCCGTCATGCGCGACAACGGGCTGCGGCTGCTGCTGGTCGGGTACGAAAGCGGCAACCAGCAGATCCTGTTCAACATCAAGAAGG
>Ga0157369_10007787_pt1 | contig 12326 bp, 10 predicted proteins | sample C25metaG_FD_113461 | JGI IMG/M metagenome (GOLD analysis project Ga0157369, IMG submission 113461) | Corn rhizosphere microbial communities from Kellogg Biological Station, Michigan, USA - C2-5 metaG | ecosystem: Host-associated > Plants > Roots > Rhizosphere > Soil | place: USA: Michigan...
ACACTCGGCGCGTCAACCCCGGCTTTACTGTCTTCTGTCTACCCTCTACTGTCTTAAACATGGACCTCGAAATCACCGTCGACCAACTCAAACAGCAGCTCGACTCCGAGCATCCGCCGCTTCTCCTCGACGTCCGCGAGCCTTGGGAGTACCAGACCGCGCACATCGCCGGCAGCACGCTCATCCCCATGGACCAGATCCCCGCGCGCGCCTTCAACGAGCTCGACGAAGAGCAGCCCATCGTCGTCATGTGCCATCACGGAGCCCGCTCGCTGTCCGTCGCCAACTGGCTTCGTCAGAAGGGCTTCGAAAAGGCCCAGTCCGTCAAGGGCGGCATCGACCTTTGGTCCAGTGTCATCGACCCCACCATCCCCCGCTACTGACCGCTCGCCCAAAAAACTAGACCGCTCCTACTGCATGCCCAAGAGGCAAACAGCGAGAGCGGTCATTTCCACCCGTTTTACAATCTCCTCAGCGACTAGTGCCCAAACCGGCGGCGAATCAAGCCCGCCGCGCCCAGCGCACCCGTCCCCAACAACATCAGCGATGAAGGCTCCGGCACTGTGGGGGTTGAGGTAGGCTCGGTATCTCCGACAAACCCGGTATTGCCGTTCCCGGCTGCAAGGTGTCCGGCATAGAACCCTGAACCGTTGCCTCCGCTACTTATGGACTCAAACATCGCAGGGGTGAGGTTGCCAGGAAGGGAGTCCGTCAAAGTAAAGTTGAACGTGCATCCCGCACCTGGTACACCGGCGGTCACGACGCAGTCGCCGCCGCTCGATCCTCCGTTTTTCCCTGTGTTGAAGATGTTTGTAAACGATCCAAAGCCATCTTGGTTGCCGGAACCGCCCAGCGTGGGAGAACTTACTTCACCGCCAAAGCTGGTCAGGCTCAAGGTACCAGCGCCGGTAAAGTTGAACCCGAACGTGTCGAAGACATAACCACTGAGCAGGCTGCTTACAACGAACGTAGCCGTATTGCCCGAGGTGGTGATCGTCACTTCACCGCACGGGGCGCCCGGGGTGCACGGTACTTGAGCCTGGTTGTTTGATCCCACAATGAAGAAGCTATCTGCCAAAGCAGGCTGTGCGGCCACGCCTGCAAAAAGCAGAACACCCATTGCCAACAAATATCTCTTCATAATTGTCCTCCGGTGGGGTACCTGCGAGAGGAAGCTCAACCCCACGTCTCTGAATGGTGGAAGCTAGCCCGTTCGAACAAAGGAATCCTATATCTGCCTGGAATGGCACATGCTGCCACCAACTTGCTCAGGAGTGGCCGACAAAGAGGAAGGCAGAGCTTGGCGCACAAGTAGGGGAGACTTTCACAAGTGTCACACTGCTCTTCGCTAAGGGAAGGAGCAACCAGCGGACCAAACATTGTCGCTTTACGCCCGAAGCTGACGCTGTTTCTAATCAACGGGTCGACCAGAAGAATATCCCGCTAAGACCATTCCCCTATGCAAGGTTTTGCAAGGTCAAACGGAAGCCTTTCTCCTCCAAAATGACAAGACCGCTCTAGTTACTTACCTTTAGGTATTACCTTAGGCAAGCAACAAGAGCGGTCTAAGTCCGCAGAAATTTTCTGAAACTAGCGCTTGAACCGGCGGCGAACCACACCCGCCAGACCCAGCGCACCCGTCCCCAGCAGCATCAGCGACGACGGTTCCGGTGTGACTGTCGTCGTGCCAGGCGTTCCCGCCAGCGCACCAACATCACCCGTCTTGCCGCTCGGTCCAATGATGTCCGACGCGAGCCAGATCGCCTCGCACGCTGCGCCCGGAGTGGGCTTGTAGCACGTATCGACAGGAACAAAGTCCGACACGTTCACACCAGTTGCACTGGTCAAGGTAAAGTTCAGCGGTCCGGGATTCGTCTTCGAGGCACCCGGTCCGCAGCTCAGACCATCGCAGGTTACAAAGTAGTCTCCGTCAGCAAACGGCGAAGCCTTGCCGTCCGCACCCGTCGACCACAGCGTAGGATCCAGGCCGCCAAACGTGAGCGTGCTGATGTTCGGATCCCCATTCAGGCTGAAGATCAGCGAATTGCCCGCGCCCGTTCCAACAAACGCCGCCGGAGGGGTGAGCACTTCATTCACCGTGACAACGCCCGTCGCCGTCTGGGTGATCGTAACTGTTCCGAACACCGTCGACCCGGTTCCGCATCCACCCGTGCAGCCATCAACCGTCAAATGGAACGTCTCTTGCGTTCCGACCGCATCCGCATACGCGACCGCACTCGATCCCAGGCCACACACTACAAGCGCAAAAAGAAATTTCTTAAGCATCAATACCCCCGCAAAAATAGGCTCTACAGACACACTTGGACCCGCATAACAAAGGCCCAGTGTGCACCTGTCCCCACACACACCCCCCCGCTATGTCGTACTCGAGACGATATAAGGCAACTCAAGGTCCAAACCCAGAATCAGGTTTGTGGCGTAAATCCCCGTAAATACGAAATGAACCTTAGAGATAACTCCCCACTATGCAAAAGCTTGCACGGTAAAGGGGAAGTCATCGACTTCTATACGACCCTTTACACCTCGCGCACCACCGCCATCACAAACCCGTCGTAGCCCTTACTCCCCACCGTCTGCAGCGCTGTCCCATCCAGCTTCCGATTCATCGCAATCAAATCAAACAGCCTCCGCGTCCCACGCACCGACTCATCCTTACTCTCCGCATCGACGATCGCTCCCTCGCGAATCACATTGTCCACCACCACAATCGTCCCCACCCGCGCCAGCCGCAGCGCCCACTCCAGGTACACCGGGTTATTCGGCTTATCCGCGTCAATAAAGATGAAGTCGAACGGCTCCCCGCCCTCCTTCGCCAGCGCCTTCAGCGACTCCGCCGCCGGCGCCCTCCGCAACTCCACACGGTCTGCCACACCCGCCCGCTCGATATTTTTCGACGCCACATCGGCGTGCCGCTTCTCAATCTCCAGCGTCACGAGCTTGCCGCCCTCCGGCAGCGCCCGCGCCAGCCAGATCGTGCTGTACCCACCCAGCGTCCCCACCTCCAGGATCCGCCGCGCTCCCTGCACCTTCGCCAGCAGATAAAGAAACTTCCCCAGCGTCGGCGTCACATCGATCGCCGGTAGCTTCGCCTTCGCGTTCGCCTCACGCGCCGCCGCCAACGCCGCATCCGCCGGAATCAGCCGCTCCGCAAGATACTCATCAACCTTCGTCCACAGCTCTTCACTCATACCCGCAGCCTAGCGGCACCGTCACCACGCGCGCAACATCAGGCCGCAATCCGCCGCTCTTCCTCTCTAACATCTAATCTCTAACGTCTAAAATCTTGCTTTCACCGGGCTCTTGGGTGCGTTTCCTCATACACCCTCTGCACCTGCCCCACCGTCAGCTGCGTATACCGCTGTGTCGTCGACAGCCGCTCATGCCCCAGCATCTCCTGGATCGCCCGCAAGTCCGCCCCCTCCTCCAGCATGTGCGTGCCGAACGCGTGCCGCAGCGTATGCGGATGCACATCCGCCGCCAGCCCGCGGCTCAGCGCAATCTGCTTGACGATCCGCCCGACGCTCCGCGTCGTCAGCCTGCATCCACCCCGCGCCCGCAGATTCATCAGCAGCGGCCCATCATGCACCAATTTCCCCTTACCCGCCTTCTCTAACCTCTCTTCGCGCTCCGGCATGTAAGCCCGAATCGCCGCAGCCGCCTCATCCCCCAGCGGCACGATTCTCTCTTTCCTTCCTTTACCAAACACCCGAATCGCATCATCGCCCCACAGAATGCTCGCAAGGTCCAACCCGCACAACTCCGAGTTCCGAATCCCCGACCCATACAGCAACTCAAAGATCACGCGATCTCTTGCCGGCCACGCCGCGACTTCTCCCTCACTCTCGGATCTGGGTGGCCCATCCTTTCGCGAAGCGAAAGGGTGGGGTGCCTTCTTTTCGGATGCCCCAGACTTCACTCCCTCACCCAGCGAATTCAACACCCGATTCAACTCCTCAATCCCCGGAACCCGCGGCAGATGCTTCGGCAGCTTTGGCGTGCTCACCAGCAGCGCCGGGTTCGCGGTGACATACCCACTCCGCGCCAGCCACTTGAACCAACTCCTCACCGCCGCCAGCGCCCTTGCCACACTCGCCTTCGTCAACCCACGATCGAACAACACCGCCAGGTACGCCCGAATATGCGTATGCTCCACCTTGCGCACATCGCCACTTTCTCCCAGCGTCTCCGCAAGATACTCCGCAAACCCACGCACCTCTCTTCCATACGCCCGCAGCGTATGCTCACTCGCCCCCCGCTCCTCGCGCAGCATCGCAAGAAACTTCTCCGCCAAACCAACAAATGCGTGAGGGTTCCGCGAAGAAGCGGGTGCCCCACCCTCGACGCGCGCTTTTTGCGCGGCAGGGTGGGGTGCCTTTTTCTCCCCAGCCACTGCTTTATCGAGCGAGCGGCTCATGCCTTCACCATCTCTCTGCGCTTCGCTCTCGGATGATGCATTCTGTGCACCGTCTTCAGCCGGTCAATCGCCAGATGCGTATACACCTGCGTCGTCGCAATATCCGCATGTCCCAGCAGCGTCTGCACCGTGCGCAGATCCGCGCCATGCTCCACCATATGCGTCGCACAGCTATGCCTCAGCTTGTGCGGGCTCGCCTGCGAATTCAACCCCTTCACCAGCCGCCACACAGTCTGCGCCGTCAACGCCTTTCCGCGCACCGACACAAACAGCGCCCGCTGCACTCCATGCACACTGCGCACTAACTCGCCGCGCCCGCGCTTCACATACATCTCCAGCGCCGCAACCGCCTTCGCATGCAGCGGAACAATCCTCTCCTTATCGCCCTTGCCCCGCACCTGCACGCTCGCACTCTCTAAGCGCAAATCCTCCACATGCAGCCCGACAATCTCGCCCACGCGCAACCCACCCGCATACAGCAGTTCCATCATCGCGTGGTCGCGCAACGAAACCCCATCCGCCGCATCGCCCCTCGCCGCCGCTCCCGTCCGCTCCAGCATCTCGCGCACATCACCTTCCGCCAGGCTCTTCGGCAGCACCTTCCAGCTCGACGGGCTCTCAATATTCACCGTCGGATCATGTGTGATCCTCTTATCCTTCAGCAGCCACCTGTAAAACCCCCGCAGACAGCTCAGCTTCCTCGCAATACTCCGGCTCTCAATCGCATGCTCGCGCAGATGCCGCATAAATCCCGCGACATCCTCCTGCCTCGCGCTCACCAGCGTCCGCGCCACACCCTCCACAAACTCCGCAAAGCTCTCCAGGTCTCTCTGATACGCCTCCACGCTCAGCGGCCGCAGCCCCTTCTCCACCCGCAGATGCGTCGCGTACTCACGCAGCAGCCCCACATCACTCCCACCCGACCCGATCCCAGACTTCGCAGAAGGCATACCCACGATTCTTCCCTCTGCCGCGCCCCACCGCCAGCCCCCGGAATCACCCTCGTCACACCCTCTTGCATCGGAGTGAATTACTTCTTCTTACCTCCGAACAAGCTACCCAGACCTTTGGCGGCACTGCTCGCACCCGGAATCTGGCCCTTCGTGAGATTGCCGAGTTCGCCCTTTGCCAGGCCAACAGCCACCCCGCCTACATCCGGAATAAATTGCGGGTTGGCCGTTGTTCCTTCGATCGCAAACGGTATTCCACTCTGTCCTGCACCTACTCCTGCGACCTTCGTTAACCCGCCGGCAATCCCCCCTTGCAGATTGGCCACCATCTTGAAAGCCAGCGCACCTGCCGGACTGACGGTTCCGGCACCCGTGATTACGCCGATCGCTGGCACATTAACGTTGATGTCATTCAACCGCATGCCTTCCGGTGCCACGCGTGCCTCGAGGCTTGCGTTTTGAATCGACGTATTGGGACTCGACACCGCTCTGCCCGTAAACGCTGACAAGGCTCCCAGCTTCGCTCCGAGATTGAAATTAGCGAGTTGACTGTTAGAAAGTCGTACCGGTCCGCTTATCACCAACTTGTCCAACGCTCCTGCAATCGCCAGGTCCGCCGACAGTGTTCCACCATTGAGTTTTGACCCTGACGGAAGTACCACTCCCGCCGCCGGCAACGCGGACTCAACCTCATCTACCGGCATATTCGGTGCAATGAGTTTCAAGTGGACTACTTCTGTCTCGCCCTGACCCTGAAAGGTTCCCGTCAGATGCGCCAGCGCGCTGCCGATGGCAATATCGCCTTGTCGTATCGTCCCCGTCTCACTGGCAAGATCAAAGTCAACGGCATGCTTCACTGTTATCGTCATCGGAGCCGGGCTGGCATTTCGCGCGAACTTCATTTGCTTGCCCGTCATTACGCCTGCCGCCGTGGCCCGGCTGCCGTTGGAATTCAGTGTCCCATCGAAGCTCACTACTCCGGCGATACCGCTGGCAGGATCAATCACTCCAAGGCTGCCGAGCTTCATGTCATTTACCTTGACCGCCGCCTCAAACGGAGTTCTCGAGGCATCCACAGCATTCACAGGTCCAGCCTTCCCCGAAATATCTACATCCCCGCCTTCGGGCAGCTGCGCCGTCAACTGGAACGGGAATTGTGATTTGAAGGAGAAATCCGTCACCGTGATTTTCACGTTGTCGTAGATTGCGACTTTGGCAGAGTTTGTCTTTCCGATCGACAACCTTCCTTGACGCAGATTGAGCTTCGCAATCGAAAAGTTCGTCGGCGCTTCTCCGCTCTGAGGCTCCTTCTTGGCGGAGGCCCCGCCAAGACTCGAGAAATTCCATCTCCCGTCGGCAGCTTTCAGCAATGTGATCTGAGGCTTCTCTACTGTCACCTCAGTCACGTTGAGCTGCCGCGAAAAGATCAATGGAATCAGTTCAACGCCGATCTTCAACTTTCTTGCAGTCAAAAACGGCGCTTTGCTGAATGCAGGATCGTCGGCGATAGCTACGTCATCTGCACTGACGCTTCCCGAGAAAACCGACAAGCTCAGATTTCCCAGCGTAACCTTTCGTCCGAAAGCATCGCTTGCCTCGGACTCCACCTTCGGCCGGAAGCTGTTCACATTGATGAACAGTGGAAGCAAAATCACCACGAGCACGAGGACCGCGAGCGCAATCGTTCCAATGCGCACATATCGCTTCGTAGTCCAGGCTTCTTTCGCGAGTCGTTTGATCTGCTCTAAATCCATCGCATTCACTCTTTGGTCGACATGGAGGAGGAACAACTGGCAATACCGTCAGTACTTGCTCCACGGCAGCAATCCGGGCCCCCTCATACTCTTTTCGCTTCCATCACCGATCCCGCTACGACTCACTTTGCGCCACGTCACAATCGTGACAATCCACGCGCAATCTTACGCACATTGACATTCCCCTCACAAACGAATGACCCGCCCGCAACATTCGTTTGACACATGACGCTCGCCGTGACATTCACACTCAAAATCACCCCCGGAGGAAAGGAGGTTTTCCCCAATGCTGAACCTCTGGACTGATATGAAGCACGCCACTAGCCGGCGTGCTTTCCTCAAGAATGGACTCACGACTGCAACCCTCGCCACCAGTGCCGGCCTTCTCTCTAACCCCTCCCTCGCCCATGCCGACTTCCCCGAGTTCGGCGGCCGCCTCACACGTGGTGACGCTGCGCTGCTACGCTTCGCAGCCGCCGCCGAAATTCTCGAAACCGACTTCTGGGTCCAGTACAACGAGCTCGCCGGCATTCAGGACAACGAAGAACCCGACGGCTCCGGCAATCCCCTCTACACCGCCGCGCTCGCCGTCCTCGATGAAGACATGGACCAGTACATCCACGACAACACCGACGACGAATTCACTCACAAGAACTTCCTCAACGCCTACCTGGACTCCAAAGGCGCCGAACCCATCAGCCTCGAAAAATTCCGCACTCTCCCCGGCAGCACTGCCACCGGTTCCAGCGGAAAACTTCGCCTCACCAATCTCACGCGGCTCACGCTCGACACCAGTTGGTGGACCCGCTACCGCAGCGCCACGCATAACCCTGACCTCGACCCCAACTTCACCTTCCCCCAGGCCATCCCCACTCTCTCCGTCCACGAGCACACCGCCATCCCGCGCACCAACGCCGATACCACGAACCCCGACTTCCTCCAGGCCATCGCCAACACCGCCGGGTTCCACATGCCCACCATCGAGCAGGGCGGCAGCACCCTTTACCCCGCCATGGCCCAGCGCGCCACCAGCGTCGAAGTCCTGCGGATCCTCATCAGCATCGGCCCCACCGAAACCATGCACTTCCAGACCTGGCAGGACAAAGCCGGCAACGCTCCTCCTCTCACCAACATCGTCGACCCCGTCACCGGCGTCTCCGTCACCTTCCCCGACCTCAACTCTCCGCCCTTCGGCGGCGAAGACTTCCAGACCAACCTCATCATGCCCGAGCCTTGCCCCTTCATCAGCCGCAAGCTCCCGCCCTGCTCCATCATCCGGCCCACTGAAACCGACGGCATCGCCATGGGCGTCGTCACCTTCCTCACCAACATGGGTCTCTTCAAAGGCCAGTCCGCCAGCTTCTTCAACCTCTTGCACCAGCTCGCCAAGGACGCCGACAACGCTCGCCGCTTCGGCCCATAGCACCTTGATCGCATTCCATTTTCTTCACTCCGAGGCCGTGTCCGTGCGGCCTCGGTTTTTTGTCTGCCTTCCCGCGGCCTCAGCGTTCATTCCCCGAGCCTCGCACATCGCCGTGGCGACCCTTCGCGCCCCGTGGCGCCCTTTGCGTCAAAGCTCTTCTCTGCCGCATGCCGCCAGAAAACCCCACCCTCCCCGATCCGATAAACTCAAAGTAGCCATGTTTGAGAACCTCTCCGAAAAGCTCCAGCGCAGCTTCAAAGACCTGCGCGGCCAGGGCACCCTCACCGACGAAAACATCAACGACGCCCTCCGCTCCATCCGCGTCGCCCTCCTCGAGTCCGACGTCAACCTCGACGTCACCCGCAAGATCATCGAGGACATCCGCGCCAAGGCCCTCGGCTCCGAAGTCACGACAGCCCTCAACCCCTCCGAGCAGATCGTCAAGATCGTCCGCGACGAGCTCATGGCCGTCCTCGGCTACGACACCGCGCGCTTCAAGTTCGCGCCCCAGCCCCCCACCGTCATCCTCATGGCCGGCCTGCAAGGATCCGGCAAGACAACGTCTTCCGCAAAATTAGCCCAGTGGCTCAAAAAAGGCGGCCACCGCCCGCTCCTCGTCTCCGTCGACGTCTACCGCCCCGCCGCCCGCGAGCAGCTCAAAGTCGTCGCGCAATCCATCAACGCCCAGCTCTACGAAGGCAAGCTCGATCCCGACACAAAGCACGGCACCCCGGACGTCCTGCGCCTCGCCAAAGAAGCCCTCCGCGAAGCCCGCAACTACGCCTGCGACATCCTCATCGTCGACACCGCCGGCCGCCTCGGCATCGACGAGCTCCTCATGGACGAAATGTCCGAGCTCAAAAAGCTCCTCAACCCCTCCGAGATCCTCTTCGTCGCCGACGCCATGACCGGCCAGGACGCCGTCAACTCCGCCAAGGCCTTCAACGACCGCCTCTCCATCACCGGCGCCATCCTCACCAAAATGGACGGCGACTCCCGCGGCGGCGCCGCCCTCTCCATCCGCCAGATCACCGGCGCGCCCATCAAGTTCCTCGCCACCGGCGAAAAGCCCGACGCCTTCGAAGCCTTCCACCCCGACCGCATCGTCGGCCGCATTTTGGGGATGGGAGATATTGCGACGCTTTTAGAACGCGCCGAGGAAAAGCTCGACCGCTCCAAGGCCGAGGCCTTCGCCAAAAAGGCCCTCGCCGGCGACGGCTTCTCCCTCGAGGACTTCCGCGATCAGCTCCGCCAGATCAAGAAGCTCGGCTCCATGCAATCCATCCTCAAGATGCTCCCCTCCGTCGGCCCCTTCGCCGGCATGCAGCAGGCCGCCGCCAACGTCGACGAGTCCCAGTTCACCCGCATCGAGGCCATCATCAACTCCATGACCTCCAAGGAGCGCCACAACAGCGGGATCATCAACGGCAGCCGCCGCAAGCGCATCGCCGCCGGCTCCGGCACCACCGTCCAGGAGGTCAACAACCTCCTTCGCCAGCACACCCAAATGTCCAAACTCTTCAAAGGCATGGGCGGCATGGCAAGCGGAGGCGGCATGAAAGCCCAGCAACGCTTGTTATCCCAGATGCAAGGCAAGCAACGCTTCGGGAGATAAGACGAAAATCTCGCAATCCGATTAATACTGCTAGGCGTTGCGAAATGGAACAGCAGGGCCAGCAAAGCTCTCTGCTCGCCGGTGGCTGGTCGACACGCTCGTAAAGGGTCGATTAGATTGATGTGAGCAAGCGGGTCGCACCTGACGCAACCGGGGTGTGCTTATGAGCAGGCTGCTTCGTCTGGCGTCTTTCCTTTCTGCGATCGTTCTCGCAGGGTGCCTCCATCCCAGGATCGGACCCAATTCGATTCCGCGCGATCGTGCTGAGTACAGTGACTCCGTGTCGGACTCGTGGAAGCAGCAGACGCTGCTCAATATTGTGAAGCTGCGCTATGTCGATCCGCCCATCTTTGTGGACGTGGGCAACATCGTTGCGAGCTACACGATATTTGCAAACGCAAATGCGGGCGGCAACATTCCGACGAGCGGAGCGGGCAGCGCTGCTGTGGGAGGATCGGTGGGCTATTCCCACAGCCCAACGATTACGTATACGCCGCTGACTGGCAGCGATTACATACGAACAATGATCACGCCGCTGCCGGTGAGTGTGGTGTTTGCGGCGATCCAGAATGGCCTTCCCGCGGACTCGATCATGCTGTCGTTGCTGAAGTCGATTAATGGGTTGCGAAATCAGAGCGTGAGCCTGGAGGGAATCAAGCCGGCCGATCCCGAGTTCCATCGGGTGCGGCAACTGGTGGAGAAGATTCAGGCGTCCGATGCGGTGAGGCTTGTGGTCAAAGACGACGAAAAGAATCAGCAGAAGACGCTGCTTACGCTCCGCAGTACAAACATTCCACCCGAGATTCAGGAAGACATCATTGAGTTGCATCGCCTGCTGGGCCTGGACCCCAACGGCACTGAATTTTCGCTGGTCTCTGCTCCGCTTCCTGCAAACAACAGGGAGATTGCCGTGCAGACACGCTCGATTGACGAGCTGCTGCAGAACGCAGCCGTACAGGTGGAGGTTCCAACGGAGGACGTGGACAAGCACCGGGCGATTCCGGGCTTCTCGACGGGGCATGATGTGCCGGGAGTCGTTCCGATGATCCGCATCCACAGTTCGAAGTCAAAGCCCGGCGATGCCTTCGTTACTGTGAACTACCGCGACACGTGGTTCTTCATTGATGATGGCGATCTGGCTTCCAAGCGTGCACTTGCTGAACTGATGGAGCTATTCACGATGGCCGATACAGGTAGAAAAGCGAATGAACAACCAGTGGTGACCATCCCTGCGCGATGACGCTGCAATGGCCCTGGGATGATGGCGTGCCACACGCGTCAGTTAGTTTGGTCTATTGAGCGGTTCATGCGGCCAATACTAGCCTCTTCTCAGGGTTATTCAGATTCGAATGGCTCCCACGCTCAAACCCAAAGCTAACTAAAGGTGCGGGAGTTTCGGCTCCCGCCCAGGCCACGATTCAAAGAGGAGTTTTGCGATTAGTACGCGCGAGAGAGACGCAATAGATGTATCGGTTCCATCGCTGAGAACAGCGGGAAAACACCGTATTCGCGAACCTGAGAAAACCTGACATGCCCCTCCCGCCCGGCTTAGCCTCTTTTGACAGTTCCACGAACAGCCTCCACCGGGCAATTCTGTTCAATTACGGCCACCGCCCCGCGATCGCTGCTGAGATTTCCATCGTCCGGATGGGAGCGGTTGGCCGCTTACCGCGTGCTGCGAAATGCACAAAACCCAGAGGAGTGCCCTATGAAAATCAATCGCTTCTTCGTCGCGTGCAGGATCATCGCCGTGACTCTGCTCTGCGTCGTCACCCTGAGCCTCTCCGCCGACGACGCCCAGGACAACGCAAAGAAGCGGACCGAGATCCAGAAGATGGCAAATGATACCCTCGCCCGCCTCTACAAGGCCGACCCCCCCGCCAGAGCAGCCGTCCAAAAAGGCTACGGCTACGCCGTCTTCAGCAATATGGGTGTCAAGATTCTCTTCGGAGGCTCCGGCAACGGAAGAGGCATGGCCGTCAACAATCAAACCAAGCAGCAGACCTACATGAAGATGTTCGAGCTGCAGGCCGGCCTTGGCTTTGGCGTCAAGAAGTTCAGCGTCATCTTCGTCTTCGACAACCAGAAGGCCTTCGACAGTTTCGTGAATTCCGGCTGGGAGTTCGGCGGCCAGACCTCCGCCGCCGCC
>Ga0157369_10007791_pt1 | contig 12323 bp, 10 predicted proteins | sample C25metaG_FD_113461 | JGI IMG/M metagenome (GOLD analysis project Ga0157369, IMG submission 113461) | Corn rhizosphere microbial communities from Kellogg Biological Station, Michigan, USA - C2-5 metaG | ecosystem: Host-associated > Plants > Roots > Rhizosphere > Soil | place: USA: Michigan...
CTGCGGTTTCCCTCCCAAGGCCCTCCCTTCCCTCGTCTCCTGACCGGCACCGCTTGACGGGCCTCCCGCCGGGCGGAGCCCGGCTTCGGCTGCGGTCGTTTGTGGGCTACGAGCACGGCCAGACCAGAAATGACCGTTGGCGCGTCCGGTACGCTCGCGTCCATGGCTGAGCCCTGGTTCGACGAGCTGGCGGAGTTCCTGCGCATCCCCTCGATCAGCGCCGACCCGGCACACGCCGACGACGTCAAGCGGGCCGCCACGTGGGTCTGTAACCTGATCCGCGCCGCCGGCGGCGAGTGCGAGCTCGTCGACTGGCACGGCCAGCCGCTCGCGATCGGCGAGCTCCGCGCCTCGGCCGGCGCTCGCGCCCCAACCGTCCTCTGTTACGGACACTTCGACGTGCAGCCGCCCGATCCGCTCGAGCTGTGGGAGTCGGATCCGTTCGAGCCGGAGATCCGCGGCGACTACCTCTACGGCCGCGGCACCGTCGACGACAAGGGGCAGCTCTACATGCTGCTCGCCGCGGCACGGGAGCTTGCCGAGGCGGGCGCGCTGCCCGTCAACGTGCGCTTCTGCTGCGACGGCGAGGAGGAGACGGGCGGTCACTCGATCGTCGAGTTCCTCGAGGCCGACGAGCGCGGCGCCGACGCCGCGGTCATCTTCGACAGCGGCATGATCAGGCGCGACGTGCCGGCGTTCAACCTCGCGACGCGCGGCATGGCGTACTTCCACGTGACGCTGCGCACCGGTGAGCGCGACCTGCACTCCGGGATGTACGGCGGCGCCGCGCTGAACGCGGCCCACGCGCTGATCAAGACGCTCGACGCGCTGATCTCACACGACGGCACGCTCGCCGAGCCGCTGCGCAAAGGGATCGTCGCGCCGACGGCCGAGGAGCTCGCGGACTGGGCCCAGCTGCCGCCCGGCGCCGCCGAGCTCGGCGACCAGGGCGCCCGGGCGAAGGATCCGCGCGCCGCCGAAGACTTCTACCTGCGCACGTTCGCGGAGCCGTCGCTCGACGTGAACGGCATCGCCACCGGCTCGCCGCTGCTGCAGAAGACCGTGCTGCCTGTCGAGGCCGTCGCCAATATCTCGATCCGGCTCGCGCCGGGCCAGCGGGTCGACGAGATCGCCCCTGAGGTCGAGCGCCTGCTGCGCGACGCTGCACCCGAGGGGGTCGACCTGGAGATTGCGCTGTGGTCGTCGTCGCCCCCGGGGCTCGTGCCGCCGGACGCCAGGGCGGTGCAGCTCGGGCTCGATGCCTTCGAGAAGGTGCTCGGCCGTCGGCCGGCACTGATCCGCACCGGCGGCACGCTGCCGATCGTGCCGGCGCTCGCCGACAACGGCATCCCGACGGTGATCACCGGCTTCGGGCTGCCCGACTCGCAGATCCACTCGCCGAACGAGCGCCTGGTGGCCGCGTACGTGCCGCTCGGGATCGCTGCCGCGCGCGAGTTGTTCCTCGCGTTCGCAGCACTTGCCCCGGGCTCATGACGCGCCGCTGACGGTGCGCGGGTGATCGATCTTCACAGCCATGTTCTGCCCGGCCTCGACGACGGGGCCGGCGACCTGGAGGAGGCGCTCGCGATCTGCCGCGCCGCGGCGGCCGACGGGATCGAGGCGATCGCCGGCACACCGCACGTCCGGCACGACCACGGAACCACTGCCGAGTCGATGGAGGCTGCGCTTGCCGAACTGCAGGCTGCAGTCGGCGACCTGATCCGGGTTCTGCCTGGTGGCGAGCTCGACCTTGCCGAGCTCGATCGTCCTCGTGACGAGCTGGCCCGGTTCGGGCTGGGCGGGAACCCGGGCTTCCTGCTCGTCGAGACGCCGTACGTCGGCTGGCCACTCGATCTGGGTGAACGACTGTTCCGGCTGCGCGCGGCGGGAATCACGCCCGTGCTCGCGCATCCCGAGCGAAACGCCGAGGTACAGGCGCGCCCGGAGCTGCTCGAGCCGCTCGTCAACGCGGGGGCGCTCGCCCAGCTGACGGCGGCCTCGGTCGACGGCCGCCAGGGCAGGCGCTCGAAGCAGTGCTCGCTGACCTTGCTCGAACGCGGGCTCGCGCATCTGATCGCCAGCGACGCCCATGCTCCGCAGATTCGTGAAGTCGGCATGTCGGGCGCCGCCCAGGTGCTCGGTGACGACGAGCTCGCGCGGTGGCTGACGGTCGAGGTGCCGCGGGCGATCGTCGACGGTGATGCCGTGCCGCCGCGACCGGGACGTGCCCGGCCGCGGCGGCGCTTCGGTTTCTGACCACATCTGGTTGACGTGGACCGTCACCCAGTCGCCGGCTTTGAGGTCTGCAGTGCTCGCGCTGTGCGGCGAGCGACTCCCTCCCGACTCTTACCAGGGCGGCGGGTTGTGCACCCAGCGGCCGGCGACCATCGTCGCCACGACCTGTGCGTCGAGGTCGTCCCAGGGATCGCGGTCGAGCACCACCAGGTCGGCGCAGTGCCCGGGGATCAGCGTGCCGCGCTTGCGCTCGTCGCGCGCGAGCCACGCGGGTGCGACGCACGTTGCGTGGAACGCCTGGTCGATGGTGAGCGCCTGCTCGGGATGCCAGGCCCCTCGTTCGTCGATCGTGCGCCGAACTCCCGCACGGATGCCGGCGAGCGGATCGAGCTCCTCGATCGGAGCGTCGCTACCGTTGCAGACGACCGCGCCCGATTCGACCAGTGAGCGATACGCGTAGGCGCCGTCGGTCTTGCCGGCCCAGAATCGGTCGGCCGCGTCGCGGTCGGAGGGCGCGTGCGAGAACTGCACCGAGCAGGTGATGCCGAGGTCGGCGAAGCGGGGGAGGTCGTCGGGCGAGAGCAGCTGTGTGTGCTCGATGCGGTGCCGCAGGCCTTTCGGCTGCCAGAGCTCGCGAGTCTGCTCGAACGCGTCGAGTGCTTCGCGGTTCGCACGGTCGCCGATCGCGTGCACCGCGACGGGGAACCCCGCTTCGGCGCCGCGCCGCACGATCTCGGCGAGCTCCTCGCCGCTCGTGATCTGGACACCGCTCCCGTCCAGCATCCACGCGGTCTGGGAGCCGAGCGTGCCGTCCATGAAGACCTTGAGGTAGCCGAGCTTGACGAGTTGGCTGCCGAAGCCCGAGCGCAGCCCGACGGCGACCGCCGCGTCGAGCGCCTCATGGGGGATCGACTGCCACACCCGCAGGGAGAGGTGCCCTCGCTCCTCGAGCTGCTGCCAGAGGCGGAGCGCGCCAAGCCAGCCGTCCTTGTCGTGCACGGCGGTCACTCCGCGCGTGTTGGCGAGCTTCACGCCGGCGCGCATCGCCTCGAGGTACTGCTCGTCGGGCAGCACCATGTAACGCGCCTTGAACCGCCACGCCGCCTCTTCGCGCAGCACCCCGGTCGGCTCACCGCGCTCGTCGCGCTCGACGACTCCACCGGCGACCTCGAGGTCGCCGTTCGCCCGCGCAAGCGCCGCCGTGTTCAGCCAGAGCGAGTGATAGTCCTTGGCGATAAATGCGGCGGGCGTGTCCCCGGCGATTGCGTCCAGATCGTGCCTCGCCGGCTCGCGCTGCGGCTGCCAGTCGGCGCTGCGCCAGCCGTAGCCGCGCAGCCAGCCGCCTTCGCGCACGGGCGGCGCCGAGCGGATGCGCTCGAGCGCCTCGTCGAGCGAGGTGCAGCCGTCCAGCGACACCTCGTTCTGTGCGAGCGCCCACGAGGGGAAGTGCACGTGCGAGTCGGTGAAGCCGGGGACGATGACCCGCCCGCCCAGGTCGATCGTCTCGGGCGAGGCGAGCGCCGTCTCGTGCACGCCGACGCCGCCCGCGACCCATTCGCCCGCGATCGCCAGCGCACGTTGCGTCGGCACCTGCGGGTCGAGCGTGCGGATCAGGCCGTTCGCGAGAATCACCGTGGGCAGAATCTACGTGTCGTGTTCGACCACGTGACGATTCGGGTCTCCGACCGGCCGGCAAGCCGTCGCTTCTACGGGCTCGCACTCGGTGAACCGTCGTACGAGGGCGATGAGTTCGTCGAGTGGGACGCGTTTTCGATCGCGGAAGATGCCGAGCCGACACGCCGGCTGCACGTCGCATTCGGCAGCCCCGAGCCTGCAGCGGTTGACGCCTGGTGGCGGCGACTCGTCGACGCCGGGTACGAGAGCGACGGCGAGCCTGGCCCGCGCCCGCAGTACGACGAGAGCTACTACGGCGCGTTCGTGCTCGACCCGGACGGAAACAGTGTCGAGTCGGTCCACCATGACCGCTCGCTTCTCGGAGGGATCGACCACCTGTGGTTGCGCACACGGGACGTCTCGGCGATCAAGCGCTGCTACGACGTGCTCGCCCCGCTGGTCGGGATCGAGCGGGCGCACGATACGCCCGGCGGTGTTCGCTTCCGCGGAGGCGGCAGGTCGTTCACCTTCGTCGCGGGCGACGAACCGACCGAGCGCGTGCACCTGGCATTCCCGGCGCCCGACCGGGCCACGGTCGACGAGTTTCATCGCGTGGCCCTCGCGGCCGGCTACCGCGACAACGGGGCGCCGGGCGAGCGGCCGCGGTACCACGCCGGCTACTACGGCGCCTTCGTGCTCGATCCCGACGGTCATAACGTCGAAGCCGTCTTCCACGACCGCTGACCAGCTCCAGGCACCATTGATCCGATGGCGACGCCGGTCGAAGAGCGCAAGCAGCCGGCCGACCGCGCTATCGCGCGACTGCCCGAGCACGAGTTTGAGGCGATCGTCCTTGTCTCGTTCGGCGGCCCCGAGGGGATGGACGACGTCATGCCGTTCCTCGAGAACGTCACCCGTGGCCGCAGCGTCCCGCGAGAGCGGCTGCTCGAGGTCGCCCGCCACTACGAGCTCTTCGGCGGGGTCAGTCCGATCAACGCCCAGAACCGCGCCCTGATCGCCGCGCTCGAGCTCGAGCTGCTGGAGCACGGCATCGAGCTGCCGATCTACTTCGGCAACCGCAACTGGCATCCGCTGCTCACCGACACAGTCCGGCAGATGCGCGACGACGGCATCCGCCGTGCGCTCGCCGTCTTCACGTCGGCGTACAGCTCCTACTCCGGCTGCCGACAGTACCGCGAGGATCTTTTCCGCGCGCAGCAGGCGGTGGGCAGCGACGCCCCCGAGATACCGAGGCTTCGGATGTTCTTCAACCATCCCGGGTTCGTGGGGGCGAACGTCGACCGAGTGGGGGAAGCGCTCGCCTCGATCGGCGCTGCCGGGCACATTGCGTTCACCGCCCACTCGATCCCGGTCGCGATGGCGAGGAGCTGCGCGTACGAGGCGCAGCTACGGGAGACGGCGAGGCTCGTCGCCGAGGCCGTCGGAGTCGACGACTGGGAAGTCGTCTACCAGAGCCGCAGCGGCTCACCGCAGGTGCCGTGGCTGGGGCCGGATATCTCCGAGCACCTGGAGTCCGTCGCCGCGCGCGGCGTCACGTCGGTGGTCGTCGCGCCGATCGGGTTCATCTCCGATCACCTCGAGGTGCTCTTCGACCTCGACGTTGAGGCGAGGGAAAAGGCGGCCGAGCTCGGGCTCGTCTTCGCGCGCGCCGGGACGGCCGGCACCCATCCGGCGTTCGTCGCCGGCGTGCGCGAGCTGATCGTGGAGCGGATGACCCCCGGTGCCGAGCGTCGCGCCCTCGGCCGGCTCGGGCCGAGTCACGACGTGTGCGCACCGGACTGTTGCCTGCCCGGAAACGGCCGGCTCAGTCCGTGGGACGCCGACGGCTAGCAGCTAGCGAGCCGAGACGAGCAGCAGCGTCATCGCGGCGCAGGCGAGACCGGTGGCCGCGACGACGAGCGTGAGGATCCGAACCGGGATGATCATGCTGGGTCTATCGGCAGAACCCGGATTAGACTGGAGCGCACGTGAGCGCCCTCGACCCGTTGAGCGATGAGCAGCGTGAGGTCCGCGAGCTCGTGCGGACGATCGCGCGTGAGCGGGTGGCGCCGCGCGCGGCTGAGATCGACAAGTCGGGTGAGTTTCCATGGGACATCGTCGAGGTGTTCCGTGAGAACGACCTGTTCGGCGTGCTGTACGACGAGGCGTACGGCGGGATCGGTGAGAGCGCGTTGCTGGCGTTCGTCACGATCGAGGAGCTGTCGAAGGTCTGTGCGACGAGTGGTGTGATCGTCGCGGTGCAGGAGCTCGGGTCGCTGGGGATCAAGCTGGCGGGGACGGAGGAGCAGAAGCAGCGTTTTCTGCCGCGGCTTGCGTCGGGGGAGTGGCTTGCTGCGTATGCGTTGACGGAGCCGGGGTCGGGCTCGGACAGCGCGGCCATGCTCACCACGGCACGGTTGGAGGGTGATGAGTATGTGTTGAGCGGCGGGAAGCGTTTCATCACGAACGCCGGGGTCGCATCGGTGTATGTGGTGTTCGCGAAGACCGATCCGCTGGCCGGTCACAGCGGGATCTCGGCGTTCATCGTCGAGGCGGATGCGCCGGGGTTCGAGGTGGGGCGGATCGAGCCGAAGATGGGGATCAAGGGCTCGACGACCGGCGAGTTGTTCTTCAACGACTGCCGGATCCCGGCCGCGAACCTGCTCGGTTCTGAGGGCGGTGGGTTCAAGCTCGCGATGCGGATCCTCGATCGCTCGCGCCCGGGAATCGGCGCGCAGGGACTCGGCTTGGCACAGGGCGCGACGGACTATGCCGTCGACTATGCGAAGTCGCGGGAGACGATGGGCAAGCCGATCGGCCAGCACCAGCTGATCGCCGGGATGCTCGCCGACATGGAGACGAAGTGCGAGGCGGCTAGGGGTCTGCTCTACAAGGTCGGCCGGATGATCGACGAGGGCGACACGGGCCCGGAGCTGACGAAGCTGTCGGCGATGGCGAAGCTCTACTGCACGGACATCGCGATGGAGGTGACGACCGACGCGGTGCAGGTGCTCGGAGGTTACGGCTACATCCAGGAGTATCCGGTCGAGCGGATGATGCGCGACGCGAAGATCACCCAGATCTACGAGGGGACGAACCAGATCCAGCGGCTCGTGATCGCGCGCGAGATGCTCAAGGAGAACCGGGCGTTTCTGCTCGCAGGCGTTGGCTGAGCGTGCTCGCAGCTTCGATCGCGTCGCGGAGGAATACGAGCGCGCGCGACCCGAGTATCCGCCGACCGTGCTCGACGGCTTACCGCTGACCGGGGACGCGGAAGTGCTGGACCTGGGTGCCGGCACGGGGAAGTTGACGCGCCTGCTGACGCAGCGGTACCGCCGTGTGATCGCAGTCGAACCACTCGATGGGATGAGGGCGATCCTGGAGCGCGTCGTGCCCGACGCAGAAAGCCGGGCGGGGAGCGCCGAGGCCATCCCGCTCGCGGATCGCTCCATCAACGGCGTCTTCGACGTCGCGCCGCCCTGGCACGACGTGATCGCGCGCGGGCCTTTTGGCGAGGTACGCGAGTGTTCCGTGCCGCACGACCATCTGCTCGACCGCGCGGGTGTCCTCGACAACGCTCGTTCGGTCAGCTGGGTCGCGAGCCGGACGAAGGAGGAGCGCGAATTGATCATGCGCCGCCTCGGCGAGCTGATCGGCGATGGGCCGTTCGCGATTCCGAACCGCGCGAACATCATGTGGGCGGTGCGCGCGTGACTCACGACGTGAAGCTCTCCTCCGCAGACCGCGTCCTCTTCCCGGACGACGGGATCACGAAGGGCGACCTGTTCGAGTACTACGACAAGATCGCCGAGGCGATCGTGCCGCACCTGCGGGACCGACCGTTCACGATGAAGCGCTGGCGCGAAGGACTTCCCGGTGGGTCGTTCTTCCAGAAACAGGCGCCGAAGGGGATCCCGGCCTGGCTCCCCACCCGGCAGTTCCGCACCTGGCCGCGCGGCGGCAAAGGCGAATCGCGGCTCGTCGACTTCCCGCTCGTCAACGCACGCGAGGGGCTCCTCTGGATGGTGCAGATGCACTGCATCGACATGAACGCCTGGTACTCGCGTGTCGACAAGCCGGAGCGCCCTGACTGGGTCGTGTTCGACCTCGACCCGCCGGAGGAAGACGGCGCGTTCGCACTCTGCGTCCGCGTAGCTCGCTACGTCCGCAGTGCGCTCGCCGAGCTCGAGCTCGAGTCGTTCGTGAAGACGAGTGGCGCGGACGGCATCCATGTGCTCCTGCCGATCGCACGGCGGTCGACCTACGAGGAGACGTACGAATTCGCCGAGCTGCTTTCGCGCCGGCTCGAGGCCCAGCATCCTGGCGAGGTGACGACCGAGTGGCTGAAGAAGAAGCGCGCCGGAGTGCTCGTCGACCACCGTCAGAACGGGCACGGTAAGACGATCGCGTCCGTCTACTCGGTGCGGCCGAAGCCCGGAGCGCCGGTGTCGACGCCGCTTCGCTGGGACGAGCTGACCGAGGAGATCAGGCCACGCGACTTCCCGATGGCGGTCGCGCTCGAGCGGGTCGGGAGGCTCGGCGACCTGTTCGAGCCGGTGCTACACGCGAAGCAGCCGCTCGGCCCGGCGCTCAAGGAGCTGCGCCGGTGACGCTCGCGGTCGATTGGTCAGCCGGTCAGCGTGGTGTCTGGATCTGCTTGCGCAGCTCCGCTTTGCGCGCGCGCTTCGCGGACTGGTAGCGCACGAGTGCCTCGGGCGAGTCGACGTCTCCGAGCGTCTCGTGGTTCGGTGCGAGCCCGCGTGCGACCTCGACGCCGAAGCGATGTGCCAGCACCGCGCTGAGCGACTTGATCTTCATCTCGCCGAATCCCGGCAGCGCGCCGATCCGCCGTTTCAGGTCGGCTGCGTCCGCCGCCTCCGACCAGACGCGAGACGCGTCGCCGCTGTAGTCCTCTACGACCACCTGGGCGAGGTCGCGCACACGCTGGGCCATCGCGCCGGGGAAACGGTGGATCGCCGGCTTCTCGGTGAAGAACGCGGTGAGATCGAGCGAAGCGAGCCGCTTCGGGTCGAGCGTGCCGGCACGTCGCTTCAGCTCGAGCGGGCCTGCGAACGCCTTCTGCACGGTCACCTGCTGGTCGATCGCGAAGCCGACGAGTAATGCAAACGGATCGGTCGCGATCAGCTCGCAGGCGGCCGGATCGTCGGTGAAATACAGGACGTTCGGCACGGGCGAAATCCTACTCCTCGGTCGGGTGTTGGATCTGCTGCGGTGGGTACTTCCACGGCATGCACGAGAGTCCGAAGGTGCTCATCCACGAGGTCGTCGAAGAGGTGAAGAGCCTCGAGCACGAAGCGGCGGAAGGCACGACCGCGCGGACGCCGGCGCTCGTCCTCGGCGGTATCGCCGCCGCCGTCTGGGCGGTCGTCGCCGTGCTCCTGATCTTCGCCTTTACGGCGTACTACCTCACCAAGTAGGTCCGCAGTACCCTGAGCGGATGGACCCGCTCGCGCTCTTTTCGCCTGCAACGCGAGCCTGGTTCGAGCGAGCGTTCGCGGCGCCAACCCCGGCACAGGAGCAGGGCTGGCCGGCGATCGCGGCGGGTGGGCACGTCCTGATTCAGGCACCGACCGGGTCGGGCAAGACGCTCACCGCATTCCTCTTCGCGGTCGACCGGCTCACATCGACTCCCGGGTCGGGCCTGCGGGTGCTGTACGTCTCGCCGCTCAAGGCGCTCAACTACGACATCGAGCGCAACCTGCGCGGGCCGCTCGCAGGGCTCGAGTCGAGCTTGAGGGTTGCGGTGCGCACCGGCGACACGCCGCAGAAAGAGCGGCGCGCGCTGCTGAAGGAGCCGCCCGACATCCTGATCACGACCCCCGAGTCGCTCTACCTGATGCTCACCTCGCAGGCGCGGGAGATGCTCCGCTCGGTCGAGACGCTGATCCTGGACGAGGTGCACGCGGTCGCGGGCACGAAGCGCGGCGCGCATCTGGCGATCAGCGTCGAGCGGCTCGAGGCGCTCTGCGCGTCGCCGCCACAACGGATCGGCCTGTCGGCGACCCAGCGACCGCTGGAGGAGATCGGGCGGTTCGTCTCGGGCGGACGCGAGATCGCGCTCGTCGATGCCGGCACCCGTAAGGAGCTCGACCTGGAGGTCGTCGTCCCCGTCGAGGACATGCGCGAGCTGGGGTCGACCGCATCGCTCTCGCATCCCGTACCGGCCGACGGCCAGGAGATGGACATCGGCACCGAGCGCAGCTCCACCTCGATCTGGCCGTCGATCTATCCCGAGATCCTCCGCCTCGTCCGCGAGCACCGCTCGACGATCGTCTTCGTCAACAACCGGCGGCTGGCGGAGCGGCTCGCGCTGCGCCTGAATGAGCTGGCCAACGGCGAAGCCGTTGCCGATAACGCCGTCGAGGAGGATGTGGCGCGCGCCCATCACGGCTCATTGGCCCGCGAGCAGCGCCTGCTCGTCGAGGAGGATCTGAAGGCTGGGCGGATCCCGTGCCTCGTCGCCACGTCGAGTCTCGAGCTGGGCATCGACATGGGTGCGGTCGACCTGGTGATCCAGGTCGAGTCGCCGAAGTCGGTGGCGCGCGGCCTGCAGCGCATCGGGCGCGCGGGCCACGAGCTGGGCGCTGTCTCGAAGGGGCGCATCTTTCCGAAGTTCCGCGCCGACCTGCTCGAATCGGCGGTGGTCGCCCGGGCGATGCGTACCGGCGACATCGAGGAGACGAAGATCCCGCGCAATCCCCTCGACGTGCTCGCGCAGCAGATCGTCGCGATCTCGTCCGACGAGGAGATCTCGGTCGACGACCTGCACGCGCTCGTCAAGCGCGCCTACCCGTTTCGCGACCTGTCGCGCCTGCAGCTCGAGAACGTGCTCGACATGCTCGCCGGCCGGTACCCATCCGATGAGTTCGCCGAGCTCCGGCCGCGCATCGTCTGGGACCGCACCGGCGGTGTGATTCGCGCCCGCGACGGGGCGCGGCGGCTCGCCGTGACCAATGCCGGCACCATCCCCGACCGTGGGCTGTTCGGTGTCTTCCTCGCGGGCGGCGGCGGGCGGGTCGGCGAGCTCGACGAGGAGATGGTGTACGAGGCGCGCGCCGGGCAGACGTTCCTGCTGGGAGCTTCGAGCTGGCGGATCGAGGAGATCACGCGCGACCAGGTGATCGTCTCGCCGGCGCCAGGTGTGCCCGGTGCCGTGCCGTTCTGGAAAGGCGAGGGCGTCGGCCGGCCGTTCGAGCTCGGCCAGAAGATCGGCGCCGCGTCACGCGAGCTGAGTGCGCTGTCGGACGAAAAGGCGGATGCGCGGCTGCGTAACGAGTTCCACCTCGACGCGCGCGCGGCCCGAAACCTGCTCACCTTCCTGCGCGAGCAGCAGGACGCGACCGGAGCCGTCCCGTCCGACCGCACGATCGTGGTCGAGCGCTTCCGCGACGAGATCGGCGACTGGCGCGTCTGCATCCTGACGCCGTTCGGAAGCCGGGTGCATGCGCCGTGGGCGATGGCGATCGCCGCGCGCCTTCGCGCTTCGCTGGGCATCGAGGCACAGTCGATCTGGTCGGACGACGGGATCGCGTTGCACTTCCCCGAAGCCGACGCCCCACCGCCGGTCGAGGAGCTGCAAATCGACCCGGGCGAGGTCGAAGATCTCGTCGTCGCAGAGGTTGGCGACTCGGCGCTCTTCGGCGCGCGGTTCCGCGAGAACGCCGGCCGGTCGCTGCTGATCCCGCGACGCCGGCCGGGCGAGCGCACGCCGCTCTGGCAGCAGCGGCTGAAGGCACAGTCGCTGCTGCAGGTCGTCCGCAAGTACGGCAGCTTCCCCGTGATCCTCGAGACGTATCGCGAGTGCCTGCAGGACGTGTTCGACCTGCCCGCGCTGCGCGGCGTTCTGCAGGGCTTGAAGACGCGCGAGCTCGACCTGGTGGAGATCGAGACGCAAAGTGCGTCGCCGTACTCGGCCTCGCTGCTCTTCGACTACATCGCCACCTACATGTACGAGGACGACACCCCGCCCGCGGAGCGCCGCGCGCAGGCGTTGTCGCTCGACCGCGACCTGCTGCGCGAGCTGCTGGGGCAAGAGGAGCTCCGCGACCTGCTTGACGCGGACGCGGTCGACGAGGTCGAGCGTCAGTTGCGCGGTGACCCGACATCGCCCGACCAGCTGCACGACAAGCTTCGGTTGCGCGGCGACCTGCGGCCCGGCGAGTACGACGCGGCTCTCGCCGCGCCGCTGGTCGGCGAACGCCGCGCCGTGCTGGTGCGGATCGCCGGCGAAGAGCGGCTGATCGCAGCCGAGGACGCGGGGCGCTACCGCGACGCACTCGGCGTGATGCCACCCTCGGGGCTTCCCGATGCGTTCCTCGAAGGCGGCCCCGAGTCGCTGCGGCAGCTCGTGCTCCGTTATGCCAAGGGCAGAGGCCCGTTCACGACCGAGCAGGCCGGCGGGCGGTTCGGCCGCGAGGTGGGCCCGGTCCTCGTCGCGCTCGAGCGCGACGAGC
>Ga0157369_10007792_pt1 | contig 12323 bp, 13 predicted proteins | sample C25metaG_FD_113461 | JGI IMG/M metagenome (GOLD analysis project Ga0157369, IMG submission 113461) | Corn rhizosphere microbial communities from Kellogg Biological Station, Michigan, USA - C2-5 metaG | ecosystem: Host-associated > Plants > Roots > Rhizosphere > Soil | place: USA: Michigan...
CCAGCCGGTCATCCGTGCGGACGCTAGCTACACTGCCGCGCGAACCGGGGGCGTAGTTCAGTTGGTTAGAACGCCGGCCTGTCACGCCGGAGGTCGCGGGTTCGAGTCCCGTCGCTCCCGTAGAAAGCGCCCTGGAAACAGGGCGTTTCTCGTTCAGGCTCCGGAGAGCTGCGGTTGACGAACAGAGGGCGGCGCCCGGCAGCGCTCCGCGCTCTGCGCCTCGGTTTTGACTCAACTGCCTACATAGGCCCGCGCCGGCAGTGCACAACCCTGCTACGCGGCGCTGCGGAGCTTTGCGAGTGCGCGTTCCTCGATCTGGCGGACGCGCTCGGCGCTGACACCGAGTCGCTCGCCGACCTCGGCGAGCTTCTCGGCCGGCGCGTCGAAGCCGAACCGCGCCCCGACGACCTCGCGCTCGCGGTCGGTCAACCGCGACAAGAGCCCGCGCAGCTGCTCGCCGGCGATAGCGTCGACGACGTCCTCGTAGGCGGCCGCCGAGAGTGGATCCTCGAGCAGGTCGCCCAGCGTTCCAAGTTCGGTGTCCATGCTGATGATCGGCTCGTCGAGACTACGCTCGCGCGCGTCGGCGACCATCAAGGCTTCCGCTTGCTCGAGCTCGATGTTCGTTCGCTCGGCCAGCTCGGCGACTTTGGCGGAGCGCCGCTCGCCCTGGTAGATGCGCTGATGCTCGGACTTCAGCTGTGAGAGCTGGCGCAGCGCTTTCGGCGGCAGACGCAGCGGCCGCATGAAGTCGCTGCGCGCCTCCTGCAGCGACTGCCTGATCCACCAGGCGGCGAAGGCTGCGAAGGGGACGCCGCGCTCGGGGTCGAACCGCTGCAGCGCCCGCAGCAGCCCGACGATCCCTTCCTGGAGCAGGTCGGCCTGCTCGAGCCCCTCCGTCCGGTAGCGGCGCGCAGTTGAGTGGACGAGCGGCAGCAGCCGCCGAATCAGCTCCTCCCGCGCGACCTCGTCGCCGGCCCTCGCGCGCCGCGCAAGCACGTCGGCTTCGTCACCCGAAACGGCCTGCGACCGCTCGGCCTCGTCCCACAGCTCACGGGCTGCGACATCTCCGCCGCGATCGCCGGCGCTCCCCGCGAGCTCCCGCCTTACCGCCACGCTGCGATCGTGCCATAGGTCCTGCCTCGCGACGAGTCGCGGTTCGCGGACGAGGGGCCGCGGCGGCGAGCGCCGCCGCGGCCCGCTGCACGCTCCGCCTACTTCTCGATCGCCTTCTTCCCGGCTGCGCCGATCGTGATCCTCTTCGGCTTCCGCTCGGCCGGCTTCGGGATCCGTAGCTCCAGCACACCATCCTGGAAGCCGGCCTCGATCGAGTCGCTGTTGACCCCTTGCGGCAGCGTGAGCGTCCGGGCGAACGTGCCGTACGGACGCTCGACGAGCTGCGCGGCGCCCGTCTCGTCCGCAACGCGCGAGCCCGACAGCGAGAGCACGCTGTCGTTCACCTCGATGTTGACGTCCTCCGACTTCACCCCCGGCAGATCGATCTTGACCAGATACTCGTCCTCGGTCTCGTGCACGTCGACCGGCGGCGTGAAGCCGGTCAGCCGGCCACCGTTTCCGCCGCTCCGCAGCATCTCGTCCATGAGACGGAACGGCGCCGCAAGGAACGGATCCCGGATCAACAAGTTCGTCATCGCACACCTCCAGTCCGAAGATTCGCTGTCGTCGCGAAGTGGAGTAGGCCTTGCCGGCCGGCGTTCAAGCCCGCAGGTACCCGCGGCGACTACCAGCCGCCGCGGAGCAGCGAGCGGACGACGGCAAGCAGCTCTTCGATGCCTCCAGTCCCCCGCATCGCATGAAGCTCGTCCCCCGGCGCGGTCCAGCGCCCGCCGGCGGCAGACGGTGGCTGCGGGCCGAGCACGACGTGCTGGGAATCAGGCGCCGCGTAGCGCACCGACGCACCCGCACCTGGAGCCACCTGTCGCCGCTGAACCGCATGCAGCCGGTCATAGCCCGCGCGACGGCCTGGATCGCGCAACACCTCGTAGGCATCAGTCACCAACCGGAACCGATCCGGGCCGGCGCCGGAGCCACCACCGTCCGGATGCGTCAACCGCGCCACCCGCCTGTACGCCCGAGCGATCTCCTCCGGCGAGGCCTGCCGCCGCACCCCCAACACGACGTACGGATCCGGATCCTCACGACTCGTCATCGGCTTCCTACATATGCCCCGCGAACACGTACGCCAGACAGAGGAAGACGAGCCGCTCCCGTCCCGACAGCCGCCGCTCAGGGGGCCTTTGCTTGTGGACGATCCAGCGGCGCTGGAAGGCCTTCAGCCGCGCCGCTCAGTGCTCTCTGGGTCGCGCCCAGGTGCGTGAGTACCGCGAGGACGCGGCGGTGGCCGTCCTTGCTTTCGGGCACGTCGAGCTTCATCAGGACGTGGCGGACGTGGGCCTCGACGGTTCGCTCGCTGAGGTAGAGGCGTCTGGCGATTCCTGCGTTGGTGAGGCCTTCGGCCATCAGCTCGAGCACATCGCGTTCCCGGTCGGTGAGCTGCGCGAGCGGGTCGTGGTCGCCTCGGGTCGAGAGGAGGCTTGCGACGACCTTGGGGTCGAGCGCGGATCCTCCCTGGGCGACGCGTTCGGCGGTCGCGAGAAACTCGCCCACTTCCAGCACGCGGTCTTTGAGCAGGTAGCCGAAGCCGCCGAGCGCGACGAGTGCGACCGCGTGACTGGTTTCGATGTGTTGGGAGAGGACGAGCACGCCGAGGCGCGGGTGGGTCTCCTTGATCTCCCTCGCGGCTCGGGCGCCCTCGTCGGTGAAGGTCGGCGGCATCCGGATGTCGAGGACGACGAGGTCGGGCTCGTGCTCGCCGATCGCGGCCGGCAGCCCCTGTGCGTCGCCGAGCGAAGCGACGACCTGGTGTCCGCCGTCTTCGAACAGACGCCCGAGGCCCTCGCGGAGAAGAACCTGGTCCTCGGCGATCACGACGCGCACGGCAGCTCCGCGGTCAAAGCGGTACCGGCACCCGGGGCGCTCTCGATCCGCAGGGTCCCGCCGAGGGCGGTGATGCGATCGGATAGCCCTCGCAGCCCGGATCCATGCCTAACGATCGCACCGCCGATGCCGTCGTCGGCGATCGAGACGACGAGCTGCCCGTCTCGACGCTCCGCGCTGAGGAGGATCTTGGTGGCGTGGGCGTGCTTGACGGCGTTGGTGAGACCCTCGCAGCCGATGAAGTAGGCCGCTGCCTCGACGTCCCGGCTGAAACGCTCGCGCGGCGCGTCCACCTCGACGGGTACGGACGCCCGGCGGGCAAGCTCGTGGAAGGCCGGCGCAAGCCCCCGGTCGAGCTGCGACGGCGGCAGCCCGCGCGCAAGCTCGCGCAGCTCGTCGATCGCGACCGCGACCTCGGCGAGTGCGCTGTCGAGCGTGTCATGGGCGAGCTCCGGCGAGGACGTGCCGAGCTCGTGCTGGGCGTGGCGCAGCGCCAGCCCGATCGAGATGAGCCGCTGCTGCGCGCCGTCGTGGAGATCGCGCTCGATCCGGCGCCGCTCGTCGTTGCCGGCCGTGACGATCCGGGCGCGCGAGGCCTCGACCTCGGCCAGTTGGCGGCGCAGCTCGACCTGCAGGCGCGCGATCTCGATCGCGAGGCCGCCTGCCTCGACGACGTTTCGAAGCAGCCTGGGATCATCGTCGCCCGCGGCGTCGTGGAGCACCATCCCGAGCGGCTCGCCGCCTCGCTCGAGCGGGATCCGATCACGCCCGTCATTGGGAGAATCGGAGGCGGGCATTCCCCGCCCGTCGACGTAGAGCTCGCTCTCGGGCAGGAAGAAGAGGAGCTCGAGCCGCTCGTCCGACAACACCGCACGAAGCACGCCCTCCATTCCTTCCGGCGCCGCGCGGCCGGCGCGCAGATCCTCGAGGAAGTCGGCCATCCGCCGCAACGCGTCGTAGCGGGCGCGGTTGAAGCGGCGATCGACCGCGCCCTGCACCCGCGCGCGGAGCGGGCGAAAGGCGACCGCGACGACGAGCGTCGCTCCCGCGGTTGCCCACCCTGACCCTCGCCCGAGCAGCGTCCCGAGCAGCACGACTGTCGCTGCGAACGCCGCCCCAAGGATGATCGTGAGCGCGGTGTAGACGAGCGTGCGGTTGACGACGACGTCGATCTCGTACAGGCGGTGGCGGAGGATGGCGACGCCGGCGACGAGCGGAACGCTCGCGAAGCAGACGCCGAGCACCGCGATCCGGAGCTGCAGATGTCCCACCGGCCAGATGAGCCAGGTCGACATCACGAGAGCGGCCACGGTCGCGGCGAGAGCGCCGACTGCGAGGACGAGCTTGAGCTGCTGACGCTCGATACCGCGTGCTCGTCGCAGGCGGACGACCATCGCCGCCGCTCCGAGCGCGATGCCGGCGAGCACGAAGAGCCAGCCGACGAAGTCGACAGCGGCGATCGCCCCGCGTGCACCCGCCAGTCCGAACGGGTTCGACACCTGCGCGAACGGCTCGGCGTACCGCCCGGGGCGGAGCGTCCCCGCGAGCATCAGCAGCCCGATCCCGACGAGGAGGCTCGCGAGCGCCAGTCGCCACCGCCGCGAGGGGTGCCGCCCGTCCGGGAAGAGAAGCAACGAGAGGCCGAGCAACCCCGCCGTTGCCTCGCCGATCACGCTGTTGAAGACGGCCGCCGCGGAGGCGCCGGCGAGCCGGTCGGTCGCATGCAGGCCGACGTCGGCGTACTGCCAGCTGAGCAGCTGGACGCCGTTCGCGAGGCCGGTGCCGAGGAAGATCCAGCCAATCCTGTTCTCTGGCACGCGCCGAGCGACGATCGCCCCCACGGACGCGAACGTCAGCGCGACGATCAGGAACGAGACGCCGCCCACCCCAGAGAAGATGTCGCTCGGCAGGACGCGACCCGGACCGATCGCCAGCAAGACGAGCGTCGCAACCCCGATCGCGACGCAGACACCCCAGAGGAGCGCCGCAACCCGGCGCCGGCTCACGTAGCCGGCTCCCACGGCGACGGCCTCCGCTGGAGCTGTGCTCTCTTCGCACGCTCGGGGCGCAGTCGGGGCCGCCGACGCAAGCTCGTCCACCTAGCCATTCTCACCCTCGCCGTCTCGCCTGGCCAGCGCGCTGGTACTGCGGCGCGAATACGTACTGGCGCTGAGGCAGCTGAAGCGCTGCCGCCGATGACGCGGCGGCAGACCGGTCGTAGCGTCGCAGCCAGAAGCTCGACACGACGACACGGAAAGCGAGGGCGACATGGCAAGAGCAACGATCGACTCTCTCCGCGCGGCAGCTACCTGCTGCATCGCCGGCGCCGCGGCGACCAGCCTCGGCGGCATCGTCGTCCAGGGAATCGTCCAGCCGAGGACGAGTGTCTCGGACCACAGGTGGAGCTATCCGTGGTCGAGCGGCGCGCTCGTTCCCGTCTCGGTCCTCTGGGCGTCGTTGCACGTCTTGGTCTTCCTCGGCCTGCTCGGGTTCGCGCGGAGCGGCCTCGCCGGCTCGAGCCGTTCCGCGCGCCTCGGCACCACACTCGCACTCGTCGGCACCGCCCTGCTCTTCGTCGGAGAGCTGGCGTCGATCCCGATCCGCACCCAGCGCACCGCCGACACGGGCGCCGCGATCGTAGGCGCCGTCTTCGGGCTGGCCATCCTGCTGACCGCGGTCGGGTTCCTGACGGCCGGGATCGCCACTCTGCGGGCGCGGCTCTGGCACGGCTGGCGGCGCTTCACACCGCTAAGCGCCGGGATCGCAACGACCGCGCTCCTCGGCGTGAACGTCACCAAGGCGCTACCGACCGGCGTCGCCGTCTACGGCCTCTGTGTGCTCGCACTCGGGATCGCCCTCTACACGCAGCCCGTGCCCCAGCGAGAGGAACGCCCCGCGCGCGCCATGCAGGAGCAAGCGGCATGAGCGACACGACCGCTCCGATCGAGCTCTCCCCGAGGCAGCGATCGCGCGCTTCTCGGGCGCGCCACGGAGTCCGGGCGGCCGCGCGGTGGGTGCACCTGGCGCTCGCGCTCGCGGTCGTCGGAGGCGTCTTCGTGCAGGTCTACTTGATCGGCTCGTACATCTTCGGCGCCGGGCAGAGCGCGCTCGACGCCCACAAGACGGCGGGCTGGACTGTCCACGGGTTCGAGCTGTTGGTGCTCGTTGCCGCGCTCGTCGCCTGGCTTCCCTGGGTCGAGCTCCTCCTCTCGTTGCTGCTCGCGGTGATCGGGACCGTGCAAGTCAGCCTCGCGAACGAGCACCGCTGGATCGGCGGTCTGCACCCTCTGCTCGCGCTCGTCGTAGTCGGCCTTGCAGCAACGCTCGCGCTGCGCGCGATCCGCCGGCGCCGCGACGCACGCCTCCCGCAGAGCGGTATTGATGCGTAGCAACGCCGCCTCGGTCCTGCTGATGTCGAACCGCCTGATCCTCATAAGAGGGCATGGCCTTCGACGATCCCGCAGCCGATGATGAGAACGTGCATCACGAGCAGACGAGCAGGGCCGCCCTGCTTCTGCTCACGGTTGCGGCGGCCCTCGCCATCGCGGTTCCGTCAGCGGGCTCCGAACCGCGCGCGCAGGTGATCCGCCTGCTGTGGATCCAGACGTCCGACCACCCGAGCGGGAAGAAGCGCTCGTGGACGAGCGAGCTCATGAACGCGGGCCGGCAGTTCGGCAAGCCGGCCGGCGTGAAGGTCGGCGCCGAGGTCGGGTTCTCGCACGGCGCCGACTACGTCGGCGGCGTCAAGCTCCCGGGCGGCGTCCTCGAGTACTCCGGCAAGGCGAGGCACCTGCCTGGGGACGGGGGCATCGTCATCCCGGTCGTCGACGGCTCGGGGGCGTTCGCCGGCGTCAAGGGCACGTACACGCTGTCCGACCGCGACGGCGCGCACTACAAGCTCCTCGTCCTACGCCTCCAGTACGGCTGAGCCCTGCGGGATGATCAGCTCGAACCGCGCGCCGGGCGTGCCCTCACGGTAGAAGAGCTCGCCGCCCGTCGCCTGCGCGTACGCACGTGCGATCGCGAGGCCGAGCCCGCTGCCGACTCCCGCGTCCGAACGGGTGAAGCGGTCGAACAACCCGTCCCGCAGATCCTCGGGCACTCCGGCGCCGGAATCCTCGACCAACACCCGCAGGGTCGTGTCCTTGCGCAGCGCACTGACACGGATCGGCGGCGCGCCATGACGGACGCTGTTCGTGAGCAGGTTCGTGACGATCCGGTCGAGCACGAGCGGGTCGGCGACCACCGCGAGATCCGTCGGGACGTCGACGTCGACAGCCAGCCCCTGCGGCACGGCCCCTGAAACGATCTCGCGGAGAACGCTCGAGAGCACGATCGGGCGCGGAGTCACGCGGATCGCGCGCGCGTCGAGACGCGAGAGGTCGAGCAGCTGCTCGATCAGGCGCCGCATCCGATCGGACTGCCGATACGCCATCTCGATCAACTCGTCCCGCGTCTCGGGCGGAAGCTCGATCCGCTGGACGAGCGTGGCCAGCGCACCGTAGATGGACGTCGCCGGCGTGCGCAGCTCGTGCGAGGCGATCGCGACGAAGTTCAGCTTCAGCTCGTCGAACTGCCTCGTCTGCTCGTGAAGCTGCGCGCGCTCGATCGCAAGCGCAACCCGCTGCGCGACGAGCTGCAAGAGCTCGACGTCGTCGTTGCTGAAGATGCGCGGGGCGAGAGTGCCGACGTGAATGACGCCGATCGCGCCGGCGCCGATCAGGAGAGGAACGCCGAGCATCGACTCGATTCCCTTCTCGCGCAGGATCGGGTTCAGCACGGGGTACGTCGCGAGGTCGTCGATGATCACCGGCCGCTTCGTCGCCGCGACGCGACCGGCGAAGCCGCCGCCCATCGGGATCCTCACGCCGGCGACAACCTCCTCCTCGATCCCGAGCGCAGCGCGTGCGACGAGCTCGTCCGTCTCTCGGTCGAGCAGCAGCACCGCACAGGTGTCGGCGACGAGGACGTCGCGGATCCGCGGCAGCAGGACTTCGAGCAGCTCGTCGAGCTCGAGATGCGCAAGGGCGGCGTCCGTGACGACCTGCACGTGCTCGATCCGCCGGCGCGCCCGCCGCTCCGCCTCGAAGAGCCGCGCGTGCTCGAGCGCCACCGCCGCGCGGTCGGCCGCGAGCTGCAGCAGGTCGACGTCGTCCGCGTCGAACCGACGCCGGTACAGCGTCCCGACGTGGAGCACGCCGATCACGCCGCCGGCGACGACCAGCGGCACCCCGAGCATCGACTTGATCCCCTTCTCGCGCAGGATCGGGTTCAGCACGTCGGCCTCGTCGACGTCATCGAGGACGACGGGATGCTTCCCGGCGGCGACCCGGCCGGCGAAGCCGCCGCCGACCGGGATGCGAACGCCGGACTCGACCTCCTCCTCGATCCCGACGGCGGCGCGCGCGACCAGCTCGTCGGTGTCCTCGTCGAGCAGCAGCACGGCGCAGGTGTCGGCACCGAGGATGTCGCGGATCCGCGGCAGGAGCACGCGAAGCAGCTCCTCGACCTCGAGATGTGCGAGCGCGGCGTCGGTGACGGCCTGGAGCCGCTCCAACCGATCCGCGTTGCCGCGAAGACCCGCCTCCATCTGCATTCCCGGAGCTTCCTGCCCTGTGGATTAGCTGTGGAAACCGCGTCAGTTCGTGGGATCCGTTTGTGGACGAAGCCGCTGCCGCAGGCGTTGCGCGAGGGTGACCGGCAGGTCGTCGTCATCCGGCGGATAGAGCCGGTGATCCCACACGAGCACGTGCAGCCGCTCGATCTCCTCGATCAGGAGGACGATCGCCCGGCCTGCGGCAGATACCTCGAGGCGCGCGTCCTGTTGGAGACCCGCACCCCAGCGCCGCAATTGCTCGAGCTCGTCCGCGCTGAGCCCAGCTTGCTCCACCGGCTCACGATACTGCGGTTCGCGCCGCCGTGCGAATACGTGGATCGAGCAGGCCGTAGACGATGTCGACGATCAGGTTCAACGCCATGATCGCGAGCGCAAGAAAGAGGACGCTGCCCGCGGTCAGCGGGAGATCACGTTGCTGCGCACCGCGCCGCAACATGCCACCGAGCCCCGGCAAGTCGAACACCGTCTCGATGAACACGACACCGCCAAGCGATGTCGCGGCCTGCACACCGATCATCGTCACGAGCGGCAGCGTCACGTTCCGCAGCAGGTGTGCGCGCACGATGCGCCCCTGGCCGGCGCCCTTCGCCTTCGCGGTGCGCACGTACTCCTCGTTCAACTCCTCGATCACGAGCGCGCGGATCATCATCGTGAACAGCGCTGCGTTCACGACCCCGAACGTGATCCACGGCAGGATCAGGTGCTCGGCCCAGTGCGCGAGACCGTCGCACCCGGTCGAGAGGTTGTTGACGCTGCAATAGCCGCGCGCCGGCAGCACGTTCAGCCGGTGACCGAAGACGTAGCTGAGCACGAGCCCGAGCAGGACGGGGTGGATCGACAGCCCGACGATCACCAGGAACGAGGATCCTCGGTCGAGCAGGGACCTCGGCCGGAGCGCGGCGAGCATTCCGAGCGGGATCGCGATCAGCAGCCAGACGACGAGGCCGCCGGCGACCAGCGAGAGGGTGACGGGGGTCGCCTGGACGAGCCGCGTCGTGACCTTCTCCCGGGTGACGTAGGAGCGGCCGAGGTCGCCGTGGCGGACGAACTGCCAGACGTAATGGGCGTACTCGCCCATCATCGCGCCGTGGAGCCGGTACTCGGTCGGCGCCCGGCGCGCGAATCGCGAGTCGTTCCGGGGCATCACGAAGAACGCCACGAAGACGAGCAGCGTGACCGCGAAGAACAGGAGGACATGCGAAGCAATCCGCCCGATCACGAAGCTGCCCATCTCTCGCGACACTACTCAGCAGGCGGGCGAGCGGTTCGCCGCGTCTACGATGGCCCCCGATGAGCACGACCGCCGAAACCCGCAGCGCGCTCGTCGAGGACCTGATCGGGCGGTTCCCCGAGGTACCCGCGGAAGCGGTGCTGAAGGAGGATCTGCTCCGCACGGGCATCGCGTTCGACGAGTTCGCGCTGACCGACAACCTCGACGGCGAGGTCAAGCCGAAGTCGTACTTCATCTTCTCGTTCGACCAGAAGCCGCTGGCCGAGCTCGGCGCCGCTGCGTTGCGGCGCCCGCCGGAAGAGATCGCGTTGACGGGTGGGCCGTACGAGCTCCGGCGGACGATCGTGTCGGTGCGCGTCAACCCCGAGTCGCCGTATCGCATCTCCGGTAACGAAGAGGGGCTCGTGTTGTCACTCGAAGGCCGGCTGCTCGCGGACGTCGCGCTGCCGCCGATGCCCGAGTACTACCGCCACCTCCTCGACAACGGGAAGACGGTGATGGAGACCGCACCCACGATCCAGTGGGGCTACCTCATCTACCTCACGGTGCTACGCCTCTGTCAGTACTTCGGCGCGCACGAGGAGTGCAAGTTCTGCGACATCAACCACAACTGGCGCCAGCACCGGCAGGCGGGCCGGCCGTACACCGGCGTGAAGCCGGTCGACGACGTCCTCGAGGCGTTGGCGTTGATCGACCGCTACGACGTCGAGCGCGTCTCGACCGCGTACACGCTGACGGGCGGCTCGGTGACTTCCTCGGTCGACGGTTTGGCCGAAGCGGACTTCTACGGCCGCTACGCCGAAGCGATCGAGGCTCGGTTCCCGGGACGCTGGATCGGCAAGGTCGTCGCGCAGGCGCTGCCGAAGGCGGACGTGCAGCGCTTCAAGGACTACGGCATCTCGATCTACCACCCGAACTACGAGGTCTGGGACAAGCGGCTCTTCGAGATCATCTCGCCCGGCAAGGAGCGCTACGTCGGCCGCGAGGAGTGGCACCGGCGGATCTTCGACGCGGCCGACGTGTTCGGCCCGTCGCACGTGATCCCGAACTTCGTCGCCGGCGTCGAGATGGCGAAGCCGTTCGGCTTCGAGTCGATCGACGAGGCGATCGCGTCGACGGTCGAGGGACTCGATCACTTCATGTCGCGCGGGATCACGCCGCGGTTCACGACGTGGTGCCCGGAGCCGACCACGCCGCTCGGCCGCGACAACCCGAACGGCGCGCCGCTCGAGTACCACGTGCGGTTGCTCGGCGCGTATCGCGAGGCGTTGTCTCGTCACGGGTTGTCGGCCCCGCCCGGCTACGGCCCGTCCGGGCCGGGGAACGCGGTCTTCTCGGTCTCCTCGTTCATGGATACCTTGACGTCGTGAGCCTGCACGACATCTCCGCGAAGGTCGAGGCGGGCGACCGGATCGACACCGCCGAGGCGGCAACGCTCTGGCGCCACGCGCCGGACGAGGAGCTGCAGCGGCTGGCGGGGATCGCGCGTGGGCGGTATCACGACGCCGACCGCGCGACCTACATGGTGATGCGGATCATCAACTACACGAACGTGTGCGTCGCGCAGTGCGACTACTGCGCCTTCTATGTGCTGCCGAACCAGTCCGGGGGCTACGTCCTCTCCCGCGAGGACGTCTTCGCAAAGATCGACGACCTGCTGGAGGTCGGCGGCGACCTCGTCGCGTTCAACGGCGGCTTCAACCCCAAGCTGCCGCTCGACTACTACTGCGACCTGTTCGCATCGGTGCGCGAGCGGTACGGCGAGCGCGTCGAGTTCTATGCGCTCACGGTCGCGGAGTTCGTGTTCCTCGCGGATCGAGCGGGGTTGTCGTACGCGGACGCGGCTGCGCGCCTGCGCGAGGCGGGTGTGCACTGGGTGACCGGCGGCGGGAGCGAGATCCTCACCGAGGACTTCCGCGCGCGGCACGCGAAGTTCAAGTACACGGTCGCGGATTACTTCGAAGCGCAGCGCGCGCTTGTCGACGCCGGTCTGCGCACGACGGCGACGATGGTGATCGGGTTCGACGAGACGCTCGACGAGCGGCTGGAGCATCTGCAGCGCACGCGCGACTTCCAGGACGAGACGGGCGGGCTCTTCTCGTTCCTGTGCTGGACGTACAAGCCGTACGGCACGGCGTTCGGCGGCCGCGAGATCGAGCCGCGCGAGTACTGGCGTCACATCGCGCTGTCGCGGATCTTCCTCGACAACGTCGTACACATCCGCACGTCGGTGCTGACGCAGAACGAGGAGGCGTTCCGGGCCCTCGACTACGGCGCGGACGATTTCGATCTCCCGATCGAGGACGAGGTCACGCAGAAAGCGGGCGCCCGCATCGAGCTCGATCTGGAAGCCCTGCTCGAGGTCCCGCGGAGCCTCGGCTACACGGTCGAGTACCGCCGCGCCGAGCGGCCGACGCTCTTCGCGTAGTCGCACATTCGGCGCACAATTTTCCGCCTTCGGACACAGTTGCTCTGAGCTTCCTCTGAGCCGGCTCTGACGCGCGTCGGAGCCGGCTC
>Ga0157369_10007793_pt1 | contig 12322 bp, 10 predicted proteins | sample C25metaG_FD_113461 | JGI IMG/M metagenome (GOLD analysis project Ga0157369, IMG submission 113461) | Corn rhizosphere microbial communities from Kellogg Biological Station, Michigan, USA - C2-5 metaG | ecosystem: Host-associated > Plants > Roots > Rhizosphere > Soil | place: USA: Michigan...
CCGCCCGCACCGGCGATGTCCTCACCGCCGAGGCCCGGGTGCGGTCCCGTTACGGACGCAACGGCATCTATGACGTCACCGTGACGCATGATGCCCGCCTGGTCGCCGAGTTCCGCGGCCGCAGCCACCAAGTGCGCGAGCCGCGTCAGTAGGCGATTAAGGGCCGGATCACGTCCGGCCGGTAGTCATCGGGCGCAGTGCCGTGGATTCCAGGTCGGCCTGAGATTCGCGGTCGGCCCGGACGGCGCCGTCCACGTAGGTGACGGTGTTCGTCAAGACCGCGGGGATACGGGGACCGGGGAGGATGACCCCGACGAGGTTCAGCGGGTCGACGGCCGACAGGCGGACCGTCTCGCCGGCCCGGGGCCGCTTGCGCACCTCGCGCAGCACGTCCACCGCGTCCGGGTGGGCGTACTGCTCGCCGCTGAAGCCGTTGACGAAGCGGCCGCCGCGAATAAGGCCGCGGGCCTCCAGGCGGCGGAACGCCCACAGCACGTCGCGCCACGGCACCGCGAGGTTCTCCCGGGCCAGCAGGTCGCGGAACACCACGCCCCAGCGGGCCGCCAGCTGCTCGGCGACGGCCTCCGCGAGCTCGTCCGGGTCGTCATCGGCGGCCGCGGGCGGCAGCAGCGACCAGCGGCCGCCGGCCCTGGTGGCGCGCTGGCCCGCGCGGCGCAGCCGGGGCCGCGCGGGGGCGAACGTGGCGCTGGCCAGCAGCCGCCCGGCGAGCAGGGACCGCACGGCCCGGAAGCCGTCCGCGGTCACCAGGCCCCTGGCCACGCCCTCCCACAGCGCCTCGGTGACCGCCTCCGGTGCCTGGCCAGCCTGGGCGGCCAGGTCGGCCGGGAACAGGGCACCGCGCCCGGCCAGCACCGAGAGCACGTCACTGGTCGGTCCCGGACCGGGGGGCACGGGCACCCGGTCGCCGCGCGCCGCCCGCAGCAGCCACGGCAGGTCCTCGCGGACCGCCAGCGTGATCGGCGTCGCCCGGGACGGGCTCAGCCCCCGGCCGCGAGGGACATCCTCGGCGTCGTCTTGCCGCAGGGACAGCCGCCCCCAGGAAACCTCGCCGGACAGGCACAGCCCGTCTAGCCATTCCCGCTGGTACCCGGTAACCCTGGCGGCCAGCACGGACTCCTCCCAGGCGCCCGCGGCCAGCTCGAACCCCTGCAGCTGCTCAACGACGGACAGCAGGCCGGGGCTGCCCTCGCGCCGGGTGCCTTCCGTGACGTGCTGCCAGTGCAGCAGGAACCTCATGAAGTCCTGCGGGGTCACCGGCTCGATCTCGCGCCGCTTGCGCTCGCGGGTGTAGGCGTGGATCCGGGTCAGCAGGCGGCGGGCGCAGAACTCCTCGGGACCGGCCGGGTCGGTGAACCGGCCGCGCAGCGCGAAGCCCTCGTTCTCCAGCTGCAGCAGCGCCATCTCGGCGTCGGAGGGCGGCAGCCCGCTGGCGGCGGCGAGATCGGGCACGGTGGCCGGGCCGAGCATGTCCAGGTGCCCGCGCACCATGTCGGCGGCGGCCTCGGGGCTGGTCTCGGGGCCGTCCACCAGCCGGCGCCGCTCCGTCGCGCACCAGAACGCGCCGCCGCGGACCGCGGCGGCGCGGCCGGCCGCCGCGAGCTCGCAGAACAGCGCGGCCCAGGCGGCCACCGGGCGCAGGAGGTACGCGGTGAGCAGCAGGTCGTGCAGCTCGTCGGCGTCGCGGGGTTCCGGCCGCGCCTCCGAGCGGACCCGGGCGATCGCGTCCGGGTCCAGGCGGGCCAGGTCCCGGGCCTCAACCGGCAGGCCGCGCGGTACCCGGACGTTGCGGCTGCGCCGGTTCTCGAACTCGCCGTCGTCCAGGTAGGTGAACGGCGCGCCGTTCAGGATCTGGTGGGCGAGCACCGACGGCTCGGTGGTGTCCCGCACCAAGACGGTGATCCGGCCCGATTCGATCCCGGCCACCATTGACCGCAGGCCGTCGATGTCCATCGCCTCGTGCAGGCAGTCATCGAGCGTCTGGCGCACCAGCACGTGGTCGGGGATCTCCATCGGGCCCGGTGCCACGTTCTCCTGGCAGGCGGCCAGCACGGGGAACACCGCGGCCATGAGGTCGTCTGATTCCATCCGCTGGATGGCGGGCGGGTTCTTGCGCCCGCCCCGCATCCGCAGCACGGTCAGCGACGTGTTCAGGTTCCAGCGCCAGCGGGACTGGAACAACGGCGCGGTCAGCACGGCCTGGCGCACCACCCGCTCCACCGACGCCGAGGCGAGGAACTTGGGCACCCGGTCCAGGGGGAAGCTGTGCTGCGGCCCCAGCGACAGCAAGATAGCGTCATCGCTGGCCGAGGCCTCCAGCTCGAAGTCGAACGTCACGCAGAACCGCTTGCGCAGCGCCAGCCCGAATGCCCGGTTGAGCCGCGCCCCGAACGGAGCGTGCCCGACCAGCTGCATGCCCCCCGCCTCGTCGAAGAACCGCTCCAGGATGATCGTGTCCATGGTCGGCAAGGCCCCCAGCGCCGCCAGCGCCGCGTGCAGGTAGCCGACGATCGTCGCGGCCGCCGCCCCGCCCACCCCGCACTCGGCGGCCAGCCAGCCGAGCGCCTCGTCGCGAGAACGCGCCCCGACCGCTGCCCGCAGCTCCGATACCTCCTGCGACAACTCCACCGTCCGGCCGGGCGCCTCGCCCCGCCAGAACGGCACCGAGGGCGGCGCGCCCTCGGCGTCCAGGACCCGGACCACCCCCGGCTCTACCCGCCGGATCCGCCACGAGTGCGTGCCGAGCAGGAAGATGTCGCCGGGCGAGCTCTCCACCGCCCAGTCCTCGCTGACCGTGCCCAAGACGGCCTCGTCCGGCTCGGCCACCACCCGGAAGTCGCCGAGCTCGGGGATCGCCCCGCCCGAGGTCAAGGCGGCGAGACGGGCGCCGCGGCGAGCCTTCAAGACGTCGTTCACCTGATCCCGGTGCAGGTAGTAGGCCCGGCGCCCGCGCCCGGTGCGGATGCCCTCGGCGAGCATCTCGACCACGTCGTCGAAGGCCTCCCGGGACACGGCGGAATACGGCGCGGCCCGCCGCACCAGGCCAAACAGCTCATCGGCGGACCAGGGAGCGGCCGCGCACTCGGCGACGAGCTGCTGAGCCAGGATGTCCAGCGGCGCCTGCGGGATCACGATCGCGTCCAGCCGGCCCGACCGCACGCCGCGCAGCAGCGCGGCGCACTCCACGAGCTCGTCGCGCGAGGTCGGGTACAACCGCCCGGCCGGGGTGCCGGTGCGCGTGTGATTGGACCGTCCGACCCGCTGCAGGAACGTGGCGAAGCTGCGCGGCGACCCGATCTGGCACACCAGCTCGACCGGCCCGATGTCGATGCCCAGCTCCAGCGAGGCCGTCGCGACCAGCGCCCGCAGGTCACCGGAGCGCAGCCGCCGCTCCACCCGCTGCCGCCGTTCCCGCGACAGCGATCCGTGGTGGGCGGCCACGCGGGCACCCATCTCCTCGCCGAGGCGCTCGCCCAGCTCGTGCGCGACGCGCTCGGCCATCCGCCGGGTGTTGACGAACACCAGCGTGGTCCGGTGCTCGCACACGTGGGCGGTGATCAGGTCGAGGATCTGCGCCATCTGGCTGCCGGTCGCCACCGCGCCGAGCTCGTCGTCGGGCAGCTCAAGGGCGAGGTCCAGCGCCCGCTGGTGGCCGGTGTCGACGATCGCGCAGCTACCGTCCGCGCCAACCAGCAGCCGGGCGATCGCGTCGATGGGGCGCTGCGTCGCCGACAGCCCCACGCGCTGCACCGGCGCCGCCGCGGCGTGCGCGACCCGCTCCAGCGTCAGCGCTAGGTGCGATCCGCGCTTGTTCCCGGCCACGGCGTGGATCTCATCCACGATGACGGTGGCGACATTGCGCAGCATCGCGCGGCTGCGCTCGGCGGTGACCATGAGGAACAGCGATTCCGGCGTGGTGATCAGGAAGTCCGGCGGCCGTTTCAGCATGGCGGTGCGCTCGGCGGCGGCGGTGTCCCCGGTGCGGACCGCGACCCGGATGTCGGGCGCCGGGTACCCCATCGCAGTCGCCACGGCGGCGATCTCCCGCAACGGCGCTTCGAGGTTCTGCTGGATGTCCACCGCCAGTGCCTTCAGCGGGGACACGTACACCACCGACGGGCCGGGCAGCATTTCCCCGGCCGCCTCCCACGCCCGGTAGAGGCGGTCAATGCACACCAGGAACGCCGCCAGCGTCTTACCGGACCCGGTCGGGGCGGCGATCAGCGCGTGGCCGCCCCCCGCGATCTCCCGCCACCCGGCCGCCTGCGGCTCGGTGGGACCGTCAGGGAACCGCTGTTCGAACCAGCCGCGCACAGCAGGATGAAACGACCGCAGCATTCGCCCACGGTACCTCGCACCACTGACATTCGGGCAGTTGAGCGGGACAGGCGCGCACGGCTCGTTCGGTGGAGACTGGCTTGGCTGCTTGCCTCACATCACGGACGGCCAGCCGCCGGATGTCCAGCCGAGCAAGTTGATGCCGAGTTCGGGCGTGCCGTTCATGTTGGCCGCGTAGTAGTGGTACACGAGCAGGTCGCCATCGGTGTCGTGCAGCACGCTCTGACCGCCGGGGCCGATGACGTTGCCGTGGGTGGCCAGGATCTGCGTGCCGCCGCCGCTGGTCATGGCCGTGCCGCTCTCATCGGTGTACGGCCCGGTCGGGCTGGTTGACCGGCCGACCATGATCCGGTAGGTGCTGTTCACGCCCCGGCAGCAGTAGTCGAAAGACACGAACAGGTAGTAATAGCCGCCATGCCGGTAGATGTAGCTGGCCTCTTCGGCATCGGGCGACGGCCGTTGGGCGATGCTATACCGGGTGGTGTTCGAGGCTGCCTGCTTGCCCGTGGCCGGATCGATCTGGATCATCTTGACGCCACTCCAGAACGAGCCGAACGACAGCCACCACCGTCCCGAGGAATCAACCAGCAGCGCCGGGTCGATCGCGTTGAAGTTGTCCGTGGCCTGGGAGGCGTAAACCAGGCCCTGGTCGTGCCAGCTGCCGGGAGCGGCAGTGGAGCTCGTGGCCAGGCCGATCGCTGAATGGTTGGAACCGAAGCTGGATACCGCGTAGTACAGCCAGTAGGTGCCATTGTGGAACGAGACATCCGGTGCCCACGGATCGGTGATGGTGCCGTAGGCGCTGGCCCAGCTCACCCCGTTGGGGAAGACCGAGCCGTCCCTGGTGAAGTGAATCCGGTCCGTCGAGGTGCGGATCTCGATGCCCTGGTGCGTTGAGAACAAGTAGTAGGTGCCATTGGCGGCCCGTACCATCGACGGGTCGTGCACGCTAACATCACCGGTCACGGTTCCGGGGCTCGGATACCCGGCGGCGGCCGCCGGGATGGCCGTCGTCCCTGCCAGGCCGAGCGCGAGAAGTGCTCCCCGGGCCAGGCAGCGCCGCATCCAATGTCGCATCTGCCCGCCTCCTTTCGTGCCCGCGATCGTGAGCGCTAACAAATCAGCGGTCAACGTCCGCGGCGGACGCCGGGCGCGCACGCCCGCGGCGCGATGCCCCCCGCACTGCCCCGGGCCAGGACAGATGCCGCGTCAGGGGACGGCCCGCGGCGCTCGGGCCCGCGTCGAAAGTTTCAGGACGGCCTTTGGCGATTCTGGCACGGGGATAGCCGGCGGGCTCAGAATGGCGCGCCATCCGGGGCCTATAGCCCGGTGGTCGCCCTCACCTTCCCGGCGTCCACGGCGGCCTGGAGCGTGGCGTGGTCGCGTTCATTCTGGTCGGCGTAGGTTTCGGCGAAGTCGGCGATCGCGTTGTCGAACTTGGCGGAGCCGCCCAGGTAGGCGGCCAGGGCCACCCGGTCGCCGGAACGGGCGTGCGCCCGCGCGAGGGTCCACCCGCACATGCGGGCGTAGACCTTCATGCCCGACGGGATCATCTGCTCGATCGGCACGGACAGCTTCCAGTCCTTCAGCTGGCGCACGTAGTAGTCCCGGTCCACCCCGTCCGGGCCGGTCAGGTGAGTCCAGCCCAGGAAGATGTCGCCTTCGGCCTGCATCAGGTGCTGCCCGGCGACCACCCGCTCGCCCTGGTTCCGGTACTGGCTGCGCCCGCAGTAGGGGGCCAGCACGGACGGCTGGGCCTCCTTGGCCTGCAGGAACAGCGGCTCGGTCCCGTCTCCGCCCTCCATGAGGACGATCCACGCCCGGGTGCCGACGCTGCCCACCCCGACCACCTTGCGGGCCAGCTGGATCAGGGTGAAGTACTCGACCATGTGCCTGCGGTCGGACTGCAGGGTGCGCCGGTACTTTTCGAGCACCTCGCGGATCTGGTCATAGATCTCTTCGGCCCGCGCGTTGGGGAAGATCTCCTCGACCGGCTGGATGAGCGGGGGCTCGCTGACGATCCGCCGCTGCCCGTCGACCTCCGTGGTGAGCTTGCTCAGCGCCTTCATGCTGTCGCTGGAGCGCGCCTTGGCCACCATCTTCTCAGTGAGCTTGACCCTCTTGGCCTTCAGCTGCGACCGGAACTCGGCGATGGCGTCGTCAACGTCCAGGTGCGCGTACCACACGTCCATGAAGGGCTGCTCCGCGAACGCGCGCATCGCCGTCCGGTAGCTCTCGGTCGCCGCGAGCTCGATCTGGCGGCGGTCCTTGCCGGCGAACCCGTTGTCCCGGCCGGCCACGGCCAGGCTCGCCGCCAGCCGCTTCACGTCCCACTCGAACGGGCCGGGCAGCGTCTCGTCGAAGTCGTTGACATCGAAGACCAGCCGCCGCGAGGGCGAGGCGAACGCCCCGAAGTTGGACAGGTGCGCGTCCCCGCACAGCTGCACCCGCAGCCCCGACGTGGGCGTGGTGGCCAGGTCGGCCGCCATCGGCAGCGCCGCGCCCCGGTAGTACGTGAACGGCGACACGAGCATCCGCCCGTGCCGGATCGGCACCAGCTCCGGCACCCGGCTCTTCGCCTGCTCCAGCAGCTGGCCGACCGGGTTCCGCCCGCGATCCGGCTTGAACTCCGCGTGTGACTCCAGCGGGGCGTAACCCCTGGCGTCCTTGCCCTTGGCCACCCGGTCCGCGCGAGTCAGCTGCTTCGCTGCCTCAGCCCGCGTCGCCCGCGTGGCAGTCTCCGTCTTGCCAGCCATAGTTCTCTCCTTCCGTCTAGCCCACGAGGTGGACCATGGGCACGATCTAGTGGCTAGTGATGTTCTTGCGGGGTCGCGGCTCGCGGCCCGGAACCAGGTCGCCAGCCCGCGCCGAGCGTGCCTTGCGCTGCCGCTACGCCGCTGCGGCCACCGCCCCGGCCGCGCAGCACGGAGGCGACGCTAACGGCGATGATGCCGCCGGCTATCGGGCCGACCAGGTACGCCCACCACGAGGTCCAGTTGCCGAGAATCAGGGCAGGCCCGAGCGACCTGGCCGGATTCATCGACGCGCCGCTGACCGGAGAGCCCCACAGCCCGGCCAGCGCGATGTAGGCGCCCACGCCAATGGCGGCCAGCGGCCCGATCTGCTGCGCGCCCGACGCGGTGCCGAGGATCACGCTCACCAGGCCGGTGGTCAGGACTAGTTCCCATACCAGGGCGATGCCGGTCGAGATGCCGGGGCCGGGCAGGGTAAGCCCCGCGCTGCCATGCTTGCCAATCAGCGCCCACAGCAGCAGCGTGGCCAGCGCGGCGCCGAGGAACTGGGCGACAACGTAGGCCGGGACGCGTCTCCACGGGAAGTCACCGCGGGCTGCGAACGCCATGCTCACCGCCGGGTTGAGGTGCGCGCCGGAGACCGTCCCCATGAACAAGATGATGGCCGCCACCATCAGCGCCGGTGCCACCACGCGCGCGGTGTAGGGGACCGCGTTGCCGCCGAACCTGGCATTCACCATGCCACCGCCGACGGCTACCAGGACCAGGAAGAACGTCCCCAGTAGTTCGGAGAACAGCCGCCGCCCCTCGTAGCTGTCGTCCCAGAAGTCGAACTCCCCGGTTACCGAGTTCGGCTGCCCGATGGACCGCAGCGCGGCCTCGCTACGCCGGATGGCCTCGTGCTGACCAGGCTCCGGAAGGCCGGCTCGCTCGCCCGCCTGGTTTGTCATAGAACACCCTCTTCCGGGTTAACGGGCGCCGGCTGCCGTCAGGGCGCCGGCGCACCCGTAGCGACTGCGCCATCGCTCCAGAATTGCCCTGGCGCACCGCCGCCGCATCCCCCTCGAAGGGGGAGATCGCCCCCCGGTGATCTCGTCCGCCGGGGCCGCCCCGGCGTACGATCGCCTAGATAGGAGTGTGTACTGACTTTTTAGGCGGATCCTGGCGGGCCCGGCCGCCTACGCGCCGCTGCGGAGCGGGGCCACCGACGCGGGGAAGAAGCACTTGACGGTGCCCGCGCTGATCAGCTTCACCGGCCGGTTGCGGTCGAACTTCTTGCCGTGGTGGCTCTCCAGCGACAGGATGAGGGCCATGCCGGCTGACGGTACAGGCCATTCATCGTCTCGAGCTGGCGCTCGGGAGTCAGCGGCTCATCCCGGTCAACGCCCTCGGTCGCGGCGACGAGGTCGTCCACCGCCCGCGTGAGCGGCTCCACGACCGCTTCGAAGAACAGCTGGTCAAGACCCCTCCCCGCCGTGTTTGCAGGCACTACTACCTGACGGCCCTGACCATGCGTGCTCGCGAGTGCCCGGGAGCGGCCCCCGGGCAGCCCGCGTCGCACCCGGCGCAGTGGTCTGAGTTCGTAAACGCCTATCCAATGCCTCCCGATGCCCTGAGCCAAACAAGGCAAGCGGAATTGAGTTGCCATGACTCAACAATGGGAAGGCATGCCAGCATCACGGAATGGCTCATAGTCCTAGCGGAGATTTCCGCATCCGATCCGGCGTGTTATCTCGTAAATGACAGGCTGACATGAAAGGGGTCGTTTACGCTATGCGTAACCATCCAATGTGCCTAACACCCGGACTATCCCTCACAAAGTCCACAACGCCGTGGAGGTACCTCACATGCCTCGCCCGAATCCCCGGGACCCGGAGACCGACCCCGCTGCCGCCCTCGGTGAGGGCCTGCGCGACCTCCGGACGGACGCCGGGTTTCGCACCCAGGAGGAATTCTCCAAGTCGTCCGGCTACGCCCGGGAGTCCATCAGCCGGGCCGAGACCGGCGATAGCCTGCCCGGCTCCGACATGCTGAACGACTGGCTCGACGCCTGCGATGCCACCCCGCGCGAGCGCAAGCTCATCGACCGCCAGTACAAGCTCGCCCGCAAGGCCAGGGGACCCATCCCGCAGTACTTCGAGATGTACGTTAGCCGGGAAAAGCAGGCCATGTTCCTGCGACTATGGGGCCTCGACCTGATCCCGGGTCCCTTGCAGACCTATGAGTACGCGCACGCGATGTTCATCCTGGAGGGCCTAGATGAGGTGGAGGCGGCAGCGAAGGCCGCCGCCCGCGTAGAGCGCGGGTCCGTCATGGACGACCCGGACGCCGCACAGGTCACGGCAGTCATCCACGAGCGCGCGGTGCGCACCCTGGTCGGGACGCCCGAGATCATGGCCAGCCAGCTCGCGCACCTACACGCGAGATCATTGCAGCGCAACGTGATCATACAGATCGTCCCCGACACTGGGTACTTTCCAGGGATGAGAGGGGCGTTCCAGATCGTTAGCGGCCCCGAGTTTCCCGATACTGTGGACTTGGAGACCGTAGAAGATCACGTGACGGATGAGCCGGCCGCGGTCAGCAGGGTCGCCGCGCTCTTCGAGGTGATCCGGAGCTACGCGGCCAACGCCAAGGAGTCGCGGTCGCTCCTTACGGAGGCAGAACGATGGAACAGCCAGCAACAGCAGTGAGTCCCGCCTGGCGCAAGTCCAGCCACAGCGGAAACGGGGCCGGATCGTGCGTCGAGGTTGCCAGCATCCTTAGCGAGGTGCTCATCCGCGACACCACCGACAACGGCCAGGGCCTGACCCTGGGCGTCGCTCCCGCCGCCTGGTCGCACTTCACCAGTCGCGTCCGCGCCAACCGCGCCCTCAGCTAACCCCGCAAGGGCGGGTGGGTGGCCTGGTTGTCCGCCGCCAAAATGCTCCAACGCAACTGTCAGGCTCGGTATCTGCTCCCGGGGGAAGTGTATCTGAGTGGTGCTTGCGAGGACGATTCCGCGGCTCTCGTCGAATATCAGTGGCACGTGCATTCGCCAGGCGCCTGGCTTCCAGCGCCGCGTTATCTTGCCGTGGAATTCGGTGCCGAAGAGCATGTTGGCTAGCCGCTGCGCGTCCGGTGTTGGCATCTTGAGCCAGGCGTATCCCGTGTAGTAGGCGATGAAGGCGTCTCCGCCGCAGCGTGAGGGGCGCTGGTTCACCTTGCGCTGGCCCTCCGTGCCTTCTCCGAAATCCTGGCAGGACGCGACGGTTGCCAGACGGAGTGTCCATAGCGCGCGTACCAGGGGGACAATTTCGGTGTCTATAGCGGCCTCGGTGCCGTCGGGCGTGATAAGCCGTTGTGCGGAGTGGATCTGCGGCATGTTCCGGTCATTCATCCGGACTCCCCGGGAGCAGTAAGCAGATTTTGCGGTGGGTGGCCCACTGGCGGGCGGCACGGGCGAGGTTCTCGGTCCACGCCTGGGAAGAGTCAGCGGCGATGTCGGCCCACATGAAGGCTTGGACCCGGGCGAACTCGTCGAGTGCGCTGGCGGGAGCGCTGTGCCAGGAGGGGATGCGGGCGGCCCAGGACTCGGCTGCGCGCGGGGTGTGACCGGCGGCGATGAGCCAGACGGCCAGGCATTCGGGGTCGATCCACGCTGCCCCGCAGGTGGGCCATGCCCAGTCAACTAGGTGCGCGCGCTCGCCGATGAGGACGTTGCCGGGGTTCCACTCGGTATGCAGGAGGCTGGTGCCGGCTAGCAGATGGGGTGTCCCGGTGTACGCGGCCCAGCGCTGCTCAGCCTGCTTGACGTGGATGCCGTCAGGGCAGGCGATGCCTTGGATCTGCAGCAGCGCGTCCATGACCTTCGGGATGTCGGGGGATCCGGGCGAGTAGTCCGCGTGGTTCCCGGAAACGCACTCGAATCCAAGCAGGTTCCATTTGTCGTTGACGGCTGACCATTTCAGTGCCGGGGAGACGTGCCTGACCAGCGGGTTGATCATCCGCTCCCGCTCCTGCGTCCATGCCCAGCGATGATCTGCCCTACGGCCTTTGACGAAGGTGGCCTCGTCGCCCGAGCAGACGATCACGGTCATCTCGGAATTACGTCCTTCTGACAGTTCCGTGACTGCGCTGATCGGCCCGGTTTCCTTCTCGATGAGGTCCCGTGCCTCTTCCCAGCTAGCCTTCACGGTGGCCACGTCCCGATCCTAGCGTTCGGCCCACGGGGGCGGCGCGAAGCGCGGGCCGAACCCGGGAGGAGTGTTTCAGTTATACGGGTTGTCGTCGCCGCAGCCGAGCATCACTTCGGCACCGACGAGGGCATCGACATCTTCGATGAAGGCGATATCCTCGCCTTCAGCACGCGGCGCAGGTGTGATCATCACTGGTACCGGGTTCATCTGGTGGCTTCCTTTCCGTGCTGGCAGTAGCGGTTCAGCGGGGCTTTGGCTTGGCGGTACTTGGCCGCCAACGGCATGCAGGTGCCGCATATGGCGCTGAGAGTGCATCCGCTACAGCCGCTCTGCCGCCGTAGAAGCTGATCGGCGATGCCCCCAAGTCGGTGCAGGCCCTCGATCCCCTCGGCCGCAAGCGCGATGCTCGGCTCGCGGCCGATCTTGCAGATGCTGGCGTTGCCGTGCGGGTCTACGTGGAAGGATGTGTGTCCCGCGTCGCACCCGGTGAACGGCTTCGGCGCGGTCAGGTGCGGCAGGGACTGCGCCGACAGGCTCTCCGCGCCGCCGCGGATGGTCGGAGAGATGTTGTGGTAGTCCCGGTGCCGGATGCCGAAGCGTTCGGCCAGGGCGTGGATGGCATCGACTTCGTGGGCGTTGTCGGTGGTCACCACGACGCTCAGCTCCAGCGGGATTCCCGCCTCGCGGGCCGCGTTCAGTCCCATCATGAAGGACTTGTAGGAGCCACGCCGTCGCGTGAGGCCGTCATAGGTTGCTTCGGTCGCGCCGTAAACGCTCAGCGTGACCCGGTGCGGTGGGCGTGACGTGAGCAGGTCAAGGATTGCTGGGCTGGACAGGCGGGACCCGTTAGTCAGGAGCTCGGTCATCATGCCAAGCTCGAAGGCCTGGGCATAGGTAGCCGGGAACAGCTTATCTATTGTCGGCTCCCCGCCGTTTTCCGTGCTTTGTTACCGTGTCTCTTTAGCGGGTTTCGGCTGCTTGATCGGGATGTTTGTCTATTTGCATTTGTCGGATAGGTCTTCGTATCTTCCTGGC
>Ga0157369_10007795_pt1 | contig 12321 bp, 15 predicted proteins | sample C25metaG_FD_113461 | JGI IMG/M metagenome (GOLD analysis project Ga0157369, IMG submission 113461) | Corn rhizosphere microbial communities from Kellogg Biological Station, Michigan, USA - C2-5 metaG | ecosystem: Host-associated > Plants > Roots > Rhizosphere > Soil | place: USA: Michigan...
CAGATCCTCGGCGGGTACGGCTACGTCAAGGAGTACCCGGTCGAGCGGTTCATGCGCGACGCGAAGATCACGCAGATCTACGAGGGCACCCAGGAGGTGCAGCGCCTCGTGATCGCACGAGAGATGCTCAAGGAGTCGCGCGCCTTCCTGCTCGCCGGCGTCGCCTGAAGAGGCCTCGCGACATGATCGACAACCGCTCTCTCCCGACGGCCACGCGATCAGCTCGGCGCCAGACGACGCTTGTCTGAATCAACAAGCGTTGTCAGACGACGGCCGGCGTCGACGCGGCTGGGGGAGGGGCCTTGCTCTCCCAGTAGCGGTTGAGCGCACCCTGGATCTTGATGAACCAGACGAAGATCCCGACGAGCGGCAGCAGCATCCACAGGCCCGTCCACCCCGTGAACGGCGCCGGACGGCCGTCGGCCTCGAACATCTTCCCGACCTCTGAGGGGATCAGGAACCAGGTGATCGGCGAGATGAGGATGTAGATCACGAGGCCGAGGACGCCGCCGACGCCGATGCCCGAGTGCTCCTTCACCTCGTCCTGCGTCTTGAAGACCCAGTAGAGGCTGTAGAGCCCGATGGTGATGATGAAGATCAGAATCGCGAAGCCGATGCCGCGCGGGTGGCCCAGAGGGCCGGTGGTGGACGTATGCGTGCTCATGGCGTGCTCTTCGCCGCACCCGCCGAGCCTTCCTGCCGGCGACCGTGGGGCGGCGTCGAGGGAGGATAGAGCGCGCTGACCCTGTCGACGTAGCGAGCGAGCGCGTCGGCCGTCGCCGCGTCTCGGAGCTCGAGCACGTTCTCGGCGTTTCGTTCGCCCGAGCGCGAGAAGTTGAACGAGCCGACGAACGACACGTCGTCACAGACCACGGCCTTGGCGTGCATGAAGTCCTGCACGCCGTCGGGCGACCACGGCGTCGACCGCTTCGCGGAGAACGCGCCGCGCGTCACGATCGCCTCGAACAGCGGCGTCTTCCAGGCGCTCGCCTCGTTGCGCGCCCACTGGCGCAGGACGTCGTCGGACTGGGTTTGGTCGAGCACTCCGCGCACCTCGCAGCGCCGCTCGTTCACGACCTCGGCGAGCGTGCCGAGGATCGGCCCTGCGGTCAGAACCGGCGATGCGATGCGGACCCGGCGCCGTGCGCGTCCGATCGCCTTCGCGACGCGATGCGAGAGCGCGTCGCCGTGTCCCGGCGTGAACCACGGCCGGAGCTCGATGCCGCTGTCGAGCTCGACCGGACGCGGCTCCACCGTGCCCGTTCCCTCGACCGTCCCCTTCTCCCAGAGCTCGTCGAACGCGAGCGTGAACGCGAAGCCGATCGGGGCGGACCCGAGCACGCGGATGACGACGTTCTCCTGGCGCGTCCACGAGTCCTCGGTCCAGTTCATCGATCCCGTCCAGACGTCGCGGCCGTCGCGGACGCAGAACTTGTGGTGCATCAGATCGGGAACGCCCGCGACCCCGCGCGTCTCGACGGGGAGGGCCTCGATCGCCTCGGGCCGCGTCTCCGGCGGCGGCGGGACGGGAATCGGGCCGGGATGGTCGACGTCGAAGAGCAGCCGGACCCGGACGCCGCGTTGGTGCGCGGCGAGAAGCGAGGCGAGCACGAGCGCGCCGGCGTCGCTCTCGAGCCGCACGTCGTAAAGGGCGAGATCGAGGCTCTCGCGCGCGTCGTTGAGGAACCTGGCGATCTCCCCCGCGACCTCGGACGCCGCCTGCCCTCCGTCCGTCAGCGTCCGCAGCTCGACCGGCACGTCAGCGGCCGGGGCGCAGGACGTGGTCATCGGGCTCAAGGGTACGCGTCGACCGAATCCGACCGGCACACGGTCAACCCCTGCCGAGTGAGCGACGAGGCTCGCTCGGCAGGGGTTCCCGCGGTTCTCAGCTCGGAAGGATCATCCCGAAGAGCCCGTGCGACTCCTCGTTCGGACCTGCGGTGAAGAACAGCTGGTCCGGAGTGCCGTTCGAGCCGGCGTTGCCGAGCTCGAGCGCCCAGAGCCCGTCGATCACGAGCTTCTGGCCGGAGGCGTCCCGGAGGGTGCCCCGGTGCTCGAACCCGCTGGCGGTCTCCTCGTACGCGTTGATCTGCCCGTCGCCGAAGTTACCCACGAGGAGATCTCCGGCGTACCGGCCGAACGTGGCCGGGGCCATCGCGAGCCCCCAGGGTGCGTTGAGCTGACCGTGCTGCGCGACGCGCTCGAGCAGGTTCCCCGCGAGGTCGTACGCATCGACGAAGCCGCGGCCCTGGCCAGCGAGCTCGTCCTCGGCGTCGGCATCCTGCTGGGCGTAGGAGACGAACACGCGTGCGCCGATCGTCTGGATGCCGAACGGTGCGTAGCCCGCGGGCAGCATCGGATCGACGAACGCACCCGCCGGCGTGACGTCCTGCCAGGCGCCGTCGAAGACGTCGACGCGCGCGTTGTGGAAGTCGGCCGCGTACAGCAGCGGATGACCGGCGGTGGGCTGCGCGATCGCAAGGCCCTTGTAGATCGCACCGGGCTGACCGTGCGCGGTGACGAGTGCGGCCGCCGACCCGCCTCGCCAGGCCCGGATCATGCCGTCTTCACTGGAGAAGACGAAGTTCGCAGGAGCAAGCGTCGTCGGGCTGACGGTGGTGCCGACGAGGAAGTTGTCGGGAACGCCGGCGAAGACAACGCCGGTCGGACCGCCGTCGACGCCCACGACGAGCGGGTTGATCGCGATCGCGCCAGTGCTCGCGGTGAAGTTGTAGAGCGTCGATCGATCCGTTCCGTTGTCGGCGACCCACCAGGGGCTGGTCGCGCTGCGCGCGAGGCCCCAGCCGTTGACGAGGTTCGGATCGGTTGCGGCCGCTGCGCCGGGGACGTCGGAGACGAGCGGTGTGACGGCAAACGTGCCGCCTGGCGGCGCAGCCGGTAGCTGGGCCGCCGCCACGAGCGCCGACGAGGCGACCGCGGCGAGGAACGTGATACGCAGGATCGGACCGCGCATGAGTGGCTCCCTCCTCAGGTCGGGTATCTGGGAGTCCCTACGGCGAAACACTCGGGACGGTTCATGCGGGCCCTGTGCCCGTCGAGGAGAATCGGGGCCACGTCAGGGCAAACGTCGATTTCGAAAGGGCGGTCATGACCACGTACAAGGTCGGATACTTCGTCGGAAGCCTCTCCTCCACATCGATCAACCGCGTCCTCTCGCGGGCGCTGATCCGGCTCGCCCCGGCCGAGCTCGAGTTCGCAGAGATTCCGATCGGCAACCTGCCGCTGTACAGCCAGGACTACGACCCGAGCTACCCGCCCCAGGCGGTCGCGATGAAGGACGCGATCACACGGTCCGACGCCATCCTGTTCGTCACTCCCGAGTACAACCGCTCGATTCCCGGTGCGCTCAAGAACGCGATCGACTGGGCTTCCCGTCCCTGGGGTCAGAACGCCTTCGACAACATGCCCGCCGCCGTGATCGGCGCGTCCACCGGCCAGATCGGCACCGCCATGGCGCAGCAGAGCCTGCGGGGCGTGTTGAGCTTCTGCAACGCCCGCCAGATGACCACGCCCGAGGCGTACATCAAGTACTCACCCGAGATCTTCGCCGACGACGGCGAGGTCACGAACGAGTCCACGAAGGAATTCCTGAAGACCTACATGAGCGATTTCCATACCTACATCGCTCGAGTCCTGACCGTCCTCCCACGCTCCGACGGGTGATCGAATGCGGTGACCGGACGGGTCGGGGCGCGCCTCAACGCGCGATGTAGCCCCCGTCGACGTACAGCTCGAGGCCCGTGACGAACGAGGCGTCGTCGCTTGCGAGGTAGGCGACCGCTGCGGCGATCTCCTCCGGCTCGCCGAGCCGGCCCATCGGCGTCAACGCGGTCATCGCGTCCCAGACCTCGGTCCCTCGTGCCTGGTCGAGGATCGGTGTGCGGATGAACCCCGGGTGGATGGAGTTGACGCGGACGCCCTCGGTCGCCCAATGGAGCGCGACGTTCTTCGTCAGCGTCCGCACGGCGCCCTTGGCCGCGTGATAGGCCGGCGACGTGCCGAAGCCGCCAGAAGTGCCGAAGATCGAGCTGATGTTGATCACCGAGCCGTGGCCCGACGCCTTCAGGGCCGCCCCGCACATCTTCATCCCGAGGAACACGCCTGTCTGGTCGATCGCGATTCGATGAAGCAGCGCAAGACCGTGCGAAGCGTCAGCCCGGCTGCCTCCATCGAGCCTCTAGCGGATCGCTGGTGGTATGCCGTCGGCGGTGGCCGCGAGGCCCATGTCCCAGTCGCAGACGGCGCAGGCGTGGCGGAAGATCGTGCGGCCGAACTCGAGTACGGCGTCATGCGGATCGTCCGTCTGGCGAAGCTCGTCGACGTAGAGGATGTATTCGCCGAGTTGCGCGCTCCAGCCTCCGAGTGACAGCTCGAGGTCGGAGAAGCCTTCGGGGGCCGGGTGGACGTAGGCGAAGAACGCGGCGCGTTCGTGTCTCGGGTCGCCGGGCCACCAGCCGAGCGCGAAGTGTTGTGCGTCCAACGAGTTGCGGCTGAGAAAGTCGTCGGACGGCGGCTCTGTCGATCGTCCGGAGAAGAGGTCGACGGCGAGGTCGAACGAGCCCCACCACGCGTTGACCGGTGTGGAGCGGCCGCGATAGGGGGCGCGGAACGCCGACAGGGCGAGCGCGGCGTGCGCGGCGGCCTCGAGATACGTGGCGACCTGCTCGGGGTCGTAACGCTTGTGCTCCTCGTCCTCGTCGAGCGGGACCGTCCACGACACCTCCTGCGGTGTCGGATCGAACGGGAACGCGCCCACGAGCTCGCGCGTGGCGGCGATCACCGCACGGGTGACATCGCCGACCGGCCTGTCGGGCGTGAGGGCGATCCGGCGGACACGCCCGTCGGTGTGCTCGACGACGGTTTCGTGGTTGTGGAGATCGAGCGCCGCGACGATCCCTCCCGACCCGTTCGGCGTCGGCAAGAGCCGTGTCTCCCAGCCACGCGCGGTCAACTGCAGCGCGGCGTGCTGGAGCTGCGGCTCGGGCGGCGCTAGCGCAACCGCGATCTTGCCGACGATCTGCGCGTGGGCATGCAGGGTGTCGCACGTGTCGCTCCACGCGGCGTACGACAGTGAAGGCCACTCGGAGCCCATCGGCTCACGGTATCCGTCGAGCAGCGATGGCCGCGCTGGCTCGGCAGAGCGAGGCGGCTAGGCGGAGCTCACCTGCGCTCGCCAAGCCACCTCTGGATCGAGCACGTCACTCGTCTTGCCGCAGTCGACACCACCACCGGCCATCAGCGGCTGGAGACGGCGATCAAGCTGGACCGACCTGCGGAGCCGCGCTGATCAGGGCCGCTCGAGCGAGTTGCGCAGATCGACGAGCGGCTGCTGGTTGGTGCGGATGAGTCCGCCGCTCGGTCGATCGAGGTCGACGACCAGGCCGAGAACCGCACTCAGCGCCACGGCGAGAACGACCGCGCTGATCGTGCTGCGGCGGCCCGTGAGCCCGGCGTTGTACCCGACCATCCCGACGCTGAAGACGACACCGGCAAGAAGGAACCAGACCACCGTCGGCGGCACGCGGGAGTAGAGGCCCGCGGTGATCCGCGACTCGTGGAGATCGATCGTCTCGTTGAGCGACTCGATGAAGATCGCGACGACGGGCAGGTCGCCGTGCTCGCGCGCCAGCTTCTCGCTGATCGTCCACATCTCGTTCTGGATCTCGACCGACCGCTCGATCTTTGCCTCGAGCCCTTTCTGGCTCTTGACGATGCGGAGCGGCACGTACTCGCGCAACAACGCGGTCAGCTGCGTCGAGTACGGCCGTGGGAGGTACCCGGCGCGAAGGACCGTCGCCCCGATCGAGTTCGCCTCCTCGAGCACCAGCGAGCGCCACGCGTCGAAGCGATCCGCGGCCATCCCCGTGGCGATCGCGAGGAGGAAGGCCATCAGCGCGAGGATCGACCCGACGATCATGCCGGTGGGCCCGGAGACCTCGCCGGTCGCGCGTTGTTCTCGCCATCGCCCGATCCGCTAGCCAACCTCGTAGAACACGAGCGTGATCCCGATGCACAAGATCACGACGAGGACGAGCGGAATGTGATCGAGCGGCCGCTGAGACATCGCGCATTTCCTAGCGAGGCGGCGAAGGGCAGCGCGAGCCTAGCGAGTCGTGCGCAGCCTACGAGGCGGCGGCGAGCTCCTGAGGAACGTGCGCCGAGAGTCGGACCCGGGCGCAAAGGGAGAAGCCTCCGCCGACGTCCGGGCCGGCGGTGAAGGAGCCCCCGAGCCCCTCGATCTGGTCACGCATTCCCCTCAGCCCGAGACTCGATCCGGTTGCGGCGAGGGGTCGTGGCGAGCGGGATGTCGAACGGCGAGATCGCAGAGGAGCTCGTGCTCAGCAACGCGACGGTGAAGACGCACGTCGATCGGCGGCTCCCAGCTCGTCTTCAGCGGCAACCCGGGCAAGCTCGTCAACGGCACCGGGATCTACCAGGGGGCCACCGGCCGGACGATCTCCAGCAAGGAGCTCGCCGAGGACGCGAGTGACGTCGTCCTGAGAATCCAGCTGGCAGCCTGACGCATGGGTTCGAGAGGGCCGGCAGGTGAGTTGTGGCCACGCCGGCCCTCGCATGCCCGGTCGTTCCGCGGCTGCGACTGGGCGCCCGGGCAGGGTGACCGGCTAGGAGGACGTCATCTGCGCTCGGCGCGCCGCCTTGTGGGCGCGCTTGGTGGCTCACAAGAGCCTGAAGGTGCAAATAGCCACGCTCGCTGCGACAACCGACGGTCACCGCTACATACCCGCCGGTGCGCTCGATCCGACAGATGCCGAGAGCCTCGCCGGGCGTCACGGTGGGCACCGTGCCGACGTGGCTCAGATCTTGGCGCCCTAGCCGACGGACGCCGACCGGACGGTGGCTCCGTCCGGAGGCCGCGTCATGACCCGCTACGAAGGTCGGGCTCGAGCGTCTGAGACCATCAGCTGCCGCAGCCGGCAGCGCTCGCGAACCACGCAGGGCGTGTCGTGGGCCTCGAGCATGGGCATTGCCTCGGTGGGCAGCCGTCGCTCCTTGGTTGCGAAGTCCGCCACGAGGTCGCGCCCCGTCGCGTAATGCTTCCGCACGTCGTGGTCGTCGACGCCTTGCTCGACCAACTCGCCGGTTCGGATCAGAGCGTCGATCGCCGCGACCGCGGCGTCGGCCTGGGCGAAGAGCCGGCCGCCCCTGATGTCGCAGACGACTCGGCCGTCGATCTCGACGACGGGATTGGGGCGGATCACCTGCAGATCAAGAACGAGGCCTGACGGACGAACGGCATCGACCATGGTGTGCAGGACGTGCACGACGTCCTCCGGCACGACGCATCAGAGCGCCCACGAAAAGACTACGAGGTCGAACCCGTGGCGTGGTACGTCGATCTCTGTCGCCGAGGCAACCTCGAAGGTCACTCGGTCGGCGAGTTCCGGAGACAGCGCCCTGCGGGCGCGTTGGACAGCATCGTCGTCCGGGTCGAACGCGTGGACGTGGTGGGCGTCGCGCGCGATGAGCGCGGTGAGTCGGCCGTCGCCGCAACCCATTTCGAGGACGCGCTTGTCGCCGAAGTCGGCGAGGCGTCGCAAGGCTGCGATATGAGCCTCTTCGGGGTCGAGGACCCAAGACCGATCGCTCATCCGCCTGGTTTGTATGCCTTCAGCGTGGTCCCGTAGGCGCCGTACTTCTTGGCCTTGCGGCGGGTGTCCTCGAAGGTCGACCGGGAATACGTGTCGACCAGCTGCCCGGTCTCGATTCGCTCGAAACCGTGTCTTTCGAGGAACCTGGCGTACGCTGCCTCCAGCAGCGCCCCGGCAATTCAGCCGGTCCAGAGGTCGATGTTCCGTCGTCCCTCGTCGCTGACCGGGTTCTGGATCGTCACGTCCGCGATCTGGATGCGCCCACCCGGCTCGAGCACCCGGAAGAGCTCGGCAAACACGGCGTCCTTGTCGGGGATCAGGTCGATGACGCCGTTCGAGATGACGACGTCGAAGCTCGCGTCGTCGAACGGCAGATGCTCGGCTTCGGCCTCGACGAACTCGACGTTGCTCGCGCCCATCTCGGATGCAGCGGTGCGCGCCTTGGCCAGCATCTCGGGCGTCATGTCGATCCCGGTCACGCGGCCCTCAGAACCGACCATCTGGCAGGCGATGAGGGTGTCGGTGCCCGCGCCGGATCCGAGGTCGAGCACGCGCTCCCCAGGCGCGAGGCGACCGAGGCTCCATGGGTTCGCCACCCCGGCGAAGGAGGCGACGGCGCCCTCGGGTACGTTCGCCAGCTCGGCTGGGTAGCCGAGGTCCTTGGCCCATGCGCGCCCCGTGGGGAAGATGAAGCCGCGCTCCGGCTCCTCGGATACGCAGGCGTACGTGTTCTTGATCTCGCTCTTCAGCAGCGAGACGTCGATCTCTACCTCAGTGGACATCGCCCGCTCCTCAGTAGCTGAACACCGTTGCGCCGTCACCGATCCACTCCCAGAGGGGGGTCGCCCCACCGAGCTCTGCGTTTGCCACGAGTTGATTCTTGTCGAGCTTACGCGCGTCGAAGCAGATCGGGCAAACCATCAGCCGGCCACCGTTGTCGGCGTACTGCTGGAACAGTCGCGCGAGCGGCGGGCAGCCCTCGCAAGCGACCGCGTCGGCGTAGCCCGGCAGGCCGAGCCGGACCGCCTCCTTCGTGAGGAACATCGTTACCTGCTTGCCGTGCTCTGCAGCGGCTCCCGCGACGAGGAACGCGATCATCACGCGCTCCGCGTCCTCCAGTCCGGTCGCAAGGTTTACGACGACCTTGGTGTTGTCGGGCATCTCGGTCCTCCTTCGCGCACGATGGTGGTGTTGTCCGTCAGCTCGTGACGGCGGGTCGGAGTGCCTGGCGTGCTTGCCACGACGTGCCGGCGACCAGGAGTCCACTCGCGGCGGTGAGCACGGCGACGATCACGATTGCCGCCCGGGGGGAAGCTGCGTCCGCGGCGACCCCCGCGACGATCGCGCCGGCGACGAAGCCGAAGTCGCGCCAGAATCGGTACACGCCGATGACCCGCGCGCGATCGCGGGGCTGGGTTGCATCCGAGACGGCGGCGATCAGAGTCGGGTAGACCATCGCCGTCCCGGCGCCGAGAATGAGGGCAGCAGCGAGCGACGGAGCGAAGGCGCCGCCGCCCGCAACGAGGAGCGCCAGCGCAGCTGCCTGCAGGAGCATCCCGCCGACGATCAGCTGCTTGCGCCCGATGTGGTCCGAGAGCCAGCCGGTGAGGAGCTGCCCGGACCCCCAGACGACCGGATAGGCGGCTGCGACGATGGCGATCTCCCGAACACTCGCGCCCCTGGCGGCCAGATACAGGGGCACCAGGCCCCACGCCAGCGCGTCGTTGAGGTTGTTGACCAGCCCGGCCTGGTTGCAGGCGCGGAGCACAGGGTCGCGCAGGGTGGCGTATGCAAAGGCGCCGCGCAGACCGGTGTGTGCGCCCCCCGCGTGGTCGCCCTGCTCGAGGGCAACGTGCTCCGCCGTGTCCCGGACCGCGAGAACGCTGACGACGAGGCCCGTCAGGGCGATCACCGCCGCCCCGACCCAAACGATCGTGCGCGGCGCGTAGCTCGCGGCGAGCGCTCCTGTGCCGAATGCGGCGACTGCGACTCCGAGATACCCCGCCGCCTCGTTCAGCCCAAGCGCGAGCCCGCGGCGGGCGGGACCCGCGAGGTCGATCTTCATCACCACGGTCATCGACCACGCGAAGCCCTGGTTGACGCCGAGGAGGAGGTTCGCGACGACCACGTACCACCACGACGGCGCCAGGCCGATTAGCACGGGTACCGGGAGCGCGATCAGCCAGCCGAGGACGAGCAGCCGCTTGCGCCCGAGTCGCTCGGCAAGCTCGCCGGAGACGAGGTTGGCGAGCGACTTCGCGGCGCCGAAGGCGACGACGAAGGCAAGGATCGACGTTGTGGACTCGATCCCGAACTCGTCCGACCCGACGAGCGGAAGCACGCTGCGCTCGAGCCCGACCATCGCCCCGACCAGTGCGTTGAGCCCGACGAGCAGCACGAACTGACCGGCGTTGGCGCGCAGGCCCAGGACGGGTGCTGCCATCAGGGTGTCGCTACCTCGACGACCCCGGCGCGATTCGCGGCGACGATCCGCGACTGGTCTGCCGGTGGAGGCGGTGCATCGGCCAGCACTGCATCAGCGAAGGCGTCGGGGTCGGAGAGCGCGAGGAGCGGGTTGTGCGCGCGCTCGAAGCCAATCGAGGAGATCGGATTCCCCGAGAGCCCGCGTCCGCAAACCGAGCCACCGTAGTGACTCGGGTACAGGACCACGTGGTCAGGCATCTCGAGAAGCCGGCGCAGGCTCGACTGCAGGGCGAAAGCCTGACCGCGGGCGTCATCGGCGACGTGCAGGTCCGGGCGACCGACGTCGCCAATCAGCAGCGAGTCGCCGCTGAACACCAGCCAGGGCTCGAGCGTGCCGCGCCGCTCGTCGGCGACCGTATACGCGAGGTGGGCCGGCGCATGGCCCGGTGTCGAGATCGCCGTCACGAGCGTATTCCCGAGTCGCACCGTTGCTCCGTCGACGAGGGGCTCGTGCTTGAACTCGACCCCCGCACCTGCGGGGAGGTACGCCGTCGCACCCGCACACTCGACGAGCGCGGGAAGACCGGAGACGTGGTCCGCCTGAACATGCGTCTCGAACACCGCCACGATCGGTGAGCCGATCGCGTCGGCCGCCGCGAGGTAGTCGTCGACGAGCTCGGCATGGGGATCGACAACCGCAAGCTTCCCGCGTGACGTGCAACCGAGGAGGTAGCTCGCACACGAAGTCGAGTCGTTCAAGAAGGGGCGGAGCAGCATCGGATCTCCTCTCAGGCGGCCGCCTCGACGGGCAGACCGGCTCGGCGCCATTCGGGGTAGCCCACGTCGAGCCGTCGGGCTTTCAGGCCGCGAGAGCGCAGCAGGCGGACGGCGTCGTCGGCGTACACGCAATACGGGCCGCGGCAGTACGCAACGATCTCCCGCCGCCGGGGCAGGGTCGCTGCGACGGCGTCGAGCGCGGAAAGCGGCACCGATCGCGCCCCTGCGATGTGGCCCGCGCGGAACTCGGTCTCCGGGCGCACGTCGAGCACAACGACGTCGCCCCGCGCCAGCCGGAGCTCGAGCTCGGCAGTCGAGACCTGCTCGAGCCCGGCTCGCTCGCCGAGGTACTCGTCGGCGAGCACGCTCACCTCCGCGACGTGCCGCACCGCCACCTCGCGGACCGTGGCCCACAGCTCGCCGACCGTGTCGCTCGCGAGCCGATAGAAGACGCGCGTGCCGTCGCGGCGCGTTCGCACAAGCCCGCCACGCGACAGGACCCGCAGGTGTTGGGACGTGTTCGCGGCGCTCTGGCCAATCTCGCTGGCGATCTCCTCGACCGAGCGCTCTCCCTGCGCTAGAAGATCCACGATCTCCGCGCGCCGACCGCTACCGAGCGCCTGCGCGACAGATGCCAGCGCATCGAACAGCGCGGTCTTTGCCGGGTTTCCCGCCACAACTACAAGCTATCAATTGAATACTTGAAGTCAAGGTCGAATTCTGGGATCGCCGCTCCGCCTCACGGAGGGCGCCCCGGACGCGCCCCGCCTCGCGCGGTATGCGCATGCGAATCGAACGCCCTGGCGACGCAAGGCGGCGATCGGAACACGGTTATAGGACGTACGGCCCCGCGTATCTGATCTGGGCGCTGAGGGAGCAGGCGATCAAGGGGGCTCCCGGGCGGAATGAGCGGCTAAGAGGAACTCACCTGCGCTCGGCGCGCCGCCTTGTGGGCGCGCTTCGCCGCCTGGTATTCGTGGAGCGCCTCGACCGAGTCGACGTCGCCGAGCGTGGGGAAGTCCGGCGCGAGCGGACGCGCAGCCTCGACGCCGAGGCGCTTCCAGAGAACCGCGCTCAGCGAGAGGAGCTTCATGTCGCCGAAGCCGGGCAGCGCGCGGATGCGCCGCTCGAGCTCCTTCGCGTCGGTCGCCTCGCTCCAGAGCCGCGACGCGTCGCCGCCGTACTCGGACGCGACGAGCGCGCAGAGCTCCTGCACGCGCCTGGCCATGGAGCCGGGGAAGCGATGGATCGCCGGAGGCTGCCGGAACAGCGCCTCGAGCTCGGCAGGGTCGGTCTCGGCGATCGTCGCCGGATCGAGCGTGCCGAGTCGCTGCTTCAGCTTCAGAGGCCCCGCGAACGCAGTCGGCACCGTGATCTGCTGGTCGAGCGCGAACCCGATCAGAAGCGCGAGCGGGTCGTGCGCGATGAGCGCGTCGGCCTCGGGATCGCCGGTGAAGTGCAGCGCGTCGGGCACGGCCATGGCTCGATC
>Ga0157369_10007796_pt1 | contig 12320 bp, 11 predicted proteins | sample C25metaG_FD_113461 | JGI IMG/M metagenome (GOLD analysis project Ga0157369, IMG submission 113461) | Corn rhizosphere microbial communities from Kellogg Biological Station, Michigan, USA - C2-5 metaG | ecosystem: Host-associated > Plants > Roots > Rhizosphere > Soil | place: USA: Michigan...
GCTTCATCTTCACCGAGCGCAACGGCATCTACATCATCGACCTGCAGCAGTCGCTGTCCTACATCGACCGCGCCTACGACTTCGTCAAGGAGACCGTGGCGCACGGCGGCAGCGTGCTGTTCGTCGGCACCAAGAAGCAGGCCCAGGACTCGGTCGCCGAGCAGGCCACCCGCGTCGGCATGCCGTACGTCAACCAGCGCTGGCTCGGCGGCATGATCACCAACTTCTCCACCGTCTACAAGCGGCTGCAGCGGCTCAAGGAGCTCGAGGTTCTCGAGCAGACCGGCGGCGCACACGTGCTGACCAAGAAGGAAGCGCTCGTCCTCTCCCGTGAGCGGGAGAAGCTGGAGCGCACCCTCGGCGGCATCCGCGACATGCAGAAGCTGCCGAGCGCCATCTGGGTGGTCGACACCAAGAAGGAGCACATCGCGATCGCCGAGGCGAAGAAGCTCGGCATCCCGGTCGTCGCCATCCTCGACACCAACTGTGACCCGGACGAGGTCGACTACCCGATCCCGGGCAACGACGACGCGATCCGTTCGGTCGCGACGCTGACCCGTGTGGTCGCCGACGCGGTCGCCGAAGGCCTCGTCGCGCGCGCGGGTGCCGCGGCCGGCGAGGAGAAGCCGGAGCCGGGTGCGCTCGGCACCGACGAGCCGCTCGCCGAGTGGGAGCGCGAGCTGCTCCAGGGCGAGGCCGCGGCGGCCCCGGCCACCGAAACGCCGGCGACCGAAGCCGCGCCGAGCGACGCCGCGACCGCCGAGGCCGCACCGGCTGACGCTGCCCCGGCTGCCGAAGCGACCCCGGACGGCGACGCGCCCGCGCAGAGCTGACCGCTCGCCGTACGACGACGTACGGCACCGAACTGACAGACGAAAGAGACGACTGACATGGCCATCAGTGCTGCCGATGTGAAGAAGCTCCGCGACGCCACCGGCGCCGGGATGATGGATGCCAAGAGGGCGCTCGAGGAAGCCGACGGCGACTTCGAGAAGGCGACCGAGATCCTGCGGGTCAAGGGCGCGGGCAAGGCGGCCAAGCGGGCCGACCGCTCGGCGGACAACGGCCTCGTCGCGGCTGCCGAAGGCGTCATGATCCAGCTCAACTGCGAGACGGACTTCGTCGCGAAGGGCGGCGAGTTCCAGCAGCTCGGCGCCGACATCCTCGCGCACGCGGTCAAGACCCGGCCGGCGAGCAAGGACGAGCTGCTCGGCCAGACGCTCGCCGACGGCAAGACCGTCGCGGAGAACCTCGAAGCGGCCAACGCCGTCATCGGCGAGAAGATCGAGCTCGGCAACGTCATCGTGTTCGACGGCCAGGTCGCGTCGTACATGCACAAGCGCGCGAGCGACCTGCCGGCGCAGATCGGCGTACTGGTCGAGTTCGACGGCGACGACATCGAGACCGCGCGCGGCGTCGCCATGCAGATCGCGTCGTTGCGCGCGCAGTACCTCAACCGCGACGACGTACCCGCCGACATCGTCGCCAAGGAGCGCGAGATCGCCGAGGCGACCGCGCGCGAGGAAGGCAAGCCGGAGCAGGCGCTGCCGAAGATCGTCGAAGGCCGCGTCAACGGCTTCTTCAAGGAGTCGGTCCTGCTCGAGCAGGCGTACGTCCGCGACAACAAGAAGACCGTGCAAGCGGTCGTCGCCGACGCGGGCATCTCGCTGAAGCGCTTCGTCCGGTTCGAGGTCGGCGCCTGACCGTGGCTCACAACCGGGTCCTGCTGAAGCTCTCCGGCGAAGCATTCGCCGGCGGCGACAAGCTCGGCATCGACCCGGTGGTCGTCGCGAGCATCGCGCGGCAGATCGCCGACGTCATCGCGACCGGCACACAGGTCGCGGTCGTCGTCGGCGGCGGCAACATGTTCCGCGGCGCGCTGCTCGCGCAACGCGGCGTCGACCGCACCCGCGCCGACTACATGGGCATGCTCGGCACCGTCATCAATTGCTTGGCGTTGCAGGACTTCTTGGAGAAGGCCGGCGTCGAGACGCGGGTGCAGACGGCGATCACGATGGGCCAGGTCGCCGAGCCCTACATCCCGCGCCGCGCCATCCGGCACATGGAGAAGGGCCGCGTCGTCATCTTCGGCGCCGGTCTCGGTGCGCCGTTCTTCTCCACGGACACGTGCGCCGCGCAACGCGCGCTCGAAGTCGGCGCTGAGGTGCTGCTCATGGCGAAGACCGTCGACGGCGTGTACGACGCGGACCCGAAGACGACGCCGACCGCGACGATGTTCGACCGGCTCGACTACGCCGAGGTCATCAGCCGCGGCCTGAAGGTCGCCGACGCCACCGCGATCAGCCTCTGCATGGACAACGACCTGCCGATCGTCGTGTTCAACCTTCTCGGCGACGACAACATCGCCCGCGCCGTACGAGGTGAGAAGATCGGCACGCTCGTGGGACCCGCGGGGGCAGCTCGGCAGGGAGAGACGCAGTGATCGACGAGACGATGCTCGAAGCCGAAGAGAAGATGGACAAGGCGGTGCACGTCGTCCGCGAGGACCTCGCCGGCGTGCGCACCGGCCGCGCGACCCCGCAGATGTTCAGCAAGGTCGTCGTCGACTACTACGGCACGCCGACTCCGGTGAACCAGCTCGCGTCGTTCCACCTGCCCGAGCCGCGCATGGCGGTCATCACGCCCTACGACAAGTCCTCGCTCAACGCGATCGAGAAAGCCATTCGCGACAGCGACCTCGGCGTGAACCCGACCAACGACGGCAACATCATCCGCGTCGTCTTCCCGCAGCTCACCGAGGAGCGGCGCAAGGAGCTCATCAAGGTCGCGCGGCACAAGGCGGAGGAGGGGCGGGTCTCCATCCGCAACATCCGCCGGCACGCCAAGGAGCAACTCGACAAGCTGGTCAAGGACGGCGACGTCGGCGAGGACGACGTCGTACGCGCCGAGAAAGAGCTCGAGAAGGTCACGCACTCCTACGTCGACCAGGTGGACGAGGCGTTGCGAAACAAGGAAGCCGAGCTGCTCGAAGTATGAGCGAGGTCGCGACGGCGCCCGGCCGCGCCGGCCGCGCCGGGCGCAACCTTCCCGTCGCGATCGGCGTCGGTCTCGCCCTCGGCGGCGTCATCCTGTTGACGCTCTACCTGCTCAAGCCCGCGTTCCTCGCGGTCGTCGCGATCGCCGTCGGCGTCGGCATGTGGGAAGTCGTCCGCGCACTGCACGAACGGTCGTGGCGCGCGCCGCTGATCCCGCTCGAGGTAGGCCTCGCCTGCATCATCGCGCTCGCCTACACGACCGGTCGCGAAGCGATGACCGTCGCGATGATGCTGACCGCGCTCGCCATCGTCGTATGGCGGGTCGCGGAGGGCGCGGACGGGATGCTCGCCGACATCGGCGCCGGGCTTCTCGTGCTCGTCTACGTCGGGTTCCTCGCCGGTTTCGCGGCACTGATGCTCGCCCCGAGCGACGGCGACCGGCGGGTCACCGCGTTCATCGCGACGGTCGTCGCGAGTGACGTCGGCGGCTACGCGTTCGGCGTGCTGTTCGGTCGCCGTCTGATGGCGCCGACGGTCAGCCCGAAGAAGTCGTGGGAGGGCCTCGTCGGCTCGGCGATCGCCTGCGTGCTGTGCGGCGCTATCCTGTTCGAGACGTTGCTGCGCCACGGGCATTGGTGGCAGGGCGCGGTGTTCGGCCTCGCGCTCGTCGCGTCCGCGACCATTGGTGACCTCGGCGAGTCGATGATCAAACGCGACCTCGGGATCAAGGACATGGGCACGGTGCTGCCCGGACACGGCGGGCTGATGGATCGGCTCGACTCGTTGCTGCCGAGCGCGCCGGTCGCGTGGCTGCTGCTCGCGGCATTCATCCCGGTGCACTGATGCTCGTCTTCGACCCGCCGCGCCGAGGCAAGCCGCCGCGCCATCTCGCCGACCTCGACGTCGCCGAGCGCCGCGCCGCGGTCGCTGAGCTGGGCCTTCCGCCGTACCGCGCCGATCAGTTGTCCCGGCACTACTTCGGGGCGTTGCGCCGCCGGCCGGAGCAGATGACCGACCTGCCGGGTGACGTACGCGACGCGCTCGCGGACGGCCTGCTGCCGTCGCTCGTGGAGGCCGAGCGGACGCTCGACTGCGACGGCGGTGCGACCCGCAAGACCGTGTGGAAGCTGTACGACGGCGCGCGGGTCGAGTCGGTGCTGATGCGCTACCCGGATCGCACGACGGTGTGCGTCTCGTCGCAGGCCGGCTGCGGGATGGCCTGCCCGTTCTGCGCGACCGGCCAGGCCGGGCTCACCCGCAACCTGTCGACCGCGGAGATCGTCGAGCAGGTCGTCGCGGCCGCGCGCGACGCGGCGGCCGGTGATCTCGGCGACGGCCCCACCCGGCTCGGCAACGTCGTCTTCATGGGCATGGGCGAGCCGCTCGCCAACTACTCCGCCGTGATCGGCGCCGTACGGAGGATCGTGGATCCGGCGCCGGCGGGTCTCGGGCTGGCGCAAAGGCACGTCACCGTCTCGACGGTCGGCCTGGTGCCGGCGATCGAGCGACTGAGCGCGGAGGACCTCCAGGTCACCCTCGCCGTCTCGCTGCACGCGCCGGACGACGAACTGCGCGACACCCTCGTGCCGGTGAACACCCGCTGGAAGGTCGCGGAGGTCCTCGACGCGGCCTGGCGCTATGCCGGGGTGACCGGGCGCCGGGTGTCGATCGAGTACGCGCTCATCCGCGCGGTCAACGACCAGGCCGAGCGGGCGCACGCGCTCGGCAAGCTGCTGCGCGGTCGGCTCGTGCACGTCAACCTCATCCCGCTCAACCCGACAACCGGATCGCCGTGGACGGCGTCGGATCCACGTGACGAGCGCGAGTTCGTGCGCATCCTGCGGTCCTACGGCGTCTCGACCACGGTCCGCGACACCCGCGGCCGCGAGATCGACGCCGCGTGTGGACAGCTCGCCACGCGCACGGAGATATCCACCAATCTCGGCGAATGACCGCTAACCGGGCATGCGCCGTTTACGCTTGACCGGCGAACCGCCACGGGGGCGGGGGGAAGGACCGTGAGAATGCTCGCCCGCGCCACCGCCGTCGCTCTGTCCACGGCGATCGCCGCCACCGCCGCCGGCATCGCCGGCGCCGTGCCGGCCTGGGCCGACGCGCCCTCCGTGACCAGCTACTCGCCGGCCAACGTCGTCCCCGGGACGACGCTGCACATCATCGGCACCGGCCTCGCCGGCACCACCGACGTCGCGTTCACCGGCGGCGTCGACGTGGCGCCCTCGGCGACGCCGACCGACACCGACGTCACCGTGACGGTGCCGGCCGGTGCGCAGAGCGGGCCGCTCACGCTGACCCCCGCGACCGGTACGACGCCGCCCAACCTCGGGGTCGAGGTGACGTCGATCAGCCGTGACGCCGCCTCCCTCGCCTACCCGAAGACGACGTACGTCCGCGCGACGCTGACCGCCGCGGGCCAGGGCATCGCCGGGCAGACCGCGACGCTGCTCGTGCGCGCGGTCGGCATCACGTACTGGTCGCCCGCGCCCAACCCGCAGACCACCAACTCCAACGGCGCGGTCGCGTTCCTCGTCAAGCCGACGCGGACGACCGACTACGCCGTGCGGTTCGCCGCGTCGAGCACCGCCGCCGCGGTGCAGACCGCCGCGACGCGGATCGCCTCGCGGCCGACCCTGAGCGTCTCATTCCCGGTGGTCGCGCCGATCCTGACCGCGCAGCGCTTCACCGGTGCGGTGCACCCGGCGACCGCCGGCACCGTGCTGCTGCAGCGCTACCTCTCCGGCGCATGGCACCTCGCCGGCACCGCGACCGCCGACCGCTACGGCCGGTTCGCGTTCGCCGTCGCCGCGTGGAAGACCAAGGGCATCTACACCTATCGCGTGCTCCGCCCGGCCGACCCGCAGCACCTCGCGACCAGCACGTCGCCCAAGGCGATCCAGGCGGTCGACCGCACCCTGCGCTACGGCATGACCGGCGCCGACGTCAGCTTCCTGCAGCAGCGGCTGCGTGCGTTGCACTACGACGTCCCCGCCGTCACCGGCGTCTTCAACTACGACACCCTCCACGCCGTCATCGCGTTCGAGAAGGTGCAGAAGATCACCCGCGACGGCGTGGTCAGCTCGACCGTCTGGTTGCGGCTCGGCCGGCCGGTGGTGCCGCGGTTGCTGCACCCGCTCGCGGGCGTCGGCGCGGTCGAGGTCGACCTCACCCGTCAGGTGCTCTTCTACGCCGTCAACGGCGTCATCGTGCGCATCCTCGACGTCTCGACGGGCGGCGGCTACACGTTCGTGGACTCCTCCGGCAACCTCGCCACGGCGATCACGCCGCAGGGCCACTTCTACATCCACTACAAGATCGACAAGTGGGTGACGTCGAAGCTCGGCACCCTCTACCGCCCGGCCTACTTCAACACCTCCGGCTACGCGATCCACGGCGAGGGCGATGTCCCGGCGTACCCGGCGAGCCACGGCTGCGTGCGCATCACGGTGCCGGCGATGGACCGGATGTACTCCAAGCTCACCGTCGGCATGTCGGTCTGGATTTACCACACCTAAGAAACGTCGGCGGCCCACGCCGGATGCTCGCGTTCGGCGTACTCGCGATCGACGACGCCGGTGCGCAGGGCGGCCCGGGCTTCAGGGTGCCGGTAGGCGAGCCACACGTGGCCGGCGAGCAGCACGAGCAACCCGAAGGTGAACAGGTCGTGCGTGATCGTCGCGCCTTCGCGCACGCTCACCGGCAGTGACACCCGGGCCGGCGCGATCAGCAGCACACCGGTGCCGAACAGCACCAGACCCATGCCGGCGACGACCGCCGAGGCGAGCTTTTGCCCGCCGTTGAACTTGCCCACCGGCAGCCGGGCGGTGCGCCGGTCGCGGCGGCGCAGCCACTGCCGATCGGTCGCCGTCATCCGGTTGAGCAGCCGTACGTCCGCGCGCAGCGCCGGTGACAACGCGAGCCCGAGCAGGGTCGGCACCGGCAACAAGAGGCCCGCGACGATGTGCGTCCCCTCGACCGCCGTACGGCGACCGACGAGCAGCGCGAGCGACGGGACGTAGAGCGCGGCACCGGTCAGTGCGAGCAGGCCGACGAGGATCCCGGTGGCGCGGTGCACCCGGCGCTCGGCCGGGCTGAACCGGGGGAGCAGGTCAGGTCGGCGCATCGTCGCGCCCGTTGGACCGGCCCACCCACGCGTTCTGGTCGTAGCCGAAGCCTTCCCAGTAGCCGGGCTCCAGCCGTTCGGTGACCTCGATCGAGCTCAGCCACTTGCAGCTCTTGTAGCCGTACATCGGCGCGACGTACAGCCGGACCGGGCCGCCGTGCGCGCGGCCGATCGGCTTGCCGTCCAGCGTGTCGGCGACGATGACGTCGTCACGCCGCGCCTGCGCCATCGTGAGCGACTCGGTGTAGGTCCCGTCGTACGACGTGAAGCGCACCGCGGCCTGGCCGGGCTGCACGCCCGCGCGGTCGAGCAGGGTGGCGAGGCGAACGCCTTCCCAATGCACGCCGGGCACCCGCCAGCCGGTGACGCACTGGAAGTCGCGGACGAGCCGGGTGCGCGGCAGCGCGCGCAGGTCGCCGGTGGTCAGCGTCAGCTCGTGCTCGACGTTGCCGGTCACGGCGAGCCGGTAGGCCGCCGGCGGGCGGTAGGGGAAGCCGGACGTGACGGTGTAGTAGCGCCAGCCGGCGCCGGGGATGAGGCCGCTGAGGCCGGTCGGGTCGTGGCTGGACAGCGCGCCGGAGACGTCGCCGAGCCAGCGGGAGATCCACGGGCCGGCCGCGACCGACGCGCCGCCGAGCCCGAGCAGGCCCAGGATGACCCGGCGCCCGACCGGCGAACCCCCGACCGGCGATTCCTCATGCTCCGCGCTCATCCGTGCTCCTCGCCCGGCCCTCGCCAGTATTACGGAGCCGGGGCCCGGGAGGATCAATGAACCGGGTGCCGAATTCCTCGGTGTCGCGTCTACCCGGCCGCGGCAACTGGGGGGTTCTTCGCGTGTCCGTTGCCCGCAAGTCGCTGACCGTCGCCGCTGTCACCGTCGCCGCGATGGCGGTGACCGGGACCGCCGTCGGCGCGACCCGCTACGTCATCACGAGCCTGTCGCAGATCTCCCCGACCGTCGTGAAGCAGCTCCACGGCGCGACCGGCCCGCGCGGCCCCGCCGGCCCGGCCGGCCCCGCCGGGCAGGGCGCGGCGTTCGTCGCGAACGGCAGCGTGGACACGCTGGCGACGACCGCCACCACCGTGACGACGCTGCCGCTGGCGAAGGGGCCCGCGTTCGTGCAGGCGACCGTCACGATCACCAACGGCGGCACGCCCGGCGACGCCAACGCGACCTGCGTCATCGACCTCGACGGCAAGCCGGTCAGCCCCGCCGTCACGATGGACGCCCCCGCGTGGCTCACGCCGCTCAACAACGAGGGCACCGCGAGCGCGACGCTCTACGCGCCGGTCACGGCCGCGGGGACGCTGACGCTGAGCTGCCTCGACGTCAATGGCGCCGGGACGCTGGCCGCGCAGGGCAGCATCGCCGCGCTCACCACCGGCAGCGCCGCGCTGGTCGCGCCCGCGTCACCCGGCCCGTCGCCCTCCGCGTCGCCGAGCAGCTCGCCCAGTGCGTCACCCGGTGCGTCGCTGAGTTCGCTGCCGCTGTAGCCCTACCAGCCGCGCAGGTCGACCGGCAGCGTGTCGACGACGTCCTCGCCGTCCACGACGTACATCCGCTCGTGCAAAGCGACCGTCGGATCGACGTGAGCGGGCAGCACCCGCACGCGGTCGCCGACACGGACCGAGCCGAAGTCGTCCGGCTGCCAGGTCGTGTGCTCGTCCGAGCAGAACCACACGGTGCCACCGGGTATCGCCGGGTTGCCGTGGTCCATGCCGAGTGACTTCAGCCCGACGTCGACCACCGCCCAGCCGGGGATCTCGCCCGCCGGTGCCGTCGTGGAGATGACGGTGCCGAGGACGGTCAGCGCCGCGCCGAACGGCAGGTCCGGCAGCGCGCCGTACGCCGTGTCCATCAGCACGTAGGAGCCGGCCTGGATCTCGTTGGCCCACGTGTTGACGGCGTACGTGCCGGTGCCGCCGGCCGACACGATCTCGCCGCCGACGAGCTCGTGCGCGGTGAGCAATCGCTGCATGCACTCCTCGGTACCGGCGCGGCGCGCGTCGGCATCCGGTACGGCGACGACGTGCCCCTCGTAGCCCATGACCCCGCGTACGCCGAGGCCGGCGCGGCGGGCGAGGTCGGCGATGCGGCCGGCGTCCTCGGGTGCGCAGCCGCATCGCGGCAGGCCCACATTGACGTCGATGACGACCTCGCGGATGCCGCCGGCCGACGCGGCCTCGACCGTCTCCGCGGAGTCGACCGCGACGGTGACGCGCGCGCCCGCGGTGACGACCAGACCGAGCCGGGTCGCGTCGAGAACTTCGTTGGCGAGCAACAGATCCTCGCCCAGCCCGGCCGCCGCCATGCCTTCGACTTCGCGGATGGTCGCGCAGGTGAAGTGATGGTGTCCGGCCGCGGCCTGCAGCTTCGCGAGCGCGGTGCTCTTGTGCGCCTTGACGTGCGGGCGCAGCCGCGGACCCGGCAGCGCCGCGGACATCAGCCGCAGGTTCTCCTCGAGCACGGACTTCTCGACCACGAGCGCCGGCGTCTGCAACCGATCCAGCGTCGTCATGAGCCCAGCACCGTCTCGAGGTAGGCGTTGCCGAACGTGCGATCCGGGTCGACCGCGTCGCGCACCGCGAGGAACTCGTCGAAGCGCGGGTACGCCGGGCGCAGGTCGGCCGCCGTGCGGTAGTGCATCTTGCCCCAGTGCGGCCGGCCGTCGAGCGCGCGCATGCGTTCCTCGACCGCCCGGAAGTAACGCTCGAACGCGACGCCCTGGAACATATGGATCGCGAAGTACGCCGAGTCGCGACCGGACGCCGTCGACAGCGGGATGTCGTCGCCCGCCGCGACCCGTACCTCCACCGGGAAGCTCACCTGCAGTTGCTCGCGTTCGATGACGTCGCGGATGGCCGCGAACGCCTCGGCGGCAGCGGCCCGCGGCACGGCGTACTCCATCTCCACGAAGCGCACGCGTCGCGGTGAGACGAACACGTCGTACGACGGCGCGGTGAACGTGCGCGCAGTGATCGCCTTGGCGACGACGCGGTTGAGCCGCGGCACGAGTGCGGGCCGCGCGCGGCCGGCCCGGCACACGAGACCGAACAGTGTGTTGGCGGCGAACTCGTCGTCGAACCATTCGCGGGCGCGGCTCAACGGACGGCCTGCATCGCCGGGCTGCGGCCGGTTGTTCTCTTTCAGCAGCGCCATTTCGGTGTGCGGCATCCAGTAGAACTCGACGTGCTCGTTGCTCGCGGCGAGGTCATCCAGGTCGCGCATCGCGTCGTCGACGGGCAGCGGCCGCTCCGACGCGCGCAACGCGAACGCGGGCTCGCACTGCAGCGTCACCGCCGTGACGATGCCGAGCGCGCCGAGGCCCACGCGCGCCGCGCTGAAGATGTCGGGGTGCTCGGTGGGGGAGCAAGACATGACCGAGCCGTCGCCGGTGACCAGCTCCAGCCCGCGCACCTGCGTCGCGATGCCGCCGAGCTTCTCGCCGGTGCCGTGAGTACCGGTCGAGATCGCGCCGCTGATGCTCTGCCGGTCGATGTCGCCGAGGTTCGACATCGCGTGGCCTTCGGCCGCGAGAAGCGTGTGCAGCCGGTGCAGCGGCGTGCCGCCGCCGACGGTGACCAGCCCGCTCGACCGGTCGACCGCACGTACGCCCGAGAGCGCGTCGAGCCGCAGCAGTACGCCGTCGGTCGCCGCGATTCCGGTGAACGAATGGCCGGCGCCGACGGCCTTCACCCGCAACCGCTCGGCCGCGGCCTGCTTGACCGCGCGGACCACCTCGTCGGTATCGCGCGGGGCCTCCACCCGGACGGGCACAGCGGTCTGGTTGCCGGCCCAGTTGGCCCAGTGCGGCATCCGTGCAGCATCCCACTCGCCCGGCTTGCCACCGGCTCTGACCTTGGCCGCGCGGCAGGATCGCGGCGGTGGGCGTCGAAGCCGAAGGGCATGCGCCATCGCCGTACCGCTGCCGCTCTCGCCAGTGTCGCCGTAGCCCTGGGCTCCGCGACCGCATTCGCCATCGACGGTCCCGGGCCGGTCCCGTCGACCGGCGCGACGCCGAAGCTCGTCGCGGAGAACGTCCGCGTGTCCGCGTACCCCGTGTACGACGCGCGCGGCCGCAAGGTCGGCACCGCGAAGTGGCGCATCTCACCGGCCGGCGGCAACTGCTGCGAGACGTATGTCGCGGCGACGCCGACGGGTCGCATCGTCGAGGGCGGCGGGACGTACCCCTGGTACACCGACGACCAGGGCAAGCACTGGTACGAGGTGAAGTTCGACGTCCCCGACCAGAACGACAACGGCCCGACCGTCGCGGGCGGTGAAGGCGCCGTGGTCGTCGGCCCCGGCGGCAACATCTACGGCGTGACGTGGGACGCCTACAGCGGCGACCACCTGCAGGCCTACCGCTACACCGCGCAGACCCGCACGTGGGCGGTCTCCGAGGTCATCGTGAAGACGCCGTTCTACGACCGGCCGTGGCTCACCTACGCGAAGGGCCCGTTCGTCCTCAACGGGACGAAGACTGACCAGATCCTCGACTCGACCGGCGGCGGCATCTCGAAGGACGTCGACACGCTGAGCCCCGACGGCCAGGACTACAGCACGCCGAGCTACGTCGCCAACGACGAGAAGGGTTCGTCGGCGGTCGCCATGCGGATCCCGGTCGTGCGCAACCCGGCCGCCGACTGGTGGCAGCCGCACCCCGGCACCGGCACCATCCCGCTGAACGCCGGCGGCGTCCTGCGGACCAACAACACCGACGACCTCAACGGCTCCACGCCGTGCGCCGTCGCGCGGCTCGACCAGACGACGTCGAAGTGGCAGTGCGTCAACCTCGCCGGGCACCTGCAGGGCGTCGTCCGGCAGGACTCGCGCGGCTACCTCACCGAGGTCTACCCGACGGCGGGCGACACCGCGCTGACGCTCGCGACGTCGCGGGACGGCGGCGTGCACTGGTCGTCGATCACGCTGACGCCGCCGCCCGGCACCGGGACGAGGCTCGAGACGCACGACCTGTTCAACGTCATCGCCAACGGCGCGTTGAAGCAGGCCGTGGTCACCGCGCGCTGGGACGACGGCTCGAGCCACGGGCACGACATCGTGTTCCGGGTCGACACGTCCAAGCCTCGGCCGGCGCTGACCCGGACGTACGCCGTCGGCAAGGGCGACCTCGACACCGGCAACGACGTCACCTCGGTGACGCAGGGGCGGTTCGACTACGAGA
>Ga0157369_10007797_pt1 | contig 12320 bp, 8 predicted proteins | sample C25metaG_FD_113461 | JGI IMG/M metagenome (GOLD analysis project Ga0157369, IMG submission 113461) | Corn rhizosphere microbial communities from Kellogg Biological Station, Michigan, USA - C2-5 metaG | ecosystem: Host-associated > Plants > Roots > Rhizosphere > Soil | place: USA: Michigan...
GGGTCGCTAGCCTGCCGCGGTTCTGATCGGCGGGCGATACGCCCAGGTCGCCCACCCCCTTCGATCTGCGAACGACGACCTCTTCCTTGGGCCAAGGAGGACTTCACCGTGCGCACGTTTCTACCCCTAGCTGTTGCGGCTGCGCTGCTTGCCGGCGGGCTCGTCGGTGTCGCGCGAGCGTCCCAGGCGACCCGCCCGGCCGACGGCGCGGGCGGGATCAAGGCGCTTCGCAGCTCGGTCGACTACTACCGCGGCCTGACCTGGCTGTATGAGCGGGCGGCGCAACAGAAGCGGACGCCCAGCTCGTTTACGTACCGCGACACCCGTGACGGCTCCTACCTGCGCTGGACGCTCGCGGTCTGGCAGGGGAACGCCGACCGGGCGAGCAAGGCGGCGCTGGCCTCGCTGCACAAACGGCTCGGGATCGCGCTTCCGGCCGATCCGGGCCGCCACGCCTCGCAGGCCGCACGCATCGCCTACGACCATCGCATCACGACGCGTCTCGAGCGGCTCGCCCACCCGGCGGCCAAGTCCAGGACGCTCGCGAGCGCCCGGGGGCGGGTCGACGACTACGAGCTCCGCCGCTGGCAGCGCCGGGCGGCCCAGGCGATTCTCGACGTCTCCCGCCATGTCACGCGCCTGAGCCTCGTCGGGCCCGCCTGGCTGACCAGCGCGTTCCTCTGCATCCACCACTACGAGGGCGCCTGGACCGACCGCACCGGCAACGGCTATTACGGCGGCCTGCAGATGGATTGGACGTTCATGCAGCACTACGGCGCCGATTTCCTGCGTCAATACGGCACCGCCGACCGGTGGCCCGCCTGGGCGCAGGTGCAGGTGTCCGTCCGCGCCTACCGGGCCGGCCGCGGATTCTGGCCCTGGCCGCACTCGGCGGCCGCCTGCGGGCTCTTGTAAGTAGCCGTTCTAAGCCTCAAGCTCTCCTTCTGGAGAGCCGATGACTGCGGAGATGGTTCAGGCGACCTCTGTGGCACGGGGCACTGCCCCGCCGCCGCCTGTCGCGGGCGGCGGAGACCGGCCGGAAGCGCTGGTCCAGTCCTACCGCCGGCTGGCGGAGGTGTTCCACGACGTCCTCTCGGAGCAGAGCCTCGACGCGCTGCTCGAGCGGATCGCCGACACGCTCTCCGACCTCGTCCCGTACGAGAGCGCGACGATCTACGAGGCGGACGAAGAGCGCCGCCAGCTGCGGCCCGCCCTGGCCCGTGGCCAGTACGTCGACCAGGTGATGCGCAGCCGGCCGCGCTTCGGCGAGGGCCTCACCGGCTGGGCCGTCGTGCACCGGCGCCCCGTCTGGACGAACCGCGCCCACCTCGACCCGCGCGCGACGACGGTCGAAGGGACTCCGGTCGAGCCGGAGGCGATGATCGTCGTGCCGTTGATCGCACGCGGCATCTTGAAGGGCGCGCTCAACATCTATCGCGTCGGCGAGGATGCGGCGTTCTTCGAGCACGAGTTCGAGCTCGCGACGTCGTTCGGGGACGCTGCAGCGCTTGCGCTCGACAACGCGCAGATCCGCGAGCGTCTCGAGTACCTCGCGCAGACCGACGGTCTGACCGGTCTCTACAACCATCGTTTCTTCCACGAGCGCCTGCGCGCGGAGCTCACGCGCGCGTCGCGCCAGCACGACTCGGTTGCGGTGCTGATGTTCGACCTCGACGACTTCAAGCGCGTCAACGACGTGTACGGCCATGGCGCCGGCGACCAATTGCTCGTGCAGATCGCACGGCTCGCGCGCGAGGAGGTGCGCGGCTCCGACGTCGTGTGCCGCATCGGCGGCGAAGAGTTCGGCGTGATCATGCCGTCGTGCGATGCGGGCGATGCGCTCGTGCTCGCGTCGCGGCTGATGGAGCGGCTGCGTAGTCTCGAGCTCGAGCCGATGGGCCGCATCACGCTGTCGGTGGGCGTGTCGCAGGGGCCGCAACACGCGATGAATCCGCGCGAGCTGGTGGCTTGCGCGGAGGCGGCGATGATGACCGCGAAAGCGCGCGGCAAGAACCAGGTGGTGCTGTACGACGGTGCGAGCGAGCGTCCGTCGCCCGCGTCGGCCGGTCGCGACATCCGCTCGATCGCGCACTTGAAGATGCTGCAGTCGCTGGCCGGGAAGCTGAACCGCCTGAACGACGTCTCGCAGATCGCCGAGACGATCGCGACCGAGCTGCGCCTGCTGATCGACTACCACAACTGCCGTATCTATCTGCGTGAAGGCGAGTGCGATCTCGTCCCGATCGCGTTCATCGGAGATTTCGAAGACACCGTCACCGACGTCTTCGCCGCCTATCGCACGCGCGTCGGCCAGGGCATCACCGGTCGCGTCGTCGAGACGGGCGAGTCGATGCTCGTCGGCAACGCGAACGAAAGTGAGTACTCGTACCGCATCCCCGGTACCGACGATCTCGAGGAAACGCTTGCCGCCGTGCCGCTGCGCTACGGCACGCGCGTGACCGGCGCGATCGTCATCTCGAAGCTCGGCCAGAACCAGTTCGACGAGGACGACGTTCGCTTGCTCGAGGTGCTCGGCGGCCACGCGTCCGTCGCGCTCGAGAATGCACGGCTCTACGAGTCGCAGCGGCGTGAGGCCGACGGCGCGAAGGCGCTACTGGCGTTCGTCGACGAGGTCTCGCACGCGCAGTCGTTCGACGAGGTCTGCCGCAGGACGGTCGAGACGGCTGCGTCGCTCTTCCGCACGGACGCCGCGTCGTTGTGGCTGGGTGACGAGAGCGGCGACTTCGGGCGCGCCGCGTCGGTTGGCGTGACCGAGGGTGTCGAAGGGCGCGTCGCGCGCGACCGAGTCGACGAGATCATCGTCGAGCGGCGCGAGCCTTTCCGTGGCGAGGCGGCGATCGTCGCGCCGCTGCTCTCGGGCGACGGCGTCACGGGGTGGATCGCAGTCGCGAAGGACGACCCGATCGGGGTCCCAGACGACGAGATGCGCCTGCTCGCCGCCTTCTCGTACCAGGCGTCGGTTGCGTTGCAGAAGGCGACGCTCTACTGGAAGCAGCAGGAGGCGGCCGAGATTGCAAACGCGCTGCTCGACGCGAGCCGCCGGCTCGCGACGGCCGAGAATCCGTCCGACGTGCTGCAGCGCAGTGTCGAGGTTACGGCGCGCGCGCTCGCGACCGACAACGTGTCGCTCTGGATCGAGGACGAGGATGCGCCGCACGAGCTCGTCGCGCGCGCTGCGCTCGGCCAAGAAGATCGCCTGTTCGAGTTCTCGCGGTTCCCGCGCTGGCTCGCGCACGAGTGGCTCGAGCGCGACGAGCCGTTCATCCTGCAACCCGAGACCCTGAAGCGGGTCGAAGGCATCCCGCCGGAGAAGATCGGGCGCTACGCGATCGCGCCGCTGCATCTCGACAACAACCGCGTCGGCGCGCTCACCGCGCTGGTCGAGGACGAGCGCGACTTCGACGACCGCCAGCTGCGCCTGCTTGCCGGGCTCGCGCACCAGGCGAAGCTCGCGATCGAGAGCGGCGACCAGTACAAGAAGCTCGAGCGGACATTCGTCTCGACGGTTGCCGCGCTCGCGAACGCGCTCGAGGCCAACGACGAATACACGTCGTCCCACGCCCGGTGGATCACCGACATGGCGCTGCTCGTCGGCCAGAAGCTCGAGCTCCCGCGCGACGCGATGCAGCGGCTCGAGCTCGGCGCGCTCTTCCACGACATCGGCAAGATCGGCATCCCGTCGGAGATCCTGCGCAAGGCCGGCCCGCTCACCGACGAGGAGTTCACGCTGCTGAAGGAACATCCAGCGCTCGGCGAGCGCATCCTCGAGCCGATCGACAGGCTCGCCGACGTGCGGCCGATCGTCCGCGCCTGTCACGAGCGGTGGGACGGTCTCGGCTATCCGGACGGCAAGGCCGGCGAAGACATTCCGATCGAGTCGCGCATCGTGCTCGTCTGCGACGCCTACCACGCGATGGTCACCGACCGTCCGTATCGCGCCGCGCTCGATTCGCAAGAGGCGGTGCGACGGCTGCGCGAGGCATCGGGCTCGCAGTTCGACCCGGCTGTCGTCGATGCGTTCCTGCAGCTCGCCGAAGCCGGCGGGCTGCCGCCGCTCTAACGACAGCGGAACGTGCTTATAAGATCGGCGTGTGGCTGTGAGCCAACGGCGGGTTTACCCACTGACCCTCGTTTGCGCAGCGGGCCTGCTTGTCGCGCTTGGCGTGGCGGTTGCCGCCACGCGGCACGTGCCGGTAGCAGCATCGTCGCCGCTCCATCCAACGGGTAGCTGGCGCGGTGCACTGATTGGCGGGCTCGGCGGCGCGTTCGCCGCATACATCGTCGCGCTTGTCCTCGCGTTGCGCGGAGCGGTGAGTCGTACCGTCGCCGCCGGAGTTGGCTGTGTCGCGCAGCTTCTGCCGCTGATCTCTCCTCTGCTTCTTTCAACGGATGCGTACACCTACTGGGCGTACGGTCGCGTCGCAGCCCATTACCACGCAAACCCGTACGCGGTACCTCCAAGCGCTCACCCCGCCGACCCCTCATATGCGGTGATGGGCGGGAACTGGCATCACTCCACCACGATCTATGGCCCGTTGTTCACGTGGCTCTCGCGTTTCGTTGGCTCTACGTCCTCTGCGCACACCGCCCAGCTCGCGTTTCGGGTGGTTGCGGCCGCCTCAATGGTGGCGATCGTGCTTCTTCTCTGGCTGGCTCGGGCGCCGGCGGTGGCCATCGTGCTTGCGGGATGGAGTCCCGTGTTCGCGCTTCATTTCGCCGGCGGCGGTCACAACGATGCGCTGATGCTCCTGTTCGTCGTCGGGGCTTTGCTGGCCGGTCCCAAGCGACCGTGGCTTGCTTCGTGCCTTTGGGTTGCCGCCGTGGCCGTCAAATGGGTTGCGCTCGTTCTGTTGGCGCTCGACTTCGTTGCCGGTGGAGTTCGGTCTCGGCGTTCTCGCCTGACGCGACTGATCGTTGCGGGCACCGCAGGCATCGCCTTCACATCGGCTGCCTACGGGACAGCCTGGAGGAGCGCGTTCACCGGCCTTTCGGAGCAGTCGCGCCGGACAGGCTCGCTTGGCGCGGCCCGGTGGCTCCATGAGCTTGGCTTGCACCATCGGGAGGTTGTCGTGCTGCTCGACCTCCTCTTGCTTGCCTTTCTCGCTGCGCTCGTGCTGCTCGCTGTTCGGCGCAACTCGCGACACCTGAGCCTCGCAGGCACCGGTGTTGCCGCTCTGCAAGGGTGGCTCAATCCCTGGTACGCGATCTGGGGTGGCGCAACGGTCGCCTTCGAAGAAGCCGTCGGGCTAGCAGTCGTCGCGAACGTCGCTCTCGGGGCGATCGTATTGCGCGACGCTCTTCCACTTTGATCGCCCGCCGCTGGTTTGCCGCTCTGGCAGCCGCGGCGTTCATGCTTGCAGCGCTTCAGCCGACGCCCGCGCGCTGGCGGCCGACACCGCTTGATCGCTACGGCCAAGAGATCGTGTCCGGAGAGGTTCCGTATCGCGACTTCTCGCTCGAGTATCCACCGGGCGCACTTCCCCCGATCGTCCTGCCAGCTCTCGAACCGGGCAGCGGCGACAAAGGCGCGTTTACCGCACTCGAAGCAGTGTTCGGGGCGTTGCTCGTGCTCGCTGTGGCCCGGCTGGTTCGCACGGCCTCGCGTTGGAACTTCATCGTCGCGGTTACCTCCGTCGCCGCGATTCCGTGGCTGCTCGGGCCCATTGTCTTCTTACGGTTCGATCTCTGGCCGACGTTGCTCACGGTGCTGGCGATACTCGCGATGCTCGAAGGTCGAGCTCGACTCGCCGGCGCGTCGTTGGCCGTCGCGGTGACTGCGAAGCTCTTCCCAATCGTCCTGGCCGTGCCGCTTGCGATCGAGGCGGTTCGCCGTCGACAACTCGGACGCGCGATCGCCGCCGGCGTTGCTGCAGGGGTGGTCGTCATGCTGCCATTCCTGGCCCTTGCTCCAGGAGGTGTGCGCTATTCGCTGGAGCGGCAGTTGCATCACGGCCTCCAAATCGAAAGCGTCGGCGGTTCTGTCATTGCGCTGGCCGCAACGGTGAATCGGTCGTCCTATCGGACGGTGTTCGTCGACGGCGCATGGGAGATCCACGGTCCCGGCGCGCTCGCAGCGGTCGATGCGATGACGGTCGCCGGGCTGCTGTCGGTCGTCGCCGCCTCACTTCTGCTCTGGAGACGGCGGAACTCGCTTGACGTGGCGATGGCTGCTGCGGCTTTCGTTTCGCTCACGCTCGTCTTCTCGAAGATCCTGTCGCCGCAATATTTGGTCTGGTTGGTGCCATTCGCGGTTTCGGTGCGAGGCAAGACGGCGTATGCAGCAGCCACCATGCTGGCGTTCGCGGAACTGTTGACGCGCTTCCTGTATCCGTCGCACTACGACGCGCTCGTCGCGCTGCATGGCTCCGAGGTCGCGATGCTTGCTATCCGCAACGCTTTGGTGTTGGCCACCGCGGTGGCCCTCGTCATTGCGCTGGTTCGGAGAAGCCGAACGGTGCTCGAGCCGGCCTAGTTCGTGAACTCGTCGGCGACGCTGAGTGCGTCGTCGAGCGCGTCGAGTGCTTCCTCGAGCTCGTCGCGCGTGATCGTCAGCGGCGGGCAGCACATGACGACGTTCCAGTGCGTCATGAGATAGAGGCCGCGGTCGAGCGCACGCTTCATCACGGCGCCCATCGGCTTCGCCGCTTCGCCGCTGCCGTTGAAGGGGACGAGCGGCTCGCGCGTCGCGCGATCCTTGACGAGCTCGAGGCCCCAGAAGCAGCCGAGGCCGCGCACCTCGCCGATCGACGGATGCTTCTCGGCGAGCTTCGCGAGCTCGGTGCGGAACACCTCGCCGGTGGCGGCCGCCTGCTCGACGATGCCCTCTTCCTTGAACGCCTCGATCGACGCGACGGCCGAGGCGCACGCGAGCGGATGGCCGCTGTAGGTGAGCCCGCCGGCGAAGTACTTGTCGCGCACCCAGTTCGCGATCGGCTCGCGCACGACCATCGCGCCGAGCGGCACGTAGCCGGAGTTGATTCCCTTCGCGACGGTGAGGATGTCCGGCACGACGTCCCAGTTGTCCACGCCGAACCACTTGCCGGTGCGGCCGAAGCCGGCCATCACCTCGTCGCAGATCAACAGGATTCCGTGCTTGTCGCACGTCTCTCGGATCGACTGCAGGTAGCCGTCGGGCGGGACGATGATCCCGTTCGTGCCGGTGATCGTCTCGAGGATCACGGCGGCGACCGTGTGCGCGCCCTCGTACTGCAGGATCTCCTCGAGGTGGGGCGCGCCGGTGCACACCGGGCACGGATCGGGATGGCCGGCCGGGCAGCGATATGTGTACGGGTCGAACATGCGCACGACGCCGGGAATGCCGGGCTCGGCGGGCCAGCGGCGCGGGTCTCCGGTGAGCGTGATCGAGCCGGCGGTCGCGCCGTGGTAGCTGCGGTAGCGCGCGATCACCTTGTGGCGTCCCGTGTACCAGCGCGCGAGCTTGATGGCGTTCTCATTCGCCTCCGCGCCGCCGTTCGTGAAGAAGCTCATCGTGAGGTCGCCGGGCGTCACTTCCGCCAGCAGCTTCCCGAGCCGCGAGCGCGACTCGGTCGCCATCGGCGGCCCGATCGTCGCGAGCTTCTCGGCCTGGTCCTTGATCGCCTGCACAACTTTCGGGTGCGAATGGCCGATCGAGACGTTCACGAGCTGCGACGCGAAGTCGAGGTAGCGGTTCCCGTCGTAGTCCCAGAAGTAGCGCCCTTCGGCGCGCTCGACCGCGATTGGGTTGATCGCGTCTTGCACGCTCCACGAGTAGAGGACGTACTTCTTCGCGTCGTCGACGATTTGCTTGCCGAGCTCTGTGTTCGTCTCGAGTGTGGCCATGCACTGATCCTAGCCCCGGGGTCAGACCCGGGCCAGACCCCGCCGTGGCGTTCGCGTTGGTCGACGGGGTCAGGCGGGGGTCAGACTAGTGACGAAAGTGCAACGCGAGAAGTTCCTGCAAAGACGCCACAGCCGCGGTGCTATCCGCCGCGAAGCGCGGCGTCGATGGACGGCGTTGGGGTCAGGCGGGGGCCAGACCCCCGACACGGCGGTACGCTCCACGTGAGCGAGGCAACGGAGGACCGACGAATGACCGAGACGATCGAAGCACCCGCAACCGTCAAGCCGATCAACCACTGGATCGGCGGCCGCGCCGTCCCCGGCACGTCCGGGCGCAGCGGCGCCGTCTACAACCCCGCGACCGGCCTGCAGTCAGGTGCCGTCGACTTCGCCAGCGTGGCGGAGATCGACACCGCTGTGCAGGCTGCGCGCGCGGCGTTTCCCGCGTGGCGCGCGCTGTCGCTCGCCAAGAAGGCGGAGCTGTTCTTCAACATCCGCGAGCTCTTCCATGAGCGGCGCGAAGAGATTGCGAAGCTGCTCACGGCCGAGCACGGCAAGGTGCTCTCCGACGCGATGGGCGAAGTCACGCGCGGGCTCGAGGTCATCGAGTTCTGCTGCGGCCTGCCGCAGCTGCTGAAAGGCAGCATGAGCGAGCAGGCGTCGACGGGCGTCGACGTCTATTCGATTCGCCAGCCGCTCGGTGTCGTCGCGGGCATCACGCCGTTCAACTTCCCCGCGATGGTCCCGATGTGGATGTGGGCGCCCGCGCTCGCATGCGGCAACACGTTCCTCCTCAAGCCGTCCGAGAAGGATCCGTCCGCGTCGATGTACACGGCCGAGCTGCTGAAGGAAGCAGGCCTGCCTGACGGTGTCTTCAACGTCGTGCACGGCGACAAGGTCGCGGTGGATGCGATCCTCGAGCATCCCGGCATCAGCGCCGTGTCGTTCGTCGGCTCGACGCCGATCGCGAAGTACGTCTACGAGACGGCAACCGCGAACGGCAAGCGCTGCCAGGCGCTCGGCGGCGCGAAGAACCACATGATCGTGCTGCCCGACGCCGACATCGACATGGCGGCCGACGCCGCCGTTTCCGCCGCGTACGGCTCGGCGGGCGAACGCTGCATGGCGGTGTCGCTGCTGGTCGCGGTCGGCGACGTCGCCGATCCGCTCGTCGAGGCGATCAAGCAGCGCATCCCGAACGTGAAGGTCGGCGACGGCATGGATCCGTCGAGCGAGATGGGGCCCCTGATCACACGCGAGCATCGCGACAAGGTCGCGTCGTACATCGGCAGCGAAGGCGAGATCGTCGTCGACGGCCGCGAGAACTGCCCCTCCGACGGCTTCTTCCTCGGCGCGACGTTGATCGACCACATCACGCCGGAGATGAAGTCGTACCAGGACGAGATCTTCGGGCCGGTGCTCGGCGTCACGCGCGTCGCAACCTACGACGAAGCGGTGAAGCTGGTCAACGACAACCCGTACGGCAACGGCACGGCGATCTTCACGCGCGACGGCGGCGTCGCACGCCAGTTCCAGTTCGACGTGCAGGTGGGCATGGTCGGCGTGAACGTGCCGATCCCGGTGCCGGTCGCCTACTACTCGTTCGGTGGCTGGAAGGCGAGCCTCTTCGGAGACCGTCACATCTACGGGCCTGAGGGCATCGACTTCTACACGCGCTCGAAGGTCGTCACCTCGCGCTGGCCGGACCCGGCCACCTCGAAGGTCGACCTCGGCTTCCCACAGACCCGCTAGGCCGTAACGAGCGGCTCGGGCTTGAGCTCTTCGCCGGGCCGCGCCCGCTTGATGAACTGACCGCTTCCCGGCTTCGCGAGCAGCTTGTCGTTTTCGACGATCACCTCGCCGCGGCGCAGCACGACTTCCGGCGAGCCCTGCACTTCGGTGCCTTCGTACAGGTTGTAGTCGGACCGCGAATGGTGCGTCTTCGCTGAGATGGTCACGCGCTTCTCCGGGTCGAAGACGACGATGTCGGCGTCCGATCCGACGGCGAGCGTGCCCTTGCGCGGGTACAGCCCGAACAGCTTCGCCGGGTTCGTGCAGAGCAGCTCGACCATGCGATTCAGCGAGATGCGGCCTTCGCGCACGCCGAAGTGGTGGATCATCTGCACGCGGTTCTCGAGGCCCGGCCCGCCGTTCGGGATCTGGCGGAAGTCGCTCTTGCCGGCGTCCTTCTGGCCGTCGAAGAGATACGCGCAGTGGTCGGTCGAGATCGCCTGCAGCACGTTCGTGCGCACGGCGTTCCAGAGCACGTCCTGGTTGTCCTTCGCGCGCGGCGGCGGGGTGTACACGTACTTCGCGCCTTCGAAGTTCGGCCGCTCGAGATACGACTGATCGATGAAGAAGTACTGCGTGCACGTCTCGCCCCAGATGTTCCAACCCTTCTCGCGCGCGATCGCGATCGGCTCGACGGATTCCTTGCACGACACATGCACGACATAGAGCGCCGCGCCGGCGACGCGCGCAAGCTGCACCGCGCGGTTGGTTGCCTCGCCTTCCGTTTCCGGCGGGCGCGTCAACGCGTGGTAGATCGGCTCGACGTGACCGGCCTCGATCGCCTCGCTCATCAGCACCTCGATCGCGTCCCCGTTCTCGGCGTGCACCATCACGAGCGCGCCCGTCTGCGCCGCGACCTGCATGGTCTTGAACAACGTCTCGTCGTCGACCATCAGCGAATCCTTGTAGGCCATGAAGAGCTTGTACGACGTGACGCCGTGCTCCTCCGGTAGCCGAGCGAGCTCCTCGAGCGTGCCGCCTTCGCGCAGGTCGGTCACCGCGATGTGGAAGCCGTTGTCGATGATCGCCTTGCCGTCGCGCTTGCCGTGCCACATCTCGAGTGCGTCGCCGAACGTCTGGCCCTTGCCCTGGATGCAGAAGTCGACATGTGTCGTCGTGCCGCCGAACGCGGCGGCGATGTGACCCGACTCGAAATCGTCGATCGTCGTCTCGCCGCGCCACGGCATTGCGAGATGCGTGTGCGGGTCGACCGCGCCGGGCAACACGTATTTGCCGGTCGCGTCGATCACCTTGTCGGCCGCGACGTCCAGCGACTCGCCGATGGTCGTGATGCGCTCGCCCTCGACGAAGACGTCGGCGACGTAGTCGTCGGCTGCTGTGATCACGCGGCCGCCCTTGATCAGCACGGACATCTCGACCTCCTCCAGGGAAACCAGTGCCTGGCACCCGAAGGTGCCAGGCACGGAATGTACCGCTACTTACCGCCCGCAGTGACGTGCACCGTCAGCGGCTTGTACGACTTGCCGTTGACGTTCAGCCCCTGCGCCTTCATGCCTGCGATCGCCTGCGCGACGAGCTTGTAATTCGTCTCCCACGCAGCCGGCGTCTTCTTGATCACGCCGTACTTCTTGGCGATCGTCTCGGTCTGCTTGATCGCAGAGGCCGGGACAGTGCCGATGCCGGTCGTGTTCGGCCAGATCAGCTTGTTGATCTCGTTCATCTCCCACAGCTGATGGCCGTGGCCGAGCGTCGGCCCGTTCTTGAGCACGATGTTCACGCAGCTTTGGACGTGGTCGCGGCAGTAGATCCAACCTGCGAGCGACGCGCCGAGGAACCGGACCGCGGTGGCCTGGTTCGCCGGGCTCTTCAGCCACCGAGCGGTGGTGAAGATGTTGTCCTCGAGCATGCCCGTGCCCACTGCCGGGCTCGCCATCTTGAAGACGTTCAGGTCGTTCAGCGAGATGAGCTTGCCCGTCTTCGGGTCCTTCGTCTCCAGGACCTGCGCGAGCTCGTTGTACGTCATCGCCGCAGCCGCGTCGACCTGATGCTGCAGGAACAGGTTCATGTCGAACGGCTGGTTGACGATCGTGACGTCCTTCGGATTACTCGGATCGATCCCGTTCTTCGCCAGCGCGGCGAACAGCTCGGGCTGGTTACCGCAGCACCAGACGCCGACCTTCTTCCCACGCATCTTGGCGATCGAGTTGATGCCGCTCGACTTCCAGGTCAGCTCCGTCATCCCGGAGCGTGCGAACACCTGCGCGATCGACACGAGGTCGCCCTTGTGCTCGTCGGTTGCGAACAGGTTCGGCAGCCAGTCGAGACCGAACTGCGCCTGCCCGCCGAGCACGACCTGCTCCGGCGTGATGTTCGGACCGCCGACCTTGATGTTCACGTCGAGGCCTGCCGCTTTGTAGTAGCCCTCTGCGGCCGCCGCATAATAGCCGGCGAACTGCGCCTGCGTGACCCACTTCAACTGCAGCGTGACCTTCGTCAGCTTCTGCGAGTGCGTGTTTGCGCTCGCAGTAACCGCGGTTGCGCCTACTGCCAGTGCGACGGCCGTGAGGCCGAGAACCAGCCACTTCCTGTGCTTCAAGTCGCCCTCCTCCTTATTACTCCCGGATTCCGTGTGCGCTTGGGTGCCAGCCCATCGTGAAGCGTTCGACGACGCCGATCAAGGCGTAGAAGGCAATTCCCATGGAGCTTGCGACGACAATCGCCGCCCA
>Ga0157369_10007798_pt1 | contig 12319 bp, 10 predicted proteins | sample C25metaG_FD_113461 | JGI IMG/M metagenome (GOLD analysis project Ga0157369, IMG submission 113461) | Corn rhizosphere microbial communities from Kellogg Biological Station, Michigan, USA - C2-5 metaG | ecosystem: Host-associated > Plants > Roots > Rhizosphere > Soil | place: USA: Michigan...
AAATCCGCCAGGACACTGTCCAAGAAGGCACCGAGCTTGAGCGCCTGACGCTCGGGTGCCTGCTGACTGGACTGCAGGCGGGCGTAGGAAAGCAGCTCGTTCACCAGCGCATCCAGTTCGCGCACGTGGCGAATCTGCTGCTCCAGCTGTCGCTGTGTTTCAGCGGGCAGCGGGTCGGCCTGCATTAGGGCCAGGCCGAATTCCAGACGGGACAGTGGCGTGCGCAGCTCATGGGAGACCGCATTGAGCAGGTCGCGCTGCTGGACAATCAGGGTTTCGAGATCCTGGGCCATGTCATCGAAGGCCCGCGCCAGCTGGCCGATGTCCGAGCGCGGCGAGATCGCGGTACGCTCCTGCAGATGCCCCTTGCCCAGGCGCGCCGCCGTGCGCCTGAGCCGCTCCAGATCACGCCAGTGCGGCCGCAGCCAGACATACAGACAGATGAGCAGCGCCGCACCGATCAGGGCGTTCATGGCCCAATAGGTCAGGGCTATGTCGGTCGGAACCTCGGCGAAGCCGACCCAGAGGACGTGCCCGCCCGGCAGGGGGATCAGGGCCACGCTGGGATCGCCATCGTCGGTCAGGCGGACGCGCCGTTCGCCTTTGGCCAGACGGTGGCGCTCGGCGCTCGTCAACTGGGGATCGCTCTGCAGCCCCATTTGCAAGGTGACGGGCGCGATGTCGGCGTTCAGCTCAGCCAGCAGCGCCGGCCAGTGGGCGAATGGCGTTTCCACGAAGGTCCGCTCCACCAGCTTCAGCGGGCCATTCATCTGCTCCAGACTGACGCGGCTATAGCGATCACTGAACATCTGCTGCAGGGCTTCCGGGACCAGATAGCTGGCTGCGCCATAGGTCACCAGCAGCACGCAATAGAGCCTTATCAGGATCTTGAGCATCTAGCAGGACTCGACGCCGCGGCGCGGTCGTCCCTGCGGGTCACATCCGGACCGTTTTGCCAGCCTGAACGACGGCCAGCACGAGCCGTGGCCCGCGCCTTCCTGGCGCGGGCCAGGCAAGGTCACGAACGCGTATCGGCGACGCTGGTCGGTGGCCACCGGCGCGGCAGGGGTGATGACGTTTTCGACGCTGAAAAAGAGTTTCACAGATAGGTCCCGGGGCAAGGAGGCGGCGAGCATAACGGAGCGCCAAGCCCTCAAGGTCAGCCCTTAACACTCTTTCACAAGAGACCTACAGACCTTTACAAGGCCGCCCAGGCGGGCCCTCTACCATGGCGTTCTCCACGAGGACGTCCGATGTTCCACTACCCACTCTTCCCTTCCTGCCAACCCGGAAAAAAGCGGATCCAGATGCCATCACGCACCTTGGCTCGGCCCCGCTGCCCATCCCTGTCCCTGGGCAAACGGCCCGCGGCAGGCAGGCTCGTCATGACAGGAGTGACCGTCCTGGCCCTGAGTGTCCTGCTCGCGGGTTGCTCCCTGGCACCCCGCCATGAACGACCGCAGCCGCCGGTCCCGGAGCGCTATCCCGTGCTGACGGCGTCCGCGGACCTGTCGCCTCACCGCCAAAGCCTGTTCGCCGATCCGCACCTGCACGCCTTGATCGATCAGGCCCTGGACGGAAATCGGGATCTGCGGCTGGTCGCGCTGGATATCCAGGAAGCGCGCGCCCGCTATCGCATCAGCCGTGCCGACCTCATGTTCGAACTGGGTGCCACCGCCAGCCGGACGCGGGAACGGACCGGGAGCCTGGATAGCGCCTCGCGCACCGATCAGCAGCGAAGCGGCAGCCAGACGGCCAACAGATACAGCGTCGGGTTGGGTACGAATGCCTACGAACTCGATCTGTTCGGCCGGCTGGGGAATCTGCGCGATGCGGCCCTGGACGAGTACCTGGCCCAGCGCGATACGCGCAGCGCGGTGGAGCTGTCACTGATCGCCGAGGTGGCGACGGCCTATCTGAATCAGCGCGCCCTGGATGAGAGACTGCTCGTGAGTCGCAGCACTCTGGAAAGTCGCCAGCGAGGCCTCGCCCTGATGGAACAGCGCCATGCCGCCGGGGTGAGTTCGGCGCTGGACCTGGCCCAGGCTCAAACGGCGCTAGAGACCACCGAAGCCGATCTCGCCGTCCTGGAACGGAATCGGGCACAGGCGGACAACAGCCTGCGCCTGCTGCTCGGCGGAGAGCCGCGCGGCGACCTGCCCGCGCCCTTGCCGCTCGCGCGCCAGGGTCTCGACCTGCCCGTCCCGGCGGGCTTGCCCTCTGACCTGCTGCAACGCCGTCCGGACATTCGCGCGGCCGAATACCGCCTGCGGGCGGCCAACGCCAACATCGGCGCCGCTCGGGCTGCCTTCTTCCCGCGCATCACCCTGACGGCCAGCGCCGGCTACCTGAGTTCCGACCTGAACGGCCTGTTCAACCCCGGCAATCAGGTGTGGAGCTTCGTACCCCAATTGCAGGTACCGCTATTCGACGGCGGTCGTAACCGCGCCAACCTGGATCTGGCGGAGGTGCGGCGCAATCAGGATATCGCTCGCTACGAGAAGAGCATCCAGGTCGCCTTTCGCGAGGTGGCCGATCAACTCGTCGCCGAGGCGCCCCTGAGACGGCAGCTCGCGGCCCAGCAGCGTCTGCATGACATCACCGCGCGCAGTGTCGAGCTGGCGAGCGAGCGCTATCGGCAGGGGCTCGACAACTACCTGAATCTGCTCGACAGCCAGCGCAGCCTCTACCAGGCCGATAACGCCCTGATCGAAATCCGGCTGCAGCTGATGATCGCCCACGTCGACCTGTTCCGGGCACTGGGCGGCGAATGGGAGCGGAGCGGCGAAGCGGATCTTCCCGCTCCACCCGCTGCGACCCCGTCGCCCATGGCCTCGCGTTAACACTTGTTTACCGGCCTTCATGAGGTTTTACACGGGCCGTTCTACCGATCGATATCCTGATTCACAGGCGCCATCCACCGAGCGCGCGCACACAAGAGGAGACGCTAGTGAGGCACGTCGTAAAAAGCATCGGCTTCATCGCCATGATACTGGGCGTGGCGGCCGTACTCGTGGGGTGGCTCATAGACCCTACCGTCTCCTTGAACAACGGCATCAAGCTGGTTTCGATAAAGCGCGAGTTCCTGCAAACCGACTTCTTTCTCTGGGGCGCCATGTTGTTTGCCGCCGGCTTCAATGGCTATTCACTGCATACCGATCTCTGAGACCGACGCGACCTTTCCTTGCGTCGATCCACGGGAATACGTCTCCGCTCCCAGGACATTTCACGAGCCTTGGCCATGCGCTCCTTCAGCGTCTCGATGATTTTGCTGCTGGCCTGCCTGTCCACCGTGCTCGGCCTGGTCGACCTCGACGAGGCCGACGTGATACGGATCGCCATCTATAGGGGTCCGGCCACGTGCGAGGGTTGTGCCGAGGCGGTAAAGGATGCCATCGAACGGCTTGGGTCGGCCTACCAGGTTGATTTCCTCGGCCCGGACGAACGCCTGGATGTTTCCAGCGCAAACCTGCAGCGCTACGAAGCCTACGTCCAGCCGGGGGGTGGTCAGGACATACCGGCCGCCCTGGCCAGTCTGGGCAAGGACAGGATCGCTGCCATACGCGCCTATGTCGCCCAGGGCGGTCAGTATCTCGGAATCTGCATGGGCGCCTACCTCGCGGATGCCGACAATCTCGGCCTGCTCGATGCCGAGCTGGATTCGGAGGTTGGCCGCCCGGGCTTTCCGGTCACCTCCATCGACGACAGCGTGGTGCTCCTGAGGTGGGGCGGTCGTGAAGATCAGGTGTTCTTCCAAGATGGCCCCTATCTACCGTCTGGATCGGGCGACGGTTTTCGCGTGATCGCCAGCTATGGCAATGGTGACATCGCTGCGGCGCGCTACCGGTTTGGCGCAGGCGTCGTGGTCTTGAGCGGCCCCCATCCCGAAGCCGATGAGTCCTGGTTTCAGGAGGCGCACCTGTCCATGAGCCGGTTTCCCAGAGGCGAGCCGTTCAGGACCCTGTTCGATGCCCTCGACCTCTGACAGCCACCACAGGCCCTCACGGACAGGCTGAGCCAGAATCGCCGACGGTTGCCTTTCTGTCCGTCTCCCGGCACGGTGGCCCGCCCACCTTGATCGGGACGCTCACCTTGACCCCAATCCTGCACATCGCCGCCGCCATCCTCCTGAACGACCGCCAGCAGGTGCTGCTGGTGCGCAAGCGGGGCACCACCGCCTTCATGCAACCGGGTGGCAAGGTGGATCCGGGGGAGCAACCCCTGGAGGCGCTGATCCGCGAGTTGGAGGAAGAGCTTGGCCTGGTCATCACGACAGAGGCTGCGACCTTTCTCGGCAACTACCAGGCGCCGGCCGCCAATGAACCCGGTTTCAGGGTCGATTGCGCGCTGTATCAGGTAGCCATGGGCGCGGAAGTCCAGGCGGTGCCTGCCGCCGAAATCGAAGAGGCGGTGTGGATAGCCGTAGACGAACCCGGCGATCTGCCGCTGGCGCCCCTGACCCGCGACGTGATTCTTCCACTGCTGGGGCGGCGACTGCTGCACCCTTAGCGAGCAGCCCTGCGCCTTGGCCCCGGATTTCAGCTTTGCCAGGCCAGGCCGGGCCAGGTCGCCTGAAGCGTCGGGCGGCCTGGCGTCGGCCAGCGTCAGACCTTGGGCAAGGGCCGCCACCCCCCGGCCGTACGCATCTCGAGGCACGCCGGCAGGCCATCCAGACGCAGCAGGTGCAACCAGCCGTTGCGCACCAGATCGCGCACTACGGACTGGTTGGCGATCACCTGATCGATCATCGCGCGCGGCGCCTCGATCACCACGTGCAGCCGTAGCGGACGATGCATCCACTGCTGGCCATCGTGCAGCGACTGGCGCGCCAGACCGGTGCGCAGGTCGCCGCCGTTGCCTTCGAACACGCCGATATGGCCGCCCACCACGTTGTGCAGCAACTTGTTGCCGCTGCCAAAGCGCAGGTTGTCGGTGGTCGAGGTGAAGTACTGCAGGTTGATCCAGTGCGCCACCACCATGGGCGCCGTCATGATCAGCTCCAGCACCCTGCCCTCCTGGTCTTGCCGCCAGTCGTAGTCGTGCAGGAAGACGCGACCCTCCAGGTCCACCGCGCGGGTGCGCGCCCGCGGCGCGGCGATGAAGGCGGCATTGCCGGCGAGGCCCCATTCCGGCCGGGTCTGCGCCCAGTCCCGAGCGCGCCGGCGCAGCTGCCCGAGCAATCTGTCCGGCTGTTCCGGCAGCGGTGCCAGGCCCAGTTTGCCAGCCCGCTGCCGCCGCACCTCGGCGCTGGCGCTGTCCAGCGCCAGCCGCAGGCGCTGCCAGCTGGGCTGGAGCTCTGCGGGAAGCCCCTCGTACCCGAAGACCCGGACCTCATCCGTCGTGGTGTTGTGCAGCCCGGCCAGCACCTGGCAGTACGGCGGCAGGTCGAGGCCGCGCACCCGCAGCCCGTCGCGCACCTCGGGTTCGTTGAGCAGGTCGGCCAGTAGCCGCGCATTGATCTCGCCGCTCTGGCCACAGCAGGCACCGCAGTCCAGACCTGCCGCCTGAGGATTATTGGCGCTCTGGCTGCCGTGGCCGAGCAGCACCAACAGGGACGGCACCGGCCCGTTGAGCCCCATGGCCCTGAGAATGCGCTCGGCGAGGTCGACCTGCTGCAGCCGGGACATCATCGGTAGCTGTGGTTGCAGCTGTTGCCGTTCCTGACGACGCCAGGCGCTGAGTTCGGGCGAAGGCGCACCACCGGCCAGGCCATAGGTCCGTCCCAGCAGCGCCCCGGCGTAGCCCAGCCCGACGCTTTCCACCAGGGTGAAACTTGAGGCCGGCAGCCGCTCGAACAGCCGCCAGCGGCCCTGCCGTGCCAGGCGCCCCTGACGCAGCTGTGCCAGCTGCCGATCCCGCGTGGCATCGCCACTGCCGTCACTGACCTGCAGTTGCGGCGCGAGCAGGCCCGGCAACTGCGGGCGCGTGGCATCGGTACCCAGCGGCGTATAGGCGATGGGCAGCCCGAAGAAGCCGGCGAAACCGCCGGTTTCCAGTGCCGGACAGGTCAGCTCCAAGGCACGCCTGAGGGGCTCGGAACGCACGTCGATGCAGAAGAACAGCTTGGCCAGCGGCACCGGGGGCAAGGCTGCCGGGATGCTCAGGCACAGCGCCTGCTGCAGGTGTTCCTGCCAGGCCAGCTCGTCGGCGCGCTGCCAGAGCTGCAGGGCCTGCCAGTTGGCCGAAGGCATCCGCTGCAAGCGCTCCTCCCAGGCCGCCCGCCAACTGTGCCAGCGGCTCTCGGCATCGCGCCGGCGATCATCCACCAGCCATTCCCAGGCCGCGCGGATGGCCAGCAGCTCCAGCATCGTCTGGTCGTCCTCGCCCTGCAGCCGGGCCTGCCAGCGCCGATAGGCGCACCAGGAGGCCCAACCCAAATTGCGCAGCAGCAGGCAGTCGAACCAGGCCGCCCAGTCTGGCGCTGGCAGTCCCAGGTGTTCGACCGCCGCCTCCAGGGCCGCTTCGGGTTGCGCCGGCAACGCTGCGATCCGCTGATGCAGATCCCGGCAGCCACTGAGGACGCTCAGGCCCCGGTCGGCCAGCAGGCTCGCGCGCCAGGTCTGATAGAGCCCGCCACCCTCTGCCGGACGCCAATCCGCCTGCTCGTGATCGAACCAGGCCGCGCAGCTCTGCCCGATCTGGTGGGTGATCAGCGCCGGCCAGCCCGGGAGCGGGATCCCCGGCTCGGCGAGGTCCTCCAGCAGCGGCAGACCGTGGCCGACCTCCGCGGGGGCCTCCAGTACCTCCAGCAGCCTTACCGGCTTGCAGGATTCCCCCTGCTCGGCCAGCGCCTGCTGCAGATGGCGCTCGGCGATGCGACCGTCCTGCCAGGCCTGGCGATAGTCGGCGGCGTCCAGGGTCAGGCGGCTGCCGGCGCGCTGCCAGAGCTGCGCGGCCACGCTCTGCCAGGCCTGATCGCGCCGCTCCCACAGCGGGTTGACGGCGATCATGCGATCCAGCGGCCAGGTCGGCGCGATGCGCGCACAGGCCTGGCGGGCCGCCTCGTGCAGCGCCTGGTGCTTGGGGCTGGAAAGCGTTTCGAAGGCAGTCATGGGCGGTCTCCAAGGGTTGCGCTCAGGGGCTGGGGCACACGCGCCGGCCACAGGCGAAAGGTCAGGCGGGTGAAGTGCTCATCCAGGTAGAAGCCGGCAAAGGCCAGCGGGTAGAGCCGTTGCGCCAGGGCGCCGCGCGGCCGGGCCAGCAGCAGGCCCTGCAGCAGGTAGAGCCCGACCAGCATGACCATCGCCACCAGGGCCAGCGGCAGCGGCGCCGCAGCGAGGTGCTGGCCGAGGATCCAGCCGGCCGCCTGATGCCACAGCAGGTAAGCGCCGAGCAGCAGGCCGAACATGAGCAAGCCATGGGCTGGCTGGTCGCGGCGCAGGATCCAGGGCGCCAGGCCGATCGCCAGTAGCGTCAGGGCCACCAGGGGCAGCGCATGACCGGGCAGCAGCCAGGCGCAAAGCCCTTGCAGCAGCGCCAGCATCAGCGCGGCCACCAGCAGTGCGCGCAACAGCCCGTTCAAGTCGAGCGCCGCGGCCTGCGGCTGCAGGGCATGCTGGCGGGCGTGGGCGACCGTTTCACCTGCGGCCAGGAAGGCATGGGCCTTGTAGAGCGAGTGGGCCAGCAGGTGCACCAGCGCCAGTTCGTACAACCCCAGCCCGCATTCCAGCAGCATCAGGCCCATCTGCGCGCAGGTCGACCAGGCCAGGCGGACCTTGATGCTGATCCGGGTCATCATCACCAGGGCCGCGAGGACCGCGGTCAGGCCGCCGACCAGCACCAGCAGGCTCTGCGCCGGAACCGCGGCGGAAAACAGCGGGGCGAAGCGCAGCAGCACGAAGCCGCCCAGGTTGACCACCCCGGCATGCAGCAGGGCCGAGACCGGCGTGGGAGCTTCCATCACCTGGATCAGCCAGCCATGCACCGGCAACTGGGCCGATTTCAGGATCACCGTCAGCGCCAGCAGCAGCGCCGCGCCCTGCAGCTCCCAACCGAGCGCACCCCCCGCCTGCACCTGGGCGTTCACCGCGGCGAGGATCAGCGAGAGCTGGCTGCTACCGCCGGCCTGCACCAGCAGCAGGGTCGCCAGCAGCAGGCTGACATCGGCGAGGCGGCTGGCGAGGAATTTCTTGTGGGCCGCGACGACGGCCTGCGGGCGCTCGCGGTAGAAGGTCAGCAGCTGGTGCAGGCACAGGCTGGACAGGATCCAGGCCCCGGTAATCAACAGCAGGTTGCCGCTGGTGACCACCGTCGCCACCGCCGCCAGGGTGGCCAGCAGGGCGAGCACGTAGCGCCGCTGCCCTGCTTCCCCCTCCAGATAGCGCCGGGAATACTCGATGATCACCAGCGCCAGCAGGCTGATGAGTCCGGCCATCGCCAGGCCGAGGCGATCAGGATCCTGGGTGCCGACGAGCGCCTGTAGCCAGGCCGCCAGCACCAGCAAGACACCCAGATAACCCGCGACCCGCGCAGGTATCCAGAGTTGGCTCGGTGAAGCGAGGAACACCGCGGGCAACAGCGCCAGGGCATAGACCCAGGGCAACAGTGGGGCGAGGGAAAACAGCAGGCCAGACATCGTGCACACTCCATGAACACCAGATAGCGACAGTGTCCGGATGTGTACGAATTATTTAAAATAGATTGATCAGAACCTAACGTTCACTTTTGAAGAACGAAGCATGCGCCGACTCAATTTCCATCACCTGCACTACTTCTGGGCCGTCGCCAAGGAAGGCAATCTCACCCGCGCCGCCGAGGCGCTGCATGTCTCCCAGTCCGCCCTCTCCACCCAGATCCGCGTGCTGGAAGACCAGCTTGGCCATCCCCTGTTCATCCGCTCCGGACGGAGCCTGCGGCTGACCGAAGCAGGGCAGCTGGTGCTGGACTACGCCGACACGATCTTCGCCCTGGGCAGCGAGTTGCAGGACACCTTGCAGAACACCCAGGAAGCCAACCAGACACTGCGCATCGGCTCCGTGGCGACCCTCTCGCGCAACTTCCAGGAAAACCTGCTGCGCCCCTTCCTCGGTCGTGAAGACCTGGTGCTGACCCTCGAATCCGGCAGCGTGGACGAATTGCTGGAGCGCCTGGCCCTGCACAAGCTGGACGTGGTGCTGACCAACCAGGCGGTGAGCGCCGACAGCCAGCGCACCTGGCAATGCCGCCTGCTCCATCGCCAGCCAGTGTGCCTGATCGGCCCGCCGCGCCAGGACAGTCGCCCCTTCGACCTCCACCGGGACCTGCAACAGGCCCGCCTGATCGTGCCCGGGCGCAGCAGCGACGTGCGCAGCCAGTTCGACGTCTATTGCAGCGGCCAGGGGCTGACGCCGCGCATCTGCGCCGAGGTCGACGACATGGCCCTGCTGCGTCTGCTGGCCCGCGACTCCGGCGACCTGGCCCTGCTGCCCGCTGTGGTGGTGCAGGACGAACTGCGCAGCGGCGCCCTGCAGCTCTACGCCGAAGTCCCCGAGATCGCCGAACGCTTCTATGCGGTAACGCTGCAGCGGCAATTTCGCCTGAGTATTCTGAAGGAGTTGCTGGGGCGGGCGGCGGTGCCGGATGCGATCTCTGGGCCAGAGGCGCCTTGACCCCAGGTACTGAAATCGCCGAGCGGTCATAGCCGCTCGGTGCTTAATCAAGTACCCGCTACCTCACCACGCCATTGGCCTTGAACAGCCAGGCAAAGGCCTGGTCGAGAGTCGGCGATGCCGTGTCGACAGGCTCGTGTGCGAGCTGCGCGGCTGTCCGTGCAAACACTTCCCTGACCCCAGGCAGCACCGCCACCGGCAGCTCGGCAGCCCGCAGTTGGCGTTCGGCCTCTTCCACTTCCTTGAGACGGCGCGGAGCATGGACCACATGCGTCCTGATCAGGGCGCCGAGAAAGTCCCTGAGCGAAGCCTGGTCGATATCGCTCAGAGCATCGTGGAGCTGTTCCGTGACGCCCTGCTTCTCGGCCGCCATGAAGCACTCGATGGTCAGGGCTTCCAGGCCCTTGGTGAACACGCTGCGCAGGATTTTCAGGGCGGCCGCATCGCCCGCGGCGCCTCCCTCGACCGGCTTGAGCGGTGCGCCGGCTTCCGCAAAGAGGACGACCGCGCGGTCCAGGCCAATGCCGGCGCCCAGCAGATTGGTTTTCGCGTGCGTCAACGCAATGGCCCCCAGGATGGCCACGTCCACATAGGGGATCGAGCGCTCGGCCGCGATGGCCGCGGCTCGCCTGATCTGCTCCGGATCTGCGGTGGTCATGTCGATGAACAGCGCACCCGCCTGCATAAGGGCAAGCGCCTGCTCGGCGACCGGGAGCGAGACGGTGCCGAAAACGCAGGAGACGACGACGTCACAAGCGGCCACCGCGTCCTCTATCGAGGTGAAGAGTGCCAGATCATGTTCTTTCGCGAAGGCCTGGGCTCTGGGTGAGGGCCTGAGGTCACACAAGAGGATCTCGTGGCCCGCGGCCACCCAGGGGTGCGCATAGGTAAGACCCACTTCGCCTGCGCCGATAATCGCTAGCTTCATTTGCTTCTTCCGTAATCAATGGGCCGCGTAGGCGCCCCGGTAGGTTCCAGCTGCAATCTGCGCGAGCATCTCCGCTTCCTTGCGCTCGGTCGCCAGACAACGGTCGAGCAACTCCGCCGCCTGGGCGATGGGAAAGGCGACAATGCCGTCATGGTCACCCACGACGAGGTCTCCTGGTGACACGATCATGTCGCCAATGCTCACCGGCACGTTGATCTCGCCCGGGCCGTTCTTGTAGGGACCCCGGTGATAGCCCCCACGCGCAAAGATGGGAAAGCTGCCCTTGCTGATCGTCGCCAGGTCGCGGATCGCCCCATCGACGACGACCCCCGCGGCACCGCGCTTTTCCGCGATAGCCGCCATGATGTCGCCCATCAGGGCGCGACTCAGGTCGCCGCCGCCATCGACCACCAGCACCTGGCCAGAGACGAGGAGCTCCAGCGCCTGGTGGATCGCCCGATTGTCGCCGGCCGGTACTTTGACGGTGAGCGCAAGGCCCGCCATGGTGCCTTCGATCCGGTGGAAGGGTCGCAGCCGAGCGCCTGGAAGCCGGTCGAGACAGTCGCTGATGATCGAGGTGGAGGTGCGGGCGAAGGCTTCGACCAGCGCGGTCGGACGGGAAGCGATGACGTTCATGGGGGCTCCTCTTGTTGGATGACGTCGAGGATAGGCCGGTGGCCAAATAGAAAAAGCGATATTAAGGTATGACCACTCATGCCCTGAAGGAATGCCAATGGTCACGCTACGGCAATTGCTGGCGCTGCACTGGATCGAACGTCTGGGTACCTTCGAAAGGGCTGCGGAACACCTCAACACCACCCAGTCGGCCATCTCGAAACGGGTGCAGGAGCTGGAGTCCTCCACCGGCCTGCAATTGTTCGATCGCTCGCAGCGGGGTGCCCGCTTCACCGCAGAGGGCGAGGAGCTGCTGGTCATCGCGCGGGAGATGCTCGATCTGAACGAACGCATCACCTCGCTCAAGGATGGCAAGCACGTCACCACCCGCCGCCTGCGACTGGGCGTTACCGAACTCACCGCCTGGACCTGGCTACCGCGCCTGGTCACGCGACTGGTCGCGGACTTCCCCGGGCTGACCGTGGAACCCGAGGTCGACATGAGTCGCAACCTGCACGAGCGGCTGATGGACGACCTGGTCGACCTCATCGTGATCCCGGACACCTTCACGGCACCTGAGGTCACCAGCGTGCCCCTGGCGACCGTGGAGAATGCCTGGATGGCTGCGCCGGGACTGGTGCGGAGTTCAGGCGTGGTGAGCCTGGCCGAGCTGGCCAAGTATCCCATGCTGATGCAGGGCAAGAAGTCAGGGTCCGGCCTGTTCGTGAACCGCTGGCTGCATGCACGCGGCATAGAGCTGCCGAGGATCCTCTCCTCCGACAGCCTTACCGCCATGCTCGGCCTGGCCTCGGCGGGCCTGGGCGTCACCTATCTGCCGCGCGAGTGTTTTCGGCCGCTGGTGGACGAAGGCAAGCTCGTCATCGTCGAGACCGATCCCGAGCTGCCACCGGTTCCCTACATGGCGATGTACCGCAACGACCGGCCCTCGACCTTCGTCGCCGAGATCGCCACGCTGGCGACGCAACTCTGCGACTTCACGAAACAGTTGCAGCGTTAGTCAGGGACCGCTGCATCGCCCCGCGCGTAACTTTCGCGGGGCAACGGTCAAGACCTTGCCAGGCCACTCCACCCGCTAGGCACCCGACTCGCCGACAGGCGCGGTAGTCGGCTCGGAAATGGTCAGCACGAAGGCCAGCGCGGCCAGGGAGCAGACGCCGAGGAAGATGAA
>Ga0157369_10007799_pt1 | contig 12319 bp, 3 predicted proteins | sample C25metaG_FD_113461 | JGI IMG/M metagenome (GOLD analysis project Ga0157369, IMG submission 113461) | Corn rhizosphere microbial communities from Kellogg Biological Station, Michigan, USA - C2-5 metaG | ecosystem: Host-associated > Plants > Roots > Rhizosphere > Soil | place: USA: Michigan...
CTTAGGGTTTACCGCCTGTATTTTGATTGGCCTTTTTGTTTGGGATGAAAATCAGTATGATCAATTTCTTCCTGAAGGCGACCAGGTTTACCGTGTTTACAATCACTATACAAATAATGAAGGAAGTGAAGACAGGGCTCCGGCTCCCCCCATGTTTGCCACTACCTTAAAGCAGGATTTTCCGGAAGTAGAGCAAACCGCCAGAGTATTGATGCAGCCGGAAAATAAAACACTTTTCGAAGCCGGCAACAAAAAGATTTACGAACAAGATGGTTATTATGTGGATTCCACTTACTTTGATGTGTTTCCGCTAACGTTCCGGTATGGTACTCCTTTAAAAGCATTGAACGATCCTGCTTCGATTGTGATCTCTGAAAATATGGCCAATGTATTTTTTGGCAATGCGAATCCTGTAGGTAAACAGTTGTTGATGGACAAAACGCCTTTCACCATAAAAGGCGTATTTGTAAAAAATCCAAAGTTTCACATGCAATTTAATTACCTGGTTCCGTTAGCGGCTGCTCATATACCACCTGAGCGAATGCAAAGCTGGCAATGGCAACAGTTTTATAATTACGTAAAATTAAAAAAAGGCACCAATGTCCCTTTACTACAATCCAAGTTCCGGGCCGATGTAAATCAAAAGTCAGCTTCTTTCATGAAGGAAACGCAAAGTTCCAACAAACCGGTGTTTCAGCCTTTGCAAAAGATTCATCTCTATTCCGCTAATTTCAAATATGATCTGGCGCAAAGAGGAAATATCACCTATGTTCGCGCCCTTACCATTATTGCGATTTTTATCTTATTGATTGCCTGCTTCAATTTTATCAACCTGGCAACGGCAAAATCATTACAACGCGCCAAAGAAGTTGGTGTAAGAAAAACGATTGGCGCCGACAGAAAACAACTCATTTTGCAGTTCATTGGTGAAACCGTTTTTCTCACCTTTATCAGCATTCTGGTTTCTATTGCCGCCTGCATTGTGCTTCTTCCGTGGCTCAACCAGTTTACCGGAAAAAACATTTCATTGGCTTTGTTTGCCAATCCTTTTGTGGTGTTATTATTTGTCATGCTTACTTTAACGGTAGGAATCCTGGCAGGTTTTTATCCGGCACTTGTGTTGTCAAACTTCAAGCCTTTAAAAGTTTTAAAAGGCGCTATTTCTGACCAGGCGGCCGGAAAAACTCCCTGGTTGCGCCATGCTCTTGTGGTCGTACAATTTACTTTATCTGTTTTATTAATTATCAGCGTCGTTATTGTTTTCAGGCAGGTAAATTACCTGCATAATAAAGACCTTGGTTTTACCAAAGACCAGATAATGTTTTTCCCCATGCGTGGCGATAACATGTTTAAAAATGATAAAATATTTAAAAATGAATTGTTGCAGCTGCCGGGCGTTAGTTCTGTTTCGATCGGCTATGGTTTTCCCGGCGATGCTGTTGCAGGAGATGAAATTATCGTTCCTAAAAATGGACAGGAAGTGAAGCAATCCGCGACACAGCTAATGGTCGATTACGATTATATCAAAACGCTGGGATTACAATTAGTGGCGGGAAGAGATTTTTCAAAATCGATGAGCATGGATAAAGATCATGCCTGGATCATAAATGAAACGGCGGTGAATCAACTCGGATTCGGTTCGCCGCAAAATGCCCTGGGAAAAAAATTATCATGGCATGTCTGGAACAATAAAAATCCGGATTCATTAAAAACAGGACAGGTGATCGGCGTGGTGAAAGACTTTAACTATAAAAGCTTGTATGATAAAGTGGAGACAACGGTCCTCCAGATTTTCCCGGACGCTGCATGGAAAGTTGCGGTTAAAATGAAAGCGGCAAATATGGGCACAACGATCAATGAAGTGAAAAATATCTGGAACCATTTCACGCCTGAATATCCAATTGAATATAAATTTCTTGATGAGAATTTTCAGGAGATGTATCGTTCGGAAGATAAATTAAAATCCCTGCTTTCAATATTTACCGGCATTGCCATTTTTGTCGGATGTCTTGGCTTATTCGGACTGGCGGCATTCACGGCCGAAAGAAGAAGAAAAGAAGTAGCGATCAGGAAAGTATTGGGTGCAAGTACTAACGGAGTTATCATGCTTTTATCAAAGGATTTTATAAAGCTCGTTTTGATCTCATTATTGATCGCCTCACCTGCCGGATGGTATTTCATGAATAAGTGGTTGCAAGATTTTGCGTATCGTGTTAATATCAGTTGGTGGACATTTTTACTTGCCGGAATGTTGGCGATTTTACTGGCATTGATAACAATTAGCTTCCAGGCGATAAAAGCAGCCATGGCTAATCCTGTAACGGGCTTGAGAAGTGAATGAATTTAATTAGCTAATGTGATAATTAGCTAATATGCTAATGCAGAAAACAGGAATTGGCCTGCTGCCGGTAGACAGGTTTACTATATAACGGTTATGCACAAACTAAAACAATGATAAAAAACTATCTTAAAATCGCCTGGCGAAATTTAATGAAGAATAAAGTTTTTTCATTCATTAATATCTTTGGACTAACGATTGGATTGGCAAGTTTCCTGTTGATCTCGCTGTATATTTTTGACGAGCTCACCTTTGACCGCTTCCATAAAAATGCGGACAATATTTATCGGGTTATGGAAAAAAATACAACTCCCGAAGGAAAAGTAACAAAAAGCGCCGGAGCAGGTTACCAGCTTTCCGATAAAACGAAGACAGATTTTCCGGAAATAAAAGATGCCACGCGTTTGATAACGCTGGGGAGGATCAATGTTTCCACCACTGAGAATACAAATGTTTTCTATGAGAATTTTACAATAGCCAACCAGGGCTTTTTAACAACTTTTAGTTTCAAATTATTACAAGGCAACAGGAAGTCAGCCCTGGCAGCACCGCATTCAGTAATTGTAACCGAAGAAACGGCGCAAAAATTATTTGGAACAACAAACGTGTTAGGCAAAGCGATTAAAGTTGACAGGGATAGTATGCCTTTTAAAGTAACAGCAGTCTTACAAACCCTACCGGTTAATTCTCATCTCTCATTCAATCTTCTTTTCTCTGAATCGAGCATTGCGAGTGATGATTTTAAAAAGTTTGCTGCTTCCGATTGGACCTCAGGCGCTTTTGCAACTTATCTTTTGCTAAATGACAAAGCCAATGCGCAGAAAACAGAAGCGAAAATTAATCACCTCGTTGCTGCTAATGTGAAAGATGTAAAAGACAAAAGCAGTTATCTGTTGCAACCTTTAAAAGATATCCATTTTTATTCGAACGATATTGAAGGTGATTCAGGTAAGAAGGGAAACATCATGTATATGTATGTTTTTTCTTTCATAGCCTTGTTTGTGCTACTGATTGCCTGCATTAATTATATGAATCTTACTACCGCCCGTTTTACAAACAGGGCAAAGGAAATTGGAATGCGGAAAATATCAGGCGCATCCCGAAAAAATCTTATTGGGCAATTTCTTACTGAAGCTTTTTTACTGACGATAATCGCTACTGTGTTCGCGCTGATATTGGTTAAACTATTGTTACCCGCTTTCAATGCATTTACCCAAAAACATTTAACGCTCGGCCTGCAGACTGATTACCGTATTTACGCGGGGCTTGCATTGATCATTGTCCTTGTCGGATTATTATCAGGAATTTATCCCGCGTTGTTTCAATCTGCATCGAAGCCGCTTTTACTGTTGAAAAATAAAATAAACATTGGTAAAGGAAATCTTTCCCTGCGCCGCTCCCTGGTTGTTTTTCAGTTTACGCTTTCCATCATCATGATCATTGCTACCATGATCGTTTACATGCAAATGAAATATGTAAACACAAAAAACATGGGCTTTAATAAAGAGCAATTATTGGTGATAGATATTAATAGCGGAAAGGTTCGTCATAGCGCTGAAACCATTAAAAATGAATTTGCAAAATTAGCGCAGGTAAAAAATGTTTCAGTTAGCTCACGGGTTCCCGGCGAATGGAAAGACCTGCCGAAAATAAAAGTGAAGAATGAAAATATACAAACGCCTGAAGGCGAAGACATGTATTTTTTGGGTGTGGATGACCAGTTTTTAAACACATATCAAATTACTTTAAGCGAAGGAAGAAATTTTGAAACCGGCAGCCTTGCTGATTCTTCTTCTGTGATCATCAATCAAACAGCAGCGAAAGAATTAGGTATTAAAAAACCGTCACAGCAATTAATTGACATACCGGGGGAACAGCCATTTATGGTAAGAGTAATCGGTATTGTACAGGATTTTAATTTTCAATCTTTGCGCGACCCGATTGCGCCGATGATCCTTGGCTACCAGAAAAATCCAATTCAATCGATCGATTATTTCACAGTAAAAGTGAATACAAATGAGGTAAGTAATACAATCGCGAAAATGGATGCGATTCTCCATAAAACAGATCAAAATCATTTGTTTGAATATCATTTTTTAGATAAGCAATGGGATTTGTTTTATCGTGAAGACCAGATAAGGGAAACCATCTTTCTTATTGTTGCTGTTCTTACCATATTGATTGCCTGCTTAGGCCTTTTTGGTTTAGCCACGTACACAGCAGAACAAAGAATTAAAGAGATCGGAATCCGCAAAGTATTAGGCGCAAGTGTTCGCAGCATTGTCACTTTATTATCCAGAGATTTTTTACTGTTGGTCGGCATTGCAGCCCTGATAGCCGCTCCTGTAGCATGGTTTGGCATGAATAGGTGGCTTGAGGATTTTGCTTACAGAATTAATATTAGCTGGTGGGTATTTTTTATTGCAGCAATCATTGCAGTTATGATTGCCCTGGCTACGATCAGTTTCCAGGCGATAAAAGCGGCGATAGCAAATCCGGTTGAAAGCTTGAGAAGTGAATAAAATGGAATGTAAAAATTGGAAAACAGAAATCTTAATTATTTGTCGGTTTACTATAATATAACAGTTATCCATAAACGAAATAAAATGATAAAAAATTATTTCAAAACAGCGTTTAGAAATATCGCAAGGCAAAAGATTTTTTCTTTTATCAATATTGCAGGGCTTGCATTAAGCCTTAGTGCTGTGTGGATCATTTCATTGTACGTGGCTGATGAACTAAGTTATGATCGCTATCATAACAATGCAGATCGTATTTACAGGCCGGTTTCGCACGGTCAATGGGGAGAAGAAAAGTTTGATATTACCGGCACATCCGGACTTACTGCGGCGGCTCTTAAAAAAGATTTTCCGGAAGTAGAAGATGCCGTTAGGATAGACCCTGAAGGTGGAGGCGTTCTTGAATATAAAAATAAAAAGATCAAAGATGATGCGATCTTTTTTACCGATCCATCCTTCTTTCATATTTTCACCTATCACTTTCTTGTAGGAACCGAAGCAGCATTGCAAAAGCCAAATACAGTTGTTCTTACCAAAACCATTGCAGCCAAATTTTTTGGAAACCCTATTGAGGCGTTCAATAAAACAATTTATATAGAAAACAATCCCGTTATTGTAAGCGGTGTTATTGATGATGTACCTGAAAATTCTCATTTTACTTTTAATGCCTTACGCGCCATGCCCCAGGATTACAAAGGCGATTGGCAAAATTTGAGTATTTATACATACATCCTTTTAAAAAAGAATGCAAGCATTCAGCGTCTTCGTGCAAAGATGCCTGCATTTGTTACAAGATACCTCACTACCAATTCACAGGATATTAATTACACGCTAGAATTGCAGCCGTTAACCTCTATTCATTTGCATTCACATTTAAGTTATGAGCTGGGCGAAAATCATCAAATAAAATATATTTATGTGTTATCATTAGTAGGCTTTCTTATCTTGTTGATTGCGTTTATTAATTACATCAATATCACTACCGCACGGGCATCAACCCGCCTTCGGGAAGTAGCGGTAAGAAAAATAATTGGCTCAAGTAAAAGCAACCTGGTGGGATTATTTCTTGCTGAATCAATAACAACCATTCTTGCATCTGCATTAATCAGCATCATGTTGGTGGCGCTTTTTATGCCTTTAGTCAACGATGTTACGGGCAAGGAATTATCTGTTTGGCGGTTCGGCGAAATGCGGAGCATAATGTACTTATTGGGTTTCTCGCTGGTCGCCGGCATCATTGGCGGTTTGTATCCTGCCTTATTCCTCTCGGGATTTAAAACAATTCCAGCGCTGAAAAATCAACTGGGAAATGTAAAAGGGCAGGTCGTTTTCAGAAAGTCATTGGTGCTGTTTCAATTTGCAGTTACCATGATATTGATAACGGCATCGATGATTATTTATATGCAGCTTAATTATGTACTTCACACAGATCTTGGGTTTAATAAAAACCAAATGCTCACCTTTCATATTGATTCAAGAAGTGTAAGAGAAAAAGTGCCGGCACTACGCGAAGCGTTATTACAAAACTCAAATGTAAAAGCTGTAGCATCCGCAGGTAACCCGATTGGAAACAATGATATTGGAATGATGGACTATAGTGTGGAAAAGAACGGCGTGCTTGATGAACATAGCAATCTCGCTTATGGATTAACAATAGATCCTGACTTTATCCCGGCTATGCAAATACAAATAGAAGAAGGCCGCAATTTTTCGAAAGATATTTCGTCAGACAGCAGCGCTGCCATCGTGAATGAAGCCTTTCTTAAAAGACAAGGATGGACATCAGCCATTGGAAAAAGATTTTCAAGAGGAAAAGATTCAACAGGAAAAGTATCTTTTATCAATATTATTGGTGTTGTAAAAGATTACCACATTTATTCTTTGCAACATAAAATTGATCCGATAATCATGATGCTTCCTCAAACAGCATCCGACAGAGATAATATATATGTGCGACTGGATGCTAAAAATATTCCTCAATCTCTTGCTGCGATTGAAAAAACATTTAAGAAGTTTGATCCTTCTGCTCTATTAAATTATCATTTTTTGGATAAAAATTTTGCTGCGCAATATGATGCAGAGCAAAAGCAGGGACAAATATTGCTTGCATTTACCATTCTTACTATTATCATCGCGTGCCTCGGATTATTTGGATTAATCACATTTACGGTCAGCCAGCGTGTTAAAGAAATAGGCATAAGAAAAGTATTGGGTGCAAGCGTTGGCAGCATTACAACATTATTAACTTCTGATTTATTGAAAGTGATTTTTATAGCGATGTTGATAGCCATTCCAATATCATTGTTTGCTATGAACAAATGGTTGCAGGACTTTGCTTATCGCATACATCCCGGCTGGTGGATTTTTGCGTTGTCCGCAGTTATTACGCTTATAATTGCTATGGCAACATTGGGTTTCCAGGCGATAAAAGCGGCAATAGCCAATCCTGTGAAGAGTTTGAGAACGGAGTAAGAACCGTGAATTTTAAATAAAAAATCAGACATCAATCATACATCAAAAATCGTCTTTTATGATAATAAATTATTTAAGAACAGCCTTTCGCAACATCTTTAAAAGAAAAGGATATTCTCTTTTAAACATCTCAGGGTTAACGATTGGAATGAGTTGTTGCCTGCTTATATTTCATTATGTGTCTTATGAAAAAAGCTATGATAAATTTGAGCCGGATGCAAAGCAAATTGTTCGGGTAAGGCTTGATAGCTATCAGCAAGGTGTGCTTGCTTATAAGTCTGCAACTTCATATCCTGCAATTGGTCCAACCATGAAAAAAGATTTTGCGGAAGTGCAGAATTTTTGCAGACTGATTGATGATAATTTATTGCTTTCTAATGAAACACTTAATAAAAAATTTTCCGAAGATAAAGGCTATTATGCTGACCCATCGGTGATTGATATGTTCGGCCTTCATCTTATAAGAGGTAACCCGCAAACAGCTTTAAATGCACCGGATAAAATCATCCTGTCTGAATCAACTGCTAAAAAATATTTCGGTAATGAAGACGCATTGGGCAAAACGTTAGTAAACAGAAATGGCCAGAATGTTGAGCCTTTCCAGGTAGCAGGTGTGTACAAAGATTTTCCTTCTAACTCGCATCTCATCCTGAATTATCTTGTTTCGTATGCAACACTTGGAAAGGAAATGATGATGCAAGGTGATAGTTCTAATTCCAGTGAAACAGCATGGGGCTGGTACGATTTCTATGTCTATCTGCAGTTAAAGCCCGGCGTTGAATATACCCAGCTCGAGAAAAAGCTTCCTGCATTTACAGCAAAATATATAAACAGTAACGAGTGGTATAAAAAAAATAACAGGCGTAATGAACTTCATCTTATACCGCTAAGTGATATTCACCTTTATTCAAATTATAACCAGGAAGCAGAAGTAAATGGCAATGGGCAGGCTGTAGCATTTCTTTTTTTAATTGCCATTTTTATTATTTGTATTGCATGGATAAATTATATAAACCTTGCAACAGCAAGATCAGTTGAGCGGGCAAAAGAAGTTGGTGTGCGTAAATTGCTGGGCGCTCCGCGCAGCACGCTGATACGCCAGTTTATAACAGAAAGTTTCGTATTGAATTTTATATCGCTGCTGCTTTCTTTAATTATATTTTTCTTGTTACTGCATCCATTCGATCTTTTCACAGGCAGAAATAATTATACCGGCTTTGCCTTAACAGAAAATTATTGGCTGATATTTTTTGCGTTATTCTTTTGCGGAACATTCTTGTCCGGTCTATACCCGGCATTTGTTTTGTCAGGATTTAAGCCAGTGATTGTTTTAAAAGGTGCTTTTAAAAATTCAACCAGTGGGCAATATCTTCGTAGAGGTCTAATCGTTGTGCAATTCGTTACATCTGTTGTATTAATTGCGGGAACCATTATTGTTCTTCAGCAGGTTGGTTTTATGCGCAACCAAAAGCTTGGTGCGGATATTAATCAAACATTAGTATTGAAAGGCCCGCAAACGCTGGCTGATTCTTTGTATCAAAATTCATATCAGCCTTTCAAAACTGATGTATTGCAATTGCCGGCGATAAAAAATATTGCTGCATCAACCAGCGTGCCCGGTGATGAAATTTACTGGACAAACGGATCGAAAAGACTAGGCTCAGATCAAAGTGTTGTTTCATTATATAATCTTGGAATTGATTATGATTTCATTCCCTCTTATCATATTAAAATGGCTGCGGGCAGAAATTTTTCTAAGCAGTTTGGCACTGATAAAAAAACGGCCATAATAAATGAAACGGCTGCAAAATTATTCGGTTTTAAAAATGCTGAGTCAGCTATTGGTGAAAAGATTGCGCGCAATGGCGACACACTCACTTTAATTGGTGTGACGGCTGATTTTCACCAATTGGGGTTGCAGAAAACTATTGATCCGATGATTTTAGTGCCCATGCCCAACGTTTCTACTTTTTATTCTTTAAAAGTAAACGACGCAAACATGCAGCAAACAATCGCTTCGCTTAACCAGGTATGGAACAAATATTTTCCAAGAGATCCCTTCAATTATTTCTTTTTGGATGAGTCGTTCGGCCAGCAATACAAAGCAGATATTTTATTTGGAAAAGTGTTTGGTGTATTTGCCTTTCTTGCCATATTGATTGCATGTTTTGGTTTGTTGGGTTTATCTGCCTATAATGTTTTACAACGCACCAAAGAAATTGGTGTACGCAAGGTATTAGGCGCATCACTGCAAAGCATTCTTATTCTTTTATCACGTGATTTTTTAAAACTGGTTTTAATTTCATTGTTCCTTGCTGTGCCGGTTGGCTGGTTTCTAATGAGCCGCTGGCTGCAGGATTACGCATACCGCATAACCATTGGCTGGTGGGTTTTTGCAGTAGCAGGCGCTGCAGCATTATTTATCGCAATTATTACATTATGCCTGCAGGTTTTAAAAGCCGCAGTTGCTAATCCGGTGAAGAGTTTGAGAAGTGAGTGATTAATGTGCTGATTAGCAAAAGGGAAAATTGTAGCGGTCGGTACCGAAGGTCGGACCGAGGTTAAACGAAAAGAGAAAATAAGAATTCAGGTTATTTGTTGATACACTGTATAACATCAATTATATAACAGTCACCCATAAACGAAAATAAATTGTTCAAAAATTATTTCAAAATAGCCATCCGCCATCTTACAGCACATAAATTGTTTTCCCTTATCAATATTTTATGTCTTGCCATTGGCATCACCTTTTCAATTATAACCGGCACTTATATCCTGAACCAGGGGGCTGTAAACAGCAATCTCAAAAACCTGGAGAATCAGTATATTATCAAAAGCAAATGGAAGACGAAAGATATGGGACTTGATATTACTACTCTTGGCCCTCTTGCTAAAACTTTGAAAACGGAATATCCAAATTTAGTCGCTGATTATTATCGCTATAATCCAGTCACTAATGTGGTATCTGCCGGAGACAAACATTTTAAAGAAAATATAGCCATTGGGGATACCACTTTTGTAAGTATGTATGGGCTTCCGGTTTTATATGGCAATCCAAAGCAGGTTTTTCAAAATAATAATTCCGCTGTCATTACTGAATCTATGGCGCAAAAGCTGTTTGGGGAAAAAGATGTGGTAGGCAAACGGATTTCTGTTCAAACTACTGTGAATAACATAAAGCAGGATTATACAGTGTCTGCGGTTTTAAAAAATATCCCCTATAATTCTGTTTTTAATCTTGTTGGTGATGAATATAACGTTTTTGTTCCCTCTGTTGGCAATCGCTATTACCAGGGCGGTGATGGCGCGGATAACTGGAGCCAATTATTTGAAGCAGGGATGGTTGAATTGCAAAAAGGAATTTTGCCTAAAGATTTAGAAAAGCCATTAAAGCAGATTCTCGCGAAGTATACACCCGAAACAATACAGCAAAATCTCCAGGTGGAGCTTGCTCCGGTAAAAACTTATTATTCAGGAAGCAGCTCAGTTCAAAAAATGATTGCGACACTTTCCCTGGTAGCCATATTTATTCTACTGATGGCAATTATCAATTTTATAAATATTAATATCGGCATTTCTTCATACAGGTTAAAAGAGATAGGCCTGCGGAAAGTGTTTGGTGGAGCAAGGAGACAGCTTATCACACAGTTTATTGCAGAGGCTCTGTTGCTCACTTTCGTTTCAGGTATTCTTTCAATAGCTTTTTATGAATTGCTTCGGCCCACTTTTGAAAATATTTTGGATACCACTTTTCTCCCCTTCTGGAATTTTACTGCTTATCAGTTTTTATTACTCAGCTTACTTGTTATTGTTGTTGGATTTATTTCAGGAATTTATCCTGCGTTTATTTTAAGCGCTTCCAATGTGCTACATGCAGTAAAAGGAAAAATGGATTCAGCTAAAGGCGGGCTGCTGCTTCGGAAAATCCTGCTCGTGGTTCAGTTCACTATTGCGATTGTTGTTTTCATCAGCGCGTTGAATGTTTCAAAACAAATCTCTTATGTTTTCAATAAAGACCTTGGATACAACAAAGAGCAATTGATGATTATAAACGCTTTGCCCAAACAATGGGATTCTGCGGGCGTAAAAAGAATGGAAAATATGAAATCGGCTCTGCAACAGCTTTCTGTTGTAAAAGACGCATCGCTTTCATTTGAAGTTCCTGATCGGAAGCCACCAAATGCAATTGATTTGTTGCCGGTGGGAAGCAGCAGCAATCAGCCGGTTTTTATTTCCGGAACCATAGCAGATAAAGATTATGCAGCTACTTTTGGATTGCATCTTAAATCGGGCACTTTCTTTAACCAGCAAGGCGCCACTATTCCCGCGCAGGTTGTCTTAAATGAATCTGCCGCAAAAGCGCTTGGCTTTACGGAGCAGTCAGCAGTTGGTAAACAAGTGAAATGGCTTTCTGCAAATGTTACCCTCACGGTGAGCGGCGTTGTTAAGGATTTTAATTATTCAAGCCTTCAGCAAAAAATTGAGCCTGTCGCATTTACAAATGTAGAAGATGCTTTAGCATACCGGTTTCTTACGGTGAAATTAAATACCTCAAATATGGCGGATGCAATTAACCAGGTGAAAGAAAAATGGAAATCCATATTGCCTGCTTCTCCTTTTGAATACAGTTTTATGGATGATAATTTTCAATCGCTTTATAAATCTGAGCTGCAATTAAAATCAGCCACTGATATCGCTACTATTTTAAATTTCCTGATTGTATTTATGGGGATATTTGGTGTTGTTGCCTTTACATTGGCAAAGCGAAGTAAAGAAATCGCGGTTAGAAAAGTGCTGGGCGCAGGAGTAAAAAATATTGTTTTTTTATTTATAAAAGAATATGCATTGCTTATTCTTATAGCGAATATGATTGCATGGCCGCTCGCTTACACAATGGTAAATCATTGGCTGCAAAGCTATGCTTACAGGGCAGAGCAAACCATCACGCCTTATTTTTTTTCAGGCGCTTTTGTTTTTATAACGGCTTTTA
>Ga0157369_10007800_pt1 | contig 12319 bp, 12 predicted proteins | sample C25metaG_FD_113461 | JGI IMG/M metagenome (GOLD analysis project Ga0157369, IMG submission 113461) | Corn rhizosphere microbial communities from Kellogg Biological Station, Michigan, USA - C2-5 metaG | ecosystem: Host-associated > Plants > Roots > Rhizosphere > Soil | place: USA: Michigan...
CAGCTCTTCGACTCGTGGGTCGGCGTGCTCTCGCCGGCGGACTACGAGGAGTTCGTCGCGCCGTGGTCGGCGCGCATCCTTGCTGCGCCGGACGTGCCGACGATCCACTTCGGCACCGGGACGACGACGCTGCTGCCGGCGATGGCGCGCGCGGGCGGCGACGTAATCGGCCTCGACTGGCGCATCCCGCTCGACGAGGGCTGGGCGCTCGTGGGCGAACGCGGTGTGCAGGGCAACCTCGACCCCGCGGTGCTGTTCGGCCCGTGGGAGCGCGTCGAGTCGGCGGCGCGTGACGTGCTCGCGCGCGGCGGCGGGCGGCCGGGGCACATCTTCAACCTCGGCCACGGCGTGCTGCCGGCCACCGACCCCGACGTGCTGACGCGGCTAGTCGCGGCCGTTCGCGAGGTCGATCAGCCGGCCTAGGACGCGCCCGCCGTCCTTGCGCAGGCCGTCGTGCTCGAACTCGTTGGTGATCCACGGCCGCAAGCCTTTGATCTGCGCGGCGGTCTCTTCGGAGAAGACGCGCGGCACGTACATGTCGCGCACCCAGATCGCGGCGGCGGCAGGCACCTCGTTCGCGGCAAGCACGTCTGCGTCGTAGAGCGCGGGCCACTCGCGCTGCGCGAGCAGCTCGGCCGCTTCCTTCAGCGGCTGCAGCGCGCCGTACTCGTCGAACACCCACGGGTAGAGCATCTCGCCCCAGAGGAGCGTTGGGTCGTTGCGGAAGTCGTCCGGCATCACGCGCTGCGACGCCCACGCAGTCACGCAGCCGTCCGCGTAACACGCCTCGTGCACGATCGCGTACAGCGGGTTGCGCTGGAACCCCATCGGGTCGTCGACCTCGTGCAGGAAACCCCGCGACTCGACGGGACGCTCGAGCACGTAGTGCAGCCGCTCGGCGCCGTCGCTCATGCCGAGCATGTTCCCAAGGTGCCGCACGCGGTTCGCTGTCACGCGGTCGCCTGAAGGCGTGCGCAGGTCGGTCGCCTCGACGATGCGGCGCACGCGGTCGCGGTCCTCGGGGTAGCGCGCGTAGTACAGCTCCAGGCGTTCGCGGAGGATGCCGTACGTCGTTTCGTACACCTCGTCCGTCGGCCGCCCGATCGGCGGGAGACCGGCCGTGATGAACGCCTCCCGCAGCCCGCCCGGCGCCTGCGACAGGTAGTTGGTGACGCAGAAGCCGCCGAAGCTCTGCCCGACCACGCTCCACCGGTCGACGCCGAGGTGCTGGCGGAAGGCCTCGGCGTCGCGCACGATCGCGTCCGCGCGGTGATGCGCGAGGTACTCGGCCTGCTCCTGCGGCGACAGGCCGGGTAGCGACCCGACCGGGGTCGAGCGGCCCGTGCCGCGCTGGTCGAGCAGCACGAGCTTGTAGTCCTTGAGCGCGCGCTCGGCGAAGCCCGACACCGGCGGCGTGGGGCGCGGCGCCTCCGAGCCTGGGCCGCCCTGGAAGAAGGTGAGGTACGGACGGTCGGTGTCGTCGTCCGCCTCGACGACCCGCGCGAAGACGGTGATCTTCCTGCCGCCCGGGTCGGAGTGGTCGAGCGGCAGCTCGAGCTCGTGCTCGGTGAGCTTCACCCCGGAGATGCGGAACGTCGTCGCCATGTCGGTACCGTCTTATACGTGAGCGAGATCGCCGTCGTGCTGATGGCTTACGGCTCGCCGGAGCGCATCGCCGACGTGCCGGCCTACTACGCGGACATCCGCGGCGGCCGCCCGATCGCGCCCGAGCACCTCGAGGATCTCGTCGACCGCTACCGGCGGCTCGGCATCGAGGAGTCGAACCCGCTGAACGCGATCACCGAGGCGACGCGCGCCGCGCTCGAGCGCGAGCTTGGGCTCCCGGTCTTCACGGGGATGAAGCACTGGACGCCGCACATCGCCGACGCGGCGGAGAGCGCGCTCGCCAGCGGCGCCACGCGCATCGTCGGCCTCGTGCTCGCGCCGCACTACAGCCGGCTGTCGATCGCCGGCTACCGCGAGCAGCTCGAGAGTGCGGTCGGCGGCCGCGCGGAGATCGCATTCGTCGAGAGCTGGCACGACGAGGATGGGTTTATCGCGCTGCTAGCCGACCGGATCCGCGGCACGGACGCGCACGTCGTCTTCACGGCGCATTCGCTGCCGGCGCGGATCCTCAACGACGGCGACCCGTACCAGGACCAGCTGCTCGAGACGTCGCAGCTCGTCGCCGATGCGTCTGGTGTCGACGACTGGTCGTTCTCGTTCCAGAGCGAGTCGCCGACCGGGGAGCCGTGGCTCGGGCCGGACATCCTCGACCACCTCGCGTCGTTGCATGCGCGCGGCGTCGAGCATGTGCTGGTCTGTCCCGTCGGGTTCGTGTCGGATCATTTGGAGATCCGCTGGGACATCGACAACGAGGCGCAGGACAAGGCGGGCGAGCTGGGCATGCGGCTGGAGCGGATCGAGATGCCGAACGACGATCCGCGCTTCGTCGCGACGCTTGCCGACATCGTGCGCGGCGTGGCGACCGTCGCCGCATGACCGCGTCGCTCCGCCCGATGACGGACGCCGAGTACGACGCCTGGCTGCCACAGGCGATGGAGCACTACGCCTCGGATGTCGTCGACGCAGGTGTCCCGGAGGATGCGGCGCGCGCGAAGGCGGAGGCCGACTTCCCCCGGCTTCTGCCGAACGGTCTGGCGACGGAGGGGCAGTGGCTCTACGTCGTCGAGGAGGACGGCGCTCCGGTCGGGATGCTCTGGGTCGCGGAGCGCATCGACGACGTCGGCCCCAACCTCTTCATCTACGACGTGGTCATCGACAAGGAACATCGCGGCCGCGGCCTCGGCAAAGCGGCGATGCAGCTGGCGGAGGATGAGGCGAGGCGCCGCCGCATTCCACGCGTCACCCTGAACGTTTTCGGCGGCAACGAGGTCGCGCGAAACCTTTACCGCTCGCTCGGATACGGCGAACTCGCGGTCTACATGATGAAGAGCGTATGACCCCCGGTCGCATCGTCGTCGACCGCGTGTCGCGCCGTTTCCGGGTGTACCCGAAGGCGCAGCGCACGCTCAAGGATGCGTTCGTGTCGTTCGGGCGCTCGTCGGCGCGCGACGTGTGGGCGCTGCGCGATGTGTCGCTCGAGATCGAGCCGGGCGCCGCTGTCGGTCTCGTCGGCCGCAATGGCTCGGGCAAGTCGACGTTGCTGCGGCTGATCTCGTCGATCATCAAGCCGACGTCCGGACACCTCGAGGTGGGCGGGCGCGTTGCGTCACTGCTCGAGCTCGGTGCCGGCTTCCATCCCGACTTCACCGGCCGCGAGAACGTCTACCTCAACGGCTCGATTCACGGTCTCTCTCGCGCACGCGTGCGCGAGCTGATGGATGAGATCGTCGCGTTCGCGGAGCTCGAGAGCTTCATCGACCTGCCCGTGCGCACGTACTCGTCGGGCATGTACATGCGGCTCGGGTTCGCGGTCGCCGCGCACATCCAGTCGGACGTGCTGCTGCTCGACGAAGTGTTCGCGGTCGGCGACGAGCAGTTCCAGCGCAAGTGCTTCGGCAAGGTCGCGGAGTTCAAAGGCCGCGGCGGCACGATTGTCTTCGTCTCGCACGATGCGCAGGCTGTCGAGCGGCTCTGCGATCGCGCCGTGCTGTTGCGTCAGGGCGAGGTCGCGTTCGACGGTGAGACACGCGAGGCAATCGCCGAGTACCGCCGCCTGCTCGGCGCCGACCAGCATCCCGACGAGCTCGAGGCGGGCCTGCGCGAGTGGGGCAGCGGCGAGGCGCGAATCGAGTCGGCCGATCTGCTCGACGCCGACGGCGAGGCGCGCACGCAGTTCGCGGCGGGCGAGCCGGTAACGGTGCGCCTGATCGTCGCCTCGCAGGACGGCGTCGCCGCGCCGCACGTCTCGCTCGAGGTGCGAGATGAGGGCGGCGTCGTGCTCGGCAGCGCGTCCCAGGACACGGCCGATCTCGGCTGGGAGCCGTCGGGCGGCGTGCGCGAGTTGCGCTTTGAACTCGATCGCCTCCCGCTCGCCGACGGCCGGTTCCACCTGCGGCTCGCGCTCGTCGACGCCGCGCACGGACGGCTGCTGCACAGCCTCGAGGATGCGGTGCGCTTCTTCGTCTTCCCCACCGGCGCCGAAACGGGCGCCGTGCTGCTGAGCGGCCGCTGGTCGTTGCAGGAGATCGGGGCGGGCGAGCCAATCCCTGGCGGGTGAGCTCCCGCACCTGCCCGGACTGGCCGGCGCTGATGGAGATTGCGCCCGAGCTCCAGTTCCGTCACCACACGCTCGGCGAGATGCAGCTGCCGCACGACCTGTTCGTGCGCATCGGCGGCATCGGCATCGACGAGGTCGCCGTCTGCTGCGACGTCGATGCGCACGTCTACAACCCGGGCCACACGGACCCGCGGATCGTCGAGGCGCTGCAGAAGACGTTCTGGATCGACGTGCGCGAGCTCGGCGCGCCGCCTGCCGCGGCTTAGCGCTTCTTCAGACCGAGCAGCTCGTCGAGGCCGCGCGTGTTGAGCACGTCGCCGGCGCTCGCCCAGCCGCGTCTCGCCGTCGCGACGGAGAGCCGCATGTTCCCGAGGCCGCGCACCGAATGCGCGTCCGTCGAGCACGTGATCCTCACGCCGGCGGCGATCGCGTCGCGCACGAGCTCGCTGCTCAGGTCGATGCGATCCGGCAGCCCGTTCGTCTCGACGGCGGTGCCCATCGCAACGCACGCCGCGAACACTGCATCGAGGTCGACTGCGTTCGGCGGGCGGTGGTTGAGGATGCGCCCCTGCGGATGGCTGATCGAGCGCACCGCGGGATGCTCAACCGCGGCGAGCGTGCGCTTCGTCAGCTGGTCGCGCGACTGCCGCTGTCCCGCGTGCACCGACGCCTGTACCCAGTCGAGCTCGAGCAGCACGTCGTCGGGAAGGTCCAGCGAACCGTCGGCGAGGATGTCGCACTCGATCCCGCGCAGCACGCGGAATGGCGCGAGCGCCTCGTTCGCGCGCGCGATCTCGTCCGCCTGGCGTCGCACGTCGTCCGCATCGAGCCCCGGCACGACGCGCACGTTGCGCGTGTGGTCGCAGATCGCGACGTACTCATAGCCGAGGTCGCGCGCCGCCTCCGCCATCTCGAGCACGCTTGCCTTCCCGTCCGACCACGTCGAGTGCACGTGCACGTCGCCCCGAATCTGGGCAAGCTCGACGAGCACCGGCGGCGTACCGTCGAACGCGCGCTCGCGCAGCTCGGGCGGGAGGTACGGCAGCGCGAGTGCCGCGTACACGCCGAGCTCGTCGGGCGCTGCCGGTAGCTCGCCGAGCGCCGCGACGTATCCTTCGCTGCCGGTCGCGCGCACCAGCTCGGTCCCGTAACGCTCGGGTGGCGCGACGACGAGCTCGACCGGCACGCCCTCGACGGTGACGCCGAGTGCGCGGTCGGCGTCGCGCTCGACGACCGAGACGATCTCGGGCAGCGCGGCGAAGCGGTCGAGCACGGGCGCTGGGTCCTTTGCCGCGACGACGACCGCGAGCCGCTCCGACGTGTCGCACCAGCGCCGAGGGTCGCCCGCGACCTCGCCGCCGAGCGCCTGCGCGATCGCGTCGGCGAGCGCCCACGCGCGGTTGAGCATCAGGCCGCGCCGCGGCAGCGGGCGTGGTCGCGCGAGCGCGGCGCGGATCTTCGCCTCCGTCGTCGGGCCGATCCCCGGCGCCTCGCGCAGCCGTCCTTCCTCGGCAGCCGTGCGCAGTTCCGCGGCGGTACGGACGCCGAGCGCCTGCCCGAGCGCGACCATCCGCTTCGGCGCAAGGCCGACGAGCCGGCCGAGCCCGACCAGCTCCGGCTGCACCTCGCCCTCGAGCTCGTCGATCTCCGCGAGGCCGCCGGTCTCGACCAGCTCGCGCAGCCGCGCCTCGATCGCGGGGCCGATCCCTCGGAGCTCGCGGACACGTCCCGAGCGGACCAGGTCGGCGACAGGGGCCGGCGTCGCGCGGACGAGCTCCGCCGCGCGTCGATACGCGCGCACGCTGTAGTGCCCCGCCCCGGCGAGGTCGAGCAGCGCGGCGAGCGTCTCCAACCGCTCCGCAATCGCGGCGTTGCTGAGGTCACCTACCCCCACGGCGGTAGTGTCCCCACGGATGGCGACCGTCGTCGTCCCCTTCCGCGGCACCGACCCGAAGCGCCGTCTGGATCACGTCTCGCAAGCCGACCGACGCCGCTTGGCGGAGGCCATGCTCGCGGACGTGCTCGCAGCCGCGACCGCTGTCGGGACGGTGTTCGTCGTCGCGCCCGAGGAGCCCGAGCTCCCGGAGGGCGTGACGTACGTCGCCGACCCGCATCGCGGGCAGGGCGCGGCCGTCCGCGCCGGACTCGACGCAGCCATGGCCGCCGGCGCCCCGGCGCCGTACCTGGTCGTGAACGCCGACCTGCCGTGCGCGACCGCCCGCGACCTGCTCGCCCTGGCGGGCGCGGTGCCCGCAGGCGGGCTCGCGCTCGCAGCGGCCGCCGACGGGACGACGAACGCCCTCGCCGTCAGCGACGGCCGCCTCTTCGAGCCCTGTTACGGCCCCGGCAGCGCGGAGCGGTTCGCCGCGCTCGGTCCGTCGCTACGCGTGGAAGCGCCCAATCTCGTAGATGACGTGGACACGTTGGCCGACCTGTCGCGTCTCGCGCCGCGCCTCGGCACGCACAGCCGTCACGTGCTCGAGTCGCTTCATGAGGAAGCGGCGTGAAGGTCACTGTCCTTTCCGGCGGAGTCGGCGGCGCACGATTCCTCCGTGGAATCGTGAACGTCGTCGAACCAGCCAACGTCGCCATCGTAGGCAACGTGGCGGACGACATCGAGCTGCTTGGCCTTCACGTCTCGCCCGATCTGGACAGCATCCTCTACACGCTCGCCGGCCTCGCCGACGAGGAGCGCGGGTGGGGCCGCGCCGGCGAGACGTGGAACGCGCTCGAGACGGTGGAGCAGCTCGGCGGCGAGGCGTGGTTCAAGCTCGGCGACCGCGACCTGGGCCTGCACCTCGTGCGCACCGAGCTGCTGCGCGCGGGGAAGACGCTCACCGAAGCGACTGCGCACATCGCAAAGGCGGCGGGGCTCGATGCAGCGCTGCTGCCGGCGACGGACGATCCACTGCGCACGTTCGTCGAGACGCCGGCAGGCACGTTTCCCTTTCAAACCTGGTTCGTCGCTCGGCGTCACGCCGACGAAGTCGACGCGGTGCACTACGCCGGCGCGCCCGAGGCGCGGCCCGCCCCGGGTGTGGTCGAGGCGATGAAGAGCGCCGACGTGATCCTACTTGCGCCGAGCAACCCGTATGTGTCGATCGGCCCGATCCTCGCGATCGAGGAGGTCCGACACGCGATCGAGCAGCGCACCGTGCCGTGCGTCGCGGTCAGCCCGCTCGTCGGTGGCAAGGCCGTGAAGGGCCCGGCCGACCGGATGCTCACGCGGCTCGCCGGCGGAACGACGCCTGCGCACGTCGCCGCGTGCTACCCGGGTCTTGTCGACGCGCTCGTGATCGACGAGTCCGATGCGCCGGCCGAGCTGCCGCAGAACGTGCGCGCCGTCGTGACGCGCACGCTGATGACCGACCTCGATGCGGCGAAGCGGCTTGCCGCGGCGGCGCTCGACGCTGCGGGTGCGCCCGCGTGAGAGTCGCAGTGCTCGGTGGCACCGGGAGCTTCGGCCAGGCTCTCGCCGCGCGGCTCGTTGCGGTCGGCGAGGACGACGTCGTCATCGGCTCGCGCGACGCCGAGCGGGCGCACGCGACCGCGCAGAGCCTCGGCGGCAACGCGACCGGCGCGACGAACGAGGACGCGGTGCGCGGCGCCGACCTTGCCGTACTCGCGGTGAAGGCCGACGGCGCGCTCGACACCGCGCGCGCAGTGCGCGAAGCACTCGGCGCGACGCCGCTGCTTTCCGTTGCGAGCGCGATCTCCGTGCAGAAAGGCGTCGGCGCACTGCCCGACCCCGAGGCGCTTAGCCTCGCCGAACGGATCCAACAGATCGTCGACGCACCGGTTTCGGCGGGACTGCACTCGATTGCCGCCGCGAACCTCGAAGCCGAGCCGCCGGACGAGGATGCGTTCATCTGCGGCGACGACGCGGACGCGAAGGAGCTGAGCCTGCAACTGGCGGCGAAGCTCGTCGCCGGACGCGCGCTCGACGCCGGCCCGCTCGCGAGCGCGCGCGCGCTCGAAGGGCTCACCGCCGTGATCGTGAACCTGAACCGCCGCTACAAGGCGCACGCGGGCATCCGCGTCACCGGCGTCGACGCGTGATCTCGCTCATCCCGGTTCACGGCCTGCCGGAGATCCGTGCCGGCGACGACCTCGCCGCACTGATCGCCGAGCGCATAGAGCTGCAAGACAAGGACGTCGTCGTTGTCGCGCAGAAGGCGGTGTCGAAGGTGGAAGGGCGCGTCATCCGCATCGACGACCTCGAGCCGTCGGCGAGAGCGATCGAGCTGGCCGCCGACGAGCGCGACCCGCGCGAGATCGAGGCGGTGCTGCGTGAGGCCAAGAACATCATCCGCGAGCGTGGACCGCTCGTCATCGCCGAGACGCGGCATGGGTTCGTCTGCGCGTCGGCCGGCGTCGACCACTCGAACGCGTCCGAGCCGGGCACGCTCGTGCTGCTGCCCCTCGACCCCGACGCGAGCGCGCGTGGCATCCGCGACGGACTACGAGAGCGCACAGGGACGACAGTCGGCGTCGTCGTGACCGACTCCTTCGGGCGGCCGTTCCGGCAGGGGACGACGGACGTGGCGCTCGGGGTCGCCGGGATCCCGGCGATGCTCGACCTGCGCGGGACGACCGACCGCATCGGGTACGTCCTGCAGTCGAGCCGGGTCGCGATCGCCGACGAGATCGCCGCCGCCGCCGACCTGGCGCGAGGCAAGGCCGAGGGCGTGCCGGTGGTCGTCGTCCGGGGGCTGAGCCTCGAGGGCGACGGGAGCGGCCAGGAGATTGTCATCGAGCCTGAGCTGGACCTCTTCCGCTGACACGAATGTCGGCGTATGTTGGTCGCAAGGCATGCTTGAACCGGACGTCGAAACGCACGATCTCTGGGCTGAGCTGAATTTCGGCACCTGTCCGCTCTGCGGCTCTCAGCGCCTCGTTCCCGCCGTTCCCGGCTGGGAGGACGCGCGCTTCTGCCTCGACTGCAAGGTGCTCGTCGAGGCTCCTGACGCCGCCTAGCCCTTACAAAACGCTCATACGACTGCCGCAGCACGTCTACCTGACCCGCTAGCCTGCCGCGGTTCTCGGCGTGCGCTTGCCCAGGCGCGTGCCGGGACGGTCTCCCAGCTCCACACCAGACCCGAGCTTTGGGCCAAGGAGGACAACTTGCGGCTTTCTCTCGCCAGCGTGTGCATCGCTGCTGCAACGGCTGCGGCCGTGGTCGGCGCCGCGCGCGCGATGCACGCCCCTGCAGCTCCCGCGCGCGTGCGCGCGATCCGGTCGTCGGTCGACCACTACCGCGAGGTTGCCTGGCTGTTTCAGCGCGCAGCGCGGCAGCACCCGACGCCGACGTCATTCTCGTACCGCCGCAGCACCGACCCGGCGTACCTGCAGTGGACGCTGAAATCGTGGCAGCGGCACGAGTTCGACGCCCGCGCACGCGCCCTGGCGACGCTCCGGCGCAAGCTGGACGTCTCGCTGCCGGCCAGCCCGGGGATCCATGCGGCGCTCGGCCGCCGCATCGCCTACGCGAAGACGCTGGCGCTGAAGCTGCAGCGCATCTCCACCGGCCATGCGCCCACCCGCAGCCTGGCGAGCGCGCGGCTGCCGGCCACGAAGCAGCTCTACCGCTGGCAGGTCAAGGCGGCGACGATGACCCTCACGCTGAGTCGCCACGCCACGCACCTGAGCGTGATCGGTCCCCGGTGGCTCACGGACGCCTTCACCTGCATCCACCATTTCGAGGGCGCCTGGAACGCCAATAGCGGCAACGGCTACTACGGCGGGCTCCAGATGAATCCAGGGTTCATGGCGAGATACGGGGACGACTATGTCCGCCGTTGGGGCACCGCCGACCACTGGCCCGCCTGGGCCCAGATCGACACGGCCGTCCGGGCCTACCGCTCCGGGCGCGGCTTCTGGCCTTGGCCGAACACGGCCCGGGCTTGCGGCTTGCTCTAGAACGGCCCACACTCCATACCGATCTCATCCTCAAGGTGGATGGATCGGCGGCCGATGACGGATCCGATGGTCCAGGCGACAACTGCGGCGCGGGGGCCCGACCAGGCCCCTGCAACGAACGGCGGCTCCCCCGAGTCGCTCGTCGAGTCCTACCGCCGTTTGGCGGAGGTGTTCCACCACGTCCTTTCCGAGCAGAGCCTCGACGCCCTGCTCGAACGGATCGCCGACACGCTGGCCGCGCTCGTCCCGTACGAGGCCGTGACGATCTACGAGGCCGACGAGGGCCGCCGGATGCTGCAGCCGATGCTCGCGCGCACGGACTACCACGACGAAGTCATGCGCAACCGGCCGCGCTTCGGCGAGGGCCTCACCGGTTGGGCCGTCCAGCACCGCCGCCCCGTCTGGACGAACCGCGCGCACCTCGACCCGCGCGCGAGCACCGTCGCCGGCACGCCGAACGAGCCGGAGGCGATGATCGTCGTCCCGCTGATCGCGCGCGGCACGCTCAAGGGCGCGCTGAACCTCTACCGGGTCGGCGAGGAGGCCGCGTTCTTCGAGCACGAGTTCGAGCTCGCCAAGTACCTCGGTGACGCCGCCGCGCTCGCGATCGACAACGCGCAGATCCGCGCGCGCCTCGAGTACCTCGCGCAGACCGACTCGCTCACCGGCCTCTACAACCACCGCTTCTTCCACGAGCGCATGCGCGCCGAGCTCACGCGCGCGTCGCGCCAGCACGACGCCGTCGCAGTTCTGATGTTCGACCTCGACGACTTCAAGCGCGTCAACGACGTCTACGGTCACGGCGCCGGCGACCAGCTGCTGATCCAGATCGCGCGGCTCGCGAAGGAGACGGTGCGCGCGTCCGACGTCGTGTGCCGCATCGGAGGCGAGGAGTTCGGCGTGATCATGCCGTCGTGCGACGCGGGCGATGCGCTCGGCCTCGCGTCGCGGCTGATCGAGCGGCTGCGCGGTCTCGAGCTCGAGCCGATGGGGCGGATGACGATCTCGATCGGCGTCTCGCAAGGCCCCGAGCACGCGATGAACCCGCGCGAGCTGATCGCGTGCGCGGAGGCGGCGATGATGACCGCGAAGGCGCGCGGCAAGAACCAGGTCGTCCTCTACGACGACGGCGTCACCGAGCGCCCGGCCACGGCGGCCACGGCAACCGCGGGGCGCGACGTTCGCTCGATCGCGCACCTGAAGATGCTGCAGTCGCTCGCCGGCAAGCTCAACCGGCTCAACGACGTCCGGCAGATCGGCGAGACGATCGCGAGCGAGCTGCGCCTGCTGATCGACTACCACAACTGCCGCGTGTTCCTGCGCGAGGGTGACGACCTCGTGCCGATCGCCTTCCTCGGCGACTTCGATCCCACCGAGTTCAGCAAGACGCCGATCGACGCGTTTAGGACGAAGATCGGCGTCGGCGTCACCGGCCGTGCGGTCGAGACGGGGCAGTCTCAGCTCGTCGGCAACGCACTCGAGTGCGAGTACGCGCACCGCATCGAAGGCACGGAGGAGCTCGAGGAGACGCTCGCCGCAGTCCCGCTGCGCTACGGCTCGCGCGTCACCGGCGCGATCGTCATCTCGAAGCTCGGCACCGACCAGTTCGACGAAGACGACGTCCGCCTGCTCGAGGTGCTCGCCGGACAGGCATCGGTCGCGCTCGAGAACGCGCGTCTCTACGAGGAGCAGCGCCGCGAGGCCGAAGGCGCGAAGGCGATGCTCGCGTTCCTCGGCGACGTGTCGCAGGCGCAGTCCTTTGCGGAGATCTGCCAGCGCACCGTCGATACGGCGGCGGCGCTGTTCGAGACGGAGGCCGCTTCGCTGTGGCTGCAGGGCGACAACGGCGACTTCTCGCGCGCGTCCGCGCATGGCATCGACAACCCGTACGACGCGCTGCTCACCCGCGCGCACGTCGAGGAGCGGATCATCGCCAAGCGCGAGCCGTTCCGCGGTGAGGCCGCGATCGTGGCGCCGCTGCTCTCGGGCGACGGCATCACCGGCTGGATCGCCGTCGCGAAGGAGGACCCGCAGCGCGTGCCGGACAGCGAGATGCGCCTGCTCGCCGCGTTCTCGTTCCAGGCTTCCGTCGCTCTGCAGAAGGCGCGCCTGTACTGGCAGCACCAGGAGTCGGCGGAGATCTCCAACGCATTGCTCGACGCCGGCCGTGAGCTGTCGACCGCCGAGACGGTCGGCGAGGTGATTCACCGCGCCGTC